>Ga0137412_10002219_pt1 | contig 15330 bp, 13 predicted proteins | sample CZODoug2_1_16fun_FD_122160 | JGI IMG/M metagenome (GOLD analysis project Ga0137412, IMG submission 122160) | Vadose zone soil fungal communities from Angelo Coast Range Reserve, California, USA - CZODoug2_1_16fungal (Hybrid Assembly) | ecosystem: Environmental > Terrestrial > Soil > Vadose zone...
CCGCCTGCCCGATCTGCCCTTCGTACGCGGCGACCGAGGCCGTGCAGATCATCACGCCGCGCTCCTCGCCATCGGGTTCGATCGCTGACATCCGCTCGGCGGCCAGCCGGAGCACGTTGAACGTGCCGACCAGATTGATGTCGATCACCCGCTGGAAGTCCGCCAGTGGCAGCGGGCCCTGCTTGCCCAGCAGTCGGCCCGGCGTACCGATGCCGGCGCAGTTGACCACGATCCGCAGCGGCCCGAGCGCGGTCGCGGTGTCCAGCGCCGCGGCCACCGCAACCTCGTCCCGGACATCGGTCGGCGCGAACACCACGTTGTCACCCAGCTCGGCAGCCACCTCGATTCCGGTCGAAGCAGACAGGTCTGCGATGACGACCTTGGCTCCGTCGGCGGCCAGCCGGATCGCGGTTGCCTTGCCCAGCCCGGATGCACCGCCGGTGACGAGTGCGACCGCTCCCTCAACTCGCATGCGTGGCTCCCTGCAGTATCGGATCGATGTCCAGCGTGATGCCGGCGCCGTCCGGTTGGATCCGGACCGACCTCAGGTCCGGCACGATCCAGTCGGCGGCGGTCAGTTCGCTGGCTTGATGCGTCATCGTGACGGCGAGGGTGCGGCAGCCCGCGCCGGCGGCAGCGGCCAGCCCGGCCGGGGCGTCCTCGACCACGATGCAGTCGGCCGGGTCGACGCCGAGACGGCCGGCCGCGAGCAGGTAGCCGGCCGGGTCGGGCTTGCCCCGCTCGACGTCCTCCGCGGTGACCATCACGTCGGCATGCGGCAGCCCGACGGCTTTGAGCCGCACGTCCGCCAGCGGCACCGTCGCCGAGGTGACCAGCGCCCACGGCAGCGGGCCGAGTGAGTTGATCAGCTCGAGTGCGCCGGCGACCGGGACCAGCCCGTCAAGGTCGGTGAGCTCGGCGGTACGGACCAGCCGGACGCCCTCGGCCCGCTGCTCCGGCGGCAGGAAATGAGCGACGATGTCCATGTCGCGGCGACCGTGCGAGATCTGGCGCAGCTCGGTGGCGTCCACCCCGTACCGCTGGATGAACAGCGCCCACGCGCGGGCGATCGGTCCGGATGAGTCGACCAGCGTGCCGTCGATGTCGAAGAGCAGGGCCGCGCAGTGAGTCCGCATCAATCGCAGCCTAACCGGCCTACGGTCAGCGGCCATCTAACAGGGCGAGCGCCGCATCGACCACGAGCCGACCGGCCGCCGCGTCGAACATGCTGGCCTGCGCCTCATAGCTACCGGTCGCGTGGGCGGCGGCGTCGGCGAGGTAACCGAAGTAGCCGTCGGCGTACCCGATCACCCGGGTATCGGCGTACGGACTGCCGGCCGCGATCGCCGCGCCGTAGGAGGCGAACGGCTCGACCGGCAGGTGCACCCAGGCGACCTCGCCGAGCGTGACCACCGAGATCGGCAACTCCAGCGTGTCGGGCAGGTCCGCCGCGCGCAGCGCGGCAAGCAGTTGAGCGCCCTCCCGCCGGCTCTCGGCCAGCCGGGCGGCGCCGGCCGCGGAGACATCCAAGGCCGGCACCGACGCAACCGGATCACCTACCGGCGCGATCCGTACCGGCAACGTCACGATCGAGCGGCGGACGGACAGCGGACCGGTGATCGCCGCACCGGTCGTGGCGGTGATCGCCGCACCGAGGAGCCCGCCGAGCCGATCGGCCTCGGCGAAGGACTGCTCGCGCCGGGTGAAACGGGTGCTCGCATCGCCCGCGGCGCCCTGCAGGAATGCCAACGTGCCGACGCGGGCGCGGGCCGCCCCCGGGAAGTCGGCCGAGTACAGCAGGTTGTCGGTGCCGAGCACGGTCGGATGGCAGGCGTAGTCGGCGACCGTTGCCACCCCGTCGAGGGCGAGGACGCCCACGGAGTCCTCGTGCGGCCCGGCCGGGTCGTTGCGGTTGCGGCCAACCCCGACCCCCGGTCGCACCGCCCAGCGCACCTCGACCGGGCGCGGGATGAGCGACCCGGCGGCGTCGCCGATCGTGTCCAGCAGCGTGTCGAGCAGCTGCGGGCTGACCACCGACGGGAATCCGCGGTAGATCGGGCGCAGCCAGCCGCTGGGACCGGAATGCGTATGCGAGGCGCAGATGAGCACGGAGTCTGCCGGCACCCCGGCCGCCGAGCCGACCCGATCTCGCAATCGGGCACAGTCGCCGGCGTCGATGCCGAGCGCGTCGATCGCGACCCACACCACGTCGGTGACGCCGTCGGTCAGCCGGACCAGGCTGGCGGTCAACGGGTCGTGCACACCAGTAGACGGCAGCCGCCGAGCGATGTAGCCACCCAGCGGATGACCGGCCGGTGGCGTGATGTCCACCGCGATCGCGGCAGCGGCCAACCCGGTCATGCGCGCCTCTCCGCCGTACGAATACTGGTCTGGTCCAGTTTCCCCATCGACCAGTGAAAACGCGAGCAGCGCCGCTAGACCACTATCGTCTACGAGCCGTTGTTTCATGATCGACATCGGCTGGCGGTTGCCTGGGCAGCCAGAACACGATGTCGATCATGGGTTAGCGCCGGCGGGCGGTGCCGAAGAGTCCGCGGGTGATCTCCCGCCCGAGCGACCGCCCGGCCGAGCGGGTGAACTGCTGGAACGCCTTGTTCTTCATCAGTCCGCCGAGCAGCCCGCCGCCACCGGACTCCTCTTTCTTATGCTCCTGGGGCTTCGCCTCGGCAGCCTTCGGCGTCTCCGCCGGCTCCGGCGCGTCCTCGTGCCGCTTGGCCAGCAGCTCGTAGGCCGACTCCCGATCCAGCGCCTTGCCGTACTTCTCCTGCAGCGACGACCCGGCGACCTGCTTGGTCTGCTCGGCCGGGTCGAGCTGGGCCATCAGCGAACGCGGCGGCCGCAGCTTGGTCCACGCGACCGGGGTCGGCGCGCCGGTCTCGCCCATCACGGTCACGATCGCCTCGCCGATGCCGAGCGTGGTCAGCGCCTCGGCGATGTCGTAGTCCGCGCTCTTCGGGTACGTCTTCACGGCCTTCGCGAGCGCGGTCGCGTCGTCGGGGGTGAATGCGCGCAGCGCGTGCTGCACCCGGTTGCCCAGCTGGCCGAGCACCTCGCCGGGCAGGTCGGTCGGGTTCTGCGTGCAGAAGAAGACCCCGACGCCCTTGGACCGGATCAGCCGTACGGTCTGGGTCACCGAGTTCAGGAATGCCTTGGACGCGCCGTTGAAGAGCAGGTGCGACTCGTCCAGGAAGAAGACCAGCTTGGGCTTGTCGACGTCGCCGACCTCGGGCAGGTGGTGGTGTAGGTCGGCGAGCAGCCACATAAGAAAGGTGGAGAACAGCTGCGGCCGGTCCTGCAGCTCGGCGAGCTCGACCACGCTGAGCACGCCCTTGCCGTCGGTGACCTGGAGCAGGTCGGCGGTGTCGAACTGCGGCTCGCCGAAGAACACGTCGCCACCGGAGTCGGCCAGGCCGGTCAGCTCGCGCTGGATCACGCCGGCGGTCTGCTTGGACAGCCCGCCGATGCCCTCGAGGTCGCCCTTGCCCTCATCGGAGACCAGGTACGCAACGACCGCCTGCAGGTCCTTCAGGTCCAGCAGCGCCAGCCCGGCCTTGTCGGCGTAATGGAAGATCAGCTCGAGCGAGGACTCCTGGGTGTCGTTGAGCTCGAGCACCTTCGACAGCAGGGTCGGGCCGAACGAGGTCACGGTCGCCCGCAGCGGCACCCCGCTGCCCTTGCCGCCGATGGCGAAGAACTGGGCCGGGAAGCCGGTCGGCGTCCAGCCGTCCGCGCCGGTGTCCGTCGCCCGCGCGGTGAGCTTGTCGCTGCTCGCCCCGGGTGCGGCGACACCGGAGAGGTCGCCCTTGATGTCGGTGAGGAAGACGGGCACGCCCGCATCGGAGAGCTGCTCGGCGATCAGCTGCAGCGTCTTGGTCTTGCCGCCGCCGGTCGCGCCGGCCACCAGACCGTGCCGGTTGAGCATCACGAACGGAATCCGTACGTGCGCGCTCGGGTCGGTCTTGCCGTCGAGCACCACCGCACCCAACTCGACCGCCGGTCCGTCGAACGCGTACGCCTTGGCAATATCCGCTGCCGCCATCGCTGGCCTCCCTTTTGATCCGCCCGTTGCGGGCGAGCTTAGGGGGCGGGCGCCGTCTTCGGAATGATCAACGGGCGAGCTTTTGCCTTGGTCCCGCAGAACTCGGTGGCGATCATCGCGCTCACCGCGGCGTCCATGTCCGGCCCGGCGGTCAGGCCACGACCGGCGGAGATCGTGATCTGCCGGCGGGCGTCGGCGGTCGAGTAGCTGTAGGTCCGGTAGCCCGGCACGTTGCCGACGTGTCCCCAGACGGTCTGCCCGCAGATCCGCATGTTGTCGATCCCCAGCCCGTAGCCGTCGGTCGCGTCGATCGGGACGACGTGCTTCAGCTGCTTGAGCTGCGTGGCGGGCAGCAATCGGCCGGTGAGCAGAGCCGCGTAGAACCGGTTGAGGTCGTGTCCGGTCGAGACGAGCGCGGCGGCCGCGCCGGCCCAGGTCATGTTGTAAATCGTCACATCGACGAACGGTTTGCCGGTGGCCAATTGTTCGTAGCCGCGTTCGGCCGGGTGCGGCAGCAGCGGGTACGCGCCGGCCAGGTAGGTGTGGCGCAGCCGCAGTGGTCGGAGAATCCGCCGGGACAGCTCGGCAGCCAGGCTGCGCCCGGTGATCTTGCCGATCAGCTTGCCAAGTATCAGGTAATTGGCGTTCGAATACGACCACTTGGTGCCCGGCTTGAACAACAGTCGGTGCTTCGTTGCGATGCGGATGAGCTGATCCGGCGAGTAGGTACGAAAACGGCGGGTGCTGATGGACTTCTCGTCCGGCCACAACGCGGTTCCACTCGCATAGTCGATCAGCCCGCTGGTGTGCTGCAGGAGCTCCCGTATCGTGATTGTTTGTTTGTACGGCAAAAGCCCCGGCAGGTATTTATTGATGGATGCGTCCAGCTTGATCCGCTTTTCCGCCGCCAGTTGCAGCACCACGGTGGCAACGAAGGTTTTGGTGATGCTCCCGGCCCGGATTTCGCCGTGCGCATTCGGGCGCCGGCCGGAATGCACATCGGCGACACCGGCGACGCCGTCCCAGGTTCCCTTGGAATCACGGACCTCGACGCTGACGCCGGGTACTCCGGCCGCCACGATCGCGTTTTCCAGCCTCTGCAATGTCGAACGCGATGGCGGCGCGGGTGCCGCTGCGACGGCCGGGTCCGCGTTGACCGCGGTGAGTACGGTGATCGCCGCGGTCAGCGCGGCGCAACTTCCGACAATCGAGCGTCGCGAGATAGTCACGTTCGCGAATTCTACCTACCGCCGCAACGCAACCGACCATGCTTGGTCGCAGAGTCTACTTTTCCCGGTAGCCGGACAGCAGCTCGACGACATCCGCCCGAATCGATGCCTCCTCCGCACCGAGCTGAACCAGTATCTTGGTGCCGAGCGCTTTCGGCTCGCGATAGAAGGCGAGCAGCAAATGTTCGGTGCCGATGTAGTTGTGCCCCATGTCGAGCGCTTCGGACACGGCGCCCTCGAGCATGCTCTTGAGCCGCGGCGTATAAGGCGCTTCGGTATGGGGGACGGGAGCCTTGGATGTATGGGTGAGGATCGATGCTTCCACGGCCTTCCGGGCGATTTTGTGTTTCGCCAGGATCTTGCCGGCGAGACCGTCCGGCTCGACAAAGTGGGCGAGCAGCAGGTGCTCGGTGCCGATGTACGCGTGACCTAGGTCGTCGGCCTCGTTGCGGGCCTGCTTCAGCACGTGCCTGGCCCGGTCGGTGAATCGCTCCATGGTCGGCCCGATCGAGCCGGCGGTCAGCGAGAATCGCTTGTGTACGGCCTGTTTGGTCACGCCGAGCACCTGGCTGATCTCGGTCCAGGTATGGCCGCTGCCGCGGCACTTGTCGACGAAATGGCCGAGCACGGAGTCGCCGGTCTCGGTCAGCAGATTGATCGTGGTGGCCGCGGTGGCCAACTGGTCGAGCGGATTGTCGCTGGGCGCATCCGTTTGTACGGTGCGGATCAGCTCGTCGAGGGTGGGTGGCGGACTCATCGGAAACCTCTCGGTCGGCGAACGGTTCGAGTCAACCATAGGTTGACTCTGATCAATCGTCAACCCTTGGTTGACGTCGACTTTCTGGCATGCTGACGGGCGATGTTTCACGCAGCCGCGGCGCAGGCCGGCGTTCCGGCGTCGGTCGTGGCGGCTGTGCTCGTCGCCGCGATCGCGCACGCCAGCTGGAATTCCATTGCGCACGGCATTAAGGATCAATTGATCTCGTTCGCGCTGCTGAGCATGGGTGGCGCGGCCTGCGCCGTACCGATAGTTCTGCTGTCGGCCACACCGGATCGGCGAGCGCTGCCTTTTCTCGGCACGTCAGTCCTTCTCCATGTGCTCTACAACCTGTTGTTGATGCGCTGCTATCGGATCGGCGAATTCAGCCAGGTCTATCCCGTTGCTCGCGGCACGTCGCCGCTTGTCGTGACCGTCCTGTCCGCGATATTCGTCGGCGAACAGCCAGGCCTGCGGGAGATCGGCGGGGTGCTGACCATCTCGGTCGGCCTCGGGTGTCTGGTATTCATCGGCGGCCGGCCCGACCGGCGGGCGTTGCTCGCGGCGTTCGCGACCGGGCTGACGATTGCCGCGTACACGACCGTCGACGGCATCGGAATCCGCCGTTCCGGCGGTACCGGCGGCTATACCGGCTGGCTGATGCTGACCGAATGCCTGCCGATTCCGATCGTGGCGCTATGGCTGCGCCGGCATACGTTCATGAGCGACATCCGGCCGGTCTGGTGGCGCGGGCTGCTCGGTGGCTGTTTCAGCGTGTTGGCGTATGCACTGGTGCTGTGGGCGCAGACGCGCGGCGCGCTGGCACCGATTGCGGCGTTGCGTGAGACCAGCATCATCGTCGGCGCGATCATCGGGGCGGTGTTCTTCCGGGAGCGGTTCGGCCGGCCGCGGATCGTGGCCACCGTTCTCGTTGTGTGCGGCATCGTGCTGATCAGCTGATATGGTGGCGTACGTGAGATTTGGCAGCCGAGTACCCGTGGCCACCACAGTCGTGGCCGGGTGCTTCGCGCCCTCACCAATTGCGCTGATCTGATCTGATCATTGGTGACCCCGGCCGTGCCGGGGTCACAAGCTTTCGGTACGGCCATGAGATGAAAGGCCGTAACCGTGCCTGATATACCCGCATTACAGTCGCTGGCCGAGAAATGGGCGCCGCGCTGGGAGCAATCGCGCCTTTATGCCTTTGACCGGGCCGCGCCCCGAGCCGAGGTGTTCAGTATCGATTCGCCGCCGTTGACCGCGAGCGGGACCTTGCACATGGGGCACATCTTTTCCTATACGCACACGGATCTGATTGCCCGTTTCCAACGGATGCGCGGCAAGTCGGTGTTCTATCCGGTTGCCTTCGATGACAACGGGCTGCCGACCGAGCGCCGGGTGCAGAACGTGTACGGCGTCCGGTGCGACCCCTCGCTGCCCTACGACCCCGACTTCACCCCGCCCGAGAAGCCCGACATCAAGAACGAGATCCCGATCTCGCGACGCAACTTCGTCGAGCTGTGCGAGCGGTTGACCGAGATCGACGAGAAGCAGTTCGAGTCGCTGTGGCGGCTGCTCGGCCTGTCCGTCGACTGGGGCCTGACCTACCAGACCATCGGCGATGACTCGCGGGCCGCCTCGCAGCGGGCGTTCCTGCGCAACGTCGCCCGCGGCGAGGCATACCAGTCGGAGGCGCCGACGCTATGGGACGTGACGTTCCAGACGGCGGTCGCGCAGGCCGAGCTGGAGGAGAAGGACCGCGACGGCGCGTACCACCGGATCGCCTTTCACGGCGACACGTCGCCGGTCTACATCGAGACCACCCGCCCGGAGTTGATCCCGGCCTGCGTCGCATTGGTCGCCCATCCCGACGACGAGCGGTACCAACCGCTCTTCGGTAAGACCGTTCGTACACCGCTGTTCGACGTCTCGGTGACGGTCCATCCGCACCCGCTCGCGGAGCCGGACAAGGGCTCGGGCATCGCGATGATCTGCACGTTCGGCGACACGACCGACGTCACCTGGTGGCGCGAGCTCAACCTGCCGACCCGGTCGATCATCGGCCGCGATGGCCGCATCCTCGGGGACACCCCGCCGTGGCTGGCCACCGACGCCGGCAAGGCCGCGTACAAAGAACTGGCCGGCAAGACGCCGTTCTCCGCGCAGCAGCGCATTGCCGAGCTGTTGAAGGAATCCGGCGATCTCGATGGCGAGCCACGCAAGATCACCCACCCGGTGAAGTTCTACGAGCGCGGCACCAGGCCGTTGGAGATCGTCACCACCCGACAGTGGTACATCCGCAACGGCGGCCGGGACGCCGACCTTCGGCAGGCGCTGATCGAGCGCGGCCGCGAGCTGGTCTGGCACCCCGACCACATGCGGCACCGCTACGAAAACTGGGTGAACGGGCTCAACGGCGACTGGCTGATCAGCCGGCAACGGTTCTTCGGCGTCCCGTTCCCGGTCTGGTATCGCTGCGACGCCGACGGCGAGCCCAGCTACGACGAGCCCTTGGTGCCGGATGAGTCGCAGCTGCCTATCGACCCCGCCACCGACGTGCCGGCCGGCTACACCGAGGACCAGCGGGGCAAGGCCGGCGGATTCATCGGCGACCCGGATGTGCTCGACACCTGGGCCACGTCCTCGCTGTCGCCGCAGATCGCCGGCGGCTGGGAACGGGACGAGGAACTATTCGCCCGGGTTTTCCCGATGGATTTACGGCCGCAGGGTCACGACATCATTCGCACCTGGCTGTTCGCGACGATTGTGCGGGCACATCACGAGAGCCACAGCCTGCCGTGGCGCCATGCCGCGCTGTCGGGCTGGATCCTCGACCCGGACCGCAAGAAGATGTCGAAGTCCAAGGGCAATACGGTTACACCGCGGGAATTGCTGGAACGACATGGCTCGGATGCCTTCCGGTATTGGGCCTGCAGCGCGCGGCTCGGCATGGATGCGGCATTCGACCCGCAGAATCCGGCCGAGATCAAGGTGGGCCGCCGGCTGGCCGTAAAACTCCTGAACGCCAGCCGTTTCGCTCTGGGGACCGGGGTCACCGCCGACACCGCAACGGTCACCGATCCGCTGGACAAGGCGCTGCTGGCGGAGTTGGCAAACGTGGTCGTGGACGCCACCAAGGCGTACGAGGACTACAACTACGCCGCCGCCCTGGAACGGACCGAGACGTTCTTCTGGTCACTGTGCGATGACTACCTCGAGCTGGTGAAAGCCCGCGCCTATGGGGAACGCGGTGACGCGGAGTCGGCCCGTTCGACGTTGTCGATAGCGCTCTCGACCGTGCTGCGGCTGCTCGCGCCGGTGCTGCCGTTCGTCACCGAAGAGGTCTGGTCGTGGTGGCAGGACGGCTCGGTGCACCAGGCGACCTGGCCGGCGCCGGACGCCCTGACCGAGCTGGCCGTCGGGGCGGACAATGCCTTGCTCGGCGCGGCGGCAGCGGCTATTTCCGCTGTGCGCAAGGCGAAGTCCGATGCAAAGCTCTCCATGCGTGCTGACGTGGCGACCGTGCGAGTGACCGGCCCGGAGGACGCGCTGGCTCGGGTGCGGGCGGTCGCCGAGGACCTGCGCGCTGCGGGCCACATCGGGTCGATGGAGTACGTCGCCGGCATCGGCGATGTGCGGTACGAGGTCGCGCTGTGAGTGGTTCGGAGGGGGATCGGGCCGCGCTCACCCGAGTCGAGAAGGCGCTGTCGACCCGGTGGCCCGAGGGCCGGATGGATCCGACGCTGGATCGCATCCGGGTGCTGGTCGACCTGCTCGGCAACCCGCAGCGGGCCTACCCGGTCGTGCATCTCACGGGGACCAACGGCAAGACGTCGACGGCCCGGATGATCGACTCGCTGCTGCGGTCCTTCGGCCTGCGGGTCGGGCGCACCACGAGCCCGCACCTGGAGTCCTACACCGAGCGGATCGTGATCGACGGCGAGCCGGTCAGTGGGGTCCGGTTCGCCGAGCTGTACGACGATGTCGCGCCGTACCTGGACATGGTGGACGCGAAGCAGCGCAACCCGCTGTCGTTCTTCGAGGTGATGACAGCGATGGAGTTCGTCGCGTTCGCCGATGCGCCAGTCGATGTGGCGGTTGTCGAGGTCGGGCTCGGCGGCTCCTGGGACTCCACGAACGTCGCCGACGGGCAGGTCGCGGTGGTGTTGCCGGTGGCCATCGACCACTCGCACTACCTCGGCGACACGGTCGAGCAGATCGCGACCGAGAAGGCCGGCATCATCAAACCCGGCGCTACCGCAATCCTGGCCGCGCAACAGGACGCGGCCGCCGACGTGCTGCTGCGCCGCGTCGCCGAGGTCGAGGCAACGGTGGCGCGGGAAGGGCTCGAGTTCGCGGTGCTCGACCGGCGGTCGGCTGTTGATGGCCAGCTACTCACGCTGGACGGTCTCGGCGGTCGGTACGACGACGTGTTCCTACCGCTCTATGGTGCGCATCAGGCGCAAAACGCAGCGTGCGCATTGGCGGCTGTAGAAGCGTTTTTCGGGGGAGAGGCAATCAACGCCGACCTGGTGCGGGCCGGGTTCGCCGAGGCGACCTCGCCCGGTCGGCTCGAGGTGCTGCGTACCTCACCGACCGTGCTGGTCGATGCCGGGCACAACCCGCACGGCATGGCGGCCACGGTCGCCGCGGTGGGGGAGTCCTTTGCGTTCACCCGGCTGGTCGGCGTAGTCGCGGCGCTGGCCGATAAGGACGTACGGGGAATGCTCGAGATCCTCGAACCGGCGCTGCACTCGATCGTGGTCACCGAAAACTCCTCGCACCGGCGGCTGCCGGTCGATGACCTTGCCGCGCTGGCGGTCGGGGTGTTCGGCGCCGACCGGGTCACGGTCGAGCTCCGATTGGACGACGCGATCGACGCCGGTATCCGGCTTGCCGAGGAGGACATCGAAGGCATCGGCTCCTCGGGCGTATTGATCACCGGCTCGGTCATCACCGCCGGCGATGCCCGCGCCTTGCTGGGCGCGTCGTGACCAGCGAGGTCGAGATGAGCGACGCGCACCCGGACGAGCCGAACGACGAGGCTGCCGCGGAGTCCGAGGACGTGGTGCTGGAGGGACCCAATCCGCGTACCGCCCGGGCGGTACGCGGCGTGTTCGCCGCGACCCTGACCCTGGAAGCGCTAACCGTGTTGTTCGTACCGCGCGCGGTATCGCAGTTCGGCTCCGGGCTGACCACGACGAAGCTGGTGATTCTGCTCGTGCTGGCCGCATTGTTCATCGTGGCCGCCGGCCTGATCCGCCGGCCGTTCGGGCTGGTGCTCGGCTCGGTCCTGCAGCTCTGCTTGATCGCGTGCGGCGTCATGACCAATGCGATGTACATACTCGGCGTAATTTTCGGCGCGATCTGGCTGTACGAGCTGCATATCCGCAAACTGCTGCTCGGTTAATGTTTGTACGCCGGCTGTCTGGTCAGCTCGCCGACGACCTTTTCCGCGATATCGCCGAGGGCTTTCAGCTCGCGGCGCGATAGTTGGTCGATGAAATGCCGACGCACCGATTCCAGGTGCGGTGGCGCCGCGGCCCGGATTGCCTTCCAACCGGCCGGAGTCAGCACGAGTACGGCCGCCCGCCCGTCGGCCGGGGAGTCCTCGCGGGCCACCAGCCCGCGTTGCTGCATCCGACTCACGTGATGCGACAGCCGGCTTTTCGACCACAGCATGTGGGTGGCCAGCTCGGTCAGCCGCATCCGGTGATCCGCGGCCTCGGACAGGCTGGACAATACGTCGTAGTCGGTGTCGGACAGTCCCGAGTCCGCCCCAAGATCGCGGTATATCTGCAGATCCAGCAGTGCGCGCATTCGGCGATACCCGCGCCACGCCCGGTCTTCGGTCTCGTCCAACCACCTCGGGTCCGCCATGCTGACACCGTATCGCATTAGTTGACATGTCACCGAACTCCACCTACGTTTGTGGACATGTCAACGACTGTGGGCACGGCGTCGATGCAATTCGGGATCGACATTTCATATTCGGCCGCGCCTGGCGCCGATCCGATCGCGGCGGCGCAACGGGCCGAACGGCTGGGCTTTGATTTCATCTCAACCTCAGATCACCCGGCCGGAAATCAGCCGGCGTTCGAGACCTGGACGATGCTGTCATGGATCGCGGCCCGCACCGAGCGGATCGGCATAGCCACGCGCGTGCTCGGCGTTCCGTACCGAAATCCGGCGATGACCGCAAAGATGGCAGAGACCTTCGATCGGCTGTCCGGCGGCAGGCTGATCCTCGGGCTCGGCGGTGGCTATTCGGACGCGGAGTTTCGGGCATTCGGCCTCGGCGTTCCATCACCGCGGGAAAAGGTGGACGGTCTGGCCGAGGCGATCGCGATTATCCGCGGGCTTTGGTCACAGTCCGGATTCACCTTTACCGGCACGCATTATCGGACCGAGGACGCCGACCTCGATCCGAAGCCGGCTCGCCGGATTCCCATCTGGCTCGGCACGTTCGGCCCGCGGGCACTCGCCGTCACCGGCCGGCTGGCCGACGGCTGGATCCCGTCGCTCGGCTATCAGCCCGACGACGAGTTGCTGGTCATGCGCGAGCGGGTACTCACGGCGGCGCGGGCCGCCGGGCGGAAACCGGATGAGATCACGTGCGCGCTGAACGTGCCAGTGCATATCGGCGAGCGGCGGGACAACGTGCTGAGCGGGCCGGCGACGGCGATCGTCGAGCGACTGATCTCCTTTGCTGGCTGGGGTTTCACCAGCTTCAACGTCGTGCCGGCGGGCCGCGATCGGGCCGCGCAGACCGAATTGCTCGCCGCGGAGGTCCTGCCAGCCGTGCGCGCCGCCCATCCATAACCCCCCAGTCGGACCAAAGTGCGCCTTGGCCGGTGATTTCGTGCTCAGCACCGGCTGGAGCGCACTTTGGTCGTGGACGGGAGACGCAGACGGATCAGTCGATGGCCTCGACCAGCTCCGGCTCGGCGGTCCGCGCCGACACCCCTTCGAGTTCATCGACCGGCTGCCGCCGATGCACCAGGCCGCCCAGCGCAACGATCAACCCGAGGGCGGCCACGCCGGTCACCACGGCTATTGCCGTGTGGTAGCTGTGCAGCAGATCTGCCGACGATCCGCTGCCGCCGCCGCTACTGACCACCGCGGTGACGATGGCAAGCACGACCGCGCCACCGATCTGGAACGAGGTATTCACCAGACCAGAAGCCAGCCCCTGCTCGTCGTTCTTCACCCCGGCGGTCGCCTGGATGTTGAGCGACGGGAAGGAGAGCGCGAAGCCCAGTCCGAGCAACAGGATCGTCGGCAGGATGATCACGGCGTAGTTCGGTGCCGCGTTGAAGCGCAGTGCCAGCGGATAGCCGATCACGAAGGCCAGCGAGCCGGCGATCAGCACCCTCGAGGTGCCGATCCGGTCGGCCAGCTTGCCGACGTTGGGAGCGCCGATCGCAACCAGGATGCCGGCCGGCAGGAACGCCAGCGCGGTCTTCAGCGGCGACCAACCCAGCATCGACTGCAGGTACAGCGTGCCGACGAACTGGAATCCGACGTACGCCCCGAAGACAGTCATCGCGCCGATGTTCGCCCGAGTCAGCGAGGCAGAGCGCAGGATCCCCAGTCGTACCAGGGGATGGGTGGTGCGCTGCTCGACGACCACAAACGCCGCAAGGAGCACAACGACACCGAGCAGCGACAGCAGCGTCTGCAGACTGCCCCAGCCGACGCTCGGAGCCTGGACCACCGCATACACCAGCAACAGCATCGCGCCGGTGGCAGTGACGGCGCCGGCCAGGTCGTACCCGCGGCCGTTGCGCTCACCGTGGCCGTCGTTGGCAATCAGTTTGCGGCCGGCGACCAGGGCGGCCAGCGCGATCGGCACCGGCAATAGGAAGGTCCAGCGCCAGCCGACCTCGGTCAGCAGGCCGCCCAGGATCAGGCCCATCGAGAAGCCGCTGGCGCCACACGCGGTGTAGATCGACAGCGCCCGGTTGCGGGCGGGGCCCTCGGGGAACGAGGTGGTGATGATGGAGAGGCCAGCCGGCGCGGTGAACGCGGCGGCAACGCCCTTGATGAAGCGGGTGCCGATCAGCAGGCCCGGGCTGCTGACGAGCCCGCCGAGCAGCGAGGCCGCGGCGAATACGCCGAGCGCGAGCAGGAAGATGCGGCGCCGGCCGAGCAGGTCGGCGGCCCGGCCACCGAGCAGCAGCAGCCCGCCGTAGCCGAGCACGTAGCCGCTGACGATCCATTGCAGCGACGAGGTGGATAGATGCAGGTCGGTCCGGATGGACGGCAATGCCATGCCGACCATCGAGACGTCGAGCCCGTCCAGGAATAGCGCGCCACAGAGCACAATGAGAGCGCCCCAGGTGCGGGCGTTCCATTGCAGCGTGGGACGAGCAACGGTGGAAGAAGTCATGCCGGGAACGTTACATGCACCTGCATCTAATGTCTACGCATTAAATGTAAGTGCATTTGATGCACGGGACTGTGCTATCCTGCCGGGCATGGTCGACACCGCGACCGATCGGTCACTCGTTGCGCAATGGCGTGAGCTGCTTGCCCACCACGCCGTCGTTGCGGGCGCCCTTGAGCGCGAATTGCATCAGCACCAGCTTGGGGTGAGCGACTTCGAGGTGCTGGATCGACTGGCCGAGGCCGACGACGACACGCACCGCGTGCAGGAGCTCGCCGACGCCGTGCACCTGAGCCAAAGCGCGCTCTCCCGAGTGATCGGCCGGCTGGAGCGCGATGGTCTGGCCTCTCGGTCGCTGTGTCCGGACGATCGCCGCGGCATCTTTGTATGCCTGACCGACGCCGGCCGGGCGAAGCACGCCGAGGCGTCCGCGGTTCATCGCCGCGTCCTCGCCGAGCACCTAGCGCCCATCCCTGCGTAACCCCTTGCTGCCCTGACCAACCTGGCGTCTCGGTTGCCCTATGGGGAAAGCGCTTTCCCTCACCGATCTTGATGATAAGGCCCATCGATGTCCGAAATGTGGGGCATTATCGTCAAGATCGGCGCGGAAGAGGGGTGGGGTCGGCAGATGTTAGTCGTTGCCCTCCAGCCAGGCTCGAATTTCGGCGTCGTGTTCGCCCAGGCGCGGCGGTGCGTTTCGATGCGTCGGTGGCGTCGTCGAGAGCCCGATCGGATCGGTCACCGTGGGTACGGCGCTGCCATCGCTGCGGGACAGTTCGGCGGTCGGCGCCAGCCCCAGCCCGGTGGCCAGCGCGAATGCGCCGGCGATGTCGTTGACCGGGCCGCACGGCACGCCGAGCGGGGTCAGCAGCGCGGTCCAGTCCGCGGCGGTACG
>Ga0137412_10002221_pt1 | contig 15325 bp, 16 predicted proteins | sample CZODoug2_1_16fun_FD_122160 | JGI IMG/M metagenome (GOLD analysis project Ga0137412, IMG submission 122160) | Vadose zone soil fungal communities from Angelo Coast Range Reserve, California, USA - CZODoug2_1_16fungal (Hybrid Assembly) | ecosystem: Environmental > Terrestrial > Soil > Vadose zone...
CGTGCTCGACCCGGTCGTCTCCCTCAAGGAACTCCTCTACATCGGTTACAACACCGGCATCGAGGGCATCGAGGACGCGGCCAAGAAGGCCGACATCAAGCGGCCCGACTTGGTCTTCATCAGCTCGGACATCATGAAGAAGCTGGTCTACAGCCGAATGAATTCGGCCGACGGCACGATCATCGGCATCTACGACGAACTCAAGGCCGCGGCGGGCAAGTGACCGTCTTGGAGGAACGGCCGGCGCAGGTGCCCAGTGCGGCGGATGCGCATCCCTCGCGACGACGGCTGCGACTGCCGAACGGACTTGGCGCCCTACCGATCAGCGTCTGGATGCTGCTGTTCTTCATCCTGCCGTTCGGCCTCGTGGTCTGGTACAGCTTCGGTTACAAACCCGGCATCTACACGACCCATGCCAACGACATCCTCTCGTTGGACCGCTACGGCGAGGCTGCCTCACCCGCGTTCTTCGCGATCTTCATTCGCACGCTGAAGATCGCCGTGACGGGAACCGTGCTGTGCCTGGTGATCGCGTTTCCGATGGCCTACTGGATGGCGGTCAAGCTGGCCCCGAAGTGGCGCGGTGTCGTGCTGGGCCTGGTGCTCATCCCGTATTGGACCAACTTTCTCGTTCGCACCATCGGTTGGCAGATTTCGCTGAACCCAACGGGTTTCGTATCGAAGCTGCTGCAATGGGCCAACCTGACCGACGGGCCGCTGCGCGTGCTGTACACCTCGGCTGCGGTTCAGCTCGGCGTGGTCTACAACTATCTGCCGCTGATGATCCTTCCGTTGTACGTGGCGCTGGAGCGTCTCGACCCGAAGCTGCTCGAAGCCAGCCGCGACCTCGGCGGCACGGCGTGGGACACGCTCTGCCGCATTACGATTCCGCTCGCCGCGCCAGGAGTGACCGCCGGAATGCTGCTGGTGTTCGTCCCGCTGATGGGCGACTACATCACCCCAACGGTTCTCGGTGGGGCCAGCGGCAGCATGGTTGGTCAGATGGTGGCCGCCCAGTTCCAGAGCGCGCAAAACTGGGCGCTCGGCGCAGCGATGGCCGTGTTGCTCATGCTGGCCATCTTCGGCACCAGCGCCGTGGTCGGCGGCGTCCTCAAAGTGGCCGGTCGCATCGTCACCGCCATGACATCCCTGAAACTCCCATCCAAGGAGCCCTCATGACCGTCGCGGTGACGGGTGCCTCCCGTCGGCGCAGGATTCGTCCCGCCGACACGTTCCTGACCGTCTGGGGACTACTGGGTCTGGCGTTCCTCTTCTTCCCGATCGTCGTCATCGTGGTGTTCTCGTTCAACTCCGGGCGCACCCTGCAGCAGTTCGACGGCGTCGGCATGGAGGCCTACGTCGCGGCCCTCAACAATCCGGCGATCACCAACTCGATCATCGTTTCGTTGATCACCGCCACCGGTACCGCCGTAGTCGCGACACTGCTCGGCACCTTCGCCGGGATCGCACTGACCCGTCGGCCCGGCTGGTGGGCGCCCGGGCTGCTGATCCTGCTAGGGCTCGTCATGGTGACGCCGGAGATCGTCAGCGCAATCTCGTTGCTCCCCTGGTTCGTCACCCTCGGCGTCGACAACGGGCTCGTCGCCTTCAACATCGGTCAGGTGCGCCTCATCATCGCCAACTCGCTCTTCGCAAGCGCTGTCGTCACTTTCATCGTGCGTGCCCGCATGACGGGGATGAACGAGAGCCTCGAAGAGGCGGCCGCCGACCTGTACGCTCCGCCGTTGCGGCGGTTCACCGACATCACGCTGCCCCTCATTCGTCCGGCCGTCATCTCGGGTGCTCTGCTCGCCTTCACCCTCAGCCTCGACAACACGGTCGTCTCGTCGTTCGTCTCGGTCGCCGGCTCGACGCCGTGGCCGGTCTACATCTTCGCGTCGCTGAAGGCGTCGCTGCGGCCGGAGATCGCTGCGATGTCCACACTGATGTTGGTGCTCACGTTGATCGTGCTCGGCATCGCGGCGCTGATACTGCGCCGGGACCCCTCCGGTTCGGGCGGTGGGGCCGCCGGCCTGACAAGCGCGATGGTGGGGCGATGAGCGTGGCGCTGGTCAACGGCGATGTTTCGTTCTGGTGGAACAGCATTGGGCGGGAACCCGCGCGGCCTTCCCTGCCGGGTTCCACCCACGCCGACGTCTGCATCATCGGGGCGGGCTACACCGGCCTCTGGACTGCCTACTACCTCAAGAAGGCAGCACCCCAGTTACGAATCGTCGTGCTGGAGCAGCGCTTCGCGGGCTTCGGCGCGTCGGGCCGCAACGGCGGCTGGCTCACCAACGACATCACCGGCGGTCGCGGCTCCTATCTGAAGTCACACGGACGAGAGTCCGTGGGGCGCTTGCAGACTGCGATGAACGAGTCGGTCGATGAGGTCATCCGGGTCACCCACGCCGAGAACATCGACTGCGACCTGATCAAGGGCGGCGAGTTCACCGTTGCCACGAACGCCGCCCAGCAAGCCCGCCTGCTCAGCGCCGCCGCCGAGGCCCAAACGTGGTCGATGACCGACGTCGAGCTGCTGAGCGCGGCAGAGGCCACGGCACGCATCAACGTGCACGGTACGACGGGAGCGATGTGGCACCCGCACTGCGCACGGCTGCACCCGGCCAAGCTCGCCTCGGGGCTCGCCAGGGCCGTCGAATCGCTGGGAGTCGAGATATTCGAAGGCACACGGGTTTCCGAGATCCGCCCGCACCAGGCGGTGACGACGTTTGGTACGGTCACGGCCGACACGATCGTCAGGGCGACAGAGGGTTTCACCGCTCAGATCGACGGGCTTCGGCGTACGTGGCTACCGATGAACTCCTCGCTCATCGTGACAGAACCCCTACCGGCCGAGACCTGGGCACAGATCGGGTGGAACGGCTACGAGACGCTCGGTGACCAGGCCCACGCCTACATGTACGCCCAGCGCACGGCTGATGACCGCATCGCCATCGGCGGTAGAGGCGCTCCGTACCGCTACGGCTCGGGCACCGACGTCGACGGAGCGACCGACCCGAAGACCGTCGACCTCTTGCGCACCATCCTGACCCGGTTCTTTCCCTCGACGGCTCGAGCGTCGGTGGAACACGTCTGGTCGGGAGTGCTTGGCGTTCCGCGTGATTGGTCGGCGACGGTGGGACTCGATCCCTCGACTGGGCTCGGCTGGGCGGGCGGCTACGTGGGGACCGGCGTTACGTCGACCAATCTCGCGGGCCGCACCCTGCGCGACCTCATACTGAAGTCCTCGTCGCCGCTCACCGAACTACCGTGGGTCAACCACCGGGTGCGCAAGTGGGAACCGGAGCCCCTGCGGTACATCGCCGTCCAAGCCATGTATGCGGCCTATTACGCCGCCGACCGGGCGGAGTCGCGCGGCCGACGCAACACCTCGCCGATCGCGACGATGGCCGACATCGTCTCGGGCCGGGGGCATTGAGGCCGCCCGAACTGCAGTGCAGGCGATAGTCTCTCGCGTCGTGTCACACGGTGCGTCAGTTCGCTTTGTCGAATCGCTGGCGTTGCCGGACCCCATATGCCGCTGCCTTCACGGCCTCGTCATCCTCCAAACCCGAACCCAGGGCGCACGGTGATCGTGCTTTGACTTCGTGCTTTCCGATTTCGGCACATAGACTTTCACACGCGCGACGTCCCCCGTCGATCAGCGCGCCATGGTCGTCGACATCACCGAAGAGGGCCGCGCCGTCGTCGCCAAGGTCTTGCCCGGCAACATCCAAGTCGTGCGCGAGTTGCTGTTCGATTCTCTCGCCGATGACTACGCAGTCGCGCTTGGCAACATGATGGCAAATGCCCGCGACCACTTGCGTTCTCGGCCACCTCGCTCCGCCGCACCGCGTCGCAGTCACGCCGGCGTGCCGGCTCAGCGCGCCTGACTGATCGCGGCGAGAGAGTTCTATGGGATCGTGCAACGTCGGGCATCGTCGATTGCGTGGGTTAGGGCTGACGTGATGTAGCCGCCAAATGACCGTCCGCCTGATCGAAGATCTTGCCGGGGTTGAGGATTCCCGCGGGGTCGAGTGCATCCTTGATCGCCCGGTGGAGTCCCATTACCGCAGGCGACAATTCGTCCACCAGACCGCGGCGCTTGAGCAAGCCGACACCGTGCTCGCCGGTGATGGTGCCGCCGAAGGACAACGCGGCATCGAGGATGCCGTCGAATGCGGCGTGGATCCGCCGCCACAGGTCGGCGTCGTCGTCTGGTGGTCCGATGATCAAGGGGTGCAGGTTGCCGTCGCCGGCGTGCGCGATGTTGGCGATCTGCACCCCGTGTTGCGCCGCCAGCGCTTCGATGCGCGCCAGCATCTCGGGGACGTGCTCCTTGGGCACGCAGACGTCTTCGGTGATCACCGGTCCCAGCCGCTCGAGCGCCGGGTAGGCCAGACGACGAGCCGCGAACAAGGCCTCACCCTCATCGGGGTCACTCGACCGTTCGGCCCAGGACGCGCCGCTGGCGCGGAAGTGCTCGACGATCGCATCGGCAAGTGCGGTGCCGGTGGGGTCCGGGTCATCCACCCGCGCGAGCAACAGCACGTCTCCCGCCGCCGTCAGGCCCATGTTCTTCCAATCATCCACGGCGCGAAGGCAATATCTGTCCATCAGCTCCAACGCCGACGGGGTGATGCCCGCCGCCCCGACCGCGCGCACCGCCACACCGGCTGCCACCAGCGACGGGAAGAACCCCGCAACCGTGATGGGCGCGCTTGGCAAGCTGCGGAGGCGGACCGTGATCTCGGTGACGATGCCCAATGTGCCCTCGGACCCGACGATTAGGCCGACCAGGTCGTAGCCGGCGACCCCCTTGGCGGTCCGGTGCCCTATGCGCACCACTTCCGCCGAACCGGTCACCATCTCGAGTTCGAGCACGTACTCACGGGTGACGCCGTACTTGACGCAACACACTCCGCCTGCGTTCGTGGCGACGTTGCCACCGAGCGTCGACCACGGCGAACTCGCGGGATCTGGTGGGTACCACAACCCGTGCTCCGCCACTGCCGCTCGAAGGTCGTCGTTGACCACGCCCGGCTGGACCACCGCCAACCGTTCCAACGGATTGACCAAGAGGATCTCCGACATCGCCTCCAGTGAGAGCACCACGCAGCCGTCGATGGCGTTTGCGCCACCGGACAGCCCGGTGCCCGCTCCGCGCGCCACGACCGGGGTGCGGTGACGCAGACAAATCTCGACCACCCGACGGACCTCTTCGGTGCTGCGGGCACGCACGACCGCTGCTGGCTCACCGGCCGGAGCTCCGGCCGCCTGATCCCGGCTGAGGCTGCGGACGACGTCGGCGTCGACGATTACCCGTCCCTGTGGCAGCGCGGCTCGAAGATCGTGAACGACGGTCTCGGCGGCGCTCATCAGTGGCTGCGCCGGTGGCGTCATGCGGTGACCTCCAGTGCCTCGGGGCGCGTCTTCAACAGGCTAGTCCGGTCCGCTGGCTGCGCGAGGGAGTCGTCAGCGCGGCAGGCTCCGACCCAGCCGACCGCGTCGGCGCAGCGGGTACCCGCTGCGCAGCCTCTGGAGAGCACCACCAAGGGACCGTGCGACCGCCGCACCGACCAACAACCCGACCGCGATGGCACAGACCACCGTCACCACGTCGAACGCGTTCGCACCACCACCGCCGGGATTGGTGATGAGGGCCGTGGTGGAGAGCAGACCGAGGCTGCCGGGAACGAGCAGCCAGAAGGCCGGCAGAAAGACCACCAACCGGGGCAGATTTGGGCGAACGGCCTCCACGAGCGAGGACCCCAGGGTGGCGGCGACGGCGCCGAGGAAGCTGCCGAGCGCCGCGCCACCGACGTGTTGCCCGAAACTCTGGGCAGCGAAGGCAAGGATCAAGACCACGGTGATCCAGGGCAGCAGCCGCACCGGTGGACTCTCAAGGACCCCGATTCCGATGCTTATGAGGATCAGCCCCAACGGCGCGGCCCACCAGCCAAGTGTGTCGACGCGGAGATTGGTCAATTCTGCTGCGGGCACCGTGATTACGTGACTGGCCGCGACGATGCCCAGGGTGAACAGGAGCAGCTGGACCAGCCCGAAGGTCAACCGTGATGCTCCGGCCACCATGTCGCCGGCGGCCAACTCAGACATCGCGGTGACGATCAACGCGCCGGGCAATAGCACCGCCAACGGCGGCAGCAGGGTACGCAGCGGTCCGTCCAGCACATCCGCGTTGGCGGCTGCGAACACCCCGCACGCCAGAAGGAAGGCCGCAAGCGTCGGGAGCAGCGTGGCGATCAGGCCGAACCGCTGTCCCAGCCGGAAGAGGGCGACCACCACGACCGCCCCAACGGCGGCGAAGGCGACGTTGGGGCCACCGGGCTGGAGGATCAGAGCGATTCCCGTGGCGATCGCGATCCAGCCGAGGTTGGCCATCCACTGCGGGTAGCGGGGCGGACGATGGCGCAAATCAAGCAGCTCCTCGGTGGCCTGGGCCACCGTGAGGGCACGCTGCGACAACCGATGACGGATCGCTCGGACCTCGGCGGCCTGGTCGAGACGCAGTCCACCCTTGACCGACTCGAACGTTGCGGGGGCGCCGCTGGTCAGGTTCAAGAAGACGCCGGTCGGCGATGCCGCGATCTGGACATCGGGGTAGCCCAGTGCGTTGCTCACCTCGGCTAGCTCGTCCTCCACGTCGCCGACCGGCTGCCCCGTGGCCACCATCGCCGCGCCCAGGTAGGCCAGCAAGGCGCGGACGGCGTCGTCGTCTTCGGACACGGCGTCACTCTGCCAGGTTGAGGCCAGGACTCGAAGTGACCGGGCCGGCGTGGGTCGTCAGTCGTGGACGACCAGTACGCACTCCTCCGACTCGCCGGCAAGCCGATACAGACGCGCCAGTCGGCTCAGCTCGTCGAGGAGATGATCGCGATCCCACGGCTGCTTGTAGACGCTGGCCTCGGCCATCGCGGCCGCATCGAACACGTCCGCAGCCGTACTACTCGCGGTGTCGAGAAAATCGGCAAGGACCAACGCGGTCTGCGGACGCACGAACCGCAGGGGGTTTCCAATCGTGGAGCGAGCGTCACAAGTGAACGCCTCGGCGCCGAACACGGCGCACTCCGCCAAGCCATCCGGGTCACGATCGTGTCCTGCCCGCCGCCGTGGTGACAGCAGCCAATCGACCGCATCCCACGCCCGTGTAAACAGCCTGCGGTCCAAGATCCCGGGATGCTCACCGACGATCCGCCGGGCAATCGGCGACAGCTCCAACCACACCCGATCGTCCTCATACCGTGAATGCGCCATCTCAACAGTCGCCAGCTGGCGGAAGAACTGCATGGCCTCGGCGACTTCGACGTCCTTCATCGCCCTTTCGAGCAATGGTTCATACGGCACGGCCTGATACGAAGCATCGATCCCCATCGTCAGAGGATAGATCTCACAGTTGGCAGATGGTCGCCACCTGAACTGAAGCTTTCGGCTTTGAGGCGGCCGGTCAACGCGCGACCGTTGAAACCGCTCGCTCCCACGATGACGGCCTTTCCTGTTCAAGTGTGTGGGTAGTCATTTGGTGGACGCCGTTGCGGCGTTGTGGTTTTCAGGTTGCTGAAGGAATCCGATGCTGGTGCCGGACGGTACTTCGTCAAGTGCATCCGCACGAGTTGCGATGGTGGAACGTCGTCGGCACGCGAATTCGTTGCGGCGCACCATCGTGTCCCCGAATACGGTCCAAGAGCAGTTGGACCGCGGTGGCGCCGATCGTCTCGACGTCCTGTGCCGCCGCGGTGAGCTTGGGTTCGAAGAGGTCCGACCATTCGAAGTCGTCGTAACACACGAATGCCACGTCGGCTGGAATCGTCAAACCAAGACTGCGGACGGCTTTGAGCGTCCCAATGGTCATGGCGTTGTTCAAGGACACCAGCGCGGTGGGCCGGCTCTCCCCCGACATCAGCGAGTGGACTTCGCGTTCCGCCACGTCTGTGTTGGAGTCGCCGTCGAGGACCAGATCGGCGTCGACCGCGATACCGCGGTCTGCGAGCGCCGCGGAATAACCATCGAATCGCTCAGTGGTGGACGAGATCCCGGCTAGGCCGCGCACGACGGCGATCCGACGATGTCCGAGGTCGAGCAGGTGCTCGGTCAACGACCGCGCCGACGAGAAGTTCTCCGGGCCGACCTGATCGCACTCGACGTCGAGGCCGCGGTCGATCAGAACGAGAGGTGTTCCGGTGCGGGTGATTTCGGGGAGAGTGACCCGCTCCGACCCGGCCGCGGGTGCCACGATCATCCCGTCGACCTGCCGGTCCAGAAGCGAGCCGGTGACGCGTTTCTCCGAATCCACGTCGTCGTGGGAATCTCCGACGATCAGCACGTACCCGGCGTCCGACAGCGCCCGTTCCACGGCATGGACCAGGCTCCCGAAGTACGGGTTCGTCAGCGCGGAGATCGAGAGTCCGACCGTGTGCGTGCGCCCTGCCGCGAGTGATCGTGCGACGACGTTGCGCCGGTACCCGGTCTTCTCGATGGCCGCCTCGACGCGCAGGCGAGTGGCCTTGTCGACCTTGCGCGTGCCGTTGAGCACGTGCGAGACCGTGGACGCGGAGACGCCGGCGATGCGGGCGACGTCGACCATCGTGGTCATTGGAGTCGCACGATCCGGTCCGCGCGCCCTGCGGTCGACTCGATCAGTTGGGCATTGCGCTCGTCGGAGCCCAAGGCCCAGAACGCCGCGTCCTCAGGGGACTTGCCGTGCGCCTCGTGTCGGCGCAGCAGCCTTGCGTGGCGAACGTCGGTGTCGGGGGCCAAGAACCACACCTCGTCGATGCAGGCCCGTGCCGCCGGCCATGCGTCGGATTCCAGCAGAAGGTAATTGCCCTCGGTGACGACCAGCGGCACCGTCGGCGGCACGGGAATGGATGAGCCGATCGACTCTTCGAGCTCGCGCCGGAACCGGGGCGCGTACACGACTGGGTCGCCCACGCGCTGTGCTCGAAGGGCCGCGATCAGCCGGGCGTACCCGCCGTCGTCGAACGTGTCGTGCGCGCCCTTGCGATCCCGCCGCCTCAGGTCGATCAGGACTTCGTTGGCCAGATGAAAACCGTCCATGGGAACGAGCACTGCGGTATCCGAACCCAGAGCGGTGACGAGTTGCTCTGCGACGGTCGACTTCCCGGCTCCCGGTGCTCCGGTGAGACCGAGGATGCGGCGTTCGCCGCGAACGACGAGCGCTTTGGCCGAGTCCAGCAATTGGCCCAGTGTGGCGTCCTGCACGTCGTGCTCGATGGTCACCGTTCTCGCTTTCGAGTCAGCTCGGTGTGGAGTTCGCTCAGCCATGCCCGAGGCCCGACCACCGAACACCGTAGTGCCGCCACGCGAGCTGAGCGATCGATGCGCTCGGCGACGCCGCTCTCGAGCCGGGTCGAGAAGTACGAATACGCACCGTGGAAGGCATCGCCCGCGCCCAGTGTGTCGACAACCACCACCGGTTCCACCGGTACGGACCCGGACTCGCCGTCCGACCACCACTCGACGGGATCGCCGCCGTGCGTGGAGACGACGGTGCGAACACCGTTGCGGACCAGCGCCGCGGCGGTAGACCCCGGGTCGCCGATGCCCGGCATTCGAAAGTCGTTGGAGCACACCATGTCCGTTGCGTACGGAATGATGTCGTCCATCACCGGTTTCCATCGGCCGGCGTCGACGACGAGTCTGATGCCCCGTGCCGCCGCCTGTCGAACGGCAGCACGGGCGATCAGGGGGTGGTGCCCGTCGACGAGCACCACGTCGGCATCCGCCACGATGTCACCGAGGTCTCCCGGTGGCGGCGCGTCGGAGTTCACGGCGTCGAGCGAGACGACCGATCGATCACCCGTCGACTCGACGACTGACACCGCCGAGACGGGCACCTCTCGGGTGGTGCCTGCCGCCGCATCCAGAACGCTGACGCCGTACGCGGCGAGGTCGGCTCGGATCAAATCGGCGACCGGATCGTCGCCGAGGGCGGTCACCAGGATCGCGTCGCCGCCCAGTGCCGCGAAGGTGACGGCCGCATTCGCGGCGGGTCCGCCCGCAGCGACGAACTGAGCGGTCGACGTGATCTTCTGGTTCACCGCAGGCGCTTTCGCGATGTGGTGAATCACGTCGAGAGTCGCCAACCCGACGAAGACCCCGACGGGCGCGTTCTCAGAGACCGGCGCGTTCCTCATCGGTTGGCTCCTCCGCACCGGTCATCAGCGCGACTACCTCAGACATCGAGCGCTTCTTGGGATCGACGACGCCGGAACGTTGTCCGAGTCGATGGATGTGGATCCGGTCGGACACCTCGAACACGTGCGGCATGTCGTGGCTGATGAGCACCACTGGAATACCGCGGTCGCGGATCGACCGGATCAAGTCGATGACCTGTCCTGACTCCCGAACGCCGAGAGCAGCGGTCGGCTCGTCCATGATGATCACGCCGCGGCCGAACGCGGCAGCCCGCGCCACCGCGACACCCTGACGCTGCCCACCGGACAACGTCTCCACGGCCTGGTTCACGGATTTGATGCCGATCTTGAGGTCCGCAAGGTGCTGCGACGCCTCCTGGCGCATTCTCGGCATGTCCAGTCGGCGGAACAGGCTGCCCGCGATACCTTTTCGTCGTACCTCGCGTCCGAGATACAGATTCGACGCGATGTCGAGAGCCGGTACCACCGCGAGATCCTGGTACACCGTCTCGATTCCGGCTGCCCTGGCGTCTCGGGTGTTCCTGAACGACACGCGTGTTCCGTTCATCAGGATCTCACCCGAGTCTGGGATCACCGCACCTGCCAAAGCCTTGATGAGACTGGACTTTCCGGCGCCATTGTCGCCGATGACCGCGAGGACCTCGCCCTCGCGGAGCTCGAAGTCAGCTCCGTTGATGGCCGTCACGCTGCCGTACTTCTTGACGAGGCCGCGGGCTTCGAGAACGGGTACGCCGCTCGTTGGGATCGTCATTGTGATCTCCTGCGTGCGAATTGATCCACTGCCACCGCAACGATCACGAGAATGCCGGTCGCGATGTTCTGGTAGAGATTGTCGACGCCGGCCTGAGTGAGACCGTTGCGGAGAACGCCGACTATCAACGTGCCCACCAGTGTGCCGCCGACGCCTCCGCGCCCACCGAACAAACTGGTTCCGCCGATGACCACCGCGGTGATGGTCTCGAGATTGGCGTTCTGGTACGCGTTCGGGTCGGCATTCGGGATTCGACCGAGAGCAGCCCACGCGGCGATGGCGGCGATCACACCCGTCGTGACGTAGACGGAGAACAGCACCCGCCCGGACTTGATGCCCGAGAGATTCGAGGCCTGCGGATTACCACCGACAGCGTAAATGTGCTTGCCCCAGGAGGTTTGGGACAGTGCGTACCACATCACGAGGTAGACCAGCAGCATCGCCACGACGCCGAACGTGGTCGAGAACGACCCGATGCGAAAGGACGTGCCCAGGAAGGTGAGCGGTCCCTTCTCCACGCGGTAGGTCTCGGAGCCCGCGAGCAGGCGGGTGGCCGCCTGTATCGCGGTGAACGTTCCCAGCGTGACGATGAACGGTGGCAATCGCAGGGTCGTGACGAGCCCGCCGTTGACCGCACCGAACACCACGCACACCAGGAGCGTCGACCCGAGTGCCACGACCGGCCCGTTCGCGCCCGCACTCTGCGCCATCACGATGGTTCCGAAGACGGCAACCGCGCCGATCGAGAGATCGATGCCGGAGGTAAGGATGATCAGCGTCTGGCCCACGGCGAGAATGCCGACGACCACCGACTGTTGAAGGATCAGCGACACGTTCTGCGGATTGAGGAACGAATCCGAGACCGCACTGAAGATGATGATCGCGATGACGAGCGCCACCAGCGGACCGAGCAACGGTTCACGCAGGATGCTCCCCACGTTGAATCGGCTCGACACCGATGGCGTCGCTGTAGCGGGAGCGCCAGTGGTCATTTGCTGGCTGTGCCCCAGCAGTTCTTTTCGCCCCATGCGGTGTCCTGCGACTCGAGTCCGGGCACGGGCTTGTCCGTGACGAGCTGCGAGCCGGTGTCGTTGAATCCGCTGGGCTTGGTTCCGTCCTTGGCGAACTTGACCACGGCCTGCACACCCTGCTCGGCCATCTTCGCCGGGAACTGCAACACCGTGGCGCCGATCTGTCCGGACTTCACGTCCGCGATGCCCGTGCAGCTTCCGTCGATCGACCCGATGGTGATCTGCGCGGCGCGGTTCGCGGACTGGATCGCTTGGTACGCACCGGCGGCTGCCGGCTCGTTGATGGTGTACAGCGCGTTGATGCCCGGAGCGCGCTGCAGAATGTTCTCCATCGCGGTCTGCGCCTTGGTCTGGTCACCGTTGGTGTTCTCCCGGCCGACGATCTCCGGTGAGTCGTTCGTGATGCCGAAGCCCTCGAGGAATCCGTCGTGGCGGAAGGTGTCGACAGTGCCACCCGGGGTTCCGTCCAGCATCACCACCTGAGGCGCTGCGTTGCCGAGTGCGGCCTTCACCCACTTGCCCTGGCTGACGCCCGCGGCCTTGTTGTCGGTGGCGAAGGTGGCGTCGACCGCGTTTTCGGGGTCGGTCGCGGTGTCGAGAGCGATGACGACGACGCCGGCGTCACGCGCCTTCTTGATCGCGTCGAGCACACCGGTGGACGAGTTCGGGGTGATCAGGATGCCCTTCACGCCCTGACCGACCATGTTCTCGATGGCCGCGACCTGGCCCTCGTTGTCACCGTCGAACGCACCCGCCAGCGCGATCAACTTGGCGCCGTCCTTGTCGGCCTGCGCCTGTGCGGCCTCACGCAACTTCACGAAGTACGGGTTCGAATCGGTCTTCGTGATCAGTCCGACCTTGACGCTGTCCGAACTCGATCCGCCGCAGGCGGTCAGACCGAGAATCAGCGAGCCTGCCATGAGAACCGTCCCGACCACGTGCAAGTTTCTGGTGCGCTCTCCGAACATCTGGACTCCCTTGTCCCCGATGCGACGCCGGCCGCGCCGCGTGTTGTGCAGGAGCCTAAGGACTAGGCAAGCGCTTGCGCATGCGCTTTCGCGAAATGATTTCGGCCAATTTCGGCTCACGTGGCTTCCGCGACGATCATCGACGGCGTAGGTCCAGCCATCCCCCCAAGGCGCGACTCTGCGCGCGCTGCCGCACATCTCTCGGCTGCGTAGCATCGTCGGGGAGGACCGCGGCACGCGAGTGATGGAAGGCGAGATGGTCTTGATCAACACCAACGGACGGCCTCTTGGAGTGCTCGGTGGCCTAATGATCCGTGCGTTCGTCGCAACTCTCATCGCTACATGGGCACTGTTGGGCACCGCGGCCCCGCCCGCGCACGCGCAACCGTGCCCCGACGTTGAAGTGGTGTTCGCCCGCGGCACCGACGAGCCACCCGGCGTCGGCGGGATCGGGCAGGGCTTCGTTGATGCGTTGCGCTCGAAGACTGGTGCGCGGTCGGTCGACGCGTACGCCGTCAACTACGCGGCCAGCGACGACTTTGGCGACCCTCTGCAGTTCGCCCTGAGCGTCATCGACGGCATCAGGGATGCGAGCAACCGCATCCAGTCAATGGCCGCGGACTGTCCCAGCACCAGAATCGTGCTTGGCGGGTTCTCGCAGGGCGCGGCGGTTGCGGGCTTTGTCACCTCGCCCGACGTGCCCCCTGGAGTTCCTGCCGCGTTCGTACCCCCGCCCATGCCGCCCGAGGTAGCCGCCCACGTGGCCGCAGTGACCTTGTTCGGCAAACCGTCGAATCGGTTTCTGGGCGACTCCGGCGCCCCGCAGATCACCATCGGCCCGCTCTACGTCCCGAAGACCATCGACCTGTGCGCGCCTGGCGACACGATCTGCAATGGCGCTCCCCCTGGACCACCCACCGGCGCTCACGGCTCGTATGTTGCAAACGGTATGGCGGCGCAAGCCGCGAGCTTCGTGGTCGGTCGACTGTAGCCGCTCCGTCCCCCTGGTTGGACACAACCCGTATTCGGGCAGGGGCAGGACGCACGAGGAGCACATCGTGAAGCCGACTTCGTGCTCCAACACACCTCTGACGTCCCGTGCGTCACACGGCGAACGACGGTCGCATCTCCCATCAGCCCAGCCAACGGCGGCATCGAGAAAATCCGACGAAATTATCGGCCGCGATATTTCTACGCAACCGTTATTAATTACTCCTTTGACCCATCTTCAATCACTTTAGACAAGCGATTACAGCGACGACCCTGGGTGATCAATGCCGGGCACTTGTTCCATGTGTCTAGGAAAGTCCGTCCCCCCATCAAGAATTGTTCGTCTGATCAGTGATTTTTGCTCGATGGCGGCTTGCACTGCCGTCATCATACCGGCGATGTTCCTCGTACAGTCGATGACCGGCTCGGGCGTCGCCAATGCGGCGTGCAACGGGGTCGGGACCGCCCACGAGGTGCTGCTGCAGTTTCGTGACGGTAATGGCCAACTGTTGGTAAACGAGCGGGCCACTCCCGGTACGTGCAACAACAACGACCTGTACCAGGGTACGTTCAGAAACGAGACCGGGGATCCAAGTCTTCGGGCGGTGATTTTGGTCCAGAACAACGGTGTCACGACACCGCACCTCGGTGGCTTCGACACCGCGGTGCACACCTACTCCTTCTCGGACAATAATCATCATTCCGATATCCAGTTGTGCCTCGACGACACCTTCGGTAACCGAATCTGCGGCCTTCCCGTATTCACGGCTACCGGTTTCTGAGTCGATTCCACGGTTTTACGTGCTGCCGCCCAGACGTGTTCGTTGTCGCCACGATCGGTTCAGGCTGCTCGTCGGTATTCGTTGAGTCGGAAGATTCCCTCGTCGAGGTTCATCAGCAGGTTCCGACCGCGGTCTGCGTAGTCCAGGCCGCGGTCGGATCGCGTGGTCATACCCAACCCCGGTCCTTGGCCAACAATGCGGCCTGAAAGCGATTCGAGGCGCCCAGCCGATTCATCAGTTCGGCGACCCGGCGGCGGAAGGTGCGTACCGAGATGCCGATCTTCTTGGCGGCCACGTCGTCCTTGTTCACCAGGGTCAGCATGGCCAGCACCTCCCGGTCCTCATCGGACAGTGGTTCGCCGTGGTCGGCGTCTGCCAGCCGCGGTTCCTCGGCGCCGGTCCACACCTGCTCAAATAACAGTGTCATCTGGGAGACCAGTCCGCTCAGCCGGATCACCAGCGCGCCGCTCGCCGCGTCGGCCGGATCCTCCGGCACCACTGCGACCCGCTGGTCAGATGCGGTGAGCCGTTCCATCGAGGCGTCCATGACCCGCACCTGGGCGCCGTGCCCGGTCAACTCGCGCAGATATTCCCGGTTGTCCAG
>Ga0137412_10002224_pt1 | contig 15321 bp, 12 predicted proteins | sample CZODoug2_1_16fun_FD_122160 | JGI IMG/M metagenome (GOLD analysis project Ga0137412, IMG submission 122160) | Vadose zone soil fungal communities from Angelo Coast Range Reserve, California, USA - CZODoug2_1_16fungal (Hybrid Assembly) | ecosystem: Environmental > Terrestrial > Soil > Vadose zone...
TTGTCGGGCGTAAATGTGTTCTTGGCGAGATATTTGCGCGCTTCGTCGGGGTTCTTGTTGATGAAATCGATGGCCTTGCCCCACGCCGCGGCGAAACGCTTTGCCACGTCAGGCCGCTTCGCGATGAAATCGCTGGTCATCGCGCAGCCTGCCGCATAGGCGTCGGCGGTTTCGTCGCCGAGGATATATTTGGAAATCACGCCGGCCCCGAGTGAGCGGGCGACGCCGGCCTTGATCATCATCGACGCGTTGGGCTCGAGCGTATATCCCCCGTCGAACGTGCCGGCGGTCATGGCGTTGACGTGCTGGCCCATGTCGAGCTGATCGATGGTGTAGTCGCCCTCCTTCAGGCCATTCTTGGCCAGGATGGCCTTGGCCGTGTTGAGATTGGCCGGCCCCGGCGCCGACATCAGTTTCGCGCCTTTGAGGTCGGCGATGGTCTCCGCCTTGAAGCCGTTGCGGACAACGAATTGTTCCATCTTCCAGACCTTGGTCTGGCTGTTGAGGCTGATGTACATCGCCACGCCGGACTTCTTGACGTTGGCATTCAAGCCTTCGAGCGTAACCAGAACCGCCGAAACCTCGATCTGGTTGGTCATCATCGCCGCCACGTTCGGCGGGCCGCCCATCAGCTTGGTCATGTCAGGTTCGATGTTCTGCTCCTTGAAGAAGCCGCGCTCCAGCGCCACGAAATAGGGCAGCGACGAGCTCACGGGGAATACCCCGACCTTGACCTTGTCTTGAACCTTATCTTGGGCGGCGGCGGGAACCGTCGCGAGCACCATCATTCCTGCAACAGCCGCCAACACATGGCGGCGGGCGATCGCGTGAACGTTGCGCATTGCACTCTCTCCAGGTTTACCAAATCTCGGCTTTCCGCAGCCGGTTCGGCAGGTGAATTGCAAGTCTCGTGCCGCCGTCACTCGCCGACGTCGACAATGGCGATCACCGGACCGCCGCCTTGCGGTCCCTGGTGCATCGCGTCGACGGAGACGAACACGGCGGGATCGCCGATCGCCGCTGCGGCAACGCCGCCGACCGCGGCCTTCGAATGGCGATGATGATGCACGTCGGAATCATCCAGCATGATCTGGCGCCGGCCGCGCAGCACGCCCCGGCGGTCGGCCTCGCACTTCATGAAGCAATTGACGACCCGGCCCTTGAGGTCTTCCGAGCGTGGCCGTTCCGGCAATTCGATACCGGCGTCGCGGATGGAATCATAGATGCCGTCGATATCGAGCGCATCGCGCATCACGGCATGGCCGATGCGGTACCGGCCGCCGGCGCCGGCCTTGTTGCCGAGCAGCACGATCTGCGCCTGGGTCAGCTCGACGCCGGACGAGCAGGACGCCACCGACGAATAGAGATCGAGATCCTTGCAGATCTGCTCGGCCTTCGGCATCGGCACCTCGCCAAGCGCCACCGCGATGCCAAGCGCGGTGGTGCCGTTGGAGACGCCCATGGAGTCGTGAACCTCGCACGCCACGGTCTGATGGCGAGACTCCGCATCGCGGACGGAATCGATGGTCAAAAGGGGCGTCTTGGTCTGGACGTAATGCACGTCCTTCGGATCGGTAATGCCGGCATCCTTCATCGCCGCCTTGACCGCGTCGGCGACCTTCTGGACCATCGCCGGTCGGCCGATGTCTTCCGGCAGCAGTTCCACGCTCAGCGCCGTTCCCATCACGAGACGCGACTTGTCCGCCGGGCCGGTCTTGGCGTTACGCGCGAACACCGTGGCGTGCGGCGTGATGACGCCGTCGCAGCCACCGGACCACACCATCGGCACGTCGTGGATCTGCGCCTCGCTGCGCGTGCCGTGCTTGAGCAGCACGCGGCGAAAGGCCTGGTCGGCCAGGATGCGGGTGAAGTCGTTGACACCACCATTGCCTTCGGTCTTGCCGATCACCGCAATGACCTCATCGGCGCCGAACCTGCCGGCCGCGATCAATTCCTCCAGGCCGCTCGCGTCCTGAACGGTTTTCAGTTCGACCTTCGCAACTTCAATCGCCATTCGCTGAAAACTCCGCTATGCGCGATGTTTCTTGGCTTCATCGCATCCGCGGCCGATGTTCGCCGCGCAGCATCTTTTCATAACCATCGCCGCGGTCAATCATCGAAAGTGGCGCCGTTCGCGCCTTCGCCATCCCGGCTCGGAGCTCTTTCGTCGCCGCCTCGTCGATGACGGGCTCTCGGGTGTTATCGCTCTCCCCGAACACGACACCATAATCCGCCTGCGCGGCCGCAAGCGATACCCGACCCTCGATCACATCGCACAACACCAGACCGAGTTCACGCTGCAGCGGATCACCCCAGCCACCACCACCCGTGGTGACCACGCGAACCACCTGCCCTTTCAGCACGGGCTCGCCATCGACGAGGCCACCGAGATCGTAGGCCTCGCCTTCGGCGTCGACCGTGACGCAGAATGGCTGGCCCGCCTTGCCGCCATTCAGGCCATAGCAACCCAGCCGTACCCGATCCGCCGTCACGATGGTGCGGCAATCGACCAATGCGCGATAGTGCTTTTCATAGCCCTGCCCGCCCCGGCGCAACCCCACGCCGCCGGAATCCGTACGCAGCGCCAGTTTCTCGACCAGGAGCGGAAAGCGCGTCTCGGTGATTTCCGCCGGTTGATTGCGCGAATCCGGAACGATATGGATCGCGTCATTGCCGTCGGCATAGTAACGACCGCCCGAGCCGCCACCCAACACCTCACGCGAGAGAAACGACTTGCCGTTCAGATCGATGCCGAAGAAACCGGTGTAGCGGATGGTCTCCTGATCGGCCGGCATCCGGCCGTCCACGGCCTGCGCGACCACACCCGCCAACAGGCCGAGACAGCGCAGGAGAACAAACGACCGCGCATTGGTCGCGGCCGGCCATTCCGGCGTGATCAGCGTGCCCTTTGGCGGAAACACCACGTCGAACACATCGCAGACGCCTTCATTGACGTGAATCTCGGCGGCGCGTTGCGGCGTATCGGCGAGATTGCGCAGGATCGGCGCGATCCATTTGATCAGGAAGGCGCCATCGGCGTAGTCGGCCGGCCAATTGATCGGACCGGTCGATTGCGGATCGGTGCCGTTGAAGTCGAGCGTGATCCTGCCGCCCTTCTTCGTCATCTTCAGCGCGATCTTGTGCAGCTTGGGATCGGTGACGCCGTCATGCTCGACATAGTCTTCCCAGGCATATTCGCCGTCGGCGATCTTCGCCAGCAACTCGTTGCGATAGATGTCGCGGCACTTGTCGAGGATGGCCTGGAAGCAGGCCTCGACCTGTTCCTTGCCGAAGCGCTCGAACAGGCCGCCCATCCGGCGCGCGCCCATCAGGCAGGCCTGGACCTCGCTGTCGAGATCGGCCGACAGCATTTCCGGCACGCGGGTATTGCGCCGGACGATGGTGAACACCGCGTCGTTGCGGACACCTTCGCTGTAGATCTTCACCGGCGGAATCGCGATGCCTTCCTCGAACACGGTGGCCGCGGTGCCCGGCATCGAGCCAGGCACGCGGCCGCCGACGTCGTCATGATGGCCGAAGGCCTGGATATAGGCGACCACTTCTCCGTCGCAGAACACCGGCACCGTGCTGCAGAGATCCGGCAGATGCCCGATCGAACCCTCCGTCAGATACGTATCGTTCATCAGGAAGACGTCGCCGGGCTTCATCGCATCAGGCGGAAAATCGCGCACCACCGCGTTCGGCATCGCCGAATAGGAACGTCCGGTCAATTTGCGGCAATAGCGGTCGAACAGCCCGACGCGAAAATCATGGGCCTCGCGGATCATCGGGCTGCGCGCGGTGCGCTCGATGGCATATTCGATTTCCGCCTCGATCGAGTTCAGCGTGCCTTCGACGATCTGCAGCACGATCGGATCGACCGCGACACTCTCGCGCAGTGGCGCTGTCGGCCAAGGATGGGAGGATGGATGCGACGGCTGATGCACGTTCATCGCGAGGTCTCCGGCGAAAGAGGACGGATGATCAGAATGCCGTGAGGATCGACCTCGACGAATTGGCCGGGAAACACCACCGTCGTCGAACCGAACTCCTCGACGATCGCCGGTCCGTTGACGCGACCTCCTGCTGGCAGTTCGGCCCGATCGAGCAGCGGCGTTTCCACAAACGCGCGGCCGAAATAGACGGCGCGTCTGCCCTTCGGCTCCGGTTTGTCCGCGCGCGGCGCGAGCTTCGGCATCTGCGGCCGCTCAATCACGCCGAAGCCGGAAACGCAGAGATTGACCAGTTCGATCTTCTGCCGGCCGGCATAATCGTAGCCAAACGTCTTGAGATGCGCGGCATTGAAGGCGCCGATCAATCCGGTCAGGAACGAGGCATCCACCGGGCCTCCGGGCGCGGTGACGCGAACCTCCATCGATTGGCCGGCATAGCGAATGTCCGCCTCGCGGACCAGCCTGATCCGCGAGGGCGAAATGCCGTCGCGTTCCAGCGTCGCCACGGCCTCGTGCTCCAGCGTGGCGTAGCGCGCGGCGACATCGGCTAAATCGATCGCGTCTTCATGCATCACCTTGGTGACGATGTGATCGGTGCGCCAATCCACCGCAAGCAGCCCGAACGCCGAGAGATTGCCGGGGTTCGGCGGCACGATGCAGGCCTTCATTCCGAGCAAGTCCATCACGGCCGCGGACTGCGCCGGGCCCGCACCGCCGAACGACAACAGCGCGAAGCCGCGCGGATCGATGCCGCGCTGGATCGTCATCTGGCGGATCGCGTTGGCCTGGTTCCAGTTGGCGATTTCGATGATACCGCTGGCGAGTTGCTCGATGCTCATCGCGCCCGGCAATCTCGTCGCCAGCGCCGCGATGCCGCCGCGCGCGCGATCGACATCGAGCGCGATGCCGCCGCCGATCAGCGATGGCGGTAGCCGCCCCAGGACCAGATTGGCGTCGGTGATGGTCGGCTCATTGCCTCCGTTCGGATAACACATCGGTCCGGGTTCGGCGCCGGCACTGCGCGGACCGACCTTGAGATGGCCTTCGCGGCTGATCCAGGCGATCGAGCCGCCGCCGGTGCCGATGGTCTCGATATCAATCATCGGGATCCGCACCGGAAACGGGCCGATCGATCCGCCATTGGTAACCTGCGGCTTGCCGCCCTCGATCAGACAAAGATCGGTCGACGTGCCGCCGGCATCGAGCGTCACCAGATCGGGAAAGCCCGCGATCTCGGCGATGACGGCGCTGCCGAGTGCGCCGGCCGCCGGGCCCGAAAGCGCCGTCGTGATCGGCTTGCGCACCACCTGATCGGCGCTGGCGACGCCGCCGCTCGACTGCATCACCAGAAACGGCTTGTGCTGCAGGCCGGGCCCGAGTTCCTGATGCACGCGCTTGAGGTAGCGTTCCATGTGCGGCTTGACGAAGGCGTCCACCAGCGTCGTCACCGCGCGTTCATATTCGCGATATTCCGGCAGCACCACGCAGGACAGAGACAGCGTCGCGTCGGGATATTCCTCCGCGACGATCTCGGCGGCGCGGCGTTCATGCGCGTCATTGGCGTAGGAATGCAGCAGGCAGATGCCAATGGCGCGAATGCCTTGCTTGCGAAAATACCGCGCGGCCTCGCGCACGCTGTTCTCATCGAGCGGACGCAATTCGTGGCCGCGAAAATCCAGCCGGCCGCCGGCTTCGCGGACGAATTGCAGCGGCACGATCCGGTCGGGCTTCACCCAGAAATAGGAATTGCCATAGCCTTCCGGCACTGACTGTCGCGCGATCTCGAGAATATGCCGAAAGCCTGCGTTGACGATCAGGCCCAGCGAATTGATCTCGCCCTGCAGGAGCGCGTTGGTGGCAACCGTGGTGCCATGGGCCAGGCCGATCACGCTGTCCGTCGTCGCGCCGGCGTTGCTGAGGATTTCGTGGACCCCGCGGAGCAGGCCGATCGCCGGGTTGGCCGGTGTGCTCGCGACCTTGGTGACATAGGTCGCACCCGACAGCGTATCGACCGATACGATGTCGGTGAACGTTCCGCCGGTGTCGATGCCGATTCGGTAACGCGCCGCGGAGCTCTGAGACGACATGCTGTGTATCCATTTCCGAGCGGATCACCGGCAAGCCTTTGCCGTTGTCGCTCGGTCGGAAGCATGGGGCCGGGAATTGAGCCGAGAGTCAAAAATCGATTTTCTATGACCCGATCGGAAAATCCGATCCGCTCGTTCGTGCCGGATGGCAGGCTGCGCGAAGACGCAGCCTGCTTGCACGGGTGTTGTGCGGCTTAAGCCGTAGGATGCACGCCTGCAGTTCGGACACGGCCGTCGCCTGGCCATATGCCCAGATCGCCAGCATCATGGCGGTCGCCGCCATGATCGAAGCTGCGCCCGTCGGAACAATTCCCGTCGGACCTTCAGCGAGCGACGACCGTGGCATGGCAGGCGCGAGCCGCGCGCTAGTGCTCCGCCACATGGACCGCCCCCGGTGCCCTTTACCTGAGTCATCAGATCGTCGTTCCAGGGGCCTTCAACCTTGAAATGCGCGGTGCCACCGAGCTCGACCGCCTCAATCATATTGTGCGTGACATAGGGATAGATCCCCGGCTCCAGGAACTTATACAGCGCCGCGCCAGCGTCGCTCGCAAGGAGAATATGAGAATGAATGACATCGGCGCAGCCCACAGAAGCGGTCGCGCAAAGTGGTGGGAAGAAGATCAGCGGCTTTTTTGGCTGGGTTTTGAGAAGCGGATTCTCTCTTGTACCCGTCGTGAAGAATAAGACCAACGCAAATGCCAAGCGGTCTAACTTTTCAGCAATTCCCTCAGCCTGAAAAGCGCCGCCTCCTTGCGCCGTGACAGCGGCTCGCGCCGCCGAAACAGGCTGAACACGACGTTGCGGGCCGGCGTAATGGACAACGCTCTCAGCAATCCCAAGGCGACCTCGTTTTCCGCGCAGGCGCGCGGAACGATGGCGATTCCACCTTCGGACTGCACGATCATCTTGATGGTCTCGATGTTGTCGACCACTGCCAAAATATTGGGCTTGATGCCGAGATCGGTGAACAGCGACAGCACCACCTGGCCGTATCCGACCGTCAATTCGCTCATGATGATGGGCTCGGCGACCAGGCGGCCGATATCGACAGGCTGTTTGGAGCGCGCCAGCGCGTGCTTGGGATGCGTGATCAATACCATCTCGGCGTCGATCAGCCGGTCGAACACCAATCCGGCCGGCAGCCGATCAGGATCGGATTCGATGGCAATGCCGGCGTCGAGCCTCTCCTCGTGCAATTCGTTGAAGATATTCTTGGTCGGTGCTGTCAGGATGTCGAGCCGCACGCCGGGAAGATCGTTCTTGATATCCGCGAACATGCGCGGAATGAAGATCTGCGCCATGCCCGAACCCATACCGACCGTCAGCGTGTCTCCCAGCGAGCCACGCAGCCGCCGGGCCGTATCGGAGAGACTGAGCAGATCTCCCATCACCCGCTCGGATTCATACAGGAACGTTCGACCGCGATCGGTCGCCTCGATGCCGCGCGAGGTCCTAAGAAACAGCTCAAAGCCGATTTCCTCCTCGAGCAGCTTGACCTGTTCGCTGACCGCCGATTGCGAAATGTTGAGCCGTTTCGCCGCCCCGGTGAAGCTGCGCTCCTTGTAGACCGACAGGGCGTAGCGCAATTGGCGAAAATCCAAGGCCGAAATCCTTATGTAGCCGGCGTGGCCTGAAGATCGAAATAACGGCGCATCTCGAGTCTTGCCTCGGCGATGAGTTTTCCCTTCCGGATCACCCAGCGGCGAGGCGCTCTGGTCGCAAATGCCTCACGAGCATCGTGCGCTTCCAGCACCACGAGGTCCGCTACGGCACCGACCGTGATGCCAAACTCCGGACCACGCAAGGCTTTTGCACCATTCCCAGTGACCATGTCCATGACGGTGAGAATTTCAGCTGGCTGGCTCATCTGCGAGGCATGGCACAACAGGAAGCCGATTTCGAGCGGATCGTTCTGACCGAAAGGATAGAAGGTGTCGTGCACGCAGTCCTGTCCGCAGGCGACGTTGATACCGGCGGCCAGCAATTCCTTGACCTGCGTCACCCCACGCCGCTTAGGATAGTCGTCCAGACGGCCCTGCAGCATCAGATTGGTGGCAGGGTTGGCGATCATGTTGACACCGGCCTCGCGCAGCCGGCCGATCACCTGATCGGCATAGTTTCGCGGATAACTCGCCAATGCGCAGGTATGGCCGGCGGTGACCCGGCCCTGCCAGCCACGCTGGATGGTCAATTCGGCCAAGACCTCCAGGGTTCGTGCCATTGGATCGTCGGTCTCGTCGACATGCATATCGATGTCGGCGTCGAATTCCCGGGCAATGTCGAAGGCAATCTCGATGTGCCGCCGGCTATCTTCCGGGCACGCCTCGTTGAACGGCATCCCGCCGACGACATCGACTCCAATCCTCATGACCTCGCGCATCAAAGCTTCGGTGCCGGGCGATTTGACGATGCCCTCCTGCGGAAAGGCGACGATCTGGATATCCATCAGTTGGCCAAAGCGCTCGCGGGCACGAATGAGGCCCTCCGCCGGCCGCGTGCCTCCGATCGGATCGACGTCGACATGGGTCCGCAGACGGGAAATGCCGTGCTCAAGCGCCCGCGCAAGCACGCGCGAGGCGCGATCGGCAATTTCATCGACCGTGTAGTTGCGCTTGATCTCCCAGAGAATCTCGATCGCCTCGGTCAGCGTGCCCGAGACATTGACCGGCGCACGCTCCGATATCAGCGCTTTGTCCAGATGAATATGCGGCTCGACAAATCCGGCAACGGCCATCCGGCCCTCGGCATCGAGGACGAGGACTGCAGTCGCGGACGCGTCGCTCTTGCCGATGCTCACGAAGCGGCCGCTGGCTATTGCCACGTCGCACGGGCCTTGGCTGCCCCACACGGCGACGTTCTTGACGAGAATATCCGGGATCATCGCGGCGCTCCACGCTGGCACGCGCCAATGTAGCCGAACGGCGCGTTTGTCGACATCGCCCGACATTGGTCGGACAGAAACAGCTAGACCGCCGGTGACGCGATCGCCTCAGCATCGATCCAGACCTGGCCGTCCGCGATCCTGATCGGATAGATCCGCAGCGGCCGGCTGGGCCAGCCGTAGGAAATCCGACCGTCGCGCAGATCGAACGACGCCGCATGGCGCGGACAGAACAGACGTCCAGCCGACAAATGCCCGAGGCTGAGATCGGCCTGTTCGTGCGGACAAAGCCGTTCGCAAGCCACGGCGCGACCATCGTTCCAGATCAGGATCAGATCGATGGCGGTCACCCGCGCACAGACGATGGTTTGCGACATCAGCTGACTGAGCCCACAGATCGGCATCCACCTTGCTTCACTGGGAAGCGCGGGCATTTGCTGCTGTCTATCCGCCAAGATAGGCCTTTCGCACATGCTCGTTTTCAATCATCTCGGTCCCTCGCCCGGATAGAACGATGCGGCCGCCTTCCAGCAGATAGGCATGGTCGCACATGTCGAGCGCGGCGAAGGCGTTCTGTTCGACCAGCAGAACCGTCGTTCCCGCATCACGGATGCGGCGGATGATGGCGAAGGTTCGTTCGACAATGTTCGGTGCAAGGCCAAGCGACGGTTCGTCGAACATGATCAGTCGCGGCCGCGACATCAGCGCCCGGCCGATCGCCAGCATCTGCTGCTCGCCGCCCGACAGCGTGCCGGCGGCCTGACGCCTGCGCTCCGCCAGGCGCGGAAATTCCCCGTAGATGCGATCGCGATCCGCCGCGACCTCCGCCGAGTCGCTGCGAAGATAGGCTCCGATGTCGAGATTTTCCTCGACCGTCATGTGCGGAAACACGCGGCGGCCTTCCGGGCAATGCGCGATGCCAGAGGCCACCACGCGCGGCGGCTTGGCGCCCGCGATATCCCTGCCCTCGAATAGCATGGTTCCCGAGCGCGGGGCCACGAGCCCGGAAATCGCACGCAACGTCGTGCTCTTGCCGGCGCCGTTGGCGCCGATCAGGGCGACCAGCTGTCCGGCCTTGACCTCGAGCGAAATGCCGCGCAGCGCCGTGACCCCGCCATAGCCGCAGACCATGTCGCGGATCTCAAGCACGCGCCGCTCCGTGCCCCACCCCTTGCCCGAGATAGGCTTCGATGACGGCGGGATCGCGCCGGATCACCTCAGGCGTGCCCTCGGCGATGATCCGGCCGTAGTTCAGCACGACGATGCGATCCGACACGCTCATCACCATCGGCATGTCATGCTCGACCAGCAGGACCGTGACGCCGCGGTCGCGGACCTTGCGGATCAACTGTACGAAGCCGTGCGTCTCCGAGGCATTCATGCCGGAAACCGGCTCATCCAGCAGCAGCATCGAAGGCGCGGCTGCCAGCGCCAACGCCACGCCGACCAGGCGCTGCTCGCCATAGGACAGCGAGCCCGCGAGATCGTTCGCGCGGTGTTCGAGACCGATCCACTCGACGAGTTCGCCGGCGCGCTGCCGCAAGCGCCGCTGCGAAGACCGCGCGCGGGGCAACCCCAATATGTCCGCGAGGATACCGACCCTGCCCTGGCGATGCAGCCCGACCAGCAGATTGTCGTAAACGGTGTCGTTCGGGAAAACGCTGGTGCGCTGAAAGGTACGGATCAAGCCTAGATCGGCGATCTGGTGCGGCTTCATGCCGTTGAGCGTGGTGCCGCGATAGCTCACGCTCCCGGCGGACGGATCGAGAAAGCCGGTCATGACATTGAATGCCGTCGTCTTGCCCGCGCCATTCGGGCCAATCAGGCTGACGATCTCTCCCTCGCCGACAACGAAATTCAAGTCCGCGAGCGCGACGAGCCCGCCGAAGCGGACCGCGACCTGCTCGACCTTCAACGCCGTCGCAGGCGCCTCCATCACGCATGCTCCTTCGTACGGGGTTCGGCGAAGGCAATGGAAACAGCTGTCTCCGGCAGGCTGCGCCGCTTCGCAAATCGCTGCGCGAGCGACGGCACGATGCCTCGCGGCAAAACCAGCAGAATGGCGATCAGGACGCCGCCATAGGCCATCCATTGCGCCTCCGGCGCCATGATCGGACGCAGCACGACCGGCAGAAGCCCGAAGATCATGCCGCCGACGACGGGGCCCGCCAGCGAACCCTTGCCGCCGCTGATGACCATGATCACCATCGTCACCGTGTTGATGAAGGCGAACACTTCCGGATCGATGATCCGGATATAGTGTGCATAGAGGCTGCCGGCCGCACCCGCGAGTCCGGCCGAGATCACCGCTGCCAAGGTCAGCGTCCTCGTCACGTCGATGCCGACCGACACCGCCAGGGTTTCGTTTTCCATCAGGCCACGCATGGCGCGGCCAAAATGCGAATGCACGAGGCGCGAGATCAGTACGTAGGCTGCGACCGCGATCGTCAGCACGAGATAGTAGTTCTGCAGCTTGGTGCGCAGCACCAGGCTTCCGACACCAGGCAATCCGATCGTCATCGATGGAATGTTGGTCAGCGCCAATGGCCCTTGCGTCAGTTCGACCCAATTAAGCGCGATCAGGCGGACGACTTCGGCAAAGGAAATCGTCACGATGACGAAATACGCGCCGCGAACGCGAAACGATAGCCGCCCGACGAGATAGCCGCACAAGCCCGCAATCACGATTGCCAAGGCGAAGCCCGCGAGCGGCGGCCAGGGATCGTGAACGATGCGGAAGCCGCCGGGAAGGCCGACATCGAAACCAAGCGAGGTGAGCGCGCTGACATAGGCGCCGATGCCGAAGAACGCGATGTGACCGAGGCTGAGCTGGCCGGTGAAGCCAAGCAGCAGATTGAGGCTCATCGCCCCGACGATGAAGATGCCGGTCGTGATCAGCGCGTTCATGAGATAGGGATCGTGCAGCCACAGCGGCACCGATGCGAAGGCTGCGACGGTCAAAATGGTGCCCGCCGAATTCATCCGACGCGCTCCCTGCGCGCGAACAACCCGGTCGGCTTGAAGATCAGGACCGCGATGATGATCAGAAAGCCCATCGCGTCGCGGTAGCCGGACGAGACGTAGCCGGCGCCCAGTTCCTCGGCCAGCGCCAGGATGAAGCCGCCGATCACCGCGCCGGTGATGTTGCCGAGCCCACCGAGGATCACGATCGCGAACGCCTTGACGGCGGCGAGATCGCCCATTTGCGGAAAGATCACGTAGACGGGACCCAACAGCGCGCCCGCCGCGGCGGCCAAACTCGAACCGATCGCGAAGGTCGAGGTGTAGATCAGATCGACATTGACGCCCATCAGCGACGCTGTGTCCTGATCCTGAAACGTCGCCCGCATCGCGCAACCGAGCTTGGTGCGGTTGATCAGCAGATATGTGAACACGATCAGCGAAGCCGCTGCGGCGAGCACGAACAACCGCAGCCAGGACACCGAGACGGGCCCGAGCACCAGCGGCGCGTCGGGGAACGGCGTTGCGACCGACTTCGCGACGCCGCCCCATATCCACAAGGTGCCGGACTGCATGGTGATCCAGGCCCCGATCATCACCAGCATCGTGGTGTCGATGTCGGAGCCGCGCAGCGGCCGCAGCAAGGTCAATTCGATGGCGGCTCCGAGCAGCCAGCCGGCCACGACCGCGAGCGGCAGCGCGAGAAAAAAGTTCAAGCCGAGCTGATGCACTACGATGAACATAATGTAGGCGCCGAACGTGTACAGCACGCCATGGGTGAAATTCACCACGTTCATGATGCCGAAGATCAAGGTGAGCCCGATCCCCAGCAGCGCGTAAGTGCCCCCAAGCACCAGCATGTTGACCAGATGTTGCAGCAACTCGCTCAAGACGGCTCCCGATATTTCGAACTGGGCGAGGGCCGCGGCCCTCGCCCAGTAGTCATGTGAAATCAGAGCATCTTCATGCCGACCTTGCCGTCGTTGATTTCGATCAGATAGACGTTGGGCTGGCTCTGACCGCTCTCCTTGCCTTCGGGGCCGGACTTGCGGAACACGATGTCGCCATTCAGACCCTTTACGTCGATATCCCACAACGCAGCCTTGATCGCGGCAGGCTCCGCCTTGCCGGCCTTTTCGATCGCAGCCGCCGCGGTACGGATACCGTCATAGCCACGGAAGCTCTCGGTGCAGCCGGCGAAGTCGAAGCCACGCTTCTTCCATTCCGAGATGAAATAGTTGGTCGCTTCGGGATTCGGCGTCTTGTCGGGAAACCAGGGCAGGAAAGTCGTCAAGTGCATGGTGCCGTTGGCGGCGGCTCCTGCCTGCGCGATGATCTGGTCAGGATTCTGCGAACCGCCGGTGGTGATGATGCGCTTCTTGAGGCCGAGCGCCGCCGCCTGCTTGAAGATCAGCGTGAGCTGGTCCACCGCCGTGGTCACGATGATGGTCTCGGAGTCGGTGCCCTTGATCTTGGACAATTGCGCGCTCATGTCCTGGGCGCCCTGATCCATGGTTTCGACCAGGCCGATCGTGATGCCCTTGTCCTTCATCATCTTGCTGAAGTCTTCGGCAGTGCCGCGGCCCCAATCATTGTTGATGACGAGGAAATCGACTTTCTTCAATTCGAGCTTGTCGACGATGCCCTTGAACGCGGCGGCTTCCACCGCCGACGGCGGCGAGATGCGGAAGATATAGGGATTGCCCGTCGTCGTGATCTTCCCCGACGACGAGGTCTCGACCACCATCGGCGTCTCGTATTCCATCAGCTTCGGCATCACGGCCAGCGTCAGGCTCGAACCCCAAGCGCCCATCATGATCGGCGTCTTGTCGCTGGTGATCAGCTTCTCTGCGACAGCCGCGGCTTCCGTCGGATTGCTCTTGTTGTCTTCGATGACGAGCTCGATCTTCTTGCCGAGGATTCCGCCCTTGGCGTTGATCTCGTCGGCGGCGATCTTGGCGCCGTTGACGACATAGGTGCCTGAGGCTGCGAACGCGCCGGTGAGCGGCTCGTTGACGCCGATCTTGATGGTCTGGGCCTCGGCGGCGCCGCCAAGCAAGGCTGCCGCCAGCGCCATCGTCGGAACAAGTCTGAACGTCGGTGTCATATGGTTCTCCAATCTCACGCTGTTGATCCAATCGCAGTCAAATCCCGTCCCGGCATCGCTGGGGACGTCGAGCCGTCATGTCGCTCCGTCCTTGTTGGACGAGAAGCGGCCAAACCAGCGCCCAACCCGTGCGCGCAAAAGACTGAACACCAACGACGCACCGCTCAGCTCGGTCGCGACGGCACCGTCCAACGACGTTCCCGACATGCGGCGGTCGAGATTGCCGGCAAATTCCGCGATCAGCCGCGCCGCCAGATCGCGCACCAGGCCCGGCCTTCCGACCTGCGCCAGCATTCCCGTGAGCCGATATCCGACGGAAAGATCGACGCGCGTCGCGGCGCCTTGTTCGAGCGGCGACAGCCGGTAGCGAATTTCGCCGTGCGTCGATGACCGGCTACGGCGGTCATCGCCGATGCCGATGATACGCCCGGACAGATCGGTCTCGCTCCGTTCGACGCGCGCGGCGCCCGCGAACGTCGCGGCGATCGGGCCGAGCTTGATGCGGATCGTTCCTTCGACGCGTTCCGAAGTCGGCGGCGCCGTCAACGACGTGCCGGGAAGACAGGCGGCGACCGTTGCGATGTCGTCGAACATCGCAAAGACCTGCTCCGGCAGATGCGGGATGCTGAAGTTCAATTCCAAAACGACGGCCGGAACGAACTCTGGAATCGAATCGATTTCAGAAGCCGCGTCGCCCAAGGCGGGTTCGCGTGCTGCTGGTTCGGCCTGGCCCGCGCCGTTCCGCGCGCTCCGCCCCGAACCGACTGGACCCAGGATCGTCCTCCCTCCGCCCGGCTCCGGCGCGATATCCCGTTGGCGCCGCGCTTCGATCACAGACCGCACTGCGCGCACGATGCCGACATAGCCGGTGCAGCGGCACAAATTGCCGCTCAACCCGATTCGGATCAGGCGCTCGTCGGCTTGCGGCAGGCGCAGCGCGAGATCGCGCGCCGAGACCAGCATTCCCGGCGTGCAATAACCGCATTGCAGCGCGTGCTCGCGGGTGAAGGCCGCGCGAAGCTCGATCATCACCTCGTCCTCGTCGAAACCCTCGATCGTGGTGACCTCGGCGCCTTCGCAGGCGACGGCATAGGTGATGCAGGAGCGGGCCGGCGCACCATCGAGCAGCACGGTGCAGGCGCCGCAGACGCCGTGCTCGCAACCGAGATGCGTGCCCGTCAGGTCGAGCTTCTCACGCACGAAATCCGCAAGGCTGGTGCGTGGTTCCGCAAGCGCATGCATTGCGCGCCGGTTCACATTCAGTTCGATCATGCTCATGCGGCCGCCTCGCGGATCGCACGGTTGAGGACTGTGACGTGGACATGGCGC
>Ga0137412_10002225_pt1 | contig 15311 bp, 14 predicted proteins | sample CZODoug2_1_16fun_FD_122160 | JGI IMG/M metagenome (GOLD analysis project Ga0137412, IMG submission 122160) | Vadose zone soil fungal communities from Angelo Coast Range Reserve, California, USA - CZODoug2_1_16fungal (Hybrid Assembly) | ecosystem: Environmental > Terrestrial > Soil > Vadose zone...
ACGGAGTGCGCTTTTTGGATGGCTTTTTGGGGTCAGGTCTCCGCCGACAAGAAGCTCAAGCGGCTGAATGCCTGGGTTCACCGCGAATACATGCGCTTGTTCGCGCGATGTTTCTCGGAGTATTGGCCGGAGTGGTCGGTATGGCCGCAAAGCCTCCGCGATCATGTGCTGCGCTCGGTGGTCACGTTCATCAACGGGCTGACCGCCGGCGCGGTGACCAGTCCTCGCGATTGGCCCGCCGCGGTGCAGGTCGAGCAACTAAAACAGCAGCTGGAGCTGCTGCGCCGTTGGGCCAAGTCGAAAAGCGGCAAGGCCGGCGCTGCTAAAGAGCCCGGCGCGTCAAAAGGGGAATAGCGATGGACTTCTCTCTCAGCGACGAACAGCAACTCATCATCAAGACGACGCGGGACTTCGTGCAGAACGAACTCTATCCGCACGAAAAGGAAGTTGAAGACAGCGGGGTGCTGCGCGACGATTTGCACCGCGCGCTCAAAGCCAAAGCGATCGACGCCGGCCTCTACGCCGCGAACATGCCGGTCGAGGTAGGCGGTGCCGGGCTCGATACGGTGGCTTGGGTGCTCTACGAGAAGGAGTTGGGGCGCACCAACTACGCGCTGCATTATTCCTGCGTGGGCCGACCGTCGAACATCCTGATGGCCTGCGAAGGTGCACAGCGCGAGCGCTACCTTTTGCCCACGGTCCGCGGCGATCGGACCGAATGCCTCGCAATGACCGAACCCGGGGCGGGCTCCGACTTGCGCGGCATGAAGACATCGGCGGTGGCATCCGGCGATGACTTCGTCATCAACGGCACCAAGCACTTCATCAGTCACGCCGATCATTCGGACTACGTCATCCTGTTCGCGGCGACCGGCGAGGAAGCCACCTCGCAGGGTGCGCGCAAAAAAATGACGGCCTTCTTGATCGACATGGGTCATCCGGGATTCGAAGTGCGACCGGGCTACAAGAACGTATCGCACCGCGGCTATACGAATAGCATTCTCGAATTCAACAATTGCCGCGTACCGAAGTCAGCGATCCTGGGAGAGTTGCACCGGGGGTTCGACGTCGCCAACACCTGGCTTGGCGCGACGCGCTTGCAGGTTGCCGCGACGTGCCTGGGGCGCGCCGAACGCGCCCTCGAGCTATCGACGCAATGGGCCGTCGACCGGGTGCAGTTCGGACAGCAAATCGGCAAGTTCCAGGGCGTGAGCTTCAAGCTTGCCGACATGGCTGTCGAACTGCGCGCCGCGGAACTCTTGGTGCTGGAGGCCGCGTGGAAGCGCGACCAGAAGATCGACACTGATATGGACATGGCGATGGCGAAGGTCAAGGCCACGGAAATGCTCGCCATGGTCGCGGATGAGGCGCTGCAAATCCACGGCGGCATGGGACTGATGAGCGATTTGCCGCTGGAACGTATTTGGCGCGACGCGCGCATCGAGCGCATTTGGGACGGCACCAGCGAAGTTCAGCGCCACATCATTTCACGCAGTCTTCTGCGCCCGCTCGGCGGCTAGGAGGAGCCTACATTCACTGAATGGCGAGGCCGTGCGGCCGAGCGGGCCCCTGCGCAAAAGCCGTGTTGAAGTCCAGTGCAAACCGCCGGTCCAGCGCCAGGTCATCCTCCGTCACCCGTGCGACGTGGATCTTGTGATCCCCCTCGGCGTGCACTTTGCCTAAGGAGTCTTCGTTCAAGAAGTAATCGCTGATCACCAGCCGCTTTTCGTCCTGCGAAAGCGCGATGTAGTGCGGCCCGGAATTGGGTCCCAGATCGAGCACTTTCAGCAACTTCGGATGCTCCGGTTCCGCTATATCCAGCATGGCCACTTTGCCCGCTTGATTCATCGAGATGAAAAGTCGCTTCCCGTCTCGAGTGATTCTCATTAATTGCGGCCATCCGCCTTTCGCGATCGTTGCGAAATCGAAAACCGGGCGAGCTGTGCCGCGCCGTGTGTGCAGAAGGTACAGCTGATCGGTGAGCATCGCCGCCGTGTAGCCGCGCTCACGCGCATCTCCCGGGATGAGCCTCACATCGATGGTTCCGCCCGCGCCCGGGATGCCGATCGTCCGCACGATCTCTCTGTGCTTCAGATTCCACACGCGAACGCTGCTGCGAAAATCGACGCTGCCCGGCATGGCCTCAAGGGTCGTCGACGGGCATACAAAATCGCTCGTCACCATCAGATTCACTTCGGGCCGGACGGAAATGCCGTGCGGATTGAAGCCATCCAGCGGCGGAGTTTCCGGGAATTCTTTGACTAGATTCAAATCCTCATCGAACTCCGCCACTCTGCCCGGCGCATGGCCCTGCGCTCCGCCCATCATTGTCAGCAGAAAGCCGCCTTCCGGCAGCGCATGAAATTCGTCGCTGATCGCCGAGAGCGGCGGATTGGCTGAAGAATGGAAGCTCGGCGCAAGCGGATTGGATACGTCGAAAAAGAAGACTTCGTCCTGCCCCTTCAAGACGCTCAGTAGCCCTCCGCACGCCGCTATTTTTCCGTTCGCTGACAATCCAATGTGATGAAATTCGTTCCCCACCGCGCTGGGACCTTGAACGTTCGCCTTGCCGATGATTTGGCCGTACTTTGGCGAGTCCTCGTCGAAGTCCACTACGGCAAGAAAATCCGGCGCCTTCCGGGCCTGGTCGCCGGCACAAATGAACAAGTACCTCGCGGCGTCCTCCTGCTCGCCCTCTGCCGTTCTCGGCGCGGCGCTTAGGCCCGTGAACCCTAAGAATCCCACAAGGCAACCGCAGGCCATCCGATTCTTGCTGAAGCTCATGATTTCCATGGTTTTCCCTCCTTAAGCAGCGCAGGGCCCAGCTCCTGTCGGGGCGTATTTGTAGCAACTGCACGAGCTGGAAGTCCTTCCGGGAAGCTGATATTTTTCTTACCGATTTCTGACGAAGGTGCCTGGCATGCCCTCACCGAAGTCGTATGAGTTCGGCCGCTATCGCCTGCAGTCCCCCACGGGGTTGCTGTACCGCGACGCCGAGATGGCCCCTTTGCCGCCCAAAGCGGCGCAGGTGCTTCTTGTGCTCGTGGAGCATGCCGGCGAAGTGGTGACCAAGGCAGACCTTCTCAAAACGGCCTGGAAAGATGCCATCGTCGAAGAGGGAAGCCTTACCCGGACAATCTCGATTCTCCGCAAAGCGCTCGGCGCAGGGACGGAGGGGCGAGATTCCATCGCCACGATTTCCAAACGGGGCTACCGGTTCACCATCCCGGTCCGCGTTGCCGAAAAACCTTCCCGGCCCGCGGCGGAGAAGGTCATGCTCGCCGTCTTGCCATTCGAAAACTTGAGCCCCGACCCCGGCCAGGAGTACTTCAGCGATGGCCTAACGGAGGAAATGATCACGCAATTGAGCCGATTGAACCCAGAGCGGCTGAGCGTCATTGCTCGGACCTCGGCCATGATGTTCAAGGGGACAAAAAAGCGCATCGCCGACATCGGCAATGCATTAGGCGTGCAGTACGTAGTGGAGGGCAGTGTCCGGCGCTCGGATAAACAGCTGCGGATTTCCGCGCAGCTGATCCGCGTCGATGATGAAACGCATGTCTGGGCGAAGAACTTCGAGCGCAGCCTCGGCGACGTCTTGAAAATCCAGGCCGAAGTTGCGCGTTCCATCGCCGCTGAAATTCAGATCAAGCTGGGGCCGCACAGCGAGCACACCCTCATGCAAGTCGCGGAGGTTTCCCCCGAAGCACACGAGGCTTATCTCAGAGGCCGGCATTCCTGGAACAAACGTACGGAGGCGGGCATGCGCAAGAGCATTGTCCACTACGAGGAAGCGATTCATCTGGACCCCGAATACGCCATGGCTCACGCGGGCGTTGCGGACTCCTATGTCATGCTTGCCTGCCGGGGAATGGTTCCGGCAAAGGAGACGTTCCGAAAAGCAAAAACCGCCGCCCGAAAAGCGATCGACCTCGGGATAGCACACGCGTTCTTGGCGCACGTTCGCTTGCACGACTGGGACTGGGAGGGTCTGGAAAAGGATTTCCGGCGGGCGATCGAGCTGGATCCATCCCACGCTATCGCCTATTACTGGTTCGGGGAATTCTTGATGTCCATGGGCAGGCCGGAAGAGGCCATAACGGTAACGGAGGAAGCGCATCGCATGGACCCGCTCTCGCCGGTCATTGGAGCTTCTCTGGCCATGATCCTGTACCTCAGTCGCCAATATGATCGCGCTCTGGATGTGGCGGAACGAATGCGCGAAATCCATCCAGAGCATTTTTTGCCGCACCTGCGCATGGGTCTGATCCTCGTCCAGAAAGGCTCCCATCAACGAGCCATCGCTGAACTGACAGCGGCAGTCGCTCTGGCCAACAGAAGTACGGAAACGTTGGCTGCACTTGCCGCGGCCTTTGCGGCTGCGGGAAGCAACGAGCAGGCGAAGGAATTGCTCTCTCAGCTCGAGAGGTCGCGGCCACAGCAGTATGTCTTGCCTTATAACATCGCAAAAATCTATGCGGCCGCGCGGAACAAATCGAAGGCGTTCGATTGGCTCGACAAAGCATATGACGAGGGCAACCCGGACTTGATCGAACTCAACTCCGAACCGATCTTCGACGGTATTCGCCGCGACGCAAGATTTTTGGATTTGGAGCGCCGCGTCGGCTGGAACGTGTAGGCCCGCGCGGTGTGGGGTTTTCCCCACGCGCTTGAGCAAACGAGTTGAACATAATCTTTCGGCAACGGCTGGCCGCGCTAAATTGGGCGATTTTCCTACAGATAATAAATTGCAAAGGCAGGAAACTTAGTTCCCGGTTCTGATTCTTGGTGTTGCGAAGAGGCACAAGGGGAACGCCATGATTGATTCTGAAGTAGCGCGGTTACGCCGGCTTCGGGGCTCAGCGCTGCGCGTACGAGCGGTTGCGCGCGCGCTCGGCAACACCAGGCAAACGCTGCAAGATCCCTTGTTGAATCGTGCGAGGTGCGCCGCCTGGCGCGTTGCGCGAGTGGCGTCCGGGCGATTACGCATGCACCCCTATGCTCGCTTCCAAGAAGATCCCGGCATCGGTGTCGTTTTCAAGAATAGCTTTGTTGCGGCAACCGCGGGCCTCCGCGCGAGAAGCCGGCGGCAGGCGCTCTTGAGTTTGGAAGGTCACTTGACGCGTCTCGCACGCCAACTGGACGATGCGCGTGCGCTCACCTTGGCTCCCGATCTCAGCGATTCACTCGGACGATTGCAAATCGAGATTCGCTCCGTGCTTACGGCGCTTGAACAGCGCACGACGCTTGAACAGCGCACGGCGCTCGAACAGCGCACGGCGCTCGAGCGCGAGACGCCGGTTGGCCTTACGTCCGTGGTTGCTGGTCCGAGCTATGCGGCGCCTGCCGATGCGGATTGGCCTTATCTAGCCTTTTAGTGTGCGTGCTCCGGCAAGCTCCTCGTCTGAATCGTCCTACATGCGTCGCTGACATCGACCGACCGTATTTGCTCGGCCTGAAACGCATAGTGAGGTCCGGGCAACCTGTTTCACGGCAACGAGGAGTGGATCTATGAGTACCGTCGCAGATCGAACCGTAGTTCGCCTGAAGGATTTTCGTGCCGGCGACGTGGGCAGACGGGTGTCCAACGCGGTCAGTTCGTTGGCCGAACAGTTGGTGGGGCGCGCAAAGACCACGGACGGATTCGTGCGGTCGCGTCCGTGGCAGACCGCCGGCGCCATCGTCCTGGCGGGCGTAGCCGCGGGCATGTTGGTGTCGCGCCGCGCACGCAGGCGAGCTGAAAAAAATGCGAATCTCGAATCTACATCGGAGGTCTCAGGCGGATGAGCATACACAACGAAAGCATTCCCGTCCCTGCCAGCCCGGAACGACCGCCGCTGGGACCGTACGATCCGCCGGATCCCGCGCCTCAGGCGGATGCATGGCGCAGGGCTTTGAAGGTCGTCGGGCTGGAAACGCCGCGACGTACCGCCGGAGTCGCTAAAACCCGTACCGGGCGCAGCTGGACTCGACGCGACCATCGTCCTTAGGGACGAGCGGGAGCGATCCGTTGGTGGGCCTTGGTGGCCGTCATCTGGGGGGTGTTCCCCCCGGATCGGCTTCTCCCAGACGCCTGTCGGCGGCAAACACGCGGTAATGCTCCGGGCTGCGTTACGAACGAGCGAACGCCGACGCTTTCTGCAGCGTTTGTTCGAGAAGTTCCATGTCGTAGGGCTTGGCGAGCACCAGGATGTTCGCCTGGCGTTGGCCCATCAAGACATCGATATTGAGCGATCCGTACCCGGACGCAATCACCAGCGGAAGCTTCGGGTATTTCTTGGTGAGCTCTTTGGCAAGTTCGATACCGGACATTCCGGGCAGGCTGACGTCGGTCATGACCACATCGAAAGCCCTCTGCGCGAGCTTTTCCACAGCCAACTCGGCGTCGGCGACGGCGACGACTTGATGCCCCAATTCTGTCAAATACTCGACCGTGATGAGGCTGACCTCAGGGCTATCTTCCACCAGCAAGATTTCCATATCAGCAGCTTGGACGTAAATTGGCCGCCTGACTAGGGGCGGGCGCTTACCCGTCTAACGCCAGGTCTTCCAACGGCCTAACGGCCGGTCCATTGCGGCTTGCGTTTTTCGGCAAACGCCCGCGCGCCTTCCTTGAGGTCCTCCGACCTTACCACCCGCTGCACCAGATCCAGCGAGTCGTGAAGCTCGAAGGCCTCGTGCTCCGGGACCATTTCCGTGTGCCGCAAAAGCTGCTTGATGGCGGGAAACAATAGCGGCGGCCCATCCGCCAACTGCCTGGCAATTTCGCGAGCCTTCGTCATGGCCTGACCTTTGGGCACCACATGATTGGCAAGTCCCCAATGTTTCGCCTCGGCGGCTTCCATCCAGCGGCCGGTCAGCAAAAACTCGACCGCGACATGGTAGGGAATCCGGCGCCGCAGTTTGATGGTGCCGGCGTCGGGTAAAACGCCTACCTTGATCTCGGGAAGCGCAAATTTTGCATGCTCTTCCATGACGATGATATCCGTACCCAGGACCACTTCGAATCCGCCGCCGCAGGCAATGCCGTTGACCGCGGAGATAATCGGCTTGTTGAGGTTACGGGGGTGGTTCAGGCCGCCGAATCCACCCACGCCCCAATCTTCATCGGACTTCTCGCCGGCGGCAGCGGCCTTGAGGTCCCAGCCCGGCGAAAAAAAACGGTCGCCGGCACCGGTGATGATGGCGACCCTAAGGGATGCGTCGTCGCGAAACGACGTGAAGATATCATTGAGCCGGCGGCTTGCCGCGAGATCGATGGCGTTCGCCTTGGGCCGATCGATGGTCACTTCCAAAATATCGCCCGCGTTGACGACATTGACTCCATTCGACATGGGATACCCCTGTTTAAATAGGATTTTTGAGACGAATCATCGCGTCCACCGCAACGACACCCTTGCCCGCGGGCCGCACGATCACCGGGTTGACATCGATTTCAACCAGCGTCGCCAGGTTGGCCGAGGCGTAGCGCGCCACCGCGAGGATGGCGTCGACCAACGCCGCTACATCGCCCGGCGGCTTGCCGCGGTACCCTGCGAGCAGTTTCGCCACCGCGAGCCGGCCCAGGGCGCCGCTGATCGACGCCCTGCTCCAAGGCGGCAAGAGGCTTACGCTATCCGACAGCAGTTCCGTCAAGACGCCCCCGGCACCGAGAACCAAGACTTGGCCGAATTGCGGATCCACGATCACACCGATCAGAATCTCCGCAACACCGTCCGTGGTCATCTCTTCGACCAAGAGAGTGTGCGATAGCCCCGCCAATCGCACACCGGCGGCCTCGGCGTCGGCGCTGCTGCGGACATTCAGGACGACGCCGCCCACCTCGGTCTTGTGCTCCAAGTGAGCCCCCACCGCCTTTAGAACTACGGGAAATCCCAAGGAGGCAGCGGCCTCGGAAACCAGGCCGGCGACCTGCGCAACGGCGCCGGCGGCCACCATGCGTCCGCGCGGAATCGGTACACCGAATGCGGCAAGCGCCCGCTTGCCGTCAGTTTCGCTCAAGCCATACGCGGCGCTCTCGGCGGCGGATTGGTGCGGCGGCAACTGCAATTCCGCGCGCAATCCCGACCGCCAGGATTCGCCGACCCCTCCGGCCAGCGACAGCGCTTCGAGCGCCTCGCGCTGTCCTTGCAAGGGAACTACACCGCCGGCCAAACAAAGGGCGCGAATTCGTGCGCTGATCGTTTCGGGCAAGGAGGCGATGAGCGCCGCGCGCGAGGGGGCGGCCTGCGCGGCGGCGATGAACACCTCGATGACGGCGTCAAATGAGGCGGTGTCTGCCTTTGGCTCGGGCGGGCAATCGAGCATGAAACCGACGGCATCGTAACCCGCGTGCAGCACCGTCGAGAACACGCGGCCCAAGGCCGGCGGGTCGAACCACAAGTACGTGTGGATATCGAATGGGTTCGCCACCGTCACACGATCGGTCAACAGCTCACGCAGCGTCGCCCCCTGGTCGTCCGGGATGGCGGCAAAATCGAGATCGAGGGAACGCGCGACATCGGCGGTCATCGCCATGTCGCCGCCCGAGGCCCCCATAATCAGCACTTTCCGCCCCGGCAGCGCGCCGCCTACGTGAAACAATTTCAAAGTTTCACACAAGGAGCCCAAGGTGTCGCAGCGAGCAAGCCCTGCCTGTCGGCAGAACGCGTCGAATACCGCATCCTCACCGGCGAGGGCTCCCGTATGGCTGTGCGCAGTGCGCACCGCCGCCGCCGTCCGTCCCGATTTCACTACGGCAATGGGCTTGCCCACGGAACGCGCCTTGTCGGCCGCACGGGCAAACGCTGCCGCGTCCTTGATCCCTTCGAGATACAACCCGAAGGCGGTGACCCGTGGATCGTCGCAGAGAATCTCGATGAGATCTTCGACCGCCAGGCGGGTCTGGTTCCCGACCGTGAACACGCAGCCGATGGGCAGCGAGCGGTCGTTGAACATGAGCGTGAGCGCGATGGTGCCGCTCTGGCAGATCAACGCCACGCCGCGATCGACGGCAAGACCCACCACTTGATCCGGCAGCATCGCCGCTCGATCGAAGAAATTGACGAAGCCGTAGCAGTTCGGCCCAAAGAAGGGCAGGGCCCCGGCCTGCTCGACCAGGTTGTGGGTCAGCCGCTGTCCTAGCTCGTTGCCGCTCTCGGAAAACCCCGCCGTGAAGCACACGAATCCGCCGGCACCCCGCGCTGCGAGCGCGCCGGCAACGGCCGGCGCTTCGTGATTGGGTACGGCGATGAAGGCCGCATCCGGAGCCTCCGGCAGATCGGCAACGGAGCGGTAGTAGGTCGTTGTTGCCGTAGACGCTCGGGTGGGGTGCACGCGCCATACGGTGCCGCGGTAGCCGATGGCGATGTTGCCGGCGGCGACCGCGTCGGTCCAGGCGCCGGCGCCGATCAGCGCGATGCTGCGCGGTGCAATGAGTCGCTGAATATCGACCGTCATGCGGCAACCGTCACGCCGCGGAGCGGCGTATCAGTTCGATCTTGCGTGATCCGGGGCCCCACGCGGCGCGCGCATCGCTCGGTAACCTGAGCGACTCGAGCGTCCGTTCGATGTCGGGCGGAAAGGCCGCGCTCGCGGGTTTGTCACCCTGATGCACGTGCAGCAGCATGACCTCTCCCGTGGCCACGGCATCGCTCATGCGGCCGCATCCGAACCGGCAGCCCAAGTGCATGCGCTTGCGGTCGGTGTCCAAAATCGAGGTCGCGACGTAGAGATCGTCCGAAGCCATGACCTCATGCAAGTAATGCATGTGCAGTTCGAGGGTGTACAGCGTGCAACGCGTGCGTTCGCGATAAGCGGCGTGCAGCCCCACATGATCCATGACGTCATCGATCGCAAAGCTTAGGACCAGCCCATAGTATGCGTCGCGCACGTGCCCGTTGTAATCGATCCATTCGGGTTGGATTTTCGCGCGGTACAGGGGCAGCGGGTTCGGCGCCGAGGAGGAGGTCATCGCGCGAGCTCAACGCAGCTGCAGCTTTTCGCGGGCCTGCGCGGGGTTCAGCACCCGCGCGCCCATCGCTTCGATGATGGTGCGGGCCTTTTCTACGAGCTGGGCGTTGCTGGCGTACACGCCCTTGCTGAGATACAGATTGTCTTCGAGCCCTACCCGAACGTTGCCGCCCATCAACACCGACTGCGCCACCCACGGCATTTGCATGCGGCTGATGGCGAACGAGCCCCAGTTGCAATTCTCCGGCAGCGCATTGACCATCGCGAGCAAATGACCGACGTCGGCCGGGACCCCCCACGGAATCCCCATGCACAATTGAATGAGGGACGGCGCGGTGAGCAGCCCCTCTTTGACCATTTGCTTGACGAACCAGAGATTGCCCGTGTCGAACACTTCCAATTCAGGCTTCACACCCAGATCCTTGGCAATGGCGGCGCCTTGACGCAGGTAGTTCGGCGTCGAGACATAGGCGCGATTGCCGTCGCCGAAATTCAACGAGCCGCAATCGAGCGTGGCAATGTCGGGCCGGTACAGGCCTTCGTGGCACAGATCGATGACGTGCCGCATGCGCTCCTCCTGGGTCACGAAGTCGCTGCCGGGCGCCGGCGTATCCTTGAGGCCCTGGTCGCCGACGACGATGTAGCCGCCCATGCCGCAGGTCAGGTTGACGATGACGTCGACCTTGCTTTCGCGAATTCGCTTGACCACCTCACGATAGTGCCGGGTTTCCATGCTGAAGGCGCCGGTCTCGGGGTCGCGCACGTGGATGTGGACGATGGCCGCGCCGGCCTGCGCCGCCGCGATGGCGGTGGCCGCGATCTGTTCGGGCGTGACGGCGCAGTGAGGGCTCTTGGTTACCTTGGTGTCGTCACCGGTAACGGCACAGGAAATGACGACATCATGATTCATTTGAGTTCCCCCGGCGAGACTGATACGGCGGTGCGAGTTTATATTATCGTCATGATAATATTTAAAAGCAGTTTGGGCAACTTCAGCCCAAGAGCTTGTCGAACATATAGTAGGCGCTCTTGATGAGCGCAAACAATACTCCCCAAATCAAGCCAACGGAGGCGACGCTGACCGCGGCGCCGGCGATCACCCAGAGACCGTCGCGCTCGAGGATGGCGAGTGCGAACATGCAAATGGCGATTGCCGGCGGCATATTGCCCATGGGGATGGGCAGGAACAGGATGCAGGCGAGAAGAAAGCACAGCACGCCGATCAGATTCTCGACGGGCGGGCGCGTCAGGACGTCGAGCCGCGGACGCAGCAGCCGTTCGGCTCTGGCAAGCCATGGCGCAAGACGTCCGATCACGGCGGCGAAATGCGCGCGCTCGATGGTGCGTTGGGTTACCGCCTTCGGCAGCCAAGCGCGCTTGCCGAGTGCGAGTTGCGCGGTCAGGAACAGTAAAGGAGCGCCCAGCACCGTGGACGCTCCCGGCGGCAGCGGGATGACGTTGGGGAGGGCGAACACGAAGATGAGCGCGCCGATCGCCCGATCGTTCATGACCGACACCAGATCGGCGACGGAGACTCTTTCCCGAGTCTCGTCGGCCGCCATCTGCGTCAGAATCTGCGAAAGGGTTACTGCCGGCTCCCGGCGAGCGCTCGAATGATCTCGGTCTCGCTGCATACGCCGATGATTTTGCCGCCATCCGCAAGCAATACCGGATGCCCGGTTGCCTGGCGCAATTGAATGATGGATTGCAGCGAGATCGAGGCGGGTGCCACCGCGAGACCGGGTTCGATGCTCGCGATGCCGGCGTCGTCGTGCACATGGCGCAGGGCGTGCGCAACACCGTCGAGTTGCAGGTCGAGCGCTTCATCGGAAGGACCCATCGCCAATCGATAGCGACGGCGGTCATCGAGCCACAGCGTGTTGCCCTCCTGCGTCATGTCCGCCCGCCCGCACATGATCATGCCGCCGGTGAGCACGTCGAGGGGATTCATGTGGCGCACGAATTCCGCGACATAGTCGTCGGCCGGCGCCAAGACGATGTCCTCGGCCGTGCCGGTCTGGATGATTCGCCCATTCTGCAGAATGGAAATCCTGTCCCCGAGGCGCAGCGCTTCGTCCAAGTCGTGACTGACGAATAGGATGGTCTTCTTGACGCGCTCCTGCAGCGCCAGCAACTCATCCTGGAGCTTGCCGCGGATCAACGGATCGAGGGCTGAAAACGGCTCGTCCATCAGCAGTATGTCGGCGTCCGTTGCGAAGGCGCGGGCGAGCCCCACGCGCTGCTGCATGCCGCCGGAGAGTTCGCTGACATAGCGTTCGGCCCATTGGGACAGGCCCACCAGTTCCAGCTTCTCATCGACGATGGTGCGTCGCGTAGCGGCCGTCTCGCCGCGCAATTCCAAGCCGAAGCCGACGTTCTCGCGAACGGTGCGCCAGGGCAGCAGGCCGAATTGTTGAAATACCATGGCGACCCGCTCGCGGCGCACGCGTCGCATCTGCGCGGTGTCGCAGGTGGCGACGTCGATGGGCGTGTCCACGGCGTCAGAATCGCAGCAGTCATGCACCAAGACATGGCCGCGCGTCACCGGATTCAAGCCGTTGGCGGCCCGCAGCAGGGTGGATTTGCCGGACCCGGACAATCCCATCAGCACCGATATGTCGCCGCGTGCCACGCTCAATGAGGCGCCCGCGACGCCGACGATGACCCCATACTTGTTCTGGATCTCGGTGCGCGTGCCGCCGGCATCCAGGGCGGCGGTCGCCTCCCGGATGGCCTTGCGGCCGTCGCGGCCGGGCTGCTGTGCGAACAGAATGTCGACTTCTTGAAATTCCACTGCTGCCGTCATCGCGATGCTCCGCGCTCTTTCGGTCTGCTGATACGGTCCAAGATGATGGCGAGGAGCACGATGGTGAATCCGGCCTCGAATCCCATGCCGACCTGCACCGAGTTCAAGGCCCGCACCACCGGTACGCCAAGGCCGCCCGCGCCGACCAACGCCGCAATCACCACCATCGAGAGACTCAGCATGATGCACTGGGTGATGCCCGCGATGATGGTGGACGCGGCGCTCGGCAGTTCGATTTTCCAAAGTAATTGCATGGGCGTCGCGCCGAAGGCTTCGCCGGCTTCGATGAGCGGCCGCGGCACCGAGGAAATGCCGAGGTGGGTCAAGCGAATGGGTGCCGGCAGCGCGAATATCACCGTCGAGATCAGCCCCGGCACCACGCCCAGGCCGAACAATACCAGCGTCGGTATCAGATAGACGAAGGTCGGCAGGGTTTGCATCAAATCGAGCACCGGCCGCAGGGCCGCGAACAGCCGCGGCCGGTGCGCGGCGGCGATGCCGAGAGGCACGCCGATGGCGGCCGAAGCCAAGGTGGCCACCATCACCAAGCTCAAGGTCTCGAGCGTGGCAAGCCAATAGCCCTGATTGAGGATGAACAACAGCGCCAGCGCCACAAACGCCGTCAGGGTATATGAGCGGCGCAACGCATACGCCAACGCCGCGATTGCCACGATCAAGGCGGGCGCGGGCAGCATGCGAAGCGCGGCGGTCACGCCGTTGACCATGCCGCGAATCACCATGGATATGCCGTCGAATAGGAACGTGCCATGAGTCTTGATGGTGTCGATGGCGACCGCCATGGCCTCGCCCACGGGAATCTTGTGGCTGATGACCCAGTGCTCGAAACCGCCCAGGCGCGGCGGCGCAGCTGCGCGCGACAGCGCGCTGTTCGCGGGTCGACCGTCGAAGGTGAGGACGCCGTCGAGCCAGGCTTTGGTGGCGGTGGGATTGGCTTTCAACCACGCCGCCGCCGCAATGTCGGGCGCTTCGTGCCGATCCAATATGGCTGCCATCATTTCGCTCTCGCCGCGCAGGCTGAACTTGAGATTGGTGAGCAAGCGCCCGATGTTCGGGCACTCGGCGCTGTAACCCCTGCGCGTGACCGTGTAGATCGTAGCGCCGCCGAAGTTCGGACCGAAAACCTCATCGCCGCCGCTGAGGTACTTCAGATCGAATCGCATGTTCATGGGATGCGGTTCCCATGCCAGAAAGACGATGGGCTGCTTGCTTCGATAGGCTCGTTCGACCTGCGCGAGTTCGCCCTGTTCGCTCGACTCGACCAGCTTGAAATCACCCAGCCCAAACTCATTCTGCTTGAGCATTCGCAGCACCAGACGGTTGCCGTCGTTGCCCGGTTCGATGCCGTAGATCGAATTATTGAGTTCAGCGGCGAAGCGGTGAATGTCGCTGAAATCCTTGAGTCCGGCAGCGTACGCGTACGCCGGCACCGCCAGCGTGTATTTGGCACCCACCAGATTGGGACCTATCACGACCACGGAGCCATCGGCGTCGTACGGTTTGCGGTCGGCCTCCTGGGCGGGCATCCAGTTGCCCAGAAACACGTCGAGGTCCCTGTTCTGTATGGAAGCGAAGGTCACCGGAACGGAGAGCACGGTGATGGTGGGCGTGTAGCCGATACCGCGCAGCAACTGCGCGACCAGCGCCGTGGTCGCGGTGACATCGGTCCAGCCCACATCGGAAAAGCGCACGGTTTGGCAGCTGGCCGGCTCGCCGCTGCCGCTGCGCTCGGCGCCGGCGTCGGCCAAGCATGAGGCGCTCGCAGCAAGCGCAAAAAGGACCAGAGCCAGATAGAACGCCTGCCGCCGTCCCGGGGCTTGGCAGCGCTTGACCACGGTGACGTCGGAGCGGCATGATTCTCTTGAATGATCGTTTAACAAGTTCGGGTGGGTGCTCACCAATGCTTCCCTAAGTATTGAAATTATACGTATTAATAGTGATCGCCATCTTAATTGGTTCGCTCCGCGAGTCCACAAAATCCCGCCGCACGATGCAGCGGCTGGGGCAGAGGTTAGCAAATTGAACACCCAATCAGCGAGTCCCCCAGAGACGCCGCTCGAGCCATTGGAAGAGTCCCGACGCCGCCAGCTGATCGAGGTGACCATCGATAGCCTAGCGGAACTCGGCTATGTCGGCACGACGCTTGCGCAGATTGCCGGCAGAGCCGGAGTCTCTCCGGGATTGGTGGCCCATTATTTCGGCGACAAAGACGGCTTGCTGGACGCAGCCTTCAGGTCCTTGGCGCGGCGCGTGGGCGATCAGGTTCGGACTCGCCTGCGGCAGATCAGCAGCCCTCGCGCCCGAATTCAGGCCGTCATCGACGCGAACTTGTCGCTGGAAGAATTCGCGCAGAGAACCGGAACCGCGTGGCTTGCGTTCTGGGGTCAGGTTCTGCACGTGCCGAGCCTGAAACGAGTTCAATCCGCGTATCAGCGGCGCACGCTCACCAATTTGCGTAGTTCGCTGAAAAAACTGGTTCCGCCGAATGAAGCGCAACACCTGGCCGCCATGATCGCCGCGATGATCGACGGCGTCT
>Ga0137412_10002226_pt1 | contig 15310 bp, 10 predicted proteins | sample CZODoug2_1_16fun_FD_122160 | JGI IMG/M metagenome (GOLD analysis project Ga0137412, IMG submission 122160) | Vadose zone soil fungal communities from Angelo Coast Range Reserve, California, USA - CZODoug2_1_16fungal (Hybrid Assembly) | ecosystem: Environmental > Terrestrial > Soil > Vadose zone...
TATTTCGAGATAGGCAACGTCGGCGTGAGCGCCACCGATCCCGACCGTGTCGCGATTCGCGTCGTGAATACGGCCTTCGGTGGTACCTTTGCCTCGATTCTTAACACTGCTTTGCGAATCGATTCTGGCTATACCTACGGCGCCCAGTCCTTTTTTCAGCCGCAAAAAGTTGCCGGTCCCTTCGCGATTGCCAGCTTCACGAAAAATGAGACGACCGTCCCCGCCATCGATCTCGCTTTGAAAGTGCTGGACGACTTGCACAAGAACGGTCTGACAGCGGTGCAACTCGACACTGCGAAAAAATATTTGAAAGGCCAGTTTCCTCCGAGGATTGAAACGTCTGGACAACTCGCCGGGCGCATCGCCACCAACGAGTTCTATGGTCTCGACGACAACGAAATCAATCAACTCGAAGCGCGCATAGATGGCGTCACTCTCGAATCGGCAAAACAGATCATCGCGAAACACTTTCCGAAAGAGAATCTTGTGTTCGTGCTGATCGGCAAGGCCGCCGAAATTCGGCCCGCTGTCAAGAAATACGCCGAAACGATGGACGAACGAAAGATTTCCGAACCCGGTTTTTGGCCACCCGCAAAATAACGGTTCATTATTCTTTTCCGGAAGTAGATTGAATGGGAGGAACTATGCGTGCTCGTCTTCTCGTGATTCTGTCGTTGCTGCTTTTGGTGACGGCCGGCATTTCTGCCGCGGCGGAAGAAACTCCGCTGCTTGCCACTTGGCCCACCGTGAACCAAACCAGCATCGCGTTTTCCTATGGCGGGTATCTGTGGACCGTGCCGCGCGGCGGCGGCGAAGCGCGCCAATTAACAACTGGAGGCCACGAAACGACGCCACTCTATTCTCCTGACGGAAAATGGCTCGCGTTTACAGGTCAGTATGACGGGAACGCCGACGTATACGTGATGCCGGCCGAAGGTGGCGAGCCGAAACGCCTGACCTGGCACCCGGGGAACGACACGCCCGTGGGATGGACCCCGGACGGCAAAAAAGTTCTATTCACGTCCGCCCGGCAGTCGTACGCTGATTTTGAGCGGCTCTACACTATTTCTGTTGACGGTGGCGTGCCGGAGGTTCTCCCGATGTGGCGGGGCGAAGCCGCATCGTTTGCACCCGATGGCGCGCGCATCGCGTACGTCCCCAATCTCAGATGGCAGGATGCCTGGAAGCGCTATCGCGGCGGGCAAACCACGCCAATCTACATTGCTCGGCTAAACGATCTTCAACTGGAAAAAGTGCCGCGCGAGAATTCCAATGACGACGATCCGGTCTGGATGGGCGACACAATCTATTTTCTTTCCGATCGCAACGGGCCGGTCACGCTCTTCGCCTACGACACCAAAAGCAAAAGCGTAAAACAGGTTTTGGCGAACAATGGCTTTGATTTGAAATCGGTCAACGCTGGACCGGATGTTCTTGTGTACGAACAATTCGGCGGAATTTATCTGTTTGATCCAAAATCCGGTAAATCGAACCACGTGAATATTCAAATTGCCGCGGATTTGCCGGCGACTCGGCCGCACTGGGTCAAAGTCGGCGACAAGATTCAAAATGCGGGGATTTCTCCGTCGGGGGCGCGGGCGGTGTTTGAAGCGCGCGGAGAAATTCTTACTGTGCCTGGAGAAAAGGGCGATATTCGGAATTTGACGAGAACAACCGCGATTGCCGAACGCGATCCCGCCTGGTCGCCTGACGGAAAGTGGATTGCATTTTTCTCCGACGAATCGGGCCAATATGCGTTGCATCTGGCGGATCAATCCGGCCTCGGCGAAGTCAAGAAAATCAATCTAGGCGATCCGCCCTCGTTTTTTTACGGGCCGACATGGTCTCCCGATAGCAAGAAGATCGCATTTGCGGATAAGCGACTGAATCTCTGGTACGTGGACATCGAAAAGGGAAGCCCGGTGAAGGTCGTCACTGATCTTTACGATGCGTGGGGCGTTCGTTTCTCGCAAACCTGGTCGCCGGACAGCAAGTGGATTACGTATTCGAGATTTCTTCCGAACCACCAGCGGGCGATCTTTGTTTATTCGCTCGAATCGAGCAAGAGCGCGCAGCTCACCGATGGACTCAGCGATGCGGAATTTCCAGTCTTCGACAAAGGCGGCAAGTATCTTTTCTTTGCCGCAAGTACCGATCTTGGATTGGCGGGAACGTGGCTCGATCTTTCCGGATTCCAGCGGCCGGTCACGCGCAGCGTTTATGCCGTGGTGCTCAAAAAGGGTGATCCAAATCCAGTAGAGCCGCAGAGCGACGACGAAAAAGTCGCAAAGACTGAAGACAAGGCAAAGGATGCCGACAAGGATAAGGACAAGAGCAAGGACAAAGACAAAGGCAAGGGCAAAGACGCCGACAAGAAAGAAGAGAAGAAAGACGACAAAAAAGAGGAAAAGAAGGATGACAAAAAGGAAGAGCCCGTAACCGTCGCCATCGACTTTGACGGGATTGGGCAGCGCGTTATTTCGCTGCCCATTAAAGCGGCGAACTATGCTTCGCTCGATGCCGGCAAAGCCGGAACGCTTTATGTCACGGAAACGCCGTTGGTTCAACCACTGGACGGCCCTCCATTCCCGCAACTGACCATGAGCAAGTTCGACCTGACCACACGCAAGACCGAACCATTTTTGAGCGGAATCAGCGGCTATTCCCTTTCCGCGAATGGGGAAAAGATTCTTTATCGCATGGGGCCAGCGTCGTGGTTCATTGCGGCAACAGCTGCGGCGCCGAAGCCCGGCGAGGGGGCGCTGAAACTCGACGACATGCAGGTTTACTCCGACCCGCGCGCGGAGTGGGCACAGATGTACCATGAAGTGTGGCGCATCGAACGCGACTTCTTGTACGATCCGCACTTTCATGGGCTGGATATTGCCGCAGCCGAAAAGAAATACGCGCCTTACGTAAAAGCCGCCGGCGGCCGCGCCGATTTGAATCATCTCTTTACGGAAATGCTCGGCGAAGTAACCATCGGCCACATGTTTATTTTTGGCGGAGACGTGCCCAAGGCGCCTGAGGTGAAAGTCGGCCTGCTTGGCGCGGATTACAAAATTGAAAATGGCCGCTTTCGCTTTGCGCGCATTTTCAACGGAGAAAATTGGAATCCGGATTTGCGCGCCCCGCTGACGCAGCCGGGAGTGGACGTCAAAACGGGAGACTATCTGCTCGAAGTCAATGGCGCGGATGTTCACGCCACCGCGGAGGTCTTCCGCTTTTTTGAAAACACGGCAGGCAAACAGATTCGCATCAAAGTTGGACCGAATGCCGACGGAAAAGATGCCCGCGAGGTCACCGTTGTTCCCGTCGACGATGAAGGCAATCTGCGCAACCGCACCTGGGAAGAGGACAACCGCCGCAAGGTGGACGAGCTGAGCGGCGGAAAACTCGCTTATGTTCACGTGCCGGACACGGCCAATGGCGGCTACATTAATTTCAACCGGTTTTATTTCGCGCAGACCGACAAGCAGGCTGCAATCATCGATGAGCGCTACAACCACGGCGGCGCCATCGCGGATTACATCATCGACTTGCTGGGCCGCCCCCTGCGCAATTGCGCTATCACGCGAGAAGGCGAAAAATGGTGTTCGCCGCTCCAACAAATTTACGGCCCGAAAACAATGGTCATCAATGAAATGGCCGGATCCGGCGGTGACGCACTTCCCTGGATGTTCCGCCAGGAGAAGCTGGGCCCGCTCGTCGGCACGCGAACTTGGGGCGGACTTGTTGGCATCAGCGGCTATCCGTCGCTTCTCGATGGCGGCGGTGTCACGGCGCCACGCGCGGCAATTTACGGACTGCACGGCGAATGGGAGGTGGAAAATCACGGCATCGCGCCGGATATCGAAGTCGAAAACGATCCCGCTTCCGTCGCCGCGGGCCACGACGCGCAGCTTGAAAAAGCCGTTCAGGTCACGCTCGAAGCGCTCAAGAAAAACCCCGTGGTGATTCCGGATCATCCGCCTTATCCGAATTATCACCAGAAGATGTAACGAAATTCTTTTTGTAATTTAGAGCGGAGTGAATACTCCTGATTCGATGTGCTAGCTTGGTTGCTGCACGTTATGCCCGAACTTCCTGAAGTCGAGACCGTCGCGCGTGGCCTCCAGCTGACAATCGCCGGAAGGCGAATCGTCTCCGTTACGCTCGGCAAAACGGATTTCATCGATAATCCCGCAGATCTCGAACAACATCTCCCCGGCCAACGCATAGCGCGCGTCGAACGTTTCGGAAAATTCATGTTGATGCGCCTCAGCCGGGAAGCCAACGGGGACGACGCATCGGCCTTAGTTTCGGGAGACTCACTCCTCGTTCATCTCGGTATGACCGGCCACCTCTCCCCTCACGCCGCCGCCGAACCATTCCCAAAACACACTCACGTGCGCTTTCTCCTGGATGATGGACGCGAGCTGCGTTACACCGACGCGCGCCGCTTCGGTCGCATGGCTTATTTTTCCGCAGCGCATTTGCCCGCGGAGCTTGAACGATTCGGCGCGGACCCACTGGAAATATCAGAGGCTGAATTTCTACACCTTCTGAAATCGCACAAATCCAGAATCAAGGCGCTGCTTCTGGATCAAAGTGCATTGCGCGGCGTCGGCAACATCTACGCGGACGAGAGCTTGTGGCGTGTGCGGATTCATCCAACGCGGATCGCGGCAAAAATATCCGACGGGGAAAAACGCAAGTTGCGAAAAGCCCTCCAGGAAATCCTCCACCAGGCTATCGCTTTGCGAGGCTCTTCCATCAGCGATTTTCTTGACGCGGAAGGCGAGCCGGGAGAATATCAGCGGCGCCATCGGGCGTACGGGCGCGAGGGGAAGCCGTGCTATCGCTGCAAAACCCCGATTCGTCGCGTCATTGTGGCGGGCCGCAGCAGTTATTTCTGCCCGAAATGCCAGCCCGTTCCGCGAGCGGCCCGCAAGCCTTCAAGCCGGCGCAAGGCTGTAACGCGGCGCGGTAAGCGTGCGTCTTAGACGCAGGACAAAGTTCGGTCGGTTCGTTTGACAAATTTAGAATCTTCTTTTGGAAGAAACGCAAAACGAGGCGGGAATGAACCCAAAACGAGTGGTCGTGTTGTGCGCAGTATTGCTTGCCGGGTTTTTGTCGAAGGCATCGTTGTCGTCGATGGCTGACGATACTTCTCCGTTCGCGGCCGCCGATGCAAAAATTCTCGCCGAGATCCACGATCACAGCGAAGCCGCGCAAAATCTCGAATACATTTCCGACAACATCGGCCCGCGCCTCACCGGTTCTCCGCAACTCAAAGCGGCGAACGATTGGACCGCCGAGCAGTTCCGGAAATACGGCCTCGCGAACGTCCATCTCGAGTCCTGGAAGATTGCCCACACCTGGACGCGCGGCACCGCGAAGGCCCGCATCGTCGCGCCGGCAGAGCATCCTTTAACGATCGCCTCCGCCGGTTGGGCGCCCGGCACGAACGGCCCAGTGCGTGGCCCGATTGTTTTTTTTGACGCGCAGACAAAAGAAGACTTTGAGAAATTCCGCGGCAAACTGAAAGGCGCCATCGTCATCACGCAAAAGCCCGAATCGCTTTCGCCGCCGCAAAAAGAAACGCCTTTCGCCGACGTCGCTCGCCCGATGCAGGCGCCGTTACCGCGCAAAGGCGATCCGATTCCCCCATCGCCATTCGCAAATTTCGCCGCGGCCGCTCGTGAACGGAACGATTTCTTTAAGCAGGAAGGCGTCGCCGCGATTTTGCGCGACTCCAACAAACCGCATGCCCTCTTGAACATGACGGGCGTCGGCGGCGAAAAATTCGACATCGGCCCGATTCCCAATGCCTTTATCACCGGCGAGGGCTACCGCATGATTTATCGCCTTTTGCAACATGGCCCCGTCGAAGTCGAATTGGATATCACCAACACGATTGGCGACGGTCCGGCCGATGTGTACAACACCGTCGCGGAAATTCGCGGCACCGAAAAGGCCGATGAAGTCGTCATTCTCGGTGCGCACCTCGATTCCTGGGATCTCGGCACTGGCTCGACCGACAATGGCACTGGCAGCTCGGCCGTTCTCGAAGCGGCCCGCGCGCTCGCCAAGCTAGACCTGAAGCCCAAGCGCACAATTCGCTTCGTCTTGTTTAGCGGCGAAGAAGAAGGGCTGGTCGGCTCCAAACGCTACGTCGAGTCGCATAAGGAGGACCTCGACAAAATTTCCGGCGTTTTGGTTCACGATACGGGCACCGGCAAAGTTCTCACGCTCGGCCTTCATGACAACTATCAAGACCGTGAAATTGTAGACAACGTTCTCGCCCCGCTTGGCGACTTGAAATTGCTCGAGCCAACGATGATTCGTACTTTCGGTACCGATCATGCGTCCTTCGACGACGTCGGCGTTCCCGGTTTTTGGTGCGTCCAGGACGGCGCCGAGTATACGAAGACGCATCACAGCCAGTCCGACACCTTCGACAAAGTTTGGAAAGACGACTTGAACCAGGGTGCGCAAGTTCTCGCGGCATGGGCGTACAACACCGCGCAACTCCCGGAAATGTTGCCACGCCGTCCGCTGCCCTATCAACCGGACGCCGAAGCCCGCAAAGCCGCTGCATCCATTCCCGATCCCATTTCGGATGTGGACAAGAAAATAATCGAGCAAGTAAAAAAAGATCAGCCGCAACTCAAAGCCGACCTCACTCACTTGACCGACAACATTGGCCCACGAGTGACGGGCACGCCCCAACTCAAGCACGCGAACGAATGGGCCGCCGAACAGTTCAAAGCGCTCGGCCTCTCGAACGTCCATCAAGAACCGTGGAAGATCGCCACGGGGTGGACGCGCGGATCCGGCAGCGGCGCGTCGGGAAGAATCATTTCGCCCACGCCGCACGAACTGACTCTGGCCGCCGCGGCTTGGTCTCCCAGCACCAAAGGCGCACTTCGCGCAAGAGTTGTCGGCGTAGCAGTCGACAATGCCGATCAGCTCCAACAATACAAAGGCAAATTGAAGGGCACTATCGTTCTCCTCGGACTTCCGCGCGATATGGAACCGCCCATGAATCCGCTAGTCACGCCGTGGAACGATGACGCGATTCCAATCTCTCGCCCCAAGAGCGACAAGCCGTTCGATTTCCGCGCATACATGAAAACCATTCGCGCCGAGATGGCATTTTTTAACGAAGAACAACCTGGAGCCGTTCTTTTCGGCTCGGAAAAACTCTACGGCCTCGAAAATATGTCGACCGTCTCTCGCGAATACAAACCCGCCGCGTTCGCAGCCGCCTACGTTACCGGAGAAAGTTTCCGCCAGCTCTGGCGCCTTGTCGACGCGGGCAGCGTCACAGCCGAAGTCAAAATCGAAACCAGTTTCAGCAAAGGCTCCGTCGAAGTCTACAACACCGTCGCCGAAATCCCCGGCACCGAAAAACCTGACGAGGTCGTCATCATTGGCGCGCATCTTGATTCTTGGGATCTCGGCACTGGCGCCACGGACAACGGCACAGGCTCCGTGGCTGTGCTCGAGGCGGCGCGTGCCCTGATGAAATCCGAAGTAAAGCCCAAACGCACGATTCGCTTCATTTTATTTACGGGCGAAGAGCAAGGTTTAAATGGCTCAAAGGAATACGTCAAGCAGCACCAGTCCGAACTAGGCAAAATCTCCGCCGTGCTGGTTCATGACACCGGCACCGGAAAAACGCTCACCATCGGCTTGATGGGAAATTATCCGGCACGTGAAACTCTTTCTTATGTCCTCATTCCGCTCGCCCGCACAAAGGAAATCGGCCTCGCCGAACCTACCCTCCGTGAAATGGGTGGCACTGATCATGTCCCGTTCGACGCGGAAGGCGTTCCCGGATTCTGGTGCGTGCAGGATCCGGTCGACTACGACCGCACGCATCATTCGCAAGCGGACACGATTGAACGCGTGCGCTGGGACGACCTTGCCGAAGGCGCGCAAGTTCTCGCCGTCTTCGCCTATAACGTCGCGCAACTTCCTGATTTGCTTCCGCGTAAACCCGCTAGCGCCATCCACAAAGATGGCATGTAGCGCATAAAATGCGTGCCGTCCTCCAGCGAGTCAGCCGTGCGCGTGTCAGCGTCGACGGCAAAGTTACCGGCGAAATCGGCGCCGGATTAATGATTTTGCTAGGCGTTGGCAAACAGGATTCCAGCGCCATCGCTGCTTCGCTTGCGGAAAAAGTCGCCAACCTGCGCATCTTCGAAGATCCGCAACAGAAAATGAACCTTTCGCTTCTGGACGTGAAAGGTGCCGCCCTCGTCGTTTCCCAATTTACGCTCTATGGTGACGCGCGCGGCCAGCGCCGTCCGAGTTTCATCTCTGCCGCCCCGCCGGAGTTGGCGAAGCGACTCTACGACGAGTTCTGCGAAGCGCTCCGCCGCCTTGGCATCATCGTCGCAACTGGTGTCTTTCAGGCTATGATGTCCGTTGAACTCATCAATGAAGGCCCGGTCACAATCCTCCTCGACTCCGAAAAAACGTTCTGAAGCCTCGCAAGAATCCTGGAGCAGCAACCGCGCGCTGGCCGAGTTGCGCCGCCTCGGCGAGAGGCGAAACGTAGAAGGTATGGCGCGCTTCGGCATCGTCGCCAAAAACGTCCTCGGTGTAGCAAAACCTAGGATGGATGAACTCGCACGAAAAATAGGAAGAGACCATCGTCTGGCTCTTGAACTTTGGGAGACAGGCGTGCACGATGCCCGAATCCTGGCAGGCATGATCGACGAACCAGAACAAGTCACTCCTGCGCAAATGAATCGGTGGGTCCGCGATTTCGACAATTGGGATGTTTGCGACGGCACTTGCTGCCATTTGTTCGCATTCGCCGCACCAGCGTGGGATCGTGCGATCGCCTGGACGAAGCGACCAAAAGAGTTCGAGAAGCGAGCCGGTTTTGCGCTGATCGCCTATTTGGCTTATCGTGACAAAACGGCAAAAGACTCACAATTTACGAAGATCCTGCCCGTGTTATTGCGCGAAGCCTGCGATGATCGCAATTTTGTCCGTAAGGCCGTCAACTGGGCTTTGCGAAACATCGGCAAACGAAATCCAAATCTCAATCGAGCCGCGATCCGGGCGTCCGAAAAAATGCGCGCGCTCAATTCCCGCTCCGCCCGCTGGATTGCCGCCGACGCGCTTCGTGAGCTAAAGAGTGAGGCGGTACAATCGCGCCTGCGGCGGAAAAAGGCTTGAATCGGTGGACTCCAAAAATCATTCGCTCAAAATCAGACGCGCCAAGGCCGCCGACGTTCCACGCATCGCGGAACTGAGCGGCGAGCTTGGCTATCCCGCCTCTGTGCAGGAAATGAGACAGCGTTTCGGTCAGATCAAGCCCGCAGCTAGACACGCTGTCTTTGTTGCGGAGTTTGAAAAAACGGTCGTCGGTTGGATCCACGTCAGTATCACGCCGCTTCTTGAAGTTGCGCGCCGCGCCGAAGTAAATGGCCTCATCGTCGCAGAGCGCCACCGCAGCCTGGGTGCCGGCGCAAAACTCCTCGACGCCGCGGAAGTTTGGGCACGCGGCAAAAAATGCCAGGGAATGTCCGTCAGGTCCAATGTCATCCGCGACCGCGCTCACGCTTTCTACGAGCGCCATGGCTATATTCACTTCAAGACGCAAAAAGCATTTCGAAAAAAACTATGACCCGCGTCTAGCCCGGACCGTCGCGCCTGCGCTATCTCTCGCATTGTTCATTGCGCGAATTGTATCTTCCAGGGATTCTTAGCGACTGCTTCGATTCTCAGGTTTCTGAAAAATCAGGAAGAAGTAATTTCGATCGTTGTCCGGCGGATTGAATCCTGGCTCTTGCCGAACAAACTCGAATCCACACCGGGCAGCGTCATCGCGCACGAATTGGTCGGGAATGCGATGACGTTCAAAATATTTCTCGCGCGGCTCGCCGGGTTTGGCTGGCGCATCAATTATGCCCAGCAATCCGCCGGGCTTTAATGCGCGCAGAATAGCACCCAGCATTGCATCGTGCTCCCGCATTTCATGATAGGCATTGACGATCAGAATCGCGTCCAGGCTTTGAGCAGGAAGCCGCGGATCATCCTTTGCCCCCAGCACCGCCACAATCTGCGGCAAGCCCTCTTTCGCTGCGCGCTCGTGGATCTTGTTTATTTCACTTTCCAAAATATCTTCGGCATAGACCTTTCCCTTGGGTCCAACACGCGCGGCGAGGTGAAAGGTAAAGTAGCCTCCGCCGGCCCCAATATCCCCAACAATGCTCCCCTCCTTGATCCCGAGAGCGTCCATAACCTCTTGCGGTTTTTGCCAGAGGTCGCGTGCTTTCGAGTCGTCCTGACCGGAAAGGGGCCTCGCTGCGCAAGAAAGGATCGCTATCAGCAGCAACAGCGGGAAGATTTGTCTTCGGGGTCCATCGCTCGGTGGGTGCATTGCAAATACTCCGGAGAGTTGAAATGAAGTTCTAAACCGTATGAAAGCATAGAATCGCTTCTGCGTCCCCTATTTCCTGCAATCCGCGGGATTTGCTGGATGGTCAAGGCGGAAATCGACGGAACGGCAGGCGTGGCAAGATATATCGTTCCACGATATAATATTTGAATGTCGGAAAAGATTACCGCCGCGGAGTATCGCGCCCTGGCCGAACTGCGCTACCGGATTCGGCTCTTTCTCCGTGAAGGCGACGCAACCGCCCTCTCTGAAGGCCTCGAACCGCAACAATACCAGATGCTGCTCGCCATCCGCGGCCTCGAAGAAGGTGAATCCGCCACGGTTGGTACGCTTGCGGAACGTCTCGCTATCAAGCATCACAGCGCTGGGGAACTGATTGACCGCCTCGAAAAGAGAGGCTTCGTCAAGCGTCTCCGCAATCGGGGCGATCGGCGCCAGGTTCAAGTGATTCTTCTCTTGCGCGGTGAAAAAGCCCTTGCGACCGTTGTCAAAGAAAGAATCGGTGAACTGCGCGCTACCGGCGATGCATTGGTTCGCACGATCGAAGCGTTGCTTGAGCGCAGAAACGGCAAATCCGGCCCAAAGAAAAAAAGGAAATCGAATTGAACGGCTGGATGATTTATTGAAAGCCCGCGCGCGCCATCTGGAGGAAGAGCAGCGCAGGGACCGTCCTCTGCACTTGCGTTATCTCCTGCCCGGTGCCGGTAGCCGCAGCACTCTGGAGTCCACCGTCGCCAATTAAGCGGTGCGAGAATTCATGCCAGAAACTCAGCAGAAAACGGTAAACCAAGACCGCGTTCCGTTCGGCGCCCGGTGGACCTCGTTCTTCTCGCAACGTGAGGAACAGGTCTTCCTGGTTTTGACGCTCGTCATTGGCGCCATTGTGGGCGCGGCCGTTGTCGCCTTCATTCTCCTCACACAGCGTTTTGGCGCTCGCATCTACGCGGGACACGAGGGTGCGTCTTGGCCGCGCTTTGTCATCCCCGTCGCTGGCTCGCTCGCGATGGGCTACCTTTTATTTCGATTTTTCCCGGACGCGCGCGGCAGTGGCGTTCCGCAAACGAAAGCTGCTCTTTACGCTCGCGAAGGCCGCATTTCGCTCAGCACCGTTTTCGGGAAATTCTTCTGCACTTCGGCAACTCTTGCTTGCGGCATTCCCCTTGGCCGCGAAGGTCCTTCCGTTCAAGTTGGAGCTGGAATTGCCTCCGTCCTGGGCCGGAAACTCGGTCTGCGCCCGGAAAAAGTCAAAGCGCTGATCCCTGTCGGTGCGGCAGCAGCCGTCGCTGCCGCTTTCAACACGCCGCTCGCTGCAGTTCTATTTGCTCTCGAAGAAGTCGTCGGTGATCTGCATGCGCCCGTACTCGGCTCCGTGGTTCTTGCCTCCGCAACTTCGTGGGCCGTTCTCCGCATCCTTCTTGGCAACGCCCCGCTCTTCAAGGTCCCGGAATATCAACTCGTTCATCCAATCGAACTTGTCGCGTACGCGGTCCTCGGAATCGTCGGTGGATTGATTTCCGCTGCCTTCAGCCGCTTGCTCTTGTGGTTGAGAAAGAAATTCCTCTCCTTTCCGCGCAAGACTGCGTGGTTCCATCCTGTCATCGGCGGGCTGGTTGTCGGCGCCACGGGTTGGTTCGTCCCGCAGGTTCTCGGCGTCGGCTATATACACGTCGGCGAAGCGCTCAATGGCGAACTTGCGCTGCGTGTCATGATCCTGCTGCTTGTCCTGAAGTTTTTCGCCGTCGTCGTCAGCTATTCCTCCGGCAACGCCGGCGGCATCTTCGGCCCCAGTCTTTTTCTCGGAGCGATGCTCGGCGGGGTCGTTGGCACAGTCGCTCATCGCGTGATTCCCGGCTACGTCGGCGGCCCGGGCGCCTACGCCCTTGTCGGCATGGGCACCGCCTTCGCCGGAATCGTCCGCGCGCCGATGACCAGCGTCGTAATGATCTTCGAAATCACCCGCGATTACGCCGTCATCGTTCCCCTGATGATTTCCAACCTTTTGAGCTTTTTCATCTCCGCACGCCTTCAACCGAAACCAATCTACGACGAACTCGCGAAACAGGATGGTATCCATCTGCCGCACGATGAGCCGCACTCGGGAGCGGGGCAGGTGCGAGTGGAAACGATTCTGCGTCCAACGCCGGAACTTTTGCCCGTGGATCTTTCCCCATCCGACGCGTTGGACAAACTTCGGTCCACTCAGTTCCGCGCGCTGCCGGTTCTGAGTGACCGCGGTGTCGAAGGCATGCTCAGCGTCGAATTGCTGCAGCAGGCGCAAGCAAGCGCCGCCAAAACTTTGTCGGACCTATTGGCGCCTGATTCTTTTCCTCATGTCCATCGCGACCACACCATCGCGCAAGCGCTGGACCGCATGGCAGCCTCGCGCATGGATCTGCTTCCCGTCGTCAGCCGTGCGAACATTCACCAGATCGAAGGTGTCGTCACGCTCAGTGACGTTCTATCTCATTATGGAGTTTTAACTTCGAAGCACTAAATCCCCGGCAACCAGGAAAGAACCATCTTTGGATTTAGGTACGCGAAAAATGCGTTAGCGATGCGCATCGGCAATCGTCTAAAAACCGCCACCACCCCCGCCGCCAAATCCGCCTCCGGAAAATCCGCCCCCACCACCGCCGCCGCCGCTGAAACCCGATCCGCCCGAACTCCGCGGCGCCGACGCCATAATGCTGCTCGCTTGCGACGACATCGTATTTAAATTGTTCACGAACATGTACGGATAAAAACTCGGTCCATACCCGCCCTGATACCACGACGGCGGCTGCGTATAAATATTCTGGAACGCCTTGCTCCAGTTTTTCTCCACTCCCAGCGCCATCGCAAATGGCAAAAACTTTTCAAACATCTCCGGAGTTTTGATCATCCGATTAAAACGATCCGACTCCACGTGCGCCAGGAAGTCTTCAAATCCCAGCACGCCTTCCAGCGCGCGTGTCCCGCCAATTGTCCGCGCCGGCATGAACCATCCGAAAACGCAGATTATTGCCGCTGTCAATATACCCGCAATAATAAAGGGCAGCGGCGCCATCCCCAGCATCGTCGCCAGCGGCATCGCGCCCCAGATGCTCAGGAACCCCACCACTACTCCACCCGCGATATACGTAGCCCGTACGCTGTCCGGCCTGCGCCGGTAATATCCGTTTCCGACCAGCGACTCGAAGATTCGGTTCTTGATGGATGGAAGATACCGGTAGAACTGATTGTGCAGGTCCGATAGCGATATTGTTTCACCCGCTGCGGCCCCGCTCGAAAAAAATCCATTCAGCAACTCTTGTTCATGTGGCTTCAGCGTCGTCCATTCCGCCGGCGATTTCTTCAGATGGAAAATATAATCCTTGTTGTGTACCAGCCCCATCATGCTGCTCGTGTCTTTTTCCTCAATCGTGATGAATCCGCGCACCGCCAAATCCACAATTGCCGCCGTAATGTCGCGCATGTCCACGGAATTGTCGATCAGCGTTCCGACCTCGCTCGGCGTCAATTTCTCCGGCGGCTCATATTGCGCCGCGATGGGTCGAAGCCGCGGATCGCGACCTCGTGTCCACCACAGCCAGAACATCCCGAAAAAAGCGAAAATTGGAACGATTAGCGGCCAGTTGCTCCGTACAAAAAGCACCGCCTGGTCAATCATCGTCGGTTCATGAACAAATCCTTTGTCGAGCGCCACCGCAATCGTCAGGCCCTCGTGATAACCAAGAGCCGCCGTCGTGTGCACCTCAACGCCATTTCCTACTACTTCCGCCTCACCCTGTTTTCCCGTCGAGCGGTACGCTCCAGTAAAAACATTCGTGCGAATTCCCGTCGCGCCAACGGGCAACGTGATGTTCGCGCTCGCATTCGCAATCGGCATGTCCCATTCGTCGCCCGTCACGTTCCAATAAAATTCGTCGTGGTCGTCAAAGAATCGCAGCGCATCCGAAACCGTGTATTCAATCACGATCGTTTTCGTCGTGTCTTCCGCGCCCGGAACGTAAATCTTCAGCTTCCGGTAGTGCCGCACGCGGCTCGACTCATACTTCAGTTTTTCGCCGTTGCTGTCCGTGATCCGCTTCACCTTCAGAAATAGCGAATAATTCATACCCTGCGGCGTGTTGTACTCAACCGGAATCTCTCGATATACGCCGTTCCAATGCCCGATAAATCGGAACGTGATATTTTCCGTCACATCGACTGTTCCATTCGGTGAAACCGTCACCTGCTCATCGAATTTCTCGATGCGCAGCTCCCGCGCATCTGCTGCCTGCGCCAAAACAAAAGCGGCCGCGAAATAAATCGCCAGCCGCCAAAAATGATTCGTGAACATTTCCCGATTCGACCGTGCTGCAAAGTTGCGGGCCATTCTTGTGCCCGGCCCTCAGGCTGTCGGCGCCGCCGGCGTAGTGAAGCTGACTTTCGGTGCTTCGCGCTCTGTCGCCGCGGATACTTCAAAGAACTCCCGCGTCTTGAATCCCAGCATCCCGGCAAACAAGTTTGTCGGAAACACTTGAATCTTCGTGTTCAGGTCGCGCACCACCGCGTTGTAATACCGCCGCGCATTCTGCACGGTATCTTCAATCTGGCTCAGCGAATTTTGCAACGAAGTAAAACTCTCAATCGCGCGAAGTTGCGGATATGCTTCCGACAGCGCAAACAAACTCTTCAGCGCCCCGCTCAGCATATTTTCCGCGGCAGCCTTGTCGCCCGGTGAAGTCGCGCTCATCGCGCGGTTCCGCGCGTTGATCACCGCTTCCAGCGTGCCTTTTTCGTGCCCGGCGTATCCCTTCACTGTCTCCACAAGGTTCGGAATCAAGTCGTAGCGCCGCTTCAATTGCACATCGATATCGGCCCAGGCGTTGTCCGCCTGCACTTTTAGCCGCACCAGCCCGTTGTACATCCCGATCACCACAA
>Ga0137412_10002227_pt1 | contig 15310 bp, 12 predicted proteins | sample CZODoug2_1_16fun_FD_122160 | JGI IMG/M metagenome (GOLD analysis project Ga0137412, IMG submission 122160) | Vadose zone soil fungal communities from Angelo Coast Range Reserve, California, USA - CZODoug2_1_16fungal (Hybrid Assembly) | ecosystem: Environmental > Terrestrial > Soil > Vadose zone...
GGCTGCCGGTATAGATGTTTGTGCTCCAGGAACATCACGGGGTCGTCGCAGCGAATCGCGGTGCGCAAGAGGCCGGCCACGTCCAGCGCAGTTGAAGGCATCACTACGCGCAATCCCGGGCAGTGCGTAAAGATCGATTCGCCTGATTGGCTGTGATAGACCGCGCCGCCCGTAAGATAGCCGCCAATCGCCACGCGCAACACCGTCGGCGCCTTGAACCCGCCGTTCGAACGCCAACGCATCACGCACAGCTCATCGCGAATCTGCATCATGGCGGGCCAGATGTAATCAAAAAATTGAATCTCCGCCACTGGCTTCAATCCGCGCGTCGCCATGCCGATCGCCCGGCCCACAATCGCGGCCTCGGCCAACGAAGTATTAAAGACGCGCGATGATCCATACTTCCGCTGCAAGCCGGCAGTCGCTTTAAAAACGCCACCCTTCCCTTTTACTTCCTTCAAATTTTCTTCGCGGCTGCAGTCCGCCACGTCCTCGCCAAAGACCGCGATGCGCTCGTCACGAGACATTTCGTCGTTCAAAGTAGCCGATACCATCTCGACCATCGTCTTCTGCGCGCCATGTAACTGAGGTGTTGCTTCGAACGCGCTCGACGTCGGATCGACATCCGGCGAATACACATTCGCGTAAATCGAGTCGGCCGACGGTGGCTCCGCTTCCAGCGCCTGATCCGCAGCCTGCCGAACTTCGTGATCTACCTGCGATTCCAGAGCTTCAATTTGTTTCTGATCCAGAACGCCTTCGCGGATCAAAAACAGGGAAAACTTCGAGACTGGATCGCGATGCGCTTCTTCTTCCCGTTCTTCCGGCACTTTGTAAAGTTTTTCGTCATCCGAAAGCGAGTGCGAGTACGGGCGGGTGACGTGTGCGTGTACCAGCGCGGGGCCTTTGCGCTCGCGGGCATACTCCACGGCTTCTTTGCAAACGCGATAGCTCTCGATCGGGTCCGTTCCGTCACACTCGGAAATATGCAGCCCGGGATAACCTTGCGTCAGTTTGGAAATGCTCCCGCCCGCGGTCTGCACCTCAATCGGAACCGAAATCGCGTAACCGTTGTCTTCCACCAAATAAACCATCGGCAATTTCTTCGCGCATGCGACGTTCAAGGATTCCCAGAATTCGCCTTCGCTCGTCGCGCCGTCGCCCGAAGACACATACACAATCTCGTCGCTCTCGTACTTCGCCAGATTGCCTAGCGGTGCCTTCTTCGCCTGTGCCAGCGCCTTGGGATGCGCTTCGAAATATTGCGTAGCCTCCGCCGCGCCGATCGCCTGCACAAACTGCGTGCCGGTGCACGACGACTTGCTCACGATATTGAACTTCGGATGGCCCCAGTGGCTCGGCATCTGCCGGCCGCCGGAGCTCGGATCATCTTTCGCGCCAACCGCCTGCAAAAGCATCTCCAGCGGCGTCACGCCCATTAACAAACAAAAAGCGCGGTCGCGGTAGTAGGGATACAACCAATCCACGCCGGGACGAAGAAGCAACCCCATTGCCGCCGTCACCGCTTCATGTCCGGCACTTGAGATTTGGAAATAGATTTTGTTCTGCCGTTTCAGCTGGATCTCTTTGTCGTCCAACCGTCGCGACATATACATCGCCCGATAAATTTTAATGAGTGTGTCCCGGCTAAGGCCTGCGTGCCGGTCGTTCTTGGGGGCGTCAACCTTGTTGGGCTTGACGCGGGTTTGTACGGCCATTCGGCGCAACCTCGATGTGAACGTGGATGCGAATTCCCTGCAGGTACTGATTATACCGGAACGCCTCTGATGCCAACAAAACTCGAGCGCCTATTCCAACTCCGAAAACCGGGAATCGACGTCGCCAAAACCAGCGTCGCTTTGCCGAATTGTCTTCGGTGAGGCGCTCGCAAACGGCTCCTCGCTCGAAATACGCTTTAATATCCGCTGTTCCGTGAGCTTTTCGTGATTCGGCAGCGCCAATCTCAGGATCAGCTTAATTTCGGCATTTGAAGGAGCCAATTTGGCTGGTTCAGGTTCCGCTTTTGCCTTCCCCTTGGCGCCCTTCGCGGCCGCTTTTTTCTCGGACTTTGCTTCCGCCACGGGAGCGCTGACGGGTGACGCGCCATCTTCCTCACGATCAAACTTTCCCTGCATTTTTTTATCGAGCTTGAACGCCTGCTTCCACGAATCGAGCTTGTGCCGCGCCTGCTGTGCCTTCTCTTCATCTTTTCCAAAATCAAACGTCAAATAAATGTGGGCCATGAATTTAGTCTGCGTCCCGCGCCACGCCAAGTCAAGAAGTGGCACGCTCAAAATAGGCGCAATTGGAACAAATTGGGCACTCCTGGCATTTCGGCTTCGTCCTCTTGCAAATCTCTTGCCCGTGATGCTTCAACAAAAGGTACGCGCGGGTTCGCGCGTCAAACGTTTCGGGTACCTCTGCCACAATCCTTTTCTGCATTTCCCGGTAGTCGGTGCCATAGTTCTTTCCTTCGTCACCGCGAACGATGCGAACCGGAACATGGACGCAATTGGAGGGCACGGCCGCGAGAGGTGCGATCCCTGCAAACAGCAGAATCCGGTCTGCTCCGGGATCCGCAATGCTATGAAATCTCTTCAGAGTTTTCCGCGCCGCCGGAAGCGGTCCTGTTAAAGCCGACCGCAGATCCCCGCCAAACTCATCCTTCACCCGCATCGCCAATTCTTTCAATCGCAACGCGCGCAGCTCCGGAAACATTCCTCCGGGTTTGAGTGCCGCAGCCAGCTTCGCCGGCGTAGCCTTTAACAATTTCTCCGGCTCAATCCCAATTTCACTCTTTAGCCTTTCCCAGCCCTTCGCACAAGCTGCATCGCTCGCTGGATATCCGCAATACCACCACACCAAAAAATCGTACGGTTCCGTCGGCCAAGACGGTTCCTGTACGCCGTAGAATTTTTCCAGCTTGCTCAACAATTCGGAAATATTAGGATTTGTTTTTGCCACGGAACAATCGGATGTTACTTCCCGTTTTCGCGTCTCCGCAAGCCTTAGTCATGCTCGCGGAGATTCTTCCGCCAGTGCCCAGTTTGGCGTATCCTTAATCTGTGCCGATTCGAGGTATTTAGCATTTGGAGAAGCAACGGATCCAATGCAGGCGGAGGTGGGCAGGTTTAGTTTGCCTGCTTGCCGTTGTGTTGCTGCAGGCTCCGTTTGTGCGCGCCGCCTGGCTATCTAGCAGCATGGCCTGCTGCATGGGCGATCATTGCCCCGTTCCCGGCCATCACCACAAGAGCGCGGCCTCCGAAAACGCAATGCCGATGGACTGCGGCCATAACATGAGCCACACGTCCGATTGCAAAATCTCCTGCTGCAACCCGGCGGACGAAACTGCGATCACCGTGGCCCAATTCGTAATGCCCGGTCTGCAAGCCGCTCTGTCGTTCGAGTGCGCTGCCCCTATACTGACGCCGTTCGCGCCTCAAATGATTTCTCGCGCCGAAAAACCGCAGTCGCCCCCTCCGCGCCTCACTCTCTCTTAGTCGTAGCTCCTCCAAACTTAGGCAAAAAATCCCTTCTGCCTCGCGCCATGTGAATGGCGTGAGCCTCATTCCATTCCGGAGAAAGGCTTTCATGTTTCGCGGTCGTCCTCGGTTCTCATTTGTGCTGTTCGCAGCTTTCACTTTGCTGGCTATCTATTTCTCTGCCGAAGCCCGCGCCAGTATTTTTGGCACGGTCCGTGGCATCGTCCATGACACGCAACATCGTCCGATCGAAGGCGCGACAATTGAACTTCGCGCCAAGCTATCGGATTGGCGCCATTCCGCCGTCAGCGACAGCGAAGGGGGCTTTCAAATTGACGCCGTTCCTGCCGGCGCTTACATTCTGCTCATTTCGCATGACGGTTTTCGCAGCGCCGAAGTCGGAATCGTCGTTGCGGCCAATACCGCGCCTCTTCGCCATTTCCCTCTCGAACTCGCTACCGTAAATCAGAAAATTGAAGTGCGGGCCGACGCCGTCAACATCGATCCGACTTCGTCCACTTCCTCAGCCACCGTGACGCGGGCGGAAATTCTGGAGGCTCCTGGCGCAACTCGCACCAACAGCCTCGAATTCATCACCGACTACACGCCTGGCGCTTACATGGTTCACGATCAGCTACACATTCGCGGCGGCCATCAAGTTTCGTGGCTTGTCGACGGAATCCCCGTTCCCAACACCAACATTGCCGCGAACGTCGGTGCGCAATTCGATCCGAAGGACATCGACGTGGTCGAAATTCAACGTGGCGGCCAGTCCGCCGAATACGGCGATCGCACATACGGCGCATTCAACGTCATTCCCAAATCCGGCTTCGAGCGCGACCGTGAGGCAGAGCTTGTCGCAACGTACGGCAGCCGTCATTCCACTGACAGCCAGCTCAGTTTCGGCGATCACTCCGAGCGTTTCGCGTGGTATGCCAGCGTCAGCGGCACGCGTTCCGATATCGGGCTGATGCCGCCCGAACCACGGGAATTTCACGACAACAACGACGGTCTCGGCGTTTTTACGTCGCTTATTTTCAACGCAACTCCAAAGGACCAAGTTCGCTTTGCGGGTTCCGCGCGTGGTGACTATTTCCAAATCCCGAATACGTTCGCTCAGCAGCAAATCGGGATGCGAGACGTCGAGCGCGAGCGCGACGTCTTCGGAAATCTTTCCTGGCTGCATACGTTAAATTCCGGCGTGCTCTTTACCGTTGCTCCGTTTTTCCACTGGAATCGCGCCGCTTACGACGGTTATTTGCCCTCGTCCGGCGCAACACTCGATGGAACTCCGATCACCACCGATCACAACGATTCGCACTATGAAGGAGCGACGGCGAACCTTGCGGTCACACGCGGTCGCCATAATGCGCGGGTCGGTTTCTACGGCTTCGCCCAGCAAGACGATTCTTTCTTTCGCGTCGTTAATACCGACGGAAGTGTCTCGCCTTCTCCCCAACAAAGCGAGCCGCACGGCTCGCTTTTCAGCGCATTCGCGGAGGATCAGCTTCGACTCACCGACTGGCTCACGTTCAATGGCGGACTTCGTTACACGCATTTCTCCGGCGGAATTGTGGAAGACAAAACCGATCCGCGACTAGGTATGGCTCTGCACCTTCCAAAGCTCAACTGGGTTTTCCGCGCGTCGTTTAGCCGGTTCTTTCAAGCGCCTCCGCTCACCACGATCTCAGGCCCGTTGCTGGATTCCACCGGTTCCGGATTTCTTCCTCTGCATGGTGAAACCGACGAACAACGCGAATTCGGCCTTGCCATTCCGGTGCGCGGCTGGACGCTCGATTTCTCCAGCTTTCAAACCCACGCCCTCAACTTCTTCGATCATGACGCGCTCGGCAGTTCCAACATCTTTTTGCCTCTCACGATCGAGCGAGCTCGCATTCACGGCTGGGAAACGACGGTTCGCTCGCCGCGAATCAAGAATCGCTTCGACGTCTTTCTGACTTACTCGAACCAGATGATCGAGGGAGCCGGCGTGATCACTGGCGGACTCATCTCCGATCCGGGACAACTTTGCGGCAGCGGCGGTTTCTGCTACCTCGACCACGACCAGCGCAACACGCTGAGCACCGGGTTCCACGTGGCGCTTCCGTGGCACGCCTTCCTGTCCGGAAGGCTGGGCTACGGATCCGGCTTCTTGAACGGCGACGGCCCGCAGCATCTTTCCGACCATACGGAATTTTCCCTTTCGCTCGGTAAATCCTTCGGCGAAAACTTCAATGTGAATTTCACCGCGGAGAATCTCGGCGATTCGCGCTATCAGATCGACAATTCCAACACGTTCGGCGGAACGCACTGGAACTATCCGCGCGAGATTTCCGGCGGCATCCGCTATCGCTTTCATTTTTGATTCCGGCACGTTACACTCCTTTTCGGAATTGAAAGGCGATGGAGTTTGCCATAACCGTCCAGCGGAAAACTCGATGGACTGATGACTCCTGGCTGCCGCGCGGCGCCAGGAGTTTTTTGTTGGCGCCGCGGCGCGAAGGAAGGTGAGCGATTGAAGATTTTCCTTATTGCGCTGTTCGGCGCCGCCGGCACGCTCGCACGGTACGGCCTGCAAGGCGTCGTGCAAATTCGCATGGGCGGAACGTTTCCATATGGAACGCTGCTCATCAATCTCACCGGATGTTTTCTGCTTGGCCTCATCGGGCAGTTCACACTGAATCGCATGGTTATTTCGCCGGACTGGCGCATCGCGATCGCCGTCGGATTTTTTGGCGGCTACACCACGTTTTCGAGTTTCGGCTGGGAAACCGCAAAAATGCTCGAAGAGGGTGAATGGCTGCGCGCTTCGACTTACGTCGGCGCGAGTGTGATTGCGGGCTTGCTCCTCTCGGTCGCGGGAATCCGCTTGGCCAACCGGTTTTAGAGTTCGCGGGAGAGCGCCATGACGCACGAAAAGTTTGAAGGCGAACGCACGCTGATGCGAATTCACATCGGCGAATCGGACAAATGGCACGGCAAGTCCCTGCACGAAGCGATTGTGGAATTGCTGCGGCGCGAAGGATTTTCCGGCGCAACCGTTTTGCGCGGCGTTGGCGGCTATGGCGGTACGAGCACATACCACACGGACAAAATTCTTCGCTTGTCGCAGGATCTGCCGATCGTGGTGGAAGTGATTGAATCCGCCGAGAAAATTGAAACCATCTTGCCTCGACTCGATGAAATGATCGGCGGCGGACTTGTGACGCTCGAAAAAGTGCGCGTGATCTTGTACCGCTCCGCCAAGAAATAGATTGCCGCAAACCGCCGAGCGATCTACTAACTCCTGCCTGCATAAATCCGGTATGATGCGGCGCGGAATTCTTCAGGAGGCTGCCATGGATAAATTGCCGTTCAGTCGAAAAATCGTCTTGTCGGTCGTCGTTCTCATTTTCCTTTCCACGTTTCCGCTTGCCGCGCGAGCCTGGGACAACGGCGTGGCACTGACGCCTCCGATGGGCTGGAACAGCTGGAACAAATTCGGCTGCAACGTCAGTGAAGACATGATCAAGTCCATGGCCGACGCGATGGTGACGAGCGGAATGAAGGATGCGGGTTATCAGTACGTCGTGATCGACGATTGCTGGCAAGTGAGCCGCGACGAAAACGGATTCATCGTTGCCGACCCGCAGCGATTCCCTTCCGGAATCAAAGCGCTGGCGGATTACGTCCACGCGAAAGGGCTGAAGTTCGGATTGTATTCGGATGCCGGAAAATTGACGTGCGCGAAGCGGCCGGGCAGCCAAGGGCACGAATTTCAGGACGCGATCCAGTACGCACGCTGGGGCGTCGATTACTTGAAGTATGACTGGTGCAGCACCGATACGCGGAACGCTCAAGAGGGATACTCCACGATGCACGATGCGCTGGCGGCGACGGGACGCCCGATCGTATTCAATATGTGCGAATGGGGAACGGCGAAACCATGGCAGTGGGCGCAGAACGTCGGGAATTTGTGGAGGACCACAGGCGACATCGACGACCACTGGGAAGGAAAAAAGAAATGGTCCGACGGCAGCTGCTGCTCGCTTGGAATGCTGGACATTGTGGATATGCAGGTCGGACTGGAAGGCGCGGCAGGGCCGGGGCACTGGAACGATCCGGACATGCTCGAAGTGGGCAACGGAGGAATGACGACAATGGAGTACCGCTCGCATTTCAGTTTGTGGGCGATGCTTGCAGCGCCGCTGATCGCGGGAAATGATTTGCGATCGATGACGCCCGAGATCAAGGCGATTCTGACGAACAAGGAAATTATCGCGGTTAACCAGGATGCGCTGGGTATGCAGGGACGCCGCGTGAGAAAAGACGGCGATAAGGAAATTTGGGTGAAACAGTTGAAAGACGGAAGCCGCGCGGTGATTTTGTTCAACCGGGGAACGGCGGAGACGGAAATTGCGGTTTCCTGGACGGACCTGGGATATCCGGAGCACCTTTCCGCGAGCGTGCGGGATCTGTGGGCAGGAAAGGATTTGGGGAAGATGACAGGCAAGTTTTCGGCGAAGGTTGGTTCGCACGAGACGATGGTTGTTAAGGTAGCGCCGTAGACGGCGACGACGCTTAGGGTGACACCCCCGTCCTTTTTGGCAAAGAGTGCGCAAACGATTGAAAAGGAAGGGCTTAAATTTGGCGAAAGGCAAAGAGTGCAAAAGAGCGAGGCAAGAGTGCGTAAGCTATTGAGCACAAAGAAGATAGCGGTTGTCGCGTGGGAGGGCGACGGAATTGAAGCTAAACTGTTCGGAATGAAGAGGTCAGAGGAGCGGCGGATCTTTAAGGTTGAGGCGAACCTGAGAAAAGCGAACATGCAGAGGTCTCCGGCACCCTCCGCGATGTTACAGCACAAGTACTATAACCTAGTGACTAACAGAAGTCAAGGAATTTCTTAATGAGCGACCGCGGTATTTCGCTTCCCTTTGCCCGGACAGGGCCGCACGCGGCGCCAGATTGCCAGACGTAGGCATGCCATTAACCTAGAAGGCAGCAAAACTAACAGGTAACTCCATTGCGGCCAAGAAAATAATTTAAGTGTTGTGGGGATTGCATCTCGTCCGGGCTGGTGCTAGGCTCAGCGAAGAAAAGGCGAATTGGGAGAGGTGTGTAATGGGGGAGTCGTTGGCGGTGAGGCGGGCGGAAGAGGGCCCCGCACGGCGGATAGATCTAGGTGCGGAAGGCCCGCTTCAGACCCTTCGGCTCGGCTCGGGGCAAGAAGCAGGCCCCACAACAGCGATGCAGGCGGGGAGGGCAAGGGCGGCGCTGGAGGCATTGGCGGCGCGGGACCGGGATGGGGACGTTTTGACGGCGGTGCGGCACTTCCCTGCGCGCGAGGCGCTTTGGGCAGACTTTCCGGAGTGGGTGAACGGGGATTTGAAGGCGGCTTATGGCGCGAAGGGGATTGCACGGCTCTACAGCCATCAGGCCGCGTCTGCGGAAGCGGTTCACTCCGAGAAGAATATTGTGATTGTGACGCCGACGGCTTCCGGTAAGACGCTCTGCTACAACCTGCCGGTGCTGAATGCGGTGCTGGAGAATCCGGACACACGGGCGCTGTATCTGTTTCCAACGAAGGCGCTGGCGCAGGACCAGTTGGCGGAACTGCACGATCTGAATACGCGGCTGGCGGACCGGTTCGGCATGTTTACGTACGACGGAGATACGCCGGGCGACGCGCGGCGGGCGATTCGCGAGCGTGGACATATTGTGCTGACGAACCCGGACATGCTGCACACGGGAATTTTGCCGCACCACACGAAGTGGACGCGGCTATTCGAAAATTTGAAGTACATCGTGATGGATGAGCTGCACACGTACCGAGGCGTGTTTGGGAGCCACCTGTGCAACGTGCTGCGGCGGCTGCGAAGGATTGCGAAGTTTTATGGAAGCGCGCCGCGGTTTATTTGCTGCTCGGCAACAATTGCGAATCCGGGCGAACTCGCTTCGCGGTTGATTGAAGACGACGTGGAGGTCTTGAGCGCGAATGGCGCGCCGGCTGGAGAAAAGACGTTTGTGTTTTACAACCCGCCGGTGGTGAACAAGGCGCTGGGGATTCGGCGAAGCTACATAAACGAGTCGGCGCGCGTGGCGCAGGAATTCTTGAAGCATGAAATGCAGACGATGGTGTTTGCGAATGCACGCCTCCAAACCGAAGTGTTGCTGACCTATCTGCAGCAGGCGAATCCGCAGCCGCCGGGAAAGCCTGAGACGATTCGCGGGTATCGCGGAGGATATTTGCCGAGCGAGCGGCGCGAGATTGAGCGTGGAATTCGCGATGGACGGATTCGCGGCGTGGTTTCAACGAGCGCGCTGGAACTGGGAATCGACGTTGGCTCGCTGGACAGCGTGGTGATGGCGGGATATCCGGGGACGATTGCGGCAACGTGGCAGCGCGCGGGAAGAGCGGGACGGCGAAGCGGGAGTTCTTGCGCGGTGATGGTGGCGTCTTCGGCGCCGCTAGACCAATATATCGTGAAGAATCCGGATTATTTTTTCGGGAATACGCCGGAGCGCGCGTTTATCCAGCCGGACAATTTGGAGATTTTGCTGAATCATCTGAAATGCGCGGCATTCGAATTGCCGATTGAAGCGACGGAAAAGATGGGCGACGTGGATTTGCCGGAAATTCTGGCGAAGCTCGCGGAAGCGGGCTATTTGCACCGCGCGGGGGAGTTTTACCACTGGACGCAGGAAGCGTATCCGGCGAATGCGGTGAGCTTGCGATCCGTGACCAGCGACAATTTTGTGATTGTGGACATTACGGGCGAGCCGCGGATTATAGGCGAAGTGGATTTTCCGAGTGCGCTGACGACGGTGCACGAGAAGGCTATTTATTTGCACGGCGGGCAGCAATATCACGTGGAGCATTTGGACTTTAAGGAACGCAAAGCGTACGTGAAGGAAGTCGATTCGGACTATTACACGGATGCGGTGAAGCATACGCAGGTGCGCGTGCTCGAAATTGCGGCCGAGGAACCAATTGCGAGAGCAGCTCTCACCCATCGCAGATCGCACGGCGACGTGCTGGTCCGTTCGCAGGTCGTCGGGTTCAAAAAGATAAAATTTTTCACGCATGAAAACGTTGGGGACGGGCGGCTGGAGTTGCCGGAAAACGAGATGCACACAACGTCTTACTGGCTGACGCTGGAACGGGGACTGGTGGAGTCTCTTCCCTTTTCGGTGAGCGAGCGGCAGAGCGGGATGTTCGGGCTGCTGCATGCGATGGAATCCGTGGCGACGCTGCTGCTGATGTGCGACGGGCGCGATTTGGGGACGGCGATTGGCGAGCGGCCACCCGCGACGGGAGATGATGCCGCCAAATTCGCTCCAGTGAGATTCGAAGAGATTGCGTCAGCCAAAATGAAAGAGTTCTTCGAGCCGAATTTATATTTGTACGACGCGTATCCCGGAGGGATTGGGTTCAGTGAACCATTGTTCCGCGCGCATGAGTTGCTGATGGAGAAGACGCGGGAATTGATCGCAGGATGCGAGTGCGAAGAAGGGTGCCCATCGTGCGTGGGGCCCGCTGGGGATTTGGCGCCGCGCGCGAAGGAGGCGGCGCTGGCGATTTTGGAAAGAGTTTGCGGGTGAGCGAAGAGTGAGCGCGTTAGATAAATTTTCGCGATTGGCAGCGCTGAAGCCGGCGCGGGCGGCTACGCCATTGGCTGAGCCCTTCAACGAGCCGATGCAGGGCGACGAGATTGCTCACCTGCTGGGTGGTTTATGCCAAAAAACGAAATTCGGCGAGCATCTGACGATTCGAAACTGGTATTCGACGCCTGAGTTCGCCGAACCCGCGGCGGCAGTGCTGGATTTACTGGCGCGAAATAAAGATGAAGCAATCTCGCGAAGGACGCGCGCGGCGCTGGAGAATCCGGAAAAGTGGCTGTTTTTGGATACGGAGACGACGGGGCTTGCGGGAGGAACTGGAACCTATGCGTTTCTAACGGGAATTGCGTGGTGGGACTCGGGCGGTTTGCAGGTCGAACAGTTCTTCATGCGCGATTTTGCGGATGAACATTCGGTGCTGTACGAACTGGCGGAGCGAATCGCGGAACGCCCCGTGCTGGTGACGTTTAACGGAAAAACGTTTGACTGGCCGCTGCTGGAGAGCCGGTTCACCATGACGCGGCGGATCGCGCCACCGAAACTCGCGGCGCATCTGGATTTGCTGCACCCTGCGAGGGCGCTTTGGAGGCTGCGGCTCGGCTCGGTCCGGCTGGTGGAATTGGAGCGAGAAGTTCTGGACGCACGGCGGCTTGGGTGGCATCGCGAGGATGACATGGCATCGGCGCTGATACCGCAATTTTATTTTGATTATTTGCGCGGTGGATCGGCGACGCCGCTTGCAGGAGTGGTGCGCCACAACCAATTGGACTTGCGTGGCCTTGCGGCGCTGTTCGGGAAAATCAATTCGGTGCTGGCGGAGCAAGAGTTGGAAGAGGCAGATGGGCGAGACTTGTTTGGGCTTTCACGCTTCTTGTATCGTCGCGGAGAGGCGCCGCGCGCAGCAAAGATCTGTTCGAAAGCCATCGAGGCGGGATTGCCGGCGGAGCATCGGCAGCAAGCTTCACGGGAATTGGCGCTGATGGCGAAACGCCGCGGAGACCATGCGGAGGCGGCACAATTGTGGCGGACACTGCTCACGGGAAGTCAGCATGCGATCGAAGCGTGCGAGCAATTGGCTATTCATTTCGAGCGGAGAGAAAAGAATTTGGCACAAGCGATCGAGTACGCTGAATTGGGATTGACCAAGTTGTATGCGGGCGGGCAGCGATTGCGAGATCCCTACGCCGAGGCTCGAATCGTGCGACAAGAAAAAAGCCTTCTGCGGCGGGTAGCGCGGTTGAAACTGCGCCTGTCTAAGGAAAACCCACAGCCCGAATGGATGACGGCCACAGCAGGGCGACTTTTGTAGGATCGGCTTCGGGTTTCTGCGGGGGCTCGGGAAGCGGCGGCCACTTTAAATCTGAATTCCATTGCGCGAAGACCTTTCGGTCGGCACCTTCCAGCGTGATGCAGTCTGTCGCAACACAACGAAGAAAGACACTGCCGTCCGGAGTGTCAAACGAAAAGAAATTGGGCCTGCGAAGAAGGTGGCTCCGCTCCGCGTACTTCTTTTCCAACGCTTCAGAATAGCGTCCGAAGAAACGCGAAGCGGTTTCGTCACTCGAAAGCGAAAGCCGGGTCGCGAGAACCAATTTCTTCGATTGCTTGTGCTCATAGACGATGTAGTGATCGCCTTCCCACGCTTCGGCGATGGATGTGGCGCTGTCCTTATCGATAAACTGCTGCAAAATCTCGCGCCAGCCGAACTCTCCCATCGTGTCGTCTTCGAGCTTCGCCCAATCCGAGCCGAGAGGTTTCTCGAACGAAGGCACCGAAACGGCGCGCGGGACTTTGCCGGATTTATAGAGCGCGGGATGAAGAATCTGCTGCGTAGAAAGCGGCGGCTTCGTGAATAAAGTCGATAGCGCGCCCCACCCGACGTTTCGAATAGCGCTCGCTGTGAAGTTCAAGCCAGAGAGATACGGAAACATCAGCGCATCCTTGATGAAACGCGGGGCCTGTTCGAGCTTCGGCGAACTCGCGAGGTCGCCCATCAGCATCGAAGGGTCAAATCCCGGAAGGTCTTTCAGCGATAGGCCCCTATCGCGGAGCATATAGTCAACCATCGCGGCCATCGCGCTTCCTTCCAGAACCGCATCACGAGCGAGCGTTGCGTCACCGTTGGTGTGGACGGCCTTGGACCATTCCTCAATGTGGAAGTACTGGTCCTCCAGTGCGTGGGTCAGCTCATGGGCCATCACCGGCTTCTGCGTGGCCAACGGAATCCAATCGGCAATATAGAACTCGCGAGCTTTGGGATCGTAGAGGCCCGCGATCTGCTCGGTCATCAGGTCGACCATAAATGGGTCAAGGTCAAAATGCTTCGGAATCAAGCCGAATGCCTCGGCGGCGCGAGCATCGGCGTACCGTTCCTGAGGATTCTTGTCGTCGTCGATCTGGCGAATCAGGTATGCGCGAACGTCATCTCGGGACCGGAGTGTCTTTTTGACAGGGGCGCGGAGGCGAAGGCCGGTAATTTGGCTCATTTCCTGGAGAACTTCGTCGGCCGTGGCCAAAAATTCCGCTGACTCCTTACTCTTAGCCGGAGCCGGAGCGTCCGCGGCACCGGTTTGGGCGAGGCATGGAGTAAAGCACCCGAACAGTAACAGTACGCAAAGGGAGAAAGTGCGGGTCCAACGCGACACGCGAAGGTCATCGAGGGTCATTTGGGCAGAATAGCAGATCAGCGAGGTTGGGACCGACGGAACGACCGAGCGATTCCCAAAGTGGAACGCGCCCTCAACGCGGAACTCCGGAGACAATTCACACAAATTGCGATACCCTGTGTCGGCTGTTCCGATTCCTTAACAAAGTGGTAATTGAACCCTGCTCAATGCCAACGATATCGGGGCCACGGAGGAGCAAATGCTTCCTGGTCTGCGGCTGCGGCAAGTCCGTGAACGATTGGGTCTGACGTACCGGGACGTCGAGCGCATCAGCTACGAGCTGGCGGCCCGGCGGGGGCGACCGGAATTCGTTCTGCACATCAGCCGACTTGCCGACATCGAAAATCACAACGTAGTACCAAGCCTCCATAAGCTCTACACGCTTGCTGTCGCTTATCACCTGCAGCCCCTCGAAATGCTCGTGTGGTACGACATTCCCGTAGCGGAATGCTTCGAAGATGGGGTGGCGTTCCCTTCTCCGCAGACACACCGTGTGGCGCCGCCAACGTCGATGAAAGTGCCGCTGCGGTTTGACCCCGCGTTTGATCCGAAAAGAACCGATTTGTTGTCGCGAATGGTGGAGCGGTGGGGTCATTTCGACGGGGCGCTCACGAACAAGGACGGAAGATATTGCTATGGCATGGTCGGCTTGGACGATCGGCGCATGATGCCGCTGCTGCGGCCGGGCAGCGTAGTGCTAGTGGACACATCGTTCCGGGAACTCGCCGATGATTACTGGGCGAGTGAATACGACCGGCCAATCTATTTTGTTGACGTGCGCAACGGCTATCGATGCGGATGGTTTCAGGAGCGCGGGTCCTTGCTGGTTATGCAGCCGCACACGCTCTCCCGCTGTCTGCAAGAGTCCTGGAAACGACCGGACGAGGCGGAAATTGTGGGAAAAGTAATCGGAGTCGTAATGCGGTTCAACGAACCGTGGCAGTTCCGGTTTGCAGAATCTCAAGGAGCGCACGGAGGTTCGAGCAAAAAAGCTCTTTGAGATAGTCGGGAGACTCTTCCGGCATCAACACGCGATAGGCTTCCAGCTGCCGCCAGTGAGAAACGGTCGCCCGAATCGGGCCGTCCATTCTTTCCAAACACTTTCGCAAATCACTTTCCTGTATGGATAGCGGTGTTTCCAAAACTCGCCGGAACACCTCTTCATGGCACTGCTTCAAGGCCTGCTGAATGGCCTCCTCCGGATAGAGAGCGGAAAGTCCCGCATGTTCATACCTGCCGGTAGAAAGGTCGCGAAGCGACGCAATGTAGGTGAGCCGGCCAAATTCGTCGGGAATAGCGGAGAGCGTGGTCACCGCAAAATCATGGATGATGTGTCGGTTCTGTTCGAGTTGAGTATGAATGCTCACAGGGTCTGTTCCGAATATTGAACGTTTTTCCCCAAAACGGCGGCTAGGAAGAATCAATCCGCATGATGCCCGCAGGAGGTGGTCATCATGCGCCACTATAAGACACGAGCAGGCCTACGTTTCTCCCTTGCAGCGATAGCAATCCTAGTTCCGTTGACGGGCAGCGTCAATCCATTCGGCAAGCACCAGGGAAGCA
>Ga0137412_10002228_pt1 | contig 15309 bp, 16 predicted proteins | sample CZODoug2_1_16fun_FD_122160 | JGI IMG/M metagenome (GOLD analysis project Ga0137412, IMG submission 122160) | Vadose zone soil fungal communities from Angelo Coast Range Reserve, California, USA - CZODoug2_1_16fungal (Hybrid Assembly) | ecosystem: Environmental > Terrestrial > Soil > Vadose zone...
ATCGGTCTCGCCATCGCCGACGACACAATGAAGCTGGGTCGCCGTTCGAATGATGTTGGTATATGGTGCAAGAGTAAGGACCTCGTGGTCGCTCAGCTGCACGAAGTCCTGTACATAACATTTCTGTATGGGCCGCAGATCGAATACGCTGCTGATGGCGAGAACGCTTTTGACAACATCTTGAGGGATACCATATGTATCGGCCCACGGCGTCAGTGCTGCCATTGTCGCAAGTTGCCCGCCGACGGAATGTCCGGAGAGATGAATTTGGCCAGGATCGCCACCGTACGCGGCGATGTTGGTGTAAAGCCAAGCGACCGCCCCGCGGACCTGGCGGGTTATCTCCGTCACCGTTACGGCTGGACACAACGAGTAATCGCAAACTGCTACCAGAATCCCCGCTTTGGTGAGTCCACGTGCGATCACGCTCCAATGCGCCTTGGGGAATTGATACCAATACCCCCCGTGAACGAAGAGATGCACCGGTGCCCGCCGTATCGAGCACGGCGGGATGAACAAGTCGAGCGCTTCGGTAACGGTTGGGCCGAAGCGCAAGTCCAGCAGTCCCGCGTGTTGCTGCCGGAACAGCTCGCTTTCCCCCGTGATTCGGCTCATCACTGACCGGGAATCAGGGATTCTGGCGGTAACGCGATATTCGCGGTCCAGCTCTTCGCGGCTCATGCCACGATACGATTCCATATTGGCGTGCTCCGCTTCGATAGTGCCCCGCCCCAGCAAGTAAGCTAGTAGGTTCCATCCGCAAGCGCATGCTTCAGGAAATCAAGCATGATTCCCGTGGTCTGCCGCGTCGACCACGGCAAGCCGGACTCAAAGTCCCCAAAGAAGGCCAAATCACCGTGCCCGGCACCTTCGAGCACATAGCGAGTGCTGCGCGCACCTACGCGCCTGAGCGCGTTGTGCAGCACCAAGGTCTGCGTCGGTGACACCATTCTATCCTGACTGCCATGAAATATGAGAAAGGGGGGATCGGACGCCTTAACATAGGTGATCGGATTGGCAACAGTCTTCTCAACTCCATCCATATAGCGGAGAAATGGGTTATTGATCGCATATGCCGCCTGTAATTCCGGATTGAAGTCCTCCGCGATCTTCACTAGTTCGGATGGCCCATATTTGTCGATGACCGCCTGTACGTCGCTGTTCTGATCGAGATCGTTTCCGATGTCGTAGGACTTGACCCCATTTGTTACACCAACCATCGAGACGAGATAGCCGCCTGCAGACTCCCCCCACACAGCGACTCTCTTGGTATCAACACCATATGTTTTGGCGTTTGCACGGAGATATCTGATCGCACTCTTCACATCCGCGATCCCGTCGCGAAAGGTCGCGCCGTTCATCATGGTACGATATTCGATGCTGGCCACGATGAAGCCCGCCCCGGCGACGTATGTCCGCAAGTCGAGCGCGGCTTCCTTGCGTGCTGACATGAACCCCCCACCCGGGACGTAAACAATCAGCGGGCGTTGCCTCTGTGGGGACGTCGGGATCTGGATGTCCATCAACAGCCTGATTTGATTCCCGTCGGCAAGCGCTCGCGTGCTGAAAACCACATCGCTGTGCGTCTGCACCGCATTCTGCCGGCATGTAATCTGATCGGCTGGATCCGGCCGGATAACTACGCTCGTGCTGGTGTCGCTTGCAGCGACCGACGTCGCAACCGGGATTGTCGGCATCGCGGGCTTGGGCATTCCAGGCGGCATTGACATTTGCGTCTTCGGACAGGGTTGGCTACGTCCGGACTGTGCCTGCACACTCGTGACGAGACACACCAACAACATGCACCCTAATGCACCAACAGCGCGGACCAGCACCGCGCTGCTTGCGACATTCGATGTTGGCACCTCTGGCGTTACTGCAGTTGCCTCGGAATGGATACCAGGCTCTGTCGCGTCGTGGCTCATCTGGGCAACCTCTGTGTGTTCCGGGGAGGATTTCGGGGCGGACTATTGCGCGCCGGTCGAGAGCGTCAGCGCCGGTGTCATCCGGCGGTGCATGAACTGCATCGATCCGCTGGCGCTCATGGCAACGATGTCCTGCTGGTCCCCCCACAGGATTGAGTTGCCGGCTGCGCCCGGCTCTATGGCCAGCGCGAGGAGACTCGAACTGACTTCGAGGCGGCCGCTGACAATTTCCCGAATCCGTACGTTGAACGTGGCATGTCGGGAGCGCCTGCCGGCTTGTGCGCGGGTTTGGCTGCTCGACAGAAAGTGGCTCGCGATGGCTTCCCGCCCTTTGATCTGCCCTTTTGGGGTCTCGAAGACCGCCTCTTCGTGGAACAGATCCGCGACGCTTTCCCCCTGATCCGAGCGGAAAGTGAATTCATCCAGCAACTCGGTCACTAGCAACCGGTGCTGCAACCGCACGTTCAGCGACAAATTCATGCTCGACGCGCCTCCCGACTCCTGGCCAACCCCAAATTGCTGGGCGGCAAGAATCTATGATATATAAAATGCGTTTCTGGTGCAATTCAGACCCGGACGGACACCCGGACACCCACAGCGCCGCCGCAAAAGGCGGCGCAGGAGCTATCGCATGAGCACGCTGCCCATTCAGAAATCCGGCGACGACCTTGCCGCCCTGAAGCTGTACTACCTTCCGATCAGCGCGCATTCGCGTCGGGTGACCATCTATCTTGGGGAAAAGGGCATTGACCTGCAGTTGCAGGAGATCGACGGCGCGAACTATGCGCACAAGTCGCCCGAGTTTCTCGCCATAAATCCCGCCGGGAAATCAACACCGCGTTGCGGGTCATCGGGCAACATCTCGGCAACCGGGCGTTCCTGGCCGGAGACTTGCCGACGATCGCTGATTGCACGCTGTTTGCCCTGTTGGACACCTCTCGCAACGTGTTCGATTTGCGGTTCGACGGGGAAACCGTGGAACTGAGTGGCTGGTATCGGCGCTTCGCCGCGCGGCCGAGCTCGGCAACAACACTCCAGATAGGATGACTACATGAGCACTTACTTGAAAAATGCCTGGTACGTTGCGGCTTGGTCGGACGAGATAGGCCGCCAGCTCTTTCGGCGGCTGATCATGAACGACCCCATATTGCTATACCGCAAGGAGGACGGTTCTGCTGTCGCAATGAGCAACCGGTGCGCGCACCGCTTCGCCCCGCTGCACCTGGGCAAACTCGAGGGCGACGCCGTGTCCTGCCCGTACCACGGGCTGCGATACAACTCCTCCGGACACTGCATATTGAATCCGAACGGCAACCAGCGCGTGCCGACTGGGGCCCGATTGAAGGTCTATCCTACGATTGAACGCTACGGCGCGGTGTGGATCTGGCCGGGCGATCCGGATCAAGCCGACAGCGGCCTCATTCCCAACCTATCTTTCATGGAGGACCATGTTAGCTACGCACCAGTGACGGGCGCCATGCACGTGCGCGCGAACTACCGCTTGATCATCGATAACCTGGTGGACAGTGCTCATGTCAGCACAGTGCATCACGATACCCTCGCCTGCGAGTCCTTTCTTCGGGCCACTGCGGACGTGAAGGTGGAGGGGAATACGATCTGGGCGAACCTGAACTGCCCTCCCGGCATGCCGAGCCCTATTTGGAGGCAACTGTGGGAAGCCGAATACGGACCGGTCCCCGGTCCGATGGATCATTGGGCCACCGCCGGCTGGACACCCGCGTCCATCATCATCCAGGAAACCGGGGTGACACCGCGCAGGATCGAGATTTCTGGGAGATGAAACCTGCCCTCATTGCGGATGACGCGGGCGTGGCTCTGGCGCGGCGCAAGTTGGATGAGTTGCTGAAGGCGCAGAGCACGCCGGCGAATGCAACCACCATGGGCTCTTGATATCGCCGGTTGAGCCGCGACCGGCGCGCCCCCAGGAAACTCAGGCCGCGTACAGCTCCGTCGCTGCTTTCAAAGCCGCTGCGAGCGCCTTCTCACGTTGTTCGGCGCTGACGAGCAGCCCTTCGGCGACGATGATCTGCAGCTCGGTCACGCCAACGAACCCGAAGATGACGCGCAGGTAGGTCTCGAGATGCTCGAAGGCGGCTGTGGGCGAGTCTCGACCGTAGAATCCGCCGCGGGAGACGGCAACGATGACACGCCTTCCTCCAGCCAGGCCTTCTGGTCCTTGGGGCCCGTAGCGAAATGTCCTGCCCGCCACCACAATGCGATCGATCCATGCCTTGAGCTGGGTGGGAACAGTGAAGTTGTACATAGGCGCACCGATCACAACCAGGTCGGCCGCGAGAAACTCCGCCAGCATGGCCCGACCGACCGCCAGGTCATCTTTCACTGCGGCGGTCTGCGGCACGCGCCCTTGGATTGCAGCCAGATGTTCGGCAGACAAATGCAGCAAGGGCTGCGCCGCAAGATCGCGATACGTGACCTGCAACCGCGGATTGTTGCCGCGCAAGTGAGCGACGATGGCCGCGGAAACTCGTCGGCTGGCCGACTGAGTACCATTGATGCTGGTATCCAGATGCAACAGGTTCATCACCGGGCAACTTTGGCGAGGCTTGTGGTCCGGTGATGGTCACGCTTGGCCACCCAGTCGTCGAGAAGCTGGCTCGCTATCTTGCGGGACTTCGCCTCGAAGTCCGCAGTCCCGGGTGCCTTGTAGGTGACCTCGAGGTTGATACCGTTGGGATCAGTGAAGTAAAGCGAGTGGTACAGCCCATGGTCCACGTACTGGGTCTCGACTCCCGCTGCCTCGAGGCGTGTGCGAAATGACTGGACCGTCTCGTCCGCGGTGACCTCGAATGCTACATGTTGGTGAAAGCCCGACTGCGGCGTGAAATCGCCTTCCGCAAACAGGGTGGTGTGGTCGAAGAACGCCAGAAAGTGGCCGTCTCCTAACTCGAAGAAGAAGTGGCAGTACATGGCACCCTTACTGATGATGTCGTCCTCGAGAACGAGGGTGTTCACCAGTGGCAGCCCGAGAATACGCTCATAGAAGTCTCGCGTGGCTCGGGCATCGCGGCAGCCAAAGGCGAAATGGTCGACGTGCCGCAGCGGATTGTCTGCGCGCGCCCGTTGCGCGGCCTCGATGTCCTGTGCTGTCAGAGTAACGCCTGCGACGGGGCCCAAAGGTGCCTGCGTGTCTCTCTCAATGTCAGTTTCACGAACGACGCCGCGAGACTTGGTTGCTTCCATGAGGGTTCCTTTACAGCCGCAAATGACCGTACTGAAAATACCACAGCGCTTCCGTCCATTCAAATGTACATAAGTGTCATTTAGAACGATAAAATTCTATTTTCATCGGAAAATTGTATAATTTCAAAATTGACACAAATGTACTTGTTATCGTGACCGCATGATCTCCGTCCCCGCAGCCGCATTCCCATCCCTTTCCTGTTGAGGCACCGCTGCATATGAAGCTGGCAACATTCACCGAAGGCCGTCGGACCCGTGTTGGCGTCGTCGATGGAGACACCATCGCGGACTTGGCCGCCACTGGACAGAACGGGCTCGTAGATATGATCGGATTGCTGAGCGGCGGGGAGGCGGCGATTGAGGCTGCCCGCGGCGCCAGCGCCATTGCGCCGCGGCTCGCGCTGTCGGACGTGCGTCTGGAAGCGCCAGTCCTGCGGCCGCGCAAGTTTCTCGGCTTGGGCGGAAGTTATGAGTCGCATCTCGCCGAGGTGGCTAAGTTCGGCATCAGCCGGTCGAAGCATCAAACCTGGTTCAACAAGCAGGTGACTTGCGTGATCGGCCCGTACGGCGACATTCACATGCCGCGTTGTTCACCCACTCTCGACTATGAAGGCGAGCTCGCGATCATCATCGGCCGACAGTGCCGGCACATTAAGGCGTCGCAGGCGCACGAGGTCATAGCCGGCTACACGATCTGCAACGACGTCAGCGTACGCGAATGGCAGATGCGTGCATCGACCGCAATGTTGGGCAAGTCATTCGACACTCACGGACCGATCGGACCCTGGATCGTCACGTCAGATGAACTGCGCGAGCCTGGGCATCTTGCCCTGCGAACCTGGGTCAATGGTGAGCTCAGGCAGGATGGCAACACCCGCGAGCTGATCTACAGCTTCGGCGACATGATCGAGGAGCTGAGCGCGGTATTTTCGCTGGAGCCGGGCGACATTCTCTCGACGGGCACACCTGCGGGTGTCGGTGGCGCACGCCAACCGCCGGCCTATTTGCGGGTAGGTGACGTCTGTAAGGTGGAAATCGAAGGCATCGGCTTCATCGAGAATCGCGTCGTGGCTGAGCCGGTTTGAGCGCCGCTGCCGGCCGCCCTCCGCCACCCTCTCGTACGCTTCGCTCCCAGTGCACCGTGCAGACCTAAGCGCTTGCGGCTGTCGCTTTGCGAGCGCGCCTGGTGCCGGCGATGGCCCCAATGGATCGGTAGTCAATGGGCCTATGTGCGATGGCGCGGGCTTCGGCCGCCGGCAGACCCAACGCCACCAGCAGGTCTGCGGCCGTTTGGTCGATATGCCGGTCGCCACCGCCCTCGGTCAACAACCGCCGTATGGTCGTGATCAACATGCCCATCCCGAGATCCAACGCGAAGGTCACGGAGGTCGTCCGAAAGCGCTTTTTGGCGATGGCCTGCTCGAAATCGTGTTGAATCAGCGTGCGCATGTCCCGGTTCAAAGGACCCACCAGAGGCATCATGCGCAGCAGGATCCAACCGCGCGTCTCGTCCGAAACGGCAAAGTGAAGAAACATCCGGAAGGAAAGGCCGACATGAGTGGCGGGATCATCGATATCCGATAACTGCGCCTGCAATATTGTGTTGATGGAGCTGGCCACTTCGTCGGCCACCGCCCGGAACAGATCATCGCGGGTCTCGAAATGATTGTAGAAGCTGCCCCGCGAGACATCAGCCTCAGCGATGACGTCATGAATCGATGGCGCATCGCTACCATGAGTGGCGAACAGCCGGTAGGCGGCTTCCATGAGCTTGGTACGAGTACGCGCCCTGCGCTCGACGCCGACCTCGAGTCGGCGTCCCCTCTGCGAAGGATTGAGTCTGGTTAATTTGCGACGTGCCATGGAGTCGATTGTGACAGCTTTACTCAAGTGTGATGCCGCGCCGTCGGCATCTGGCTGCAAGTCCGGATGAGGTTTCGATGGAGTCCCATCCGGGCTCCATTGCGCACGCACCGGGTCGCATATATCATAGATAGACATCGCGATCAAAGCGGCGCGCGGTTGAGCGCGCGTGAGGTGCTATGAGAAGTCTGGTCGATTCATCGGAGAGCTCGACGAGTCTGGTCGACCGACTGACAGATAGCCTCAAAGACAAGATTTTAAACGGTGAGTTGTCTGCCGATGAAGCGGTCAACATCAGCGCGATCGCCAAGGAGAACGGCGTAAGTCTCATCCCGGTGCGTGAGGCTCTGGCGCGCCTGAGCGCGTGGGGGCTGCTGCAATTCCTGCCCAACCGGGGTTACCGGGTCGTGCCCCGGCTGGATCCCGAGGCCCGCGCCGCGTTGTTTCAGGCGCGGGAGATTCTGGAACTCTCCGCGGTTCCGCTGGCGGTCATTCATCGTACCGACGAGCAGATCAAGACGCTGCGTGAGATCAACACGCAGATGCGCACCCTCGACAAAAGCAAGCTCGCGGATCAGAGGTCATTTTTCCGACTCAACGATCAGTTTCATCGCCATTATCTGCAGATGTCCGGGAATCCGTTCCTGGAGCGGATGTTTGAAAGTCTGTCGTTTGACCTGTTGTTATCGCGCGAGACGACCTTGCCGGTCGAGATCCCGCGGCTGTGCCTCGAGCACGACCAGATCGTCGACGCGGTCAAAAAGCGCGATGCGACTTTGCTAAACGACATCCTGCGCCGACACATACGTAGCACCCGCTAGGGTTGCGGGCGCCGCGGCGCACCCGACTCGATGACTCAATCGCGAAGTGTGGCCAGGAAGAAATGGGTCGCCGTGGTGATGGAAGTGTGTTCGCTGGAGCCCCGTTCGCGGCTCGTTGCCCAATGGCCGGCGTCGGTCTCGATGGGTTGCCAGAGGCTATCCGGTAGCTGCGCGCGCATCCGCGCCGCCTGTTCGATAGGGAAGAACTGATCCGAACGGCTGGGCATCAGCAGACACCGAGCATTCAGCCGGCCGAGGACGGCCTCGTCGATGACATCTCCCCGTTGGAAGACATCATGCGTCGCGAGCGATCGGTACCGACTGAGTAGATCCTCCGCCTGCCACTTGGACGCGAACGCCTGCCCCACGCTGCGCGCCAGCCGCTGTCGCTCAGACGGCGAATGGCGATCCAGAAAATCACGGCTCACCAGCAGGGGAAAATAGGCTAACCCCGCGGCCATCAGGGCTGCTCCGGCAACCCCTGGAGAAGCCGCGGGAGCCTGTGCCGCAGGCAGCCCCAAGATGGCTTCCAGAACATCGGTGAACAGGGGGAAGAGCGGACCTACCCGCACGGCAGGCAACCAGAGGAATATGCCGCGGGCAAAGGCCGGAAAGCTCAGCGCCAATTCGAGCGCAATCATTGCTCCCATGGAAGCGCCTCCGGCCGCTTTGATCGCGGGCAGCCCCAGCTCTTCCGTGAGCAGCCCGTGAATGATTCGCGCATTGTCGCGGATGGAGTAGCGCGGGAAGTTAGCCCCCAAACCCAGGCTCGGGCGAGATGAGTCGCCGCCGCCCAACGCATCGACGCTGATGATGAAGTGTTGCTCCGGGTCCGCGCAGCCACGAGGATATGTGTGAGCCGCGATCCAGTCGCGAGTGCCGCTGGCACCGGGGAGAAACAACACGGCGTTTGAGCCGTCAGGCCGAGGTGTCCCGAGCGTGGAATAGGCGAGTATCAGCGGTGACAACGCAGCGCCGCACTCCAGCCGGACGGACGGTCTGTAAAAGATCCCGTCCCGCCAGGCGAGCGATGATCTTGCAGTCCCCGGCGTCTCAAGCATTCGCCGGCCTCCCACGCTCTGTCAGGTCGGTACCCCTCATCCTCTCTCGTGGATCTGCCATTGCCGTTGTCAGCAGAATAATAGATCATATATTATCATGCCATGAACCCATTGAGAAGAGGTGTGGAAATGAGCTGGGTTTCCGTATGTCAGGCTGCCGATATCGACAGCGAGGATGTCTACCGCTTCGACCATGAAGGGCGCTCCTATGCGATCTATCATGCAGAGAGCGGATTCTTCGCCACGGCTGACATCTGCACGCACGAGCATGCACACCTGTCGGCAGGGCTGGTCATCGGCGATGTGATCGAGTGCCCGCTGCATCAGGGTCGGTTTCACATTCCGTCGGGTCGCGCATTGAGCCCTCCAGCCTGTGTCAACCTGAAGACGTACACGGTAAAGGTGGAGAGCGGAACGCTGTTCGTGGACCTGGACCGATGAACGGCGAAGGCCGCAGCCTCTGCATCGTCGGTGCCGGTGTTGCGGGGCTAAGCGCGGCGAAAGCCGCCCGTGCGGCCGCCCCTTCAGCCAATGTCACGCTGATCACCCAGGAGGGGTCCCTGCCCTACTGGCGACCGGACTTGTCGAAGCGGTTTCTCGCGACCAGCGATGCCTTTCCAACCCTGCTGACATCGGTCCCAGCTCTCGCACACGCGCGCATCAGTCTGTTCGATGGCTGGGCGGTGGAAGGAATCGATCTGACCCGAGGCCAACTGCTCGGACGGCGCGGACCGCTCAGCTTTGATCAACTGGTACTGGCCCCAGGGGCAGTTTCTGCGCAGATCGTCGTGCCCGGAGCGGAGCTTCCCGGGGTCCGACGGCTGCGCACGCTCGCCGACGCGCGCGAGCTGCGATCCCGGCTGTTGGTGGCAACTCGGGTGGTTGTCATCGGAGGCGGCCTCATCGGCATGGAGATCGCTGCTAGCGCGCGTCGATTGGGCAAGGCCGTGAGCATCGTGGAACGCGCGCCACACATTTTGTCACGTTGCTTCCCGGCAATGCTTGCCGCAGAGGTGGGCGCGTATCACGCGAAATTGGGGGTCGAACTCCATCTCGCTACGGGGGTCGAGGCCTTTCTGGGGCTGGAAACGGTGAATGGCGTAATGACGACCGCCGGCCAGTTCGCCGCCGACCTCGTGATTGTCGCCACAGGAGCGAGGCCAGACACGCGATTGGCGGCCACCGCGGGGATACAGTGTAACGACGGGATCATTGTCGATGAGCATTGCAGGACATCCGCGGACGGTGTCTGGGCGGCCGGCGATGCCACCCGCGTGCGCGGAGCCGGTGGTGACTACAGGCTCGAGAACTGGCGACACGCCGACGAGCAAGGGCAGGTGGCCGGAGCCAACGCGGCGGGGGCTGACGTGGGTTATACGCCCGTGCCCTGGTTCTGGTCCGACCAGGGAGAGTTGCATCTGCAGGGTTGCGGCACGTTCTGCGCCGATGCCGAGGAGGTTGTCCGCCCGGGGCCGGACGGTTGCTCCCGAATCGTATTCCAGCGGAGAGCCGGAATGCTGTCCGCGGCTTTCTGCCTGTCGCTCAGGAACGCTCTGGCGAAAGACCTGCCTTTCCTGGCGCGCCTGGTTGCGCAACGGACGCCGGTTTCTGCCGCGATGCTGGCCGACCCGGCCGTACCCCTCAAGACAATCTGGCGGGAGCATGCGACCGCGCGAGCCCGAGCGGAATCGCCCCACTGAACGCACGACGCGCAGGCCAGAACTCAACATCATAGGCAGGTGCCACCGTGGCAGACTCCTAAGGTTCGGCCGGCAACATGTCCCACGGCGTCTTGCCCGCGGGCAATGGTGGCCGCCTGATGAGATCGCTGACCGGAACGCCGCGGTTGAACCGCTGGATCATCTCTTCCGGATCGAACGTGATGCCAACGAAGTTCTCCTCGTGGTGTCCGGCCGCAAAATACGCCGCGATCTCATCGCTCGTGCGGAATACGTCGTACTGCAGCTCGACTTTCACGGCATTAGGATCTTTGTAGTAGATCGACACGGTGGGCCCGTGGATGACAGACCAGTACGGGCCAATGTCGAGCGTCCTGAGTCGGGCGAATGTGGCCAACAGTTCACTCAGTTCTCGATAAGTGAAGGCGATGTGCTCCACGCCAACGGCGTGTGGGTCAGCGGCGGCGAGTTGCGGCAGTCGGATCACACCGACCCGGTGGTGCTCCTCGTCATAGGTCATGAAGCTGCACATCTCGTTCTCAAAAACGATCGTGGCGTTCAGTACAGAGCGGTACCAGTCGCGGGTCTTCTGCAGCTGGTTTGTCCGGATCACAAAATGGGCCAGCTTCGCCGGACTCAACGGTCCGGGATGCAGCCTCGTCAGATTGTCCAACATCACGTCTACCTCATCGTACCGTCAGTGCGAGACAGCGCCGAGGTACGCCGGTCCCACCAATCTCAGGTATTTGCTCAAAGTGGGCGGCAGCTCTCGCTCCGGGGGCGGCGCCCAGGCCGCGGCACGACGGCGCCACTCCCCGTCACTGATCTGCAAGTCGAGGCTGCGCGCGTTCGCGTCGATGCGAATCGTATCGCCGTCGCGCACCAGCGCCAGCGGACCACCAATCGCCGCCTCCGGACCAACGTGTCCGATACACATACCACGCGTTGCTCCAGAGAAACGGCCGTCAGTCAGCAGGGCCACACTTTCTCCCATGCGCTGTCCATACAGTAACGCGGTAACACCGAGCATCTCTCGCATTCCCGGCCCGCCTCGCGGTCCCTCGTTGCGAATCACGAGAACGTCGCCTGGCGCGTAGGCTCCGGCTCGCACGGCCTCGACAGCGCTCTCTTCACCGTCAAACACGCGGGCCGGTCCTTCGTGCATCATTTTTTTCAGGCCGGCCACCTTCAAAATCGCGCCCTCGGGAGCCAGGTTACCGTGCAGGACCACGACGCCACCTGTCCTGGCAATTGGATTGGCCGCGCGACGCACCACACTGTCATCTGGCTCGCGCGCCGCGGCGGCAATCTGACTCAGTGTCTTGCCACACACGGTAGGGCAGTCGCCATGCAAGACTCCGGCGTCCAGCATTGCGCGCAATACCACCGGTACACCGCCCGCTTCGTCCAGGTCCCGGGCCCAGTAGCGGCCGCCGGGTTTCAGGTCGGCGAGTAACGGCGTGCGGTCGAAAATCTTGCCGATGTCAGTCAGCGTGAACACGATGCCGGCCTCGCGAGCGATCGCTGACAGATGCAGCGCCGCGTTAGTCGAGCCTCCGGTAGCGGCCACCGCCGCAGTAGCGTTCTCCAGGCTGTTGCGGGTGACCAGATCACGAGGCCGCGGGCCGCCACTCCTGATCAGTCGCGCCAGAGTCAGCCCAGCGTCCCGCGCCAGGATCCGGCGGGCCGATGCCACCGCAGGCAACATCGCGCTGTAAGGCAATGCCAAACCCAACACCTCGGACACCATTGCCATGGTGTTGGCGGTAAATTGCCCGGGACACGAACCGACCGTGGGCACGGCAGCACGCTCGAGCTCGGCAAGATCGGCCTCCGGCATCTCTCCAGCGTAAACTCGGCCAACTCCCTCATAAACATCCTGGATGGTCACGTCCTGACCACGCCATCGGCCGGGCAGCGCCGCTCCGCCATACATGAACACGGCAGGCCGATTGATACGCACCATGGCCATGATGATGGCCGGCAAGGTCTTGTCGCAGGAGGCGAATCCAATCAGGCCATCGTAGGCATGCGCACGTGTCACCGCTTCGATCGAATCGGCGATAATTTCCCGCGATACGAGGCTGAAGCGCATGCCCGCGTGGTTCATGGACATGCTGTCGGCTACGGTGATAGTGGAGAACTCGAAGGGTGTCATCTTGCCAGCGCACAGGCCCGCCTTGGCGGCTTCGACCTGGGGTGCAAGCGACATCGAACAGGGAGTTACAGTGGCGCCCGTGGAGACAATTCCCGCAAAGGGCTGTGCGATCGCTTCATCGCCATGTCCCATGGCGCGCAGGAACGCCCGATGCGGGGTTCGGTCGAGTCCCTGGGTAACCGTCAACGACGGTAGAATTTCCGCATCACCGTCGTTCACACCGCCCTCTTGCGCGCCTGTGCCCTGGTGCGCCGATTTGGCCTGCTCCTTCATGGCCGCGTGTCAACGAAACCTGGGGTGCGCGGTTTCTCATTCACGCGCGCCCACCAGATTCTGACGATTTCCCGCGTCGCGCCGAGGATGCTCCGAGGCCGCGGCAAGTGGGTACGGATTGCCGCATTCAGGCGCGGCAGCGCATGGAATGGCACTGTCGGGTACAAGTGGTGCTCGATGTGATAGGACATGTTCCAGTAGAAGAGATCGATCAGCGTGTTGGCACGCAGGGAGCGCGTGGTGAAGCGCAGATCCCGATTGTTTTCCTTCATTTCGAAGTGCTGGGAGCCGGCGAAGGTCATCATGAGCGGATCACCGGCCAGTTTTGGCAACAGCCAGAACCAGAGCAACACCGAGGAATGCAACACGATCGAAGCGACGGCTGCGAGCAGGTAGATGCCAAGAAAGAGCCGCGAATTGCGCGTTACGCGCCCAAGCTCCGAAGCAGGCGTGCAGACCAGGGCGCGTGCGCTGAAGCGCCCGATACTGTGCAACACCAATTGCCTCAACGACTGGATGTGATAGAAGAACCCCGTATACCAGAGGAGGTACTGCAGCAGGCCCGCCGGTTGAATGATCGGCATCTGCGCGTCCTTGCCCACAAACATGGTGTAGGTGTGATGCGAAGCGTGCGAATAGCGTCGATACAGGACTTCTTGGCCGAACAGGAGTGAGGCGACCCAGAAGACGGTCTCGTTGAGCCAGCGAGACCGGAACACCGTCCCATGGGCACACTCGTGAGACAGGGAATAGAACGTCAGAGACGAAGCGCCGCCGAACACGAACAGCATCGGCCAGAACGCCCAGGTTCCGAAGCAGCGCTCATACAGCCAGCCAAGTAACACCAGGCCGGACACGCACACACAGAGCCGACCCAGCGCTATCCAGTCACTGCGCCGCATGAGCGACTTGAGCAGCTTCCGGTCCAGAGCAATGTCGGCCGCGCCCGGGGGAATCCAGGCACCCGTCTCTTCTTGCATGTGACATCCACTAGATCAATTTAATCTATCATACATTATTATCCACTCGGCTCAATAGCACGCTTTGTCAGGCTGCGCAGCGACAGCCAATAAACCCCCGCAATGGCGTAAAATATGGGGTTGGCGTAACAGTCTACCGAGATTGTCCCAGACGCAGGGGCCGGTGATCCGCACGTGGGTGTCACGCCACTCGGTGGCGTAGGCCTCGCCGATGTTGTAGCCGCCGACGAACCCGACGGCGTCGTCGACGACGAGGATCTTGCGGTGGTCGCGGAACGCCAGCCGCAGGCGCCGGGCCGGGCTGAAGACCCGCACCTCGCCGCCGGCAGCCAGATCGCATGGACGTTGTCGACGCCCTGAAACGCGTCCGCATGGTCCTCGGAGCACAACCCGTGGTCATCGCACAATATCGCCGAGACCTGATGACCGTCGTGGTCGTACAGCGTGCCGAGCAGCCAGGTCCCCGCCGAGGCCTCGCAATCGGTGGACGTCGAGATCAGCCGCAAGCGCGCGCGGTTGATCCAGCACCGGTGCCCGCGCTGATCGCAGCGACCGCTCGCCTCGGTCTGCGGGTCGAGCTTACCATCGCCGTTGCCGTCGATGAACGGCACGACCTCGCCACGTTGATCGGCAAACAGGCCGACCGGGGCATACGGATTGCGCGCCAGCCTGGCGTGGGACGGCTCGAAATCGGGCGCGATGATCTCGTAACCTTGTAGATCGTGCGGGCCACAACTGGCCAGCACACCTGAGCATACAATCAACCCTACGCGGGCAAATGCTTGTGGATGGCGGAACATCGAGTCTCCAGCGAAGCAAACCATGCGCCATTCTTCGACGACGCTGCAACCAGAACAAACACGGTGAGATCGCACAGGGCCTGCGTCTCCGACGAGCTTCCATCGACGACAACGGTTCGCTTGCCGCGATCGCGCGGTGTTCGTTCTGCTGCACCGCTACGGTTTGCGGCCCGTCGAGGTGGTCCGCCTGCAGTTGGGCGACATCCACTGGCGAGCCGGCGAGTTCGTGGTGCGCGGCAAGGCCGGACGCGTGGACCTCCTGCCGCTGGTCCCCGAGGGGACCGTTCGCGAGCGGTTGCGCCGCGCGGTTGCCTCAGGCGACCGTGACCGTGCCCGTCATGAACGGGTGCGCCCGGCCTTTCCACGGAAGGATCTGTGGAATGAAGCAACGGCGCCGAGCAAGGGCAGCTCGATGGCCTTGGGCATGATGTCGCTCGGCAGGATCTCGATGGCGCGGCTCTCGTTGTACGACCGCTTGATGAAGCCCTTGCGCTCGAGATTGCTGAGGTGCTCGTGGACCGTGGCGA
>Ga0137412_10002229_pt1 | contig 15306 bp, 15 predicted proteins | sample CZODoug2_1_16fun_FD_122160 | JGI IMG/M metagenome (GOLD analysis project Ga0137412, IMG submission 122160) | Vadose zone soil fungal communities from Angelo Coast Range Reserve, California, USA - CZODoug2_1_16fungal (Hybrid Assembly) | ecosystem: Environmental > Terrestrial > Soil > Vadose zone...
CCGCGCCGCCGCCGAAAGCGTGATCCCGCTGATCTCGGCGGTGGGACACGAGACCGACGTCACGCTGATCGATTTCGCCGCCGACAAACGCGCGCCGACGCCGACGGCCGCCGCCGAAATGGCCGTCCCGGTACGCAGCGAATTGCTCGCCGAGGTCGAAAGCCTGGCGCGGCGCAAGACGCTGTGCTGGCACCGGGTCCAGGAAGGCCGCCGCAACGAATTGCGCTCCGCCGCCCGCGCGCTCCCCGCTGCCCATGAACTGCTGGCGATCCCCCGGCAGCGGCTGGATGCGGCGGCAAGCGCCCTGCCCCGCTGCCTGAAGGCCAATACGCACGCGCATTTTCGCCGCTTCGCCGCGACCAGCGCGCGGCTCACGGTGCGCGTGCTGCGCGGCCAGGTCGCTCAGGCGCAGCATCGCCTGGTGGTGTCGGGCGAGCGGCTGAGTATCTCCGCGAAATCGCTGCTGCGCAGCCGACGGGACCGCTATGCCGGGCTTGAGACCCGGCTGAAAGCCTCGATGCTCGCCAACGCCGACGCGCAGCGGCAGAGGATCGCGCGCCAACGCGAGCGCACCGAAAGGCTTTCGGAACGGGCACGCCGCGCGCTGACGACCACGCTGCATCGATTGGAGGCGCGCGTCACCCATAGCGGCCAGTTGCTGGGGGCGTTGTCCTATCGCAGCGTGCTGGCGCGCGGCTTCGCCCTGGTGCGCGACGAGGCAGGCCACCCCTTGCATGCCGCAGGCCATATCGGCCCGGGCGCACGGCTCGATCTGGAGTTCGCCGACGGCCGGGTCGGCGCCACGGCGGATGCCGACAGGCCACCGGCCGTGCCCACGGGCGAGCCGAAAATAACGCGCGAGACCAAGCCGGCCGCGCCAAAGCGCGTCGTCAAGCCGATCGATCAGGGCAGTCTGTTCTAGCGGTTGCGTGCCTTTGACGGTGCTTGGCTGCAGTGGTGCTTGGCGCTACCGCGCCAGCCATTCCGTGACGAGCTTTTCCGAATCGGCCCGCGCGTCGGCATCGCCGCCGAGATGGCCGTGCTCAGGAGTCGCGGGATCCGGCTTTTCTGACACCGCGTGCAACGGCAGATTGGCGCGGTCGAAATCGTGATAGGCGCCGGGATAGACCACGAACCGCGTCAAGGCGCTGCGGCCGCGCGCGCCGTCGATCATCTGGCGGCAGGCCGGCGCCGACGCGACGTCGTCCTTGGCGCCGATCAGGATCAGGGTCGGCACTCGCGCGCTCCAGCCGAGGCCGGCGGAGACGCGGCAATCCGGATAGAAGGCGATGGCCGAACGAAAATCCGGCGCGATATCGCGCGTCAGGGACTGCGGGCGCACCGCCCACAGCAGCGCGCTCGCGCCGCCGGCCCAGCCTATCAGGCTGATGCGGTCGCGCGCCACCCAAGACTGCTGCAACAGCCATTTCCGGGCCGCCGCGACGTCCTCGACCCGCTCGCGCCGGCCGCGCACCGTGCGCTCCTTGACCCGGCATTGCGGGCCGAGCTCGCGGGAGCCGTAGCTGTCGGGCAGCAGCACCGCCTGGCCATCTTTCACCAATTGCTCGGCCCAATCGCGATAACGCGACTGCACGGGTTCGGAATGGCCGCCCAGTCCGCCGCAACCATGCAGCGCGATCACGGTCGGAAACGGGCCGTCCCCGTCGGGCTTGTAAAGCTGCGCGCGCAAAGTGCCGTTGGAATAGGGTATCTCGACCTGATACGGGGCGGGCGACGACGCCGCATGCGCCGCCGGACCAACCACCAACAGCATCAGGAATGCGGGTGCTGGCAGCAGGCGCATCAGGATTTGAGCGATGCCGGGGAGACAGCGATCCATGCACACGAAAGGTAACATGCGGAAATGCCCGCAAAACATCACAAATCAGTGGGTTTGACGGGCGGACAGCGCGACCTATTTATGCTAGAGCTTTCTTCGCGAAATCGGAACGGTGGCTTTGGCTTCGGAAGGCCGGCCTGAATAACCGGAAATCATCGGAGCTTTCAATCTTGCTGAACAAATTCGGCCCCTCGGGCCATGGCGAAGCCCAGGTGCAATATCTGGATGGCGATTTCCGAGTCACCTCGCCGGGTACCTATGTGCGCTGCGCGGTGACCGACGTCCGGATCCCGCTCGACGAGCTGAAATACTGGAGCGTCGACCTGCAGGAGGCCTATGCGCTGCCGAGCGCCGTGCTGCAGCGGCATTATCCGGCCGCGTTGAAGCCGGAAAATTGATGGCTTTAAATTGATGGCTTTGTCGCCCCGGCGAGCGGCCGTACAACTTCGATCCGTCATGCTCGTCTGGATTATGTCCGCTTGAACTTTTTCTCTCGCGCGGCGAACAGCCGGTTCGCGAGAAACGTGCGCAACCGCGCCGGCTCCTCGAATTCCATCGTGATCGCGAACGGCACGATATTGCGCGCCCAATCCGGCAGTTCGTTGCCGTTGCGCAATCGCGCCAGGTCCTTTTCCGTGGTCACCAGGGTCAGCGTATCGCGTTTGGATTCCGCGATCAGGGCTTCGATCTCGCCTGATGAAAATGCGTGGTGATCGGCAAACGCCCGCTCATGCAGCACTTCAACTCCGCTGCCGCGCAGCGTCCTGAAGAACCGCCCGGGATCGCCGATCCCGGCAAAGGCCAGCACGCGCCGGCCGGCGAGCCGTTCGATCGCAGCAGCCTCAGGCTTCAGATGGGCCTTCAGCACGAGCCCGCCGCGGGCTGCGATATCGGCAGCGATGGCCTTGGCCGCGGCGCCATCGCCGACGACGATCAGCGCGTCGGTGCGGGCGAGTTGCGGCGGCAGCGGCGCGCGCAAGGGCCCAGCCGGAAATACCTCGCCATTGCCGACACCACGATTACTGTCGATCACGATCAGCGAGGCATCCTTGGCGATTGCCGGATTCTGAAAGCCGTCATCCATCAGGATCAGGCTGGCGCGTTGCGACCTCGCCAAGGCGATGCCGTCGACGCGGTCGCGCGCCACTGCAACCGGCACATGGGCCGCCAGCATCAAGGGTTCGTCGCCGACATCGGCCGCATTGTGCCGCGTGGCATCGACCATCACCGGGCCGCGCAGCCGGCCGCCATAGCCGCGGCTGAGCACGACAGGTGTCTCGCCAAGCTCGCGTAGCATCCTGGTCAGCGCCAGCACCGCAGGCGTCTTGCCGGCGCCGCCCAGATGATAATTGCCGACGCAAAGCACGGGGATGCCGGCGTCGAAGCCCTTGCGCTGCAGCCGCTGCGCCGCGACCGCGCCATAGAGCGCGGCGAGCGGCCCGAGCAGATGTGATTTCCACGACGACGGCCGGTACCAGAAGGCCGGCTCACGCATTCGCGGCTCCCATTTCGAGCCGCAACTGCAGCAGATAGGGCTCGAGCGCGGAAAGCGTGCGTTCGAGCGCACCACTGAGCTGGCTGACCACGCGCGCGGAGGCCGCGGTCATGGAGTCGCAGGCGCTGGGATCGGCAAGCAGTTGGCCGAGTTGCTTCACCAGCGCCTCCAGCGTATCTGCCCTGCGGGCGCCGCCGGCACCGTCGAGCGCATCGTAGACGTCGGTGAAATTGAACACATGCGGGCCGTGGACGATCGACGCGCCGAGCTTGACCGCCTCGATCGGGTTCTGCCCACCGTGCTCGACCAGCGATCCGCCCATGAACACGATCGGCGCGAATCGATAGAACAGCCCGAGCTCGCCGAGGGTGTCGGCGACATAGATGTCGGTCACGGCGGTCGGCATATCCTCGTGCGAACGCAACGCCGGGGTCAGCCCGCTTTCCGCGACCGTTCGCGCGATGGCTTCCCCGCGGTTGGGATGCCGCGGCACGATCACGGTGAGCAGTTGCGGAAAGAAACCAGCCAGCGTCTTGTGCGCCTCGATCAGGATTTCCTCTTCGCCCGGATGGGTCGACGCCGCGACGATGATCGGACGCCCGCGCGTCACCGCCATCAGGCGATCGAGCTTGGCCGGATCGGCCGGCGGCGCCGGCAGATCGAGTTTGAGGTTACCGGTCGTGACGACGTTGCGGCAGCCGAGCACGGAAAAACGTTCGGCATCGGTCTGCGATTGCGCCAGGCAGACGTCGAAGGTGCCGAGCAGCGCCGAGATCGTGTTCGATACCCGGCGCCAGCGCGGAAAAGAACGCTGCGACATCCGCCCGTTGATGAGGACCATCGGCAGCCGCCGCGCCGCGCTCGACAAAATGAGGTTCGGCCACAGGTCGGATTCGATGAACAGCGCCAGCGACGGCCGCCAGTGGTCGAGGAAGCGCGCCACGAAGCGCGGCGAATCGTAAGGCACGTATTGATGGATGACGTCAGGCGGAAACCGTTTCGCCACGATCGCGGCCGACGTCACCGTGCCCGAGGTCAGCAGGATGCGCAGGTTCAGCGCGCGCAGCCGTTCGATCAGGGCCGCCGCCGCCAGCACCTCGCCAACGCTCGCGCCGTGAATCCACACCAGCGGCCCGAGCGGCCGGACGTCGCGGGTGAGTCCGCGCCGTTCGGCGATCCGTTCAGGGTCTTCCTTGCCGAGCCGGAGCCGCTGCCTGATCAGCGCCGGCGCAAACGGCACCACCGCGGATGACAGGCTGCGGTAGACGCGCAGCGTCATCGGCAGCGAATTAGCCACGGTCGGCGCTCTCTGGACGGCCAACCATCGCATAGGCGCGCCGGGTCGCTTCATTCAAGGTCGCTTCGAGTTCCAGGCGCAATTGCTCCATGGCGGCCGCATCCGCGTCCGGCGGAACGTTGATCTCCTTGATTCCGACCAGCGCGCCTCGCCCGAACGGCAAATTTATGGTGGTGCCATCCCAGTTTTGCAACCGAATGAAGCGGCTGGTCGCCATCGCAAAGGGCATGATCGGGCGTCCAGATTCTCTTGCCAGCATGATGATGCCGAGTCCCGCGACCCGCGAGCGCTTCGGCACGTCGGCGGTCAGTGCGACATTATAGTTGTCTTCCAGCGCGCGCACCATCTCCTTGAAGGCGCCGACCCCGCCTTTGCGGTGGAACGCCGAGCCGTGATCGCCGGAGCCGCGAATCGTGCCGATCCCGAGCCGTTCGGCCGCGATCGCGTTGAATTCACCGTCACGGTGCCGCGAGATCAGGACCTTGGCGCGATAGCTCGGCTTGGCCCGGATGAAGGGCGTCATGAAATGCTGGCCGTGCCAGAACGCCAAGATCGCCGGCATGCGCGGCTCGACCCGCTGATAGACGTCCGCAGGCTCGAAGGTGAACCTGTTGGTGAGCCAGACCAGCCGCAGATACTCGGCCGCGAGGAAACCCACAGCATGCTGAAGCCAGCTGCTGCGCAGCGTATTACGAAGCAGATTTTTCAATGGCCGGATTTCGTGTCTTGTTTCGTGTCTTGCGCGGGATCCAGCAGGCGGTGCAGGTGCACGATGAAATAGCGCATATGCGCGTTGTCGACGGTCTGCTGCGCCTTGGCCTTCCACGCGACATGAGCGGTCGCGTAGTTGGGGTAGACGCCGACGACTTCAACCTGATCGAGATCCTTGAACGTGTTGTGTTCGAGATCGATCAGTTCGCCGCCGATGACGAGGTGAAGCAATTGCTGCGGAGCACTATCTGGCATGGTTGGTCCTCAAGGAAAATGCCCGGCAAGCATCTTTTTCGACACGCATCTTTTTTTGGCAAGCAATCTCTTACGACAGGCGCGTCGACGGCGCATTCAGGACATCGGACGGTTTCGAAAGTGCGAGACGATGCTCGCATGTCGATCGCGTCCCGCGGCCACAAGCACGCCGTGCGCCACTTCCCGCCGATTATAGAGGATGGTCTCGCCGGAAAGCGCGGTCATGTTACCATTCGCTTCCTGCACGATCAAATTCGCCGCGGCAAGATCCCAATCGCGGCTTTGGCCGCCGGCAAACGCGGCATCGAGACTTCCGTCAGCGACCCGGCAGAGCCGAAGCGCCAGCGACCCGATTCGCGGATGCAGCGTGATGTCCCCCGGCGACGCCTTCAGCCGCTCGACCAGCGGTTTGGGACCGGCCACGCGGGAAAAGTCCATCTCGGTGCCGGCGGTCGCACGGAGCGGAATGTCGTTGCGCGTGGCCCCCAGGCCACGCCCGGCAAAGAAAAACTCATCGCTGACCGGCACGAAGACCGCGGCCAGCAGCGGGGCTGCATCCTCGACCAGCGCCACACTGACGCACCAGTCTTCACGGCCCGCCAGATAGCCGCGGGTGCCGTCGATCGGATCGACGATCCAGACCAGGTGTTTGCCGAGACGCTGTTCGTCGTCGGCGCTCTCCTCCGACAACCAGCCATAATCCGGGGTGGCCGACCGCAGCCTCGTTTCGAGCAGGTCGTTGACCGCGATATCGGCTTCCGATACCGGCGACGAGGCGCCCTTGGTCCAGTTCTTCAATTCGGTGCGGAACAGTGACAGCGCCAGCGCGCCGGCTTCGCGCACCGCAGCTTTCAATAAATCCGCATCACGCGCGACAGGATCAGCGACCGCCAAGCGTCAACCCTTCGATCCGTACCGTCGGTGCGTTGACGCCATAGCGGAATTCCAGGTCGTTGGCCGGCACCATTGACTTGAAGATATCAAACAGGTGGCCCGCGATCGTCACCTCGCTCACCGGATAGGTGAGCTTGCCGTTCTCGATCCAGAAGCCGGACGCGCCGCGGCTATAATCGCCGGTGACCCCGTTGACGCCGGAGCCGATCAGGTCGGTGACGTAAAAACCCTGCTTGATGTCGCTCATCAGTTCGGTCGGCGTGGCCTCGCCGGCTTCGAGATGCAGATTGAACGGTCCGGGCGACGGCGAGGAAGAGACGCCGCGATGGGCATGGCCCGTGGTGGTCAATCCCAATTCGCGCGCGGTCGCCGAGTCCAGCAGCCATGAGGTCAGAACGCCCTCGTCGATAATGGCGAGCTTCTTGACCTTGACGCCCTCGGCGTCGAACGACTGCGAGCGCAATCCGCGCCGGCGCAGGGGATCGTCGATGATGCGGATGTTCTTGGCGAACAATTGCGCGCCGAGGCGGTCTTTCAGGAAACTGGTCTTGCGCGCGATCGAGGCGCCGTTGATCGCACCGACGAGATGGCCGACCAGCGAGCCCGACACGCGGGGATCGAACACCACCGGCACCTTGCAGGTCTCGGCCTTGCGCGGATTGGCGCGCGCCACCGCGCGCTCGGCCGCGACGCGGCCGACGCGCTCGGGCGATTCCAGGTCGGATGCATGCGGCGCCGAGGTGTAGTCATAGTCGCGCTCCATGCCGGTGCCTTCGCCGGAGATCGCCGTCATCGAGATGCCCTGGCTCGATCGCAGATAGGTGCCGTGAAAGCCGGTGCTGGTCACCAGCACCATGCCGCCGATGCCGGCGGATGCCGACGCGCCGCCCGACTTGCTGACGCCCTTGACTGTCAGGGCCGCGGCTTCGGCTTCTTGCGCCCGCCGCTCCAACTCGGCGACCGTGGGAACCACGGGATCGAGCAGATCGAGATCCGGAAATTCCTGGGTCAACAGCGACGGATCGGCGAGACCGACATATTTATCGTCCGGCGCCACCTTGGCCATCGCGACCGCGCGCTCGGCCAATCTGGCCACGCCGTCGCCGCTGACATCGTTGGTCGACACCACGGCCTGACGCCGGCCGACCAGGACCCGCAATCCGACATCGTCGCCCTCGGAGCGTTCGGACTCTTCGACGCGGCCGTCACGCACCTCGACGCCCTGCGAAACGCCGCGGACCGCGACCGCGTCGGCAGCGTCGGCGCCCGCGCGCTTGGCCGCCTCGACCAGCCGCTGCGCGAGCGCGCTCAGCGCCGTCTGGTCGAACAGATCGGCATGGGCGGTTTTGGCCGAAAGCGGGGATGCGTTTGATGGTGAAGAGATCACGAACAGAATCCCTGTTTTTGAAGAAGGCGCTGGCGCAACGCAGCAAACCCACCAGATGTGCCCGATCAGCGCGGACTTCAAGCATTTTCGCGCGCCGAAACGCGTAAGAATTTCGGCAGTCTGGCAAGGTCTCGTCAATCATGTGCACCAAGGTCTTGTCAATCATGCCGGCAAGTCAGCACCTGGTGAGATCGGATTAACCAGCCTTTTTAAGTCAAAACGGATCGGCTGCGGCTAAGGTCTTCGTATCGACCGGGAACATAATTCCGGCGGGGAGATAAAAAGCCGTGAGGCGTCAAACAGCAACAAGCGGGATCAATCCCGCCGGGTCGGGCCGCGCATTGCGGCTCGACCCTCTTTCTCTGCCCATCAGCTTCCATGCGCACGACACCCGCGCCGATGGCGGCGTGCGGCAGATCGAGCTTCATCGCGAACGCGTCGTGCTGCGCCGTGCCGTGCAGGGCATGCGCATGTCCGTGAATCTTCGCGTCAGCGATTTTCTCGGCGTCGCGTTGCGCGGCATCGACGAAGCGCAGATGCTGGTGCTCCAGCACCGCGATCCATCATTGACGATTCCCTTGTGCGTCAGCGCCGATCCCGACGACATCGCGACCGCGTGGCTGATGTGGAGCGAATTGTTCGGCCTTCCGCAATTGCCGGACGACGAAGCCAGCGAACCCGCGCCCCGGCGCCGGCGCCGCAACGCGATCTGGACCAGGCGGCCGAAATTTCTGGTGCGACGCCTCGCCGGCGACCTTCTCAACCCTGCGAATATGCATCAGGGCGAGCGCGAGATCATCGCGCGGGATTAGAAAACTCACCCGCATCAGTGCGTAGGGTGGGCAAAGGCGCTCTTGCACCGTGCCCACCAGTTGGCTTCGGCTCTAGGCCGATGGTGGGCACGCTTTCGCTTTGCCCGCCCTACACGCTTGCCCGCATCAGCGCGTCGACCAGTAATCCCGCGAACAGCAGCAGTCCTGCATCGCGGTTGGATTTGAACACCCGAAGGCACAAAGCCGCATCGCCGATCCTGAGACGGCGGATCTGCCAGACCAGATGCGCCGCGAATGCGACGAGCCCGATCCAGGCGACAAACCCGCTTCCCGCAAGCACCAGCGCGCCGCCGATCAGCAGCACGGCCAGGCCGTAAAACACCACCAGAGCCTGATGGGTACGCTCGCCGAACAGGCGCGCGGTCGATTTGACGCCGATCAGCGCATCATCCTCGGCATCCTGGTGGGCGTAGATGGTGTCGTAGCCGATCACCCAGGCGATCGAACCGGCATAGAGCACGAGCGCCGTCGCATCGATGCGACCGAGCCTCACCGCAAAGCCCATCAGCGCGCCCCAGGAGAACGCCAGACCCAGCACGACCTGCGGCCACCAGGTGATCCGTTTCATGAAGGGATAGATCACGACGATCAGGAGCGAGGCGATACCGGTCGCGACAGCGAAGCGGTTGAACTGTAAAAGCACCGCGAGGCCGACCAGGGCCTGCGCGACCAGAAACACCAACGCCTGTTTGACGCTGACCTGGCCGGCGGGAATCGGCCGCGACCGCGTCCGCTCCACCTTGGCGTCGAGATCGCGATCGGTGATGTCGTTCCAGGTGCATCCCGCGCCGCGCATCGCGAACGCGCCCAGAAAGAACAGCGCAATATCGAGCGGCAATTGCGAGAGGTCGCGCGCCGCCGAAGCGGCAAGCGCCGCCGACCACCAGCATGGCAACAACAACAGCCACGACCCGATCGGCCGGTCGAGGCGGGCGAGCCGCAGATAGGGTCTCGACCATCGCGGCGCGCGGCTATCGACCCAGTTGCCGGTCGCATCGGCAACGCGCGCCGTCGCATCGCTCATGGGAAGTTGCTCATGGGAAAAGGATCATCGCGCGAGAACGTTGCCGTTCAGCGTATCGAATGTGCTGCCGCCCTTGCGCGAGGCGGTGGCCTCGGGAACCGAGGCCGAGGAGCCCAGCACTTCGCTCAGGCTCGGCCCGGCCGGCCCGCGCTGCTGCACCTGCTGGGCCACGGAGCAGACTTTCGCCCGCAAGGCCTCGGTGTTCTTGTGGCCGGCCTTCAACTGATCGGAGATCTGCGGCGGGATTCCGCAATCGGCCGAATGCTTCTCGACATATTTGATCATGTTGGTTTCGGCCTGGCCGAAATTCGAGATCAGCTTGCAGGCTTCGTCAGGGGGCGCGTGACGGTCGCTCGCTGCCTTGATCAGCTTGCCGCGCTTCTCCGCCTCTTCCCGCAGCGGCATGAACTGCTTCATGCACTGATCCGGCGACCCGCCGCCCTGCGGCGCGGGCGGACGTTCGAACGCCGATCCGGTGATCGGCGCGGCGCCGCCGGCCGGGAACGAGCTGGAAGACGCGCCGATGCCCGCCCTTGGCGCGCCGCCATTGACGGGCGGAAACGGCGAGGCGGCGCTGCTCGATGACTGATTCGGCAACGGCGCGGGGAATGACCCCTGCGCGCCAGCCTGGCCGGCATGGACGGAAACGATCGCGAACGTGAGCGGCACCAGCAAGCGGCGGATGTTCAAGGCTGTGTCTCCGGCAAGGTCCAACGGGCGGCCCCCCACCTCTTCACAAAAGGAAGCGCAATTCCTGGTAGGGCCCTTTTACGATTCCTGCCTTTCCTTAACAACCCGTGGAATTTGGCAGGAGCGCGGCGGGGCGGCCGACCAGACGGCAATTATACGGCGTAATTTCAATGACTTTGGACTAAAAAGACCGTGAGAACCGAACATTACAGGTCGGCAATGTAGAAGGGGGTCGAGATGAGCGCCTCATCGTTGCGGCCGATTTGGCGCGTTCCACCGGGTCTCGAGCGTTAACGGGCGATCGGAGGCGCGCCAATGTCATCGAAGTCGCCGACCGGTCCGGCCGGTCCTCTCTGCTGAAGCTGCCGGGCCGCAGCGCACACTTTCGTCAGCATGGCTTCGGTGTTCTTGTGGCCGGCCTTCAACTGGTCGGCCATCTGCGACGGGATTCCGCACTCCGCCGAATGCGCTCCGACATATCTGATCATCATGGTTTCGGCCTGGCCGAAATTTGAGATCAGCTTGCAGGCTTCGTCCGGAGGCGCATGCCGGATGCTCGCCGCCTTGATCGCCTTGCCGCGATTCTCCGCTTCTTCCCGCAGCGGCGCGAACCCTTTCATGCATTGAGCCTCGCTCTGCGGCTCGGAGAGCGTCCCCTGGGCGCCCGCCTGACCGGCATGGATGGAGACAAGCACGAGTGTGATCGGCACCAGCAAGCGGCGGATGTTCATGGCTGTCTCTCCCGCAGGGATCAGCGATGGTCCCCACCTTCAGCAATGGAAGCGCGTCACTCGGCTGGAGTCCTTACCAATTTTAACCGTCCCTCGACAACCCGACGAAATATGCCGGGCACGCCGGCCCCGGATCACCGCGCGGGGCAACAATAACGCGTAATTTCAAGCCCTTTGGGCTAAGAGATGCTGAGATCGGAGCATCCCGAGATCGGAGCGTCCTAAGCCTGCCATGCCAAAATTCGACTTTCGCGCACCCCGGCTATTTGTCGACGCTCCGCTCGGCGCCGGCCAGACCGTGGCACTGGAGCGCGATCAGAGCAACTATCTCGGCAACGTGTTGCGGCTTTCGGCCGGCGTGACGGTCCTGGTCTTCAATGGACGGGACGGCGAGTGGCAGGCGGCCATCGAGGGCCGCAAACGTCCGGATCGGCTTGTCATCCTCGCGCAGACCCGGCCGCAGGACCGCCTGCCCGACCTCACTTATGCCTTCGCGCCGCTCAAACATGCCCGGCTCGACTACATGGTGCAGAAAGCGGTCGAGATGGGCGCCTCGATCCTGCAACCGGTCCTGACCCGCCATACCCAGGTGTCGCGGATGAACGGCGAGCGCATGCGCGCCAACGTGATCGAGGCGGCGGAGCAGTGCGGCATCCTGAACCTCGCAGAGGTCGCCGATCCCGTTCCGCTCGACCGCTTCCTCACGCAGCGCGACCCGAAACGCCTCCTGGTGTTCTGCGATGAAGCCGCCGAACTCGCCGATCCCCTGCAAGCCTTTCAGGTTGGCCCGCAGGGTGGCTCGGCGGGGTCGCCGAGGGTCGACGTCCTGATCGGCCCTGAGGGCGGATTCGCCGAGGAGGAGCGCGCGATCCTGCTGCGGCAACCGCAAATCCTAAGGCTTTCCTTAGGCCCACGGATCCTGCGGGCCGACACGGCCGCCGTGGCTGCGCTGGCGCTGGTGCAGGCGGCCATTGGCGACTGGAGCGGCCACCACCGCGAATAAAAGAGCCCTAGCGGCCTGTTAAGCCACTTGCGAGCCAGTTGGCCGATCCCTGTCGAAACCGCCCTCGGGGCATGCTAAGGGGCTGCGCCGGCTCACGCTTTGGAACCGGTATTGCTGCCGGACTTGGACCTTCAGATGACCCCACCTGCCGCCCCGAATGGAGCCGCGACAGCATCCGCCGCCTGGGCGGACGCGCTTCTATTGTCGTTCGCGCAGGCAGGCTATGTCCACGCCGAGCCGGCGATCCTGCAACCGGCCGACCCGTTCCTTGACCTGTCCGGCGAGGACATCCGCAAAAGCCTGTATCTGACCACCGATCCCAGCGGCGAGGAGCTCTGCCTGCGGCCCGACCTCACCATTCCGGTGGCGCGCGACTATCTGGCCTCGCCGCGCGCCGGCAAGCCCGCGGGCTTCAGCTATCTCGGTCCCGTGTTCCGCTATCGCGGCAATCATCCCAGCGAGTTCCTGCAGGCGGGCGTGGAATCCTTCGGCCGTCAGGATCGCGCCGCGGCGGATGCCGAAATGCTCGCTCTCGCGCTCGAAGCGACCGCGGCGTTCGGCGTCAACGATGTCGAAATCCGCACCGGCGATGTGGCGCTGTTCAACGCCCTGATCGACGCGCTCGGGCTCTACCCGGTCTGGCGGCGGCGCCTGGTCAAGGACTTCAACCGCAAGATCAACCTGGCCGAGGATATCGAGCGGCTGACGCTCGCGACCGCGCCCGGGCGCAACGAATATGAAGGCGTGCTCGCAGCCCTTGCCGGCTCCGACCGCAAGGCGGCGCTGGCGCTGGTCACCGACTTGATGTCGATCGCCGGCGCCGGCACGCTCGGCGGCCGCACGGTGTCTGAAATCGCCGACCGCTTCCTCGAACAGTCGACGCTGAAGGCGGGCGCCCTGCCCCGCGACGCCCTCGCGACCATCAAGCGCTTTCTGGCGATCTCCGGCGATCCCGATGACGCCGTGGCGCAATTGCGCGCACTCGCCGAGCAATCCAAGCTCAACCTCACCGCCGCGATCGATCAGTTCGAAAGCCGAGTCGGCTTCATGGTCGCGCGCGGGATCGATACCGGCAAGACCCGCTTCTCGACATCGTTCGGACGCGGGCTCGACTACTACACCGGTTTCGAATTCGAACTGCACGCCAAGGGCGATGGCGTCGAGCCGCTGGTGGCGGGCGGGCGTTACGACGGCTTGATGACGCAGCTTGGCGCGGCGACGCCTATTCCCGCGGTCGGGTTCTCGGTCTGGGTCGAAGCGCTGACCAAGATCGGCCATGCGCGCAAGCCATCGAGCGGAGGCAGATCATGAGCGCGCCCTTCGTCGTCGCCGTCCCCTCCAAGGGCCGTCTGCAGGAGAACGCGGAGGCCTTCTTCACCCATGCCGGCCTGTCGCTGGCGAAGCCGCGCGGCGCCCGCGAATATCGCGGTGCCATGACCGGCTATGACCATGTCGAGATCGCCTATCTGTCGGCGAGCGAAATCGCCTCGCAGCTTGCCGGCGGCGCGGTGCATCTCGGCGTCACCGGCGAAGACCTGGTGCGCGAGACCATCACGGATGCCGACAAGCGCGTGCTGTTGATCGACAGCCTCGGCTTCGGCAGCGCCAATGTCGTGGTCGCGGTGCCGCAGGCCTGGATCGACGTGCGCACCATGGCCGATCTCGACGATGTCGCCTCCGGCTTTCGCGAGCAGCATAACCGCCGCATGCGGGTCGCGACCAAATACATCAACCTGACCCGGACGTTCTTTGCCGCCCACGGCGTGGTCGACTACCGGATCGTCGAAAGCGCGGGTGCTACCGAAGGCGCGCCCGCGGTCGGCACCGCGGAGATGATCGTCGACATCACGACGACCGGCGCGACGCTGGCCGCCAACGGGCTCAAGGTGCTCGACGACGGCGTGATCCTGCGCAGCCAGGCCAATCTCGTGGCCTCGAAGGATGCCGACTGGTCGGACGCGAACCGCGAATCCGCGCGCATCATCCTCGATCATATTGCGGCCCGCGCCCGCGCCAGCAAATACCGCGAAGTCCGCACCCGCTTTGCCGGCTGCAACGATGCGTTGCTGGCGGAGGCGCATAACCGGTTTGGCGTGATGACGCCGTTCGGCGGGCCGACCTCGTCGGGCATGCTCATCCTGCACTGCCCGCCGATGCAGCTCTACGCGCTCGGCAGTTTTCTGCGCGAGCACGGCGCCGACACGGTTTCGATCGCCTCGCTCGACTACGTGCTCGACCGCGAAAACCCGTTGTTTGCCAGGCTCGAGGCGTTCTTGCGGCAATAAGGCTGCCGTTTCGTTCATCGTTGCGACAGCTAGCGTCAGGTAGCATATATGGTTGGATAATCTGGGACCTGATCGATGATGCTCGGCTCTGACGTTTCCCGCCTGTCGACGACCACGGCCAGCGCCGCGACGCAGGGCCTGTCGATTGTCGTGCCGCTGTACAACGAGGCGGCAGGGCTCGCCATTCTGCACGAGCGGCTGACCGGCCTCGCCCGCACGCTGAAGGCACGTTACGGCCTCGAAAGCGAAGTGGTTTATGTCGACGACGGCAGCGCCGACACCACGCTGTCGATCGCGCGTACGCTTGGCGCCGACGCGCTCGATATCCAGGTGGTGTCGCTGTCACGCAATTTCGGCAAGGAGGCCGCGCTGATGGCGGGGCTCGACCATGCCCGGCGCGGCGCAATACTGTTCATGGACGGCGACGGCCAGCATCCGCCGAGCCTGGTCGAAAAACTCGTCTCGCACTGGATCGATGACGGCTACGACGTCGTCTATACGGCGAAGGCTAATCGCGACAATGAATCGTTCCTGCGCCGACAGGCGGTGCATGGCTTCTACGCGCTGATCAATTGGGGCGCGCGGCAGAAGATCCCCGAGGACGCCGGTGATTTCCGCCTGCTGTCGCCGCGCGCGGCTACCGCGCTGCGCCAGCTTCCCGAACGCAACCGCTTCTTCAAGGGCCTGTCGAACTGGATCGGCTTCCGCCAGATCCGCGTCGACTACGAGCCGGCGCCGCGCGCGCATGGCGTCACCACGTTCAGCCCGGGCCGGCTGATCGGATTGTCGATCGAGGGGCTGACCTCGTTCTCCGTAGCGCCGCTGCGCTTTGCGAGTCTGTTCGGCGTGCTGCTCGCATTC
>Ga0137412_10002230_pt1 | contig 15304 bp, 17 predicted proteins | sample CZODoug2_1_16fun_FD_122160 | JGI IMG/M metagenome (GOLD analysis project Ga0137412, IMG submission 122160) | Vadose zone soil fungal communities from Angelo Coast Range Reserve, California, USA - CZODoug2_1_16fungal (Hybrid Assembly) | ecosystem: Environmental > Terrestrial > Soil > Vadose zone...
GGGGTAGGCACCATCCGGCGGTGGATTTACTGCCTGCGCGGTTGGTGAAAGCGCAAAACAGCCAAGCAGGAAAACGATCAGACGCAAAGCAAACTGGCCAAGCAGACGGTGAACGGAATTTGTGGATCGAGTTGTCATTGTCATAAACAAGTCATGAACGGTCCTCGTCGATTGTGCGAGGCAAAAAAAAGTGATGTAGAACCGATATGTGGAAATCGTCCGACGGTGGCCTCTCAAAGCTATCTCACGAATTCCGTAGCCACGCCCTGTGGGGCGTCTGACCGTCGGAGGCAGGCGTTTTCAGACGGCACTCGCCCGCTTGGAGAGAAAATGAGATCAGGGGAGAAAATGGGGTCAAATCTAAAGGGGCGTGTAGTCCAGGAAGACTAAGATGGAGTCGCGTCTAAACATTTCACGTTTTCTCCCGGCGCCTGGTGTCATTCGTTCTGGATTATCATCGCCGGATGCGCCATAATTCTTCTTAGTTGGCTCCGCGGGAAACTTCGTAACCAATCGCTTCAGCCAACCCAGCACTTTGTTGATGCCCACTAATGGTTATGCACGCTCTTGACTTCACAATGCTGAGCGGCTGAGCTCTGTCTCGTTAGATCTAACCGGTCACATCCTTCGCATCTATGACTGCACAAGACGTAGCCGAACAATTCGTCAACGCGATCAACGCTCATGACATCGAGCGTCTAGCCTCCCTCATGACATCAGACCATCGCTTTATTGACTCACTTGGCGTGGTGGTAGAAGGCCGCGACGCCATGCGCGAGGGCTGGAAATTCTACTTCAGTATGGTTGCTGATTACAATCTCGACATCAACCGATCTTTTGTCGCAGAGGATGGTAAGGCGGAGGCGATGTTAGTGGGCGTGGCGAGTGGGTCATACTGGTCGAATGGGATCAAACGACCAGATTCTTCGTGGAGCGCGCCGGTCGCTCTACGGGCTGTCGTCCGCGACGATCATATTGCCGAGTGGCAGATCTATGCAGACAACGAACCGATCCGCGAACAGATGCGCACTGCCTCGGGCTAACAAAGCGATGCAGGCACCCGCTGGCCGCTGTAATGCGTCGCTTAACTTTATGAAGACATGTCTATTGCAATTCACGCTCGGTTTCGCCCGCGGTGCTGCGAACTCGTCTTGGCGGTGCCTGTGAGATCGTAAGACTCCACCCTACCTTGCGCTAGCGATTTACTTCTCCGTAAATTCTTTTGCACAAAGCGACGTGCTCTTTAAATGCGAATAATGCCAGGACAGTCACAAAGCAATGCGCCGATCCCGATTCGGGTTGTCGAGGCAGATCTGAAGTTGCCTGAGCACCAGAAGGCAGTGCTCGCGATGGTGGACGCCTATTCAAGAGACTCGATGGGTAAAGCCAAGCCACTTGATCCCGATGTTCGGGCGCGATTAATCCCGGGATTGCAGAAGCATCCGACGACCCTGGTCTTCCTGGCATTCGCTGGCGAGCAAGCTGTCGGAGCGGCGGTCTGTTTCATCGGTTTCTCGACCTTCGCCGCGAAACCGCTCATCAACATTCATGATTTTGTGGTCCTATCTGCGCTTCGCGGGAAAGGAGTCGGACGCCGTTTGTTAAAGGCAATCGAAGGCAAGGCCCGGGAACTTGGCTGCTGCAAATTGACGCTGGAAGTGATGGACAATAATCATCGAGCACTGCGAATGTATCAGGCTGCGGGTTTTGTGCGCTACGCGTTGCAGAAGGACGCGGGCACGGCAATTTTCATGTCGAAGCCGCTGCGTTGACCCGAAATCGAAATATGAATCGGCTTGTTTCGTTAGCGCTGGTCAAGGCACTCTTGTCGCTCGCAATTATAGTGTATTGCGCCGGCTCCGCGTGGTCTGAGCCTACGCCCGGATCGCTGCCCGCGCAGTGGAACGTCGGTGCGGAGAACTGCGCCGCGTCATCTCAAGCTCCTCTGCAGGTACACGCCTACGAGCCGCAAACTTTCATTCTCCGGCAAAATCCCTGCGCCAACCCTGAAGCGAACTTTCTCTACCTGCTCATTGGATCCCAGAAGGCTCTTTTGATCGATACCGGCGCCGTTGCCGAGTCAAACAAGATGCCGTTGGCGCAAACGGTCCTTTCCCTTCTGCCGCGTAAGGACGGTGTACGCCTTCCCTTGCTCGTCGTGCACACCCATAAACACCGCGATCATTACGCTGGCGACGGGCAATTCGCCTCTTTGCCAAATGTAAAGGTCATCTCTCCGGATTTGGCGTCCGTGCTCGCTTTCTTTGGGTTCGATCATTGGCCGGAGGGCATTGCCCAGTTGGACCTGGGCGACCGCATAGTGAACGTCCTACCAACACCGGGACATGAATCCGCGCACATTGCTTTTTACGATGAAAGGACCGCGCTCCTGTTTTCAGGCGACTTTCTGATGCCAGGCCGACTGACCCTCGAGGATACAGCGGCCGACCAGAGGAGCGCCGCTCGCGTGATTGATTTTCTGGCGAGTCATCCTGTCACCCATGTCCTCGGTGGCCATATCGAATGCGACCTGGCAGGCCACACCTATGCCGAAGGCGCCACCTATCATCCTAACGAGCGCCCTCTTGAATTGTCGCGAGAGGACTTGATGAAACTGCCATCGGCGCTTGCGAGCTTCAATGGCTTCTACGCGTCGCATGAGAATTACTCAATTACCCATCCGATGCACAATCTTCTAGCGGTGTTGTGCGCCGCGTTCGTGCTGCTGAGCGCTCTCGGGTTCGTCTCGTACCGATTGCTACTGAGCTGGCGCCGCCGCCGCCTGGCCTCGTCATAAAACGCTGGGTTTGGTGTAAATGAAATCGCCGGGGCTTCGTTTAGAAAATCATCTCGTTTGGGGGGCACGAGTGCTTGCGAAACGGCCAAATCCAAATTGATCTACCAAGCTTGTATATGAAGCGGAATTATCGCTTACTGTTCGGGCCTCTAGCCGGAGGCGTTCTTTTTGTCGGTATCATTGGTCTAGCGCTGATGGTTCCTGGATACAACCAGGTCCGTCAGACGGTCAGCGAGATTGGCGAAGTTGGGTCGCGGGCCAGAGTTCCCTTCGCCATCATGTTGTGTTGCGTTGCGGCCTGTCTCGTGGTTTTTGCATCGGCCGTCCGTGAGTTGTCGGTTAAGCTCGGCCACTCTCAACTAGCCGCATACTTCATCGGGTACATGGCTTTGCCTGCGGCGGGGATCGGGATCTTTGCTTACCCGCACCCACTGCACAATGTTTTCGGCCTTTCTGAATTGATCGGCTATCAGGCACCCTTGATCTTGTCGCTGACATGGCGGCGCGATCCTCAAGCGAAAGCGCTCGTCACTTTTTCGTGGGTCATGTTCGGGATCATATTGGTCGTCATCGGTCTGAACCTGAGCGCGTTTGATCGGCATGGACTGGTTTGGGCTTACGCAAAGCCTGTCTATGGCCTCGTTCAGAGAGCACTATTTGCCGCTTGGTTTGTCTGGTGCGCCGTGGTCGGGGTGCTCCTGTTTCGGCGCAAGTGCCAGGACGCGGTTTCCTAGGATTTTGTCGAAAGTAAAAGTGGGGTCGTGTCTAAACTCCGAAAGCTTTGACTCACTCGCTCCCGCTCATTTGAAACTCGCTCCTTCCCCAACTCGCTCGCTGCTTCCCTCGCAGTTTTACCTTCTATGTCGCTTTTCCCATAAGCTCCATTCGACCTCTTTGCTTAACCCATCTATGTCGCTAGCATCCCTGCGGCTCCATTCGCCCACCGCGGCGGGCAGGCTGAACAGGGCATTAGAGATTTTCTGCCGCGAACTCGCGAAGACTAAATCTACTAGAGGATAGCGAGAAATACGGTGTCGAGTTTTGCTTCATTCTCGTCCGCTGCTGTCTTGGCCGTGCCAAGTGAGATCGGCGGTAACACAATGGAAAACAAACTGCATTTAATCATTAGGTAATCGCAGTTGCGGCTGTAGAGTCGGGCTAATAGCGCAGCGTCAATCGATCGCGCAGGTGTGCGGCCCCTTTTTCTCTGCACACAAAAACCGCATCATGAATGCTATCGCTGCTCATAGACATGAGCTTGAGCGATTGCTTAAGGACTTGTCCGGCGACATCGCATCCGCAGGGATAACTTTCCTGACGTCGGTGGATGCGTATATCACCCGCCTCGACGCAAATTGCCCAGATATTAGCGATGGCGTTAATCCGGTCCCGGCGCACATGAACCAGAGAATCAAGATGGAACCAACGTTGACTGAGAATTGCGCGCTTTACTACGCGCAACATAAAAGTTCAAAACCGCGCGCCTCCTTTTTCCAAAGATTTCGCCCTGCGGCCCGAAAGCAAGCGCCGGAAACCTATCAGCAATTGACGCACGGCACACATTTCAGGCGGCTACCGTTTCACCGAGACAACGGCCGCTGAGTGGTCTTGGTCAGCGCAAGGCCAAATAGATACATCGTGAAAAATGATCGGTTGTGTTTCGCCTAATCCGGGCGATAATGCGCGCTTATTGGATTACGCTGGTTAACTTCACTGCTCGGTAGATCGTCAGGTGAGCCTTGCTCATTGGTGGTTTGAAACCCGATTCACGGGAACGGCTCTGTAGCTCGGTAGTTTTTCCAAATTCAAACACAATGAAAATGTACGTAGGTAATCTCTCATTCGAGAGCACCGAGAACGATCTTCAGGATCTGTTCGAACCACACGGCACCGTTAATGAAGTCCATCTGATGATGGATCGTATGACCGGCAAGTCGCGTGGATTTGCGTTCGTCACGATGAACGACGGTGCACAAGCGAACGCCGCCATGAGCGCGCTCAATGGTCGTGAACTTAACGGCCGCACATTAACTGTTAACGAAGCGCGTCCGCGCGAACAGCGTCCTTTTGGCGGGGGCGGCGGCGGCAAGCGCTCGTTTGCAGGCAATCGGTAGATCGGTTGGTCGGTAGTCTGTAGGGGAAGCAGTCTGCTTCCCGAAGGATGGGACCCTAACAGCATCCCCTACAGTTCAACCGGTTGTGGAAGAGCGAAATGCGCATCATGAATTCTGAGAAAGCGATCCAACTGGAGGGCACCATCATGATGGTGCTGCCCGGGACCATGTTTCGCGTCGCGCTCGCGAACGATCGACTGGTTCTCGCGCACATTTCCGGAAAGATGCGCAAACGTTTCATTCGGCTTACAATTGGCGATCGAGTGAAAATGGAAATGTCACCGTACGACACCGCCAAAGCGCGAATTGTTTATCGACTCTGATATGGCTACGAGATTTTTATTCGATCCGCCGCGACGGCCCAAAGCGAAGACCGGCCCTAATCTCAAAAGCCTGCTCGTGCGCTGTCCTTCGACATCGAAGCTGACCGATACCGGCAGAACAGTCGAAGAAAAACGCTGGCAGACAGTCAAACTGAAAACACAAAGGTTTACCTGTGTGCACTGCGGCAGCGTTCATACCTGGACAAAAGCGGACGTTATCCTTGGACGGCCGACGTGAGTGAACCGGCGGTTCTTGATTTTATTTTCCACCATTGATTTTTCGGATTCCAACCGACCGCATTAACTGGACGACAAGCTCGTTCCTGATCGGTACGGATTTACGAAAAAAACTCGATAGTTGATCCGCCTTCACGCGAGGCTAGGCGCGATAAGTCATCGAGAGCGGCAGCGTGGTCTTGCTAGTCCCAGGATTCTCGATGGAAAGGCTGACATTTGTTGAAAAAACACTAACTCAGGCTGCCTAATGACCACTATCAACCGCGTCGCTTTTCTCGGAGATTATGTTCCCAGGCAATGTGGTGTGGCGACGTTTACGACTGATATTTGTGAGGCGGTCGCAGCCGAGTACCCGCATTGCGAATGCATCGTAGGAGCGGTTAACGATCGGCCCGAAGGCTATGACTATTCAGCACGTATCCGTTTTGAGATCGATGAAAAGGAGATCGATTCATACCGGCGCGCGGCGGATTTTTTAAACATTAACAACGTCGAAGTCGTCTCAGTCCAACACGAGTTTGGCATCTACGGCGGACCGGCCGGAAGTCATTTGCTTGCTTTGCTGCGTGATCTGCACATGCCCGTGGTGACGACGCTACACACTGTGCTGCGCGAACCTAGCGAGTCGCAAAGATTCGTCATGGAGCAGCTCAATGCGCTCTCGAATCGTTTTATCGTGATGGCTGAACGTGGGCGAGGGTTGTTGAAGGAAGTCTATGGCGTTTCGCCCGAGAAGATCGATCTCATCCCACACGGCGTGCCTGACGTGCAGTTCATCGACCCGACCTTCCACAAGGATCAGTTCGGCGTGGAAGGTAAGACGATGCTCCTTACGTTTGGACTCCTTTCGCCTAACAAAGGCATTGAGTACGTAATCGAGGCGTTACCGGAAATTCTCAAGGAGCACCCGAATGTCGTTTATATTGTCCTTGGTGCGACACATCCCAATCTTCTTTCGCGGGAAGGCGAGTCTTACCGGTTAAAGCTTGAGCGTCTGGCTGAAGATCGAGGCGTGACGGGCAATGTTATTTTCTACAATCGCTTCGTGACGCTGGAGGAATTAACCGATTTTATCGGCGCGGCCGACATTTACATCACCCCGTATCTTAACGAAGCGCAAATCACGTCCGGCACCCTGGCCTATGCTTTCGGCGCAGGTAAAGCGGTGATTTCTACTCCTTATCTCTACGCCCAGGAGTTACTCGCGGAGGAGGGCGGCATTCTTGTGCCCTTTCGGGACAGCAATGCTATTGCCGAAGGAGTAACTCGCCTCCTGGCCAATCCTGCACTGATGGCGGGAATGCGAAAACGTGCATGGAAACTCGGACGCGAAATGATCTGGCCGGTAGTGGCCGGTCGTTACATGGAAAGCTTTGAGCGCGCGCGCGTGCGTTCGACCGTTCCGGCGCGCAAAGCCTTTGCCGTTCGAACTCTGGGAAATCGTCCTTATGAATTTCCGCCGCTAAAACTCGATCATCTTTTACGGATGACCGATAACACCGGAATTTTCCAGCACGCTATTTTCAACGTGCCGAATTACCGGGAAGGGTATTGCACCGATGACAATGCACGCGCTTTTATCCTGACTCTGCTGCTTCCGGAGATGACCAGTCGTGTAGCACAACGGGACGTTGAACGCCTGGCCAGTACGTATCTTTCGTTCTTATGGGATGCATTCGATCAGGAAACGAAGCGGTTTCGGAATTTTATGAGTCATAGCCGGGGATGGCTGGAAGAGGTCGGTTCGGAAGACAGTCACGCGCGAGCGCTTTGGGCTGTAGGCATGGCGCTTGGGCGATCCAGAAATGACGGTCATCGCAATCTTTGCGCGCTCTTATTCCAAGGGGGTTTGCCGGTTGTGGAGCAGTTCACTTCGCCTCGGGCCTGGGCCTTCGTCCTGCTCGCAATGCAGGAATATCTGCGCAGCTTCTCCGGAGATCGGATGGTGAATCAGCTGCGTGACCTGCTCACAACGCGACTGCTCGAATTGTTTCAAGCTAACAGTTCGAAGGAGTGGCAATGGTTCGAGTCGGTCGCCACCTACGACAACGCAAAGCTTTCACATGCGATGATCCTGAGTGGCCATTGGACTTCGCGTGGCGAGGTATTCCAGGCAGGTTTGCAGTCGCTCCGCTGGCTCGTGGATACGCAAAGAGCGAAGGCCGGACATTTCGCGCCGATCGGCTCCAACGGGTTTTGGAAGCGCGGCGGCAAACGCGCGCGCTTCGATCAACAGCCGGTGGAAGCCTATGCTACCATCTCTGCTTGTCTGGAGGCTTTTGCTCTCACGCATGACGAATACTGGAAGCGCGCGTCGCGACGCTGTTTCGAGTGGTTCCTTGGTCGAAACGATCTCGGAGAATCGCTCTACGATTCCAGCACGGGAGGATGCCGTGACGCTTTGCATCAGGATCGCGTGAGCCAGAATCAGGGAGCAGAATCAAGTCTTGCGTTTTACTTATCCCTCGCGGAGATGACGCAGGCGGAAACCGCGCCTGACGTAAAGATTCCGAACCATAAAGTTGGATGAAACTGCATCCGACGGGCATCCTTCTTTGGCCGGACAACAAACGGGTGGTGGTGCGTCCGTTCATCCCGATCAATCCCACGCGTGTCGAGCATATCATCGCGCGCGCTCTAGCGCTAAGCGAGCAGGAAACCGAACAGCAGCTTTCGTTAGTTAGAGCGGATTTCGGCGAGAGACATATCGATCTAGATAAAAGTTGGCTGCGGCATTTTGAAAAAGTGCGAGCGCAGATTCCAGATGGCGAGACGATTTCCGAATCACGCCGCTTATTCATCGGCGCGCTGTTTTCCGGTGAGTATGCACTGGAATCGGCAGCCTTGTTCAACCCGTCGATTGTACCGCATCCTAACCAGACTGGTCTGGGTCAGGGCGACCTTCGTTTTATCTTGAGCCTGCGCGCGACCGGTGAAGGACATATCTCGTCGATCCAGTTTCGAACCGGAGTAATCCATCGTGATCATTCAATAGAGATCAAGAAAACGACGCCTTTTGTAACACTGCCTGAGCTGAATCCTAATCCCACCTACTTTAAACGCGCCTTCCTGGACAAACTAGGTGAGATGGGACTTGAGAACGACTGGGCCGCCTCGGTCATGGAACGATTAGGTAAGACCTTCCTCCTTGATGAGTTGGATAAGTCCATCCAGCAAGCAGCGTCCGACGAAGCTTCTGCACACACGCGCGATGTGCCGCGAACTTTGGAGTGCATGCACTGGCTGGCGGAATCCAACTACGAAATTCATTTTGCTCCTTCTTCGGAAATGTCGGAACGCATCATTTTTCCTGTGTCGCCTAACGAGAGCAACGGCATTGAGGACGCTCGTTTCGTTCGTTTTGTCGAAGACGATGGGAGCGTTGTCTACTACGCAACTTACACAGCATACAATGGCCGAGTCATTCTACCTCAGCTGATCGAGACCGAGGACTTCCTTGACTTCCGTGTCCTGACTCTTAACGGGCCGGCGGTGCAAAACAAAGGCATGGCTCTCTTCCCCCGTCGGCTCGATGGACGCTACGTGATGCTTTCACGACAGGATGATGAGAACCTTTACCTGACGTTTTCGGACGACCCGCATTTTTGGAGCGATCCAGTGCTCCTACAAGAGCCCCTACAGCCCTGGGAGTTTGTGAAGCTCGGTAACTGTGGCTCGCCGATTGAAACCGAAGCTGGCTGGTTAGTTCTTACTCACGGCGTTGGTCCAATGCGAAAGTACTGCATTGGAGCGATCTTGCTCGATTTGCACGATCCCGCAAGAATCATTGGCCAGCTGAAAGAGCCGCTCTTGAGACCGGAAGCCAACGAAAGGGAAGGCTACGTTCCTAATGTCGTTTATTCTTGTGGGTCCCTCGTCCATAACGGTCAACTCATTTTGCCCTATGGCATTAGCGATACGGCTTCGAGCATCGTTAGAATCGAATTAAGCGAGCTTTTGACTGCCCTTACCTAAAGACCCGAAGTTTCTGATCGCTGATCACGAGAACAACGGGTTGCGCTTCTTCATTGCTGCGTGAGTATCCATGGAAGCAGGAATTGTGAAGGAAGAATCAAAAACTCCCGCCAAAGAGCGACGTGACATCGGCGGGATTTTGCCGTTAACTCGAAACCCAATCGTTAATCGCCGTTTGGCGCAAGGAGGAGGACAATTATGAAGCCGAAGAAGTTAAAGAAGAAAATCCAGGAACTCGAGAACCGTCTGCGAGAAGACTCAGAGAAACTGGGCAGGTTACGAGGCAAACTGCAGCAGGCGGAGACGGCAAAAGCGTTGAAAGCAGCGAGAAAATCGGCTGCCCGCGCTACTGCGTCAGCGGGAAAGAATTCTTCGGAGCCAACAATCGGCGCGAAGAGACCGAGCGGTGCCAAGAAAGCCAAGAAGAGGCTGAATCTTTCACCGGAGCGCCGCGCGCAACTCTCAGCAGCGATGAAAGCCAGGTGGGCTGCGAAGAGGGCCGCCGAGGGGAATAGCACAACCTCGTCGGACCAAAATTCTCCAACGCCGCCAACGCAGCCGCCGGAAAGCAGAGGCGGCGTCGTCTAAGCACAATTGGCGCGTCGTATTCGTACAGGCCGACCGGAGCTACGCCTTTCCACTTAATTTCTTATTGGAACACGAAAGACGTGCGCAAATTCACGGCTGCTTTTCCGCGCAAAGTTTTTGGAAAACCGGATCCGCGCGCAACGGGTCCCAGATTGGATCGAGCCTTAAAAGTGCCGGCGTGATGGGCGCTGGACTGTAAAGCCAGCCACCATAAGGCGTTTGTAACAATCGCGTCAGAGTTGCGATCGCACGGGTATTCTCGCCCGTTATCATCTCAACTAACGCCAGGTTCTCTTCGAAAGCGGGTCCAGATAGCCGATCTTTGTTGCTCGGCGAAAGCGTGGTGGCACGCTGCGCTTCGTTGAGGGCTGATTCCTTCTCGTCGAGCATGGCGTAAGCCACAGCCAGCGCTGCTGCAACGAAGGCGTTGTCTGGCTGCTCCTTCCTGAGCGGCTCAAGCGTGTTGCGCGCTTGTTCAGCGAAAACTTTGGCTTGAGTGCTGTCGCCAGCGACGCGGTGGACCAACGCGTTCCCCAACTGTTTACTGCCCTTGTCGATCCCAGAAACAAGGCGGAGTCGATCTTGTCGGGCTTGCACCCACCGGGTGGCCTCAGTGTGATTTCGTTCAAGTCTCCATTGGGTCAGCTTCATTCGAACGGCCACGTCCGAATCCGTTTCTGCATTTACCTGCGCAAGTAGTTTAGCGGCTTCTTGCAGATTACCTTCGGCCTGGTAGATGCTGGCTTTTAATGCCATTAGAGACAACTCATTAGGGAGGACATCCAGTGCCCGGTCATAGAGCTTTTCCGCTTTCGGAAATTGTCGAAGCGCGGCATATGTAAATGCCACTTCTGTCAGTAACGCTGTATTCCGTGGATTGAGGGCGAGGCCCCGCTCCCAATAGGCAACACTTTCATCCCAATGTCCCTCGCTTCGCGCAATTGCTGCAAGGGCGTATAAGACCTCGCTGTTTCCCGGTAATTTTTTGCTGACGCGTTCGAAGGTCGCTTTGGCCAACCCGTAATCGTGCAGCACCCAATATTGATAGTAACCCGTGAAGAGTAGCGTTTCGGGCGAGTTCGGTTGCAGCCTCTGCGCATTTTCCAAAGCTGCTTTTGCCGCATCGCGCCGAGCGATAGTTGTGTCGCGACGGTTAGAGTAAAGAAGCGCGTGCAAACCGGAAAGTCGCGCCCAACCGAGCGCAAAATTCGGGTCGAGCCGCACCGCCAGATCATAAAAATCGATGGCCTTGAACAGGGCGTCGCTGGAGTAATTGCTGCGTCTTTCAGAAACTAATCCGCGTAAATAGGCTTCGTAAGCTTGCGGATTGTTTGTGGGCTTAGCATTCAACGCTTGCTCCTCACGGCCGGTCAACTTCGCTTGCAACGACTCCGCTATTCCTTTAGCGATCTCGCTCTCGACGCTAAAAATGTCACTCAACTTTCGGTCGTACGTATCGGCCCAGAGTTGCGAGCCGGTTTGGGCGTTAACCAAGTGAACGTTGACCCTCACCTGATTGCCTGCCTTCTGGACGCTACCCTCAAGGATGTTCGCTACGCCAAGCTGCTTTGCGATTTCAGCGAGATTGCCCGGTTCGCTTTGATATCCCTGAGTCGAAGTACGCGAAATCACTTTCAAATCCCCGATCTTGGTGAGACGTGTCAGGACTTCTTCCTGGATGCCATCGCCAAAATAAGCGTTATCCGGATCGCTGCTTAAGTTTTGAAAAGGCAGGACCGCGACCGATTTGTCGATTTTATCCCGGACGGCTCGTGGCAATAGAAAAAATCCAGCCGAAGCAGAGATGATGACAGCGAGGGCAATGAGCAAAATGAGATTTCGTCGCCGATGAGCTCCTGGTGTTGTTGGCGTGCCCTGGATTCCTTGCGGCGTGATGTCGTATGCCCAGGCGAGTATAAGAGCAATCGGAAAACCGATTAACAAAAGCACAATCACGAGTCGCAAACTCCAATTCGGCAATTCCCATGCTGGAAACGCCGCCGAGGCGATTTGAATCAAGAATCCTGCGGCGACGACGTAAGCCGCGGCGACACGATAAACCTTTCGCCGCTGCAACTCCTCGAAGAAGCCGCTCATGATATAGGTTTGTCCACTTTGATCATAATCTCTTGCCGCTTGTCCGACAGGCAAATACCTGTCCAAAAGCGATGTGCTGCTTCAATGAGCACACAAACAACGACATCACAAAAGGCGGATCGGCTTTCCGAGCATGAAATTGTCTCGTGCGTCGATTGGCCTGAGAGGCCGACCTTACGTGTAACCGGTTAAGATCTGACGCTGCTACAGTCGACGCGGTGCTGGACGGCATGGCAGTGGTTGTAATGAGGGGGCAGAAACGCGAGATTCAGACCGCCTCGCAATCGCAGTGGCGGTAACCATGAATTTCCACTTGTTCGACCTGGCAGGATTCATCGGCGTTCTGCTGATCGTAGTTGCGTATTTACTTCTGCAATTGGAGAAACTCCCGAGCTCGTCGCCGAGATATTCACTGCTGAACGCAGGCGGAGCACTGCTGATAATCGTTTCGCTCATCTTCGCTTTCAATTTGTCAGCGTTTATCATGGAGGCGTTTTGGTTTTTGATCAGCTTGTTCGGTTTATGGCGTTCACTCAGTACCAGAAAACATTCGAAACCTGGCCAGCAATGGCCACAATGAATCTCAGGGAAACGACGCGTCGCGACAGACGTCAGGGTAGGCGCTTGTTCGATGTAGGATCGCCAGGATCGTATTCCCAAAGCCGCGACGGATCGCCGAAAACCGCGCCGATCGCGCGGTCGGGCCAGATCTCAAGATAGCTCAGTAGCAGCGCCATCAGCGGCACGAGGATGAAGTAGAGGCCGTGCGCGGCCATGAAAAACATCGCGACTGCGCGCAGGATCAGGAGATAAAGATCCCACCGCGCCCGCTGCTTCAGTTCGTTGTCAGGCATAGTGTCGTAGCCCATGCGGAAGGCCCTCCAGAAATGACTCGCTGCAAGCGAGCCGAAGGTGAACCAGAGCGCCGGAGAATGCGCGAGCTGTTGGCGCAATTCGTTGCCGAGGAGAAGATCGTGGAGCGGAATCAGCACGATCCAATACGGCAGACCGACAACGCCGACGAGCAAGAGCCACACAAACACACCGCGCACCACGTTGCCGACCAACGTCGTGTGATCCTTCTTGGATTGCGTCTCGCGCAGCGCGCGCGGAATCATCGCGGCGACGATCGCGGCCAGTGCGGTTAACCCGTCAAACCAATAATTGAAAACGGCGACCGCAGCGGACCAGCCGAAAGCATAGATGCCGACGACAGGAATCATGTTGCGCGCGAGCACGACCCATGCACCTGGCCGCGACGCGAACTCGCGCAGATGTTGGGAGAGCGGCGGCGGCCGAATTTGTCGCGTCGCCGTTGACCTGGTTGTCTCCGGAGGCTTTGGCATCGCGAGATTAAAGACAGGTCGAGAACACCAAATCAATTCGCTTCGAAGCGCGCAGCGAAGTGTCGGCGTTACCGCGAAACAAGAAATAACGCGAGACCGGCCGCAATCAGATCTTCGCAGGCGGCAACCACGAGGTCCTTAACGTGCAAATCCAGACGTCTCCTGATGCCGTAGCCGAGAAAGGCGCCGACAATGCCTCCTATTCCACCAAGCAGCGTTCCCGCGAGCAATGATTTCCCGACCGCAGCACAGAGACATGCGCCACAAAGGCCTCCTGTGACGACACGCGCCATTAACGGTGCAGGCGCAGTCCGTTTCGGAATCATCGGCAGTTTGTCTGCGACTACCTCGCCGATCGCGAGCAGGGAAAATATTGCGACCGCAGGCGTTGATCCAATGAACGCAAGCGGGGAGCCGTGCAGATTCAACCAGCCGAGGTGCGCGCCCCATGCCACGACAGCGGGCGCGGTCAATGAACGCAACCCGGCCACAATTCCGATTCCAAGGGCGAGAACGAAAACGTAGTTCATTGAAATGATTTCTATTCTGGCTTCCGTCGAAAACAAGCTCTGTGCAACGGCACTAGAATGGCCATTGAGAAATAAATCCAGCCGCTCCACTCGATTTGCGTTCCAGGCAGGCATAGCGCCAGTACCAGCGAAACAAGTCCGACGCCGACTGGGATACTCTATCCGGTTACCTCATTAAACGTCATTGTTCGTTCTCGTGCGTTCAACAGCAACGGCTCCCCCAATTGCCACGCACGCAAATTCAAGAGCACCATCTCCAGTGCGATAGCGGTGAATCCTAATGCAAAAATCGCGAAAAGAGCGCGGACTTGCGATTCAGAATGCGCGCCAAGCACATGACCGACTCGGCCGCCGCTGAGCAAAAACCACATGGAACTGAAAATCGCTTTGAGCGGGTAAATGTAGATCAACATCGTCACAATCATTGCCCAGCTAATGAAGATGGACACGCCGTCTTCCAGCCCGTAGCGTCGGCTCCACAACCAATGACCGCGCCAAAAGATTCCCAGCACAATGATGCTCGCCACAAACGCCGGCAACATTTTTGAAAGCCGCGAGGAGAGTTTCGATATCGTCGGGGATTTGTTGCGTAGCGATCACGAGCATGGTGATTGCGAACGCAAACGCTGCATCGATGAAGGTTTCCAGCCGCGTCATCGCAATGCCACGCAAGCGAAATCCGCCTAGCCGCGGAAGCGCATCCAACTGCGGTGGCAAACCGGACGTGATTTCCTCTGCGCGCTCGTTCATCCAGTTGGCGATATTACCGCAAGGAAGGGGGGCGTCTGTAGAGTTATTTCTCAGTGAGTTGTAGCTACGGTCCAGTGGACCGTCCCGGCACGAATGCACATCTCTGAACCGGCCGCAGGCCGGTGGCTACAGACGCATATCTGGCCGCGTTCCATCTCGACACGAGCGATTGCGTCGGTCACAATGGCGCGGTGATGACTCGCCATGGCATTCAACGAATGCTGTCGTGTTTTGTGCCGGGCGCACTGCTGTTCTTGTGGTCGATGGTGCTGTCTTGGGCCGCGACTTTAGATGATCTAAAGCAATTGGAGATCACTTGCTACGTTCCGTCCTATCTGCCGCAGGGACTCCGGTTGCAAAATGTCGAGGTTACGTACGACGAGATCCAGGAGAATGAAGATCAGAGCCACCCGTTGCCGCTTTACTCTATCCAATATGGAAACGGCTGGAACGCGACATTCACCATCGAATCAGCGAGAGAAGGCATCGGCGACCGAAACATCATGGCCGACGAGGAGAACGCGGAAGAAACTGAAATCAAATCGCC
>Ga0137412_10002231_pt1 | contig 15295 bp, 15 predicted proteins | sample CZODoug2_1_16fun_FD_122160 | JGI IMG/M metagenome (GOLD analysis project Ga0137412, IMG submission 122160) | Vadose zone soil fungal communities from Angelo Coast Range Reserve, California, USA - CZODoug2_1_16fungal (Hybrid Assembly) | ecosystem: Environmental > Terrestrial > Soil > Vadose zone...
TCCCCCGCCCCCGCCACCGCGGAATCCCCCGCCCCCGCGTTGTGCAAACGCAGGGATTGCCGTGGACGCAAACAGAATTGTTATGCTGATCGTGAATTTCGAAAATAATGACCGAGACATTTCAAGGCCTCCGCTAGAGCTGCGTAAGACCTGCCGACGAGTTCGCGAGTCGAACCCGTTTTGCCCTATACTGAATAGATTCTACACCCGTGCGGGGGGTTGCATGCAGGCGAATCTCTCGCGGGTAGAGCCCTATTGGGGGAACGTTCTGAAAGCAGCCTGATATTTGCATTTCAGGAGCTCGGGACTTCAACCCCGGCACTCGGGCTCGTCTAAGAAGGGCATTGATTGGAATTCAAGACGCCGCCGATGGTTGAGAACACCAAATCTTGCGCACCTGCCGCAACCGGCAGCGACAGGGCCGCCAGAGCGAGCACCCCCAGGTATTTCATTGATGTTTGCCTCATTAGGCAATCTGTGGGAAGAATAACGCCTCAGGAGGCAAGCAACAAGCCGGATTCTTGATGAAGAAACAGTTCCGTGCCGTACTATGCGCGAGCCGCTTTGCCGCGATAGGCCGGAACGAACGTGTCAGTGATAAACGTTTCGATCGTTGTTGGAGTTGTATTTCTCGGTGAGCGCGTTTCCCGAGGTTTCATGTAGCCGGAATTCAACGCATCGGACATTTCGAGTAAGAGATCCGCCATATTGGAAGACATTCCCATTTGCATCAAAGCCGGCTTCAACTGTGTTGCCGGCAGCTGCTGGTAGGCCAGGTCGGGTTTGCCAATCCCTGCGCCTATGATCTTGGCAACTTCCGTGTAAGTGACATCACGAGCCCCGAGCAGCTCGCGCGACTGCTTTCCCACGAAATCCAATTTCAAAAGGATGTCGGCGGCCACCGCACCGATATCGCGTGTCGCGATCATTGCGAGTGGCAGATCCGGACGGATTGGGCCGGCGACGGTTCCTAACGATTGAATTACGCCCACCTGCAACAACACGTTTTCCATGAAATAGCCGGCCCGCAGGAAAACCGCATTCAGTCCGGCAATCGCTTCGAGTTTTTTCTCCATGTCGTGTAGCCCTACGACGGGACCTACTTTGTCCGATTTGTCGGCCCCGACACTGCTCAGGGCGACGACGTGTGTTACCCCGCTGTTTTTGATGGCAGCAGCCAATGCGTCGTTCACTCGTTCCTGGTACGCACGAACATCCGGCGCACTTATATTGGGTGGGTTCATCGCGTACACTGCCTTCGCGCCGGAAAATGCCTTCTTGAGCGCGCCCGCGTCAGTCACATCGGCGACGAACGCTTCCGCGCCCTTCTGGGTGAATCGCTCCAGACGTGTTGCGTCTCGTCCAATAACGCGCACTTTTTGTCCATGCGAAAGTAGTTTCTCCGCTGCCGCGCCTCCAGTTTTTCCTGAGGCGCCAGTAATTACGAACATGTTTTCCTCCTTGCCGCCGGTTGTCCCGGACAGCTCTTGTCTCAACAGATTGGATTCCCGCGAACTCCGGGGGGTTAAAACTACCTGGGGGTATAAATTCTTGATTTGTGGGCCGCTCAGCGGCTGAGACGGTCCATTCCGATTGGATCGTACCGGTCGCCGGCAGCCATTCCGGACGGCAGTTCCTGATCGATTCGTGCCAGGTCCGCGGGAGTAAGAGTAACGCGGACCGATTCGACATTTTCGTCTAGATATGTGCGGCGCTTGGTGCCGGCGATCGGAACGATGTCGCTTCCCTGAGCCAGGACCCAAGCGAGAGCGAGTTGGGCTGCGGTGCAATTTTTCTCGCTGGCAATTTTCTCGATTCGGTCGACCAACTCGGCGTTCCGCTTGATGTTTTCGCTCCGAAATCTCGGAGAAGTGCGCCGATAATCACCGGCATCGAGTTTTTCGGGATTGCGGAGTTTTCCCGTGAGGAACCCGCGTCCCAGCGGGCTATACGCCACAAACCCGATGCCCAATTCGCGGCATGTCGGAAGGACTTCCCTTTCGTGATCTCGCGTCCAGAGCGAATATTCGGATTGCAACGCGGCGATGGGATGCACCTTGGCGGCGCGGCGCACCGTGGCAGGCGCGGCTTCCGAAAGGCCCAGGAATCGCACCTTGCCCTGCTGCACCAGTCGCGCCATCGCGCCTACCGTTTCTTCAATGGGAACGCTGGTGTCCACCCGATGCTGATAGTAAAGATCGATTTGCTCGACGCCCAGCCGCCGCAGGCTCGCCTCGCAGGCTTGCTGCACGTATTCGGGACGCCCATTCACGCCCAAAAACTTGCCCTCGGGTGAACGGACATTCCCAAACTTCGTGGCCAAAATGACTTCATGCCGGCGGCCGCGAATCGCGCGCCCGACCAACTCTTCATTTCGGCCGACTCCGTACATGTCGGCCGTATCCAAAAAATTGATTCCCAGTTCGATGGCGCGATGAATGGTGGCGATGGATTCGGTTTCGTCCGTCGAACCGTAAAACTCAGACATGCCCATGCAGCCGAGGCCGAGCGCGGAGACTACCAGTTCGCTGCGGCCCAAGCGGCGCTGCGGCATGTGCGCAAAATGTTTGGCCTCGGTTGCGGTCATAATATTACGTATTAGGGCGGGCTCCCCTTCTGGATTCAGGGTAAACAAGTAAAGCCCGCACCCGACGCTCGCATTATGTGGCAGGAGCTAGATTCGTGTCGAGGCCCAGGCCCAGCCGGGCGGCCAGTTCCTGGCGTGCGCGCCACAAGCGGGCCTTCAGCGTGTTCCGCGAAACACCCAGCGCGTGTGCCGCTTCCTCGGCGGAGAGTCCTTCGATTTCCCGCAGCCAAAACGCGGTCCGCAAGAGCGGAGAGATTTCCGCAAGTTTCTTGCCCACGCGCTCTCTGAGCTCGGTCCCGGCGTAAATCTGCTCGGGATTGGGGCTTTCATCAGCGAAACGCTCGGCGAGCGGCAACTCACCCTCGGACGTCCAGTCATCCAGCGAAACTGCCGGACGGGAACGCTTACTGCGGCGGCGCATCAATGCTGCGTTGATGACGATCCGCGTCAGCCAGGTCGAGAATTGCGAACGGCGCTCGAACCTTGGCAGATTACGATACGCGGAAAGCAGTCCTTCCTGCAGAGCTTCTTCCGCGTCCTCCGGGTTGCCGAGGACTCGCAAAGCCGTCTGATAGAGCGCGCGCGTGTTGCGGGCGAACAACGCGTCGAGAGCCCGCGCGTCGCCTTTCAACCCACGGTCGATTAGCTGTTCCTCGCTCTGTTCGGCCAAGTCCAGGACTGCAAAGGTACTCTTCGGATGATGGCGCCCTTGATTCATGACTTTTTCTCCCCCTCGAACTGGATAAACTCTCGTATGAATCGCGTGCCTTCATGCTCCACTATTGTTCTTCCTTGCGCCTGCCAGTGAAACTTTTCTGCTACTTCTTAATATTTGACGCTGGTTCCGCCCAATTGATGCGCCGGGGGCACTCGATCTGGAGACCCGAACGCAAGTCGCGACCTATGCTCAGCGCACAAAATCGCGGCACCACTAAGCAAGAAACCAGCTAACACGATGATTGTAAAAAGCTTTTTCGGCAACCCGCTCGCGTCCAAAATCTCTTTCTTTCCCATGATCTCCTCCACAAATGCCCGGACCATGCACCCGCACCCTTTAATTTCCGCGCCCTGCTGGCGCATCTCAGCCAGCAATCGCTTTCCTGCGGGGTCGATATAGCTGACGGCCTTCAAATGTACTTTGGCAGAAACCTCGCTTTGAGGAGGTCTTTCCGTCCACAACCGCTTCAATTCAGATACCCATTCACCCGAGAGTTTTCCCTCGAGCTCCCAGATTTCAGAGGAGTCCTCTTTTTTGATTGTAACTCTGAGCATTGCCCCCCTCTTCCAAATACGTAAACAAATTAGCATGCCGAATGCCAAATTGCCGATTGGAGGGCACTATTATAACACACTTATTTACATACACTTACAAAATACAATTCAGTGAAAATTGAGAATTTGTCAGATTGTGCGGGTTGAGCTCTGCCGAAATAAAGGCACATGTCGAAATACCGGCACCACCTAGGTGCCATCAGCGGGGTCGAGTGAGACCGAGCTTTTGCATCCGGGATTGCAGTGTGGTGCGCTTCATTCCTAGCTTCGCGGCAGCGCCGCTTGGGCCAGCCAAGACCCAATTGGTGGCCTCAAGGGCTTTTAAGACATGCTCGCGTTGGGCAGCTTCGAGCGTGAGCATCTCCCCGGCGGCAGGTTCTGAAGGAAGCTTCAACTCGCTCAACGGTACGCGGAGTACGGGACCGGGCGAAACGATGACGGCGCGCTCGATCAGGTTCTCGAGTTCGCGGATATTTCCCGGCCATGAATAGCGAACCAGCAGGTCCAGAGTCTCCGAAGGAATCGTTTCGACGGTGCGGTTCATGCGGCGTGCATGTTTTTGAACGAAGTAGCGCACGAGCGTGGGAATGTCCTCTTGCCGCTCGCGCAGGGGCGGCATGACCAGGGGGAACACACGAAGCCGGTAATAGAGGTCGCTACGAAATGTGCGTGCGGCGACCATCTCGTCCAGATTGCGGTTGGTGGCGGCCACCAAGCGGACGTCCACACGAATCGAGCGGACGCTTCCTAGCCGTTCGAACTCCTGTTCCTGAAGCACGCGCAAAAGTTTGGGCTGCAGTTCGAGCGGGATGTCGCCAACTTCATCGAGGAAAATCGTGCCGCGGTGGGCCAGCTCGAACCGGCCTATGCGTTGCGCGATGGCTCCCGTAAAGGCACCCCGCTCGTGGCCAAACAATTCCGATTCGAGCAGGCCGGCGGGGATGGCCGCGCAATTCACCTTCACAAACGTGTGGTCGCGCCGGGGACTCAGATTGTGAATCGCCCGGGCGATCAGTTCCTTTCCCGTGCCGGTTTCCCCCTGGATGAGCACGGCGGAATCTGTGGGCGCTACGGTTTCGACCTGCTTCAGCACGGCGCGCAGCAATGGGCTTTCGCCCACAATTTCCTCGAAGTTCATCTCCGAGCGGATTTCGTCTTCGAGGTAGAGTTTCTCCTGCGCCAATCTATTTCTCAGTTCGGCGATCTCCTGGAACGCGAGGGCGTTTTCAACCGCGATAGCCACTTGTCCCGCTACCTGAACGAGTAGGTCCACGTCGCCCTGCTGAAACGCGGCGTCGCGGAGACTTGCAAGGCTCAGAGTGCCCAAGGCGCGGTCATGCGTAATCAACGGCATGGAGACGACGGAGCGCACGCCTTCGTCCCGCATCAGCCGCGACGTAGGCGAGTCGAATCCTTCCATGGCCGCGTGGTCCAGGACAACCGGCCGTCGGCTTCGAAAAGCGCTGCCGGCGATGGAACCCTCGAGCGGCACAAGCATTTCTTCGTGGATCAATCCCTTTCCCTGCGGGAAGTCGAGCGCCAGCATGCGCATTCTGTTTTTGTCTTCTTCGTACAGGGCCAGGCTGGTGTACTCATGGTGGATGACGCGGCGGAGCGAGGCGGAAATCGCGTTGAGCAGAGAGCGCAGGTCGAGTTTGGAAACCATGGCGTTGTTGACTTCGAGCAGCACGCGCAGCCGGTCGCGTTCCTGCGCCAATTGCCGTTGGTACGCCTGGGCGCGCTCGAAATTGAGCGCGTTGTCCACCGCCACGGCGACTTGCCGCGCCACCTGCTGCATGAATGCGATCTCGCTTTCGGCATAGCCGTGGGCCGTGCCTCGCCCGAAGCTCATCACGCCCAGGCGCCTCTGCGCCGTCGTAAGCGGAACCGAGCAGGCTGACCTCACGCCATTCTCCCGCAAAATATGCAAGAGGGCCGGGTATCGCGTTTCTTCCTCCGTGTCGTTCAAAATGAACGGCTGCTGTGTTTCCCACACCCACCCGGACGGGGTTTCACCCACCGGAAATTCTGCCCCAGGACGAATCTTGCTGGGTCTTTCGGTTTCGAGGATGTGCAGCCGCATGACGTTGCGCGACGCGTCATGCAAGGTCAGGTTCAGGTAATCAAATTCCACCACGCCGTGCAGCCGGGCCGCCAGTTCGTGAAACAATTCCCTCAGGTCTCGGTGCTGCGAGATGGCTTCCGCCACCTCGAGGAGCGCCCGGTGCTGCGCCTCCGGAGAAACAGCCGCCAACTGCCGGGTGGGAACATCACTCATACAGTCGAGAATAGCACTCCGATTCACCGAGGCTCAACTTGGCGGGGCGTAGAACTAGGGATACAAACCGGCGTGCCCGAGGGATGGACGCTATTTTTCGGGAGTGACGCATCACTTCGGGAGATTGGCCGGGTTGCGCACGACTGGAAGCAGCTTCTGAATTTCGCCGCGGTAAGGCGCAAGAAACTTCTCGTTTGCTGCGTTGACAGCGCTCAAACGTTCTTTGAGCGGCGTCGGAGTGAGGTCGGCGAGTGGCTGCCCTTCTTTACCTGTCGCAACGGTTGGCCCCGGAACCTGCAGGGCGGATTCCACGGCCTCCGCGATACCTCGGTACGTCCGGCCGTCGAGTTTCATGTCGTCCGCGACGATCTGATCCATCGAGAGCGCCACCAAATTTGCCCGTTCCAGCGTTTTCACGTCGTCCTGCGTGGGGACGCGTCCCGAGGCGCCGCCGGCGATGATCTTTTTTGCGCCTTCGAGCGCAGCCTTGTCGGCAGGCGCGGGGTTTTTCACGCGCTCGGCCGCTGCACGCATCACTTTCAAGTACAGCTCGACGTCCTCCTGGGTCAAGGGATCGAGTTTTTGTTCCGTTTGCTGCTCGAGTGTGGCTTCCGCGGGCTTCGCGCCGGGCGCTGCGGGGGAATTTTCGCCACCCTCGGAGAGCGGAGCGGTTTCCTTACGGCCGCAGCCAGTAAAAGACACCGCGGCGCAGAGCGCGATTCCCAGCCAGAGCGTTCGAACGCGGTTCGATATGCGCATCAGGATCTCCCGGCGGCGAAATCTTACGGTGCGCGGGGCCGCGCGTCAATCGAGCGGTGAGCGGCGCGTTCCGAAATTGTTCGAACCAAGAAAATCCCGAAAAATCGAAAAAATGAATTGACAGGCACCGGAATTCGACCGCATAATTATGCAGTTGACTGTATATTCTTGAACTCCATGGGATTGAACGCACACAAACGGTTTCGGCAAGGACAGATCTTGAAACTCATCACCAGCGAACCGATCTCCAGCCAGGATGAGCTGCGGAGGCGTCTGTCGCACGTGAAGGTTCGCGTGACGCAGGCCACGCTTTCGCGGGACATGTCCGAGCTCAAGCTGGTGAAGACCTCGGCCGGTTACAAGCCGCTCTCGAACGGCGAGGAAGCCTCGGCGCCCCTGCCGCCGCTCGGCCGCGCCCTGCGGGAGTTTCTCGTGGACCTGCGCCCGGCGTTCAACCTGCTGGTGCTGAAGACGCCGCCCTCGGGCGCGCAACCGCTCGCCGCGGCGCTCGACGCCGAAAAGTTCAAGGAAGTGGCCGGCACGATCGCGGGGGACGACACTGTCCTGGTCATCACGCCCTCGCGCCAGGCGCGCGCCGCCGTCCAGAAACGCATGGAGGATCTGCTCCGATGAACGACCCGCAACGGGTCGCCGTGGTCGGAGCGACGGGCTATGCAGGGTTCGAGCTGGCCCAGCTTCTCCTTCGGCACCCGAAAATTCAAAAACCCACCTTCTATCTGCGTGAAAGTTCCGCGCACGTGAAGTGTCTGACTGAGATTTTTCCGCGCTTGCGGGGCTGGGGCGAAGCGCCTTGCAGGACCTTTTCGGTCGACGCCGTGGCCGCGAGCGGTGCGGCAACGGTGTTTCTCGCCACGCCGCACGAAGCATCGCTCGAACTGGTGCCGCAGCTTTTGAGCGCGGGCCTGCGCGTGGTGGACCTGAGTGGCGCGTTCCGTTTCCGCGATCCGGAAACGTTCGCGCACTGGTACAAATTGCCGGCGCCGCCGCGCGAACTGGCGGAGGAAGCCGTTTACGGTCTGCCTGAGTTATACGCCGACCAGTTGCCGGATGCGCGCCTGGTTGCCAATCCCGGCTGCTATCCGACCAGCGTGATTCTTGGCTTGCGGCCGCTGGTGGAGTCCGGCTGGATCGCGCGCGAGCGCGGCATCGTCTGTGATTGCAAATCAGGCGCGTCGGGAGCAGGCAAGGAACCGAAACGCGAGCTGCACTTTGTCGAGGTGGACGAAAATTTACGCGCCTACGGGCTGTTTTCGCACCGGCACACGCCGGAAGTAACTGAACATCTGGGCATCGGCGGCGACGACCTGGTCTTCACAACGCACCTGCTGCCGGTCGCGCGCGGCATTCTTTCGACGCTATACGTTTGGCTTGCCGAGCCGCATACGGAGGCGGAAGTCGAGGCGCTCTTTCGTCAGTTCTATGCGGACCGCCCGATGGTGCGACTCTGGCCTGCCGGGAAGTTGCCGGAGCTGCAGCACGTCGCGTACACGAATTTCTGCGACATCGGTTTCGCGCTCGATCCCGCGGGGCGGCGCCTCGCGGTGGTGAGCTGTCTTGACAATCTGGGGAAGGGCGCCGCGGGCCAGGCTGTGCAGAGCATGAACGCGATGCTGGGCATCGGGGAGGCCACGGGACTCACATGAGAATGGTCGTTAAAGTTGCGGGGGCATTACTCGATGACGCGGCGGCGATGGAATCGCTGGCGCGGCAGGTGGCGCAGCTCGCCCACCAGGGCCACGAAATTTTGATGGTGCATGGCGGCGGAAAAATTTTCACCGCCACGCTCAAGCGCATGGGGATTGACAGCCGGTTTGTCAACGGACTGCGCGTGACGGACCGCGAAACGCGCGATGTCGCTGTGATGGTCTTGGGCGGATTGCTCAACAAACGGCTCGCCGGAGCCATTTCAGCCGCGGGGCAGCCCGCAGTGGGCATCTGCGCTTCTGATTCGGGCTGCTTGCTGGCTGAACCGATGATGCATGACGAAGTCATCGGCGGCCTGGGTTTTGTCGGCTACTTGACCGGAGCGAATCTGGGGTTTATCGAGTCATTCTGGAAGGCGGGCGTTGTGCCGGTGGCATCGTGCCTCGGCCTCGGCGCTGACGGCGAGCTTTACAACATCAACGCCGACCACATGGCTGCCGCCTGCGCCGAATTCATTCACGCCGACCGGCTGATTTATCTCACAGACGTCGCCGGGGTCCTCAACGGCGAAAAGGTGCTCAAGGTGGTTTCGACCGCCGATGCCGAGGATCTGATCCGCCAGAATAAAGTTTCCGGTGGGATGATTCTGAAGCTGGAGGCGTGCAAACGCGCGCTTTCCGCCGGCGTCACCGAAGTGCGTATCGTCGGCGGCTCGGTGCCCAAGGGATTGCTGGCCGCGGCAAACGGCATGCGGTTTCCCGGCACGCGCATCACATCGGAATATCCCGCAAGCGCCGCAGGGGTGGCGCAGTGAAATCGATACCCAAAAAAACGAAGAAGAGCGCCGCCGCAAGCGGGGCGGGCGCCGCGCAGCGTTCCGTCCTCCGAGACGTTTCGCGCCACTTGATGAACACGTACAAGCGGTCCGACATGGTCTTCACGCATGGGCGTGGGTGCTATGTTTTCGATCAAAGCGGGAAGAAGTATCTCGATTTTCTGGGCGGGATTGCCGTGAACGCGCTGGGATATTCGTATCCGGACCTTGTGCGCACGATCCGCCGTGAGGCGGGACGCGCGGTTCACGTCTCGAATCTGTTTCACAATCCTTTTCAAGGGCCGCTGGCAGCTAAGCTCGCGAAGTGGTCGCACATGGACCGCGTATTTTTCACGAACAGCGGCTCCGAGGCAATCGAGGGCGCGCTCAAGCTCGCGCGCATCGCCGCCCGGCAGAAATCGGGCGGCACCGGAAAGACGCGCGTGTTGGCGCTTGAAAATTCCTTTCATGGCCGCACATTTGGCGCTCTCTCGATCACGCACACACTGAAATACAGGGAACCATTTGAGCCGCTCGTTCCCGGAGTGGAATTCGTCCGCTTCAACGATGTCGCGGACCTGGAAGCGAAATTCAACGGCAATGTTTGCGCGATCGTCATCGAGCCGGTGCAGGGCGAGGGCGGAATTTTTCCCGTGAGCGATACGTTCTGGAAACGTGCCCGCGAGCTGGCGACACAGCACGGCGCAGCGCTGATCGCCGACGAAATTCAATGCGGCCTGGGCCGCACGGGCCGAGCCTTTGCCTACCAGCGGCTTACGGGCCTGCCGGACATCGTCGTGGTTGCAAAACCGCTCGCGGGCGGGCTGCCGCTGGGCGCTTTCCTGGCGCGCGAGGAGTTTGCCGCGGCATTTTCGCCCGGCCTCCATGGCTCCACGTTTGGCGGGGGTCCTCTGGTGTGCGCCACGGGTTTGACCTTTCTCGACACGGTCGAGCGGAAGCACCTGCTCGCCAATGTGCGCGCGCGTGGAGCGGAGTTGCGCGCGGGTTTGAAGAAACTCGCCGCCAAGTTTGATTTCATCCGCGAGGTGCGCGGGGAAGGATTGATGCTGGGTGTGGGCCTGGACGTCGAGGGCGCTCCCTACGTTGCCGAGGCCCTCCAGCAGGGCCTGCTCATCAACTGCACGCACGAACACACCCTTCGCCTGCTGCCGCCATTCATATTGACCGCGCAGCAGGTCAAGGAAGGACTTTCTAAACTCGATTCAGTCTTTGCGAAGACCGAGCGGCCCGCCAAGACGCAGGCCGTACCCCCTACCACCGCCCCGGCTCTGGCGCTCGCGGCGGCGAGGTAAACATGAATGCGCACGCCCCTGCATTGAGTCTTGCCTCCGACCTGCTGACCGGAACGGAGTGGAACGCCGCGCAAGTCCGCGAGCTGTTTCGTCTGGCTACGGATGTCAAGGCGCACCCGGACCGCTACAAGAAAGCTCTCGCGGGCCGATTCTTGGCGATGGTTTTTGAAAAGCCGTCGTTGCGCACGCGTGTCACGTTTGAAGTCGGCATCGTGAGCCTCGGCGGCTCGGCAATTCTTCTGGATCATGCGAACGCGCGGCTGGGCGAGCGCGAATCAATTGCCGACGTCGCGCGGAGCCTGTCGCGCTGGGTGCAGGGAATCGTTGCGCGCGTATTTTCGCAGGAGGCTCTCGACACCCTGGCGGCGCATGCGAGCGTTCCAGTCATCAACGCGCTGTCCGATCTCTACCATCCCTGCCAGACGTTTGCCGACTTCTTCACGCTGGAAGAAAAATTCGGCTCCACTCCCGGCGTAAGACTCGCTTACATCGGCGACGGCAACAACGTGTGCCATTCGTTGATGATTGCTGGATCGCGCATGGGCGCGCATGTGCGGATCGCGACGCCCGCGGGCTACGAGCCTGACGCGAAAATCGTCGAGGCGGCGCGCCGCGATGCGGCCTCCACGCAGGGAACCATTGAATTATTCCGCGCGCCTGAGGATGCCATTTGCGGCGCGCAGGCGGTTTACACCGACGTCTGGGCCAGCATGGGCCAGGAAAGCGAGGCGGAAGCGCGCGCCGCCATTTTCGCGCCGTATCAGGTGAACGCCGCGCTAATGTCCCACGCCGCGCCGGATGCTGTTTTCCTCCACTGTCTTCCCGCGCATCGCGGCTCGGAAGTCACCGACGAGGTGATGGAATCGCCGCGCTCGATCGTATTTGACCAGGCTGAAAATCGCCTGCACGTGCAGAAAGCCATCCTGTTGATGCTCCTAAGCTGAAAGGACAACCGGTGCCAAAGAAAGTAGTTCTCGCCTATTCGGGCGGACTTGATACGTCAATCATTATTCCGTGGCTCAAGGAAACGTACGGTTGCGAAGTAATTGCCATGGTTGGCGACGTCGGCCAGCAGGAGGATCTGAAGGCAGCCAAGCGCAAGGCGCTCTCGACCGGGGCGTCCTCGGCCACGATCGAAGACCTGCGCGAAGAATTCCTGACCCGCTACATCTGGCCGACACTGCGCGCGGGCGCGGTGTACGAACACAAGTATTTGCTCGGCACATCAATGGCGCGGCCCGTGCTGGCCAAGCGCCAGGCGGAAATCGCGCTCGAAACCGGCGCTGACGCGGTCGCTCACGGCTGCACGGGCAAGGGCAACGATCAGGTGCGGTTTGAACTGGCCTACAAAGCCATTGCGCCAAGCGTGAAAATCATCGCGCCGTGGCGCGAGTGGACCATCAACTCGCGTGAGGACGCCATCGCCTACGCGAAGGCGCACAACATACCTATCGAGCAGACCAAAGCGAATATTTACTCGCGCGACCGCAACATCTGGCACCTGAGCCACGAAGGCGGCGTGCTCGAAGATCCCGCGAACGAGCCCGAAGAGGCGATGTGGCAGTGGATCGTTTCGCCGGAAAAAGCCCCAAATAAACCTGCTGAAGTGGAAATTGGCTTCGATGAAGGCACGCCAGTGTCGATCAACGGAAAGAAGCGGTCCGCTGTCGCGCTGCTCGATGAGCTCAACGAAATTGCGGCGGCGCATGGTGTGGGCCGGATCGATCTGGTCGAAAACCGCCTGGTGGGCATCAAGTCGCGCGGCGCATATGAAACGCCCGGCGGCACGCTGCTGGTGACCGCGCATCGCGAACTGGAGACTCTGTGCCTTGACCGCGAGACGGCGCACTACTCGGAGATGCTGTCGTTACGTTACGCCGAGCTAGTCTATTACGGCATGTGGTTCACGCCGCAGCGCGAGGCGCTCGATGCGTATTTCACCGCCGCGCAGCAGCGTGTCACGGGCACAGTGGGCCTCAAGCTGTACAAGGGCAACATCACGGTCACGAAGCGCGCCTCGCCGTATTCGCTGTATCGCAAGGGCCTCGCGAGCTTCGCCATGACCGGCTACAACCCAAAAGACGCCGAGGGCTTCATCAATTTGTTCGCCCTGCCGGTGACGATCCCGGAGCAAGCAAAAGGGGCAAAGGCACGGTGACGGCCACGCCCAAAGAGCAGCCCTCGGGAAAACCTGCCCGTCCGGCAGGCGGGTTGTGGGGCGGACGGTTTGACCGTGCGCCCGACGAACTGTTCTACCAGTTTCAGAGGTCTTTCGCATTCGATCGCCGCCTGTTGCCTTACGAGCTGGCTGTCGATCGTGTGTGGGCGGGCGCGCTGAAATCGGCGGGCATTCTCACCGTCGAGGAAATGCGCGACACCCTCTCCGCGCTCGACAAGATTGCCGGGCGCGCGGCGGGCGATCCGGCATGGCTTGACGCGTCGCCGGCTGAGGACGTGCACCATTTCGTTGAAACCGCGCTTGTCGAATACCTCGGGCCGCTGGGCTACAAATTGCACACGGGCCGCAGCCGCAATGAATTGGTGGCCACCGACTTCCGCATGTTCGTGAAAGAGGCCGCGCACGAAACGCGCGCCGCTGTCGCGCAATTGATTGCTGCGCTTGTCAGCCAGGCGGAGAGCAGGCTTGGCGTTGCCATGCCCGGCATGACGCACATGCAGCACGCGCAGCCAATCTTGTTTTCGCATTTTCTCCTCGCGCACGCCGAAGCGTTTTTCCGCGACGTGGTCCGGCTCGATGCAGCCGTGGCCACAGCGGACGCCTGCCCGATGGGCTCGGGCGCGCTGGCGGGATGCGCGCTGGATATCGATCGCGGGGACATCGCGCGCGAACTGGGCTTCGCGCGCCCCACCGCGAACAGCCTCGATGCCGCGAGCGACCGCGATTTCGCGCTCGATTACCTCTACGCGCTGGCCGTGATCGCCACGCATCTCTCCCGCCTGTCCGAGGATTTTGTGGTGTTCGCTTCGCAGGAGTTCGGCTTCATTGTGCTGCCCGATGAGTATTCGACCGGCAGCAGCCTGATGCCGCAGAAAAAAAATCCCGACGCGTGGGAACTGCTCCGCGGCAAGACGGGACGCGTGACCGCATCGCTGCACGCGCTGTTGACGACGCTCAAAGGGCTCCCGTCGAGCTACCAGCGCGACTTGCAGGAAGACAAGGAGCCCGTGTTCGCGGCGCACGACCAGGCCATCGCCATGCTGGCCGTTGCCGCGGGCGCCGTCGCCGCAACACGTCCCAACGAAACGCGCATGCGCGAGGCTGCCTCCGACCCGGCGCTGCTGGCCACCGAAGCCGCGCACTATCTGGTCCGCAAGGGGGCGCCATTCCGCCAGGCACACGAAATTATCGGCCAGATTGTTCGCGAGGGCGAGCGCACCGGAAAACCGTTCTCCGCGCTGCCCCTCGAAACGTTGCGGAAATATTCGCCGCTGTTTGCCGCCGACTTCTTCGATGCGCTGAATCTTGATGCTGCGCTCGCCGGCCCCGATGTGGACGGCGGCACCGCGCCCGGGCGCGTTCGCGATGCCATCGCCGCCGCGAAGGAGCGCTTGGCCGCCCTTGGGGTGAAGCCATGAGAGCCCGTATCGCACGCGCCGCCGATGCCATCGCCGTGCATCGCGTGATCGCGCATTACGCCGGCGAGGGTTCGCTGCTCCCGCGCACCGAGGACGAAATCCGCAAGCATATCAACCATTTTCTCGTGCTCGTGGAAAAACGAAATGATGAGGAAAAGCTCCTGGGCTGCGTCGCACTCGAGCCGTATGGCGCCGACCTCGCCGAAATCCGCTCGCTTGCGGTCGCTCCCGATGCGCGGGGCCATGGTTACAACGTTGGGGACCGTCTGATGAAAGCGGCGATGGACACGGCGCGCCGCCGGAGGATCGCGCGTCTGTTTGCCGTGACGCACCGGCCGGAGTTTTTCTCGCGCTATGGGTTTACGCCTGGCCCGCGGCAGATGGTGCCCGAAAAAATTGAGCGCGACTGTGTCACATGTCCCAAGGAACATCGCTGCAAGCTGGTCGCAACCGTTGCAGTTGTTTGCCCCGAACGCGATGTGCTGCCCGTGCTGAACAGCGCGGGAAGTCCGCTCTCGGTGTTGTAGCTCGTCCCGGTCTGACCGGGACGAGGTCTTTTCGCAGGTTAAGAAAAACCTCGGGTCTGAAGACCCGAGCTGCAGCAGTATTTGAAATCCTGCATGGTGATTGAAAAAAAATGAGCGATCTCCCGTCCTCCCGCGCGCTGCCGCGCGGTTTTCAATTTGCCGCCGCCTCCGCGGGCCTCAAGAAGCGCGGGCACACCGGATCGCTCGACGTGGCGCTGATCGTATCCGATCCGCCCGCGTCGGCAGCTGCCGTGTTTACGCAAAACCTGGTGCAAGCGCCGCCGGTAATTCTTTCCCGCGCCCACGTGCGGGCGTCATCAGACGCCATGCGCGCGGTTATCGTCAATTCCGGGAACGCAAATTGCTCGGTTGGCCCTGGCGGCATGGCCGCTTCGCGGGCCACCGCGCGGCACGTTGCAAAATTAATTGGCTGCGCAATGCAGCAGGTCGTGGTCTGCTCGACCGGAGTGATTGGCGTGCCGC
>Ga0137412_10002232_pt1 | contig 15292 bp, 13 predicted proteins | sample CZODoug2_1_16fun_FD_122160 | JGI IMG/M metagenome (GOLD analysis project Ga0137412, IMG submission 122160) | Vadose zone soil fungal communities from Angelo Coast Range Reserve, California, USA - CZODoug2_1_16fungal (Hybrid Assembly) | ecosystem: Environmental > Terrestrial > Soil > Vadose zone...
GCGTCATAGTCGAACAGAAATACGCGGCCATAGCGGCCGACGCCGTAATTCCTGGAATCCAAATCCTTGTTGAAGATATTGGTGGCGGCATTGTTGCGAATGCAATGCCCCAGTCGCGCAATCACGGTGCGCGTCTCGCTCTCACTGGCGCTCTCCAAGTACACCGGCAGCGGAACGATTTTCAGCTGCACGATCAATGAACGCAGAAACACGCCGTCATCCACCACCTGCACGCTGCCCGAGGCCTCGCGGCTGATTTCATCCAGCAGCTTGAGGTCGAACATGTTTCGATCCAGCCGAAGATTGAAATACATGACATTGTCCAACATGCTGCCCGCCCGATTGATCTCATGCACGACCCGGTACTTTTCCGTAACCGCGGCCACACCCGGGAAGGCGCCCCACTTATAAGACTGTGTCGGCTGATCGCGAATGACTTTCAGATGATAAGCACACGTGTCGAACGTGAAGCCAAGGGCCACGGTGCCGGGAACCCCGGGCGAACGCTGAAATCTCTTCTCATCGCGCAGATGCGCAGTGATCTCGTTGAGAATGGCGACCTTGCCCACGTGGTTGTAACCAATGGTCGAGTAGTGCTCCCCCAACGGACGTCGCGGCATCAGGCTGAAGAGAAACACGCAGGTCTGATAGTAAAGCTCGGTGGTTACATGCAGGTTCGCCAATGTCGAACTGAACAAATCGTGAATGTCGGCGATTCGATGCACCACTGCATCGGCAAGTATGCCTTGCGCGCTGTTGAGCAGCGCCATGACGAGCGGCTCGACATGGTCATCCGCGAACACCCAACGCGCGACCACGAACGCACTTCGATCGCGGAAGAATCCGGCCTCGATGACGTCCAGTGCCACGGGAACGAGTGCGCCCGGCTTGTCGTACAGCAAGCGCTCCACCCGTTGCCGGATCTTTTGCGCGTCGCCTTTGAGATCCCTGAAGGGCACCGAGAAATTCGGTATTTGCAGCGCCGCGCACAACAGGTCATCGTCAATGCGCCCTTGCACCGGCAGCCGCCGATGCACCGATGCCATGGACAACGAGCGCAACCTGCTCGGTGGTGGAAATGAATAGGCAACCGGCTTCCACAGCCCGTGGTTGATGTTGCGGCGCACCGAGTGAGCGAAACTAAAGGCGATATCCGCCTCATAGCGATCGACGATCATCGCGGCGTACAAGCGATCCAGGTCATTCCACAGGATCGACTCGACCGACAAGGACGGGAAACAGGCACCGATCCTGGGTCCGTGTTCCGCGATGTAGCGGGTGTAGAGCCCCAAGCGCTCTTTGCTGATACTGATCGAGGAGTGCGGGTCCATGGATTCAAAGGCGCGCTTGGCCCGATAAGCGTATTCGCAGAATCTCCGGTAAAAATCATCGAAAATCGTCAGAATGAGCAGCGCAGCCGCCATGATTCGGCCGGCATCATCGCTCGCCGCAGTGAGCCGGCGGTACGCCCGCTCCACGTCGGATTCCTTCTGTTGGGCGATCACTTCAGCCGCTGTTACGCAGGGCGGTGGCGATGGCATTGATTGAAAGCTGTATGCCTTCGCGTACCCGCGGATCGCTTTCGCCGGCTCTGTGGCGCTTGAGCAATTCCACCTGCAGCAGGTTCAACGGTTCGATGTAAGGCAGCCGCAAGCGAATGGAGGCGTCGAGCACGGGGTGTTTTTCGAGCAATCGCGTTTGGCCGGTCAGCAGAAGCAGGCTGTCCTGAGTTGCCAGCCACATGTCACGAATGCGGGCGAATAGTGCATCGCCCAGCGCTTGATCTTCGACGAGCGTGAGATAATGCGCCGCAATTCCCATATCCGATTTGGAGAGCACCATCTCCAAATTATCGACCGTGGCGCGGAAAAAAGGCCACGCGTCGAGCATTTCTCGCAGCAATCCGCTGTCGGCGGAGCGCAGCGCCTGCCCCACGCCATACCAGCCCGGCAACATCACTCGGGCCTGCGCCCAGCTGAAAACCCACGGTATCGCCCGCAGATCCTCGATTCGCTGGGATTTGGTTCGTGAGGCGGGGCGCGAGCCGATTTTGAGTTCGGAGATTTCCAACAACGGCGTCATTTGCCTGAAGAACGTCGCGAATCCTTCCGTCTCGTACACCAGTGCGCGATACGCGCGAAACGCCTCTTTTGAAAGATTCTCCATGGCGGACGCGAAGCGGCGGCCACTGTCACCCGACACAGCAGCGTTTTCCAGCGACGCCAGCAAGGTTGCCGCCGCGATCGATTCGAGATTCGTGGCAGCGCTTTCACAGGTGCCGTACTTCGCTGCGATAATCTCCCCCTGCTCCGTTATGCGAATCCGCCCGCGCACGGTGCCATGCGGCTGCGCGCGAATCGCGGCGAACGATGAACCGCCGCCGCGGCCGACCGCGCCGCCGCGCCCGTGGAATACTTGCATGGGCGTGGAATGGCTCTCAAAAACCGCAGCGAGCTTGCGAGTGGCTTGATGCAGGCTCCAAACAGAGGTCAGGTAGCCGCCGTCCTTGTTCGAATCCGAATACCCCACCATGACTTCTTGAAATCCGAAGGCTTGAGTAATTGCCGCGGTTTCAGGCAGGGCCAACCACGCCTGCATCACCTCGGCGGATCCCTCCAGATCGGCGATGGTTTCGAACAGCGGTACCGCCATGATCGCGGCCGACGGGCTTCCGTGTCCTCGGTAAAGTCCGGCTTCTTTGAGAAGGATGTTGACCTCGAGCAGGTCGGACACGCTTTCGCACTTGGATATGACGTAGAAGGCGATGCACTCTGCGCCATAGTGCCGGTGAGCCTCGGCGGCCGCGCGCACGATACCGAGCTCAGACAAGGTCTCCGGGGAATAGGCTGCATACGGGCTCGCCAACAACCGCTCGCTGGCCAGCTCGCGCCGCAGCAGCGCGACTCGCGCAGGTTCCGCGAGCGCCTGGTAGTCAGGCGATGCTCCCGCCACCTTCAGCAGTTCCGCGACAACGCGGCCATGCACGTCGGCGTTTTGCCGAAGGTCCAGCGTCGCCAAATGAAAGCCGAAGGTTTCGACTGCGCGCTTCAGCCGAGCCAGTGAGCCGCCGCCGTTTGAGCGAACCTGGCTCTTCGACTGCAAAGAGTCCTCGAGCACTTCCAGATCCACGCGCAGGCTCGCCGCATCCGGATAGGCAGCAGCCTCGACGCTCGCCGGCCGCGGCGGCGTTCGCCCGGTCAGGCTTTGATAAGTAGCGGCCAGCCGTGCATACATGCCCGTGATGGCGCGCCGGTAGGGCTCATCGGCACGCGCAGGATTCACATCCCCGCCCCGCCGCGCCAATTTGTCGAGAGGTTCCGAGACCGACGCGAGTTCGCTCGACAGCGACAGCTCAGCACCGAGCGCATTGAGCTGCTCTAGATAGTCGGCCAGGAGCGCCTGACTGGCGCGGCCCAGCGCCAAGCGCAAAGAATCCTCGGTGACGTGCGGATTGCCGTCACGGTCGCCGCCGATCCAACTGCCGAGCCGCAGAAAACTCTTCGGGCGCCTCTCGAGCAGGCGTTCCCAGCGCGCGTACAGCGCCGGCATGACGGGCAGAAAAATATCCCGCAGATAAGTCAATGCCGTATCGACTTCGTCGGCCACGTACAAGCGTTCATGCCTCAGCGCACGCGTCTGCCACAGCAAGCCAATTTGTGCGGCAATCGCCTCTTCAATCACTTCCCCGGCAGTGGTCTCTCGATAACCCAAGTCCCGCTGCGCCATCAACGCCGCGATGCGGTTGCGATGATCAAGCATGCTCTTGCGCATCACCTCGGTGGGGTGCGCTGTCAGCACCGGTGTAATCAGCGCACGGTCAAGCAAGGTGGCAGCATCGGCCCGCTTGACGCCCTGTGCCTCCAGAAAATCCAGGGCCGACGCCAGCGTGCTGTCCTTTTCGGCCGCTGCACCTTGTCGATCCTCGGCGAGGTTCGCCAACATCGAAAACAGCATGAAGCTACGCACGAAGGCCACGGTCTCGTCGAGCGACAGGCTCTCCCAGCCGGCGGCGAGTCCTCGAGGATTGGCAATGCCGCGGAAGCGATCCACGGAGGCCGCCCGAATGGCTTCGATTCGATCAAGCAGCGCATCGCCGCCGTAGGTGCGGATGACATCGCCCAGAAGCTTTCCAAGGAATCGAACATCCGCGTTTTGGGTGATCGCAGGGGCGGCGCGTGTCATAAGGTCCAACCATATAATAAATAAGGAGCAGGCATACCCGATTGGCACGCTATAAGTCATATCCTACAGGCGCGCCAGTAGCGCGCTGATTAAGACACCCTGCCATTTTCTATATAGTGATGCTTACAATTACTTGCGCGGCAACGCGATTTCCTACTCGTTGGGGGAAAATCTATGCTTTCGAAGACCTGGATTCGCTCCATCGTACCCGTGCTTATTCTGAGCCTCTCGCCCATGCTCAGCATGGCGCAGGGAATCAGTGTTTCGGTGAATATTGCCCCACCGGAACTACCGGTCTATGACCAACCGCCGATTCCCGGAGATGGGTATCTGTGGACTCCTGGCTATTGGGCCTGGAGCGACGACATCCAAGATTACTACTGGGTGCCGGGCACGTGGGTCGAGGCGCCTCAGCCGGATTATCTGTGGACACCGGGATATTGGGCCTTCGGGGAAGGTGTGTATCTTTGGCACGCCGGCTATTGGGGCCCGACGGTCGGATTTTATGGTGGAGTCAATTACGGCTACGGCTACGGCGGCCGAGGCTACGAAGGCGGCTACTGGCGGGGAGGCCACCTGTTCTACAATCGTGCAGTCGTCAACGTAGGCTCGGTGCATATCACCAACGTCTACAATAAAACTGTCATCAACAATGTCACCGTCAACCGCGTGAGTTTCAACGGCGGCAGCGGCGTTCGAGCCCAGCCCACGTCACAGGAAATAGCCGCGGCGCGCGATCGCCATATCGAGGTCACTTCCGCGCAGCGGCAGCATGAACAGACCGCGCGCTCGAACCCGCAATTGCGCGCCACCGCCAACCAGGGCCGCCCGCCGATTGCTGCGACTCCGCGGGCGGGGAATTTCTCCAATCCGGTACCCGCGCACAATGCAGGCGCCGCTAACGCAGAGCGTGGGAGTCCGCAGCCGCGCCAGAGCACGCCGCGTCCGGCGCAAGAACCTGCCCCGAATCGCGGCACTTCGAGCCCACCCGAGCGTGCGAATCAACCCCGCGAACCCGCGCCGGCCCGCGAACAAACGCCAGTTCGCCCGCCTGCACCCGTTCGGAACGCCGCACCCGTGCGCGAACCCCAGCCGGTTCATCAGGCTCCGCCGGCCCGCGAACCCCAGCCGGTTCGTCAAGCTCCGCCGGCTCCTCGCGAAGCTGCGCCGCCGCCTCGCCAGCCGCCCCCGTCTCGCGAATCTGCGCCACCGCCTCGCCAAGCGCCACCGCCTCGCCAAGCGCCCCCGCCGCGCGAAGCTGCGCCGCCGCCTCGCCAAGCACCAGTTGAGCAGCGCCGTCAACCGGAGCAAACTCAACAACCGAGACCCGCGCCGCCGCCGCCGAAGCAGCAGCCACAGCAGCAGCCTCGCGCGGCTCCGCATCCAGAGCACCCGGAGCATCCCAGAGGAACATGAGCACCATCAGCCACGACCAGGAAGCGAATCAGTTCACCACCGAGGTTGACGGACATCGCGCAGAGCTGGATTACACAGTGGCCGACGGCGTGATGAGCATCACCCATACCCGCGTTCCCCAAGCCATTGGCGGACGCGGCATCGCCGCCGAATTGATGCGCGATGCGGTGAAGGTGGCCGGGGAACGCGGATGGTCCATCAATCCGGCCTGTTCCTACGCGGCTGCGTATATGCGCAAGCATGCGCAAGCACCCGACAAACGCCATATCGACGAGCTGCTGGATGAGGCGCTGGAAGAATCGTTCCCTGCCAGCGACTCGCCCTCGGTGGGCGGAAGCAGCTAGCGGGGCATTCGCGCTTGCCGGCTAAGGCAGCATGGGGCGGCCCTCGTGCGCCACCAATAGGTCATGCATGTCATTCGCATGCTCTTCTTCCACGACCAGAATATGCTGCAACATGGTCCGGGTCCCCGGATCATCCTCGCCGAAATAGCGAATCAATTCGCGATAGTGATCGACCGCAATTCTTTCCGCGATCAAGTTCTCCTTGATCATTTCGACCAGGTTGTCAGCCGTGCCATATTCGGACGCGGCACGCGTCGCCAAGCCTGTGGGATTGAAATCCGGTTTTCCTCCCAACTGGTTGATGCGCTCGGCGACTTGGTTCATGTGTTCCGTCTCTTCCTTGGCGTGTTGCGCGAATTCCGCCTTCACCCCTTCGCTGGAAATCCCCTGGGCGGCGACGGCATGCATGGTGTATCGCAAGACGCAGACAATTTCTGTGGCCAAAACGGATTGCAAAATCTCGATGGTCTTCTTGACATCGCCTTGGTACGTGAACGTCACGCCGCCGCTGGCGATATTTTTCCGCGCCCGCTCGCGCAATGTTTTGATGTCCGTTAGAAACGGCTTTGGTTCGCTTTTGTGTTTATCCACGTTGATCTTGCTCCTGGAGAATGCGAGGGCGATCGTATTTATACACCGCCTTGCGTCTTTTTTCAGGTGACATCGATTTTGCCTCGTCAGACGGCGAGCCAAGCATCTGTCATGCTTGCGCCGACACGCAGGAGCCTACGCAGCGCTCAAAGCCGACTCCAGCGCCGACAGCAGCGGCCCCAGCTTCGGCGGATTGGCTTCCAAAGTCGGTGTGACGCCATAGTCTCGCAATGTACGCGAGCACACTGGGCCTATGGATGCCACGACGGATCGATTCAGATGACCGGCCAGGTCCGCTGCGTCACCGGCCTTCTGCGCAATCTGGTAGAGATTGTGCATTTGTACCGCGCTCGTAAAAACGACGGCATCAACGCGGCCCTGCCGCAATGCGTCGAGCAACTCAACGAGAGGTTGCGTATTCGCAGGCAGGCCCCATCGGTACGTGGCAATTTCATGGACCGTTGCGCCGCGGGCCTCGAGTGCCTGTGCCAGTGCTTGATTTGTCGCGCCGTATCGCTGCACCAGGATAGAGCAGTCCGTGACCGCAGTACCCGCGAGAGCAGTTAAAACCGTTTCGGTGGTAAAAGGCGAGGCAGCCCGTATATCGATGCGAATGCCGCGTGCATTCAATTCACCGACCGGCTTCGGTCCTCGCACTACAATCATCGATGCGGCCAGCAATTCCTTCAGCTTCATTGTCAGGTGGGCGGCGTCGGTCGCGGAAAACAGCGCCCGAGTACCCACGCCGGTCTGAAAGATGCAGATTTTGAAAGGGTCTACGCGCCATCGCTCGAGCAAGGAGAGCACGGCTTGGGGGTCGACATCCGGCACCTCTTCCAGCGCCGGTGCCAGCATCGGCACGCCGCCGCGACGCGCAACCAATTCCGCAAGGTGGGCCCCGGTGCGAGTTTCCAGTATCGCCACGACTTTTGATTTCATCTCAAGGCCATTCAACCACCATAATGTAGCCATGTCGACCTGCCTCAAAATACTTTTCAGCGCGGTATTTGTCTTCGCCTGTGCGCCCGCACTCTCCGATCAGCCGCCGGCGGACGCCGAAGCGGTTCGCCAGGAATTCGTCGCCGCCATGCAGCGCATCCGTCTGCACCAAGCGGACCTGCCGGAATCAGCGGCACTGCAGAGCTACCTCATACACGACTACCTGGTTGCGGCGAGATTGCGTCGCGACCTCACCTTAAGGCCCGACGAAAGCCTCGACGCCGCGATTGATGCGTTCCTGCATGCCCATACGGGGCAACCCGTGGCGCGTGCGCTGCGGCGGGACTGGCTCACCAGCCTCGCGCAGCGCCGCCGCTGGGATTGGTTCCTGCCTCGTTCCGTCGATGTCAATGATCCGGTGTTGATCTGCGACAGGCTCGAGGCGCGCTTATCCACCAACGATACGAAAGGACTCGCCGCCGCCGCGCTGCTGCGCTGGATTGTGCCGCAGAAGCCGCCTGCCGAATGCACGCGTGTGTTTGCATGGCTTCGACAACAAGGGTTTCTCACCGCGTCCTTGGCGGAGGGGCGCACGCGCGCGGCGCTGTCTGCGGACACGCCGCGCCTGGCGCGCGAATTCGCGGCCGACGTTCCCCTGGGCCGCAGGGCGGCGCTGTTGCAGTGGTCGGATCTTCTGGATTCACCGCGGCCCGCATTGAGTGTGCTTGCCACCCATCCAGCATTGGCCGTCGAACCGGAGGCATTGGCTACCGGGTTCGACAAGCTTTCACGGAGTGAACCCGCCTTTGCATTGGATCTGCTTCCGCGGCTGCTCGCTCGCGATGGCTTGGCGCCGATGCTGCAGGATCGGCTCAAGCGTTCTGCTGCGCTGGGCGCGGCGTACGACCGAGATCCGCGCGCGATGACGGCATTCGACGAACTGCCGCCGGCAGCCGTCGACGGCCAAGTGCAGGAGTGGCGAGCACGCGCGGCATTGTGGAATGGCGATTACGCTCGGGCACTCGCATGGATGGAGCAGATGCCTCCGAGCCTTTCCGCAACGCCCCGTTGGCGGTATTGGCACGCTCGCGCCGTGGCAGCAACCACGGGAGATGATGCCGCCGCGCCGCTGTTCGCTGAGATCGCCGGCCTTCGAGACTTCTATGGCTATCTCGCGGCTGACCGCCTGAAACAACCCTACAATTTGAACGTGCGGCCCTCGGCGCTCGACGCGGCGGCGCAAACTGCGCTCAGCAATCAACCGGGGCTGATTCGCGCGCACGAGCTCTTCGATTGCGACATGACGGAAGATGCGGTCTCGGAGTGGACCGCGGTTCTGGACGGCGCCGATACCGCGCTGAAAGTTCAAGCTGCGCTGCTCGCCTCGCGTTGGGGCTGGTACGCCCAGGCGATTACCACCTTGGCACAGACCGGCGAATTCGATGATGTGACGCTGCGCTACCCACGACCTTACCTGGATGCCGTGAGCGAGGCCGGCAAGCTTGCGCAGTTGCCGCAGGATTGGATACTGGCCGTCATGCGCCAGGAAAGCTTGTTTCGCAAGGACGCGGTATCCCGCGCTGATGCGCGCGGCGTGATGCAATTGGTGCCCTCCACGGCCTCTGCGATCGCCCGCCGCTGGCACTTGTCCTCACCCGGTCGTGACGGCCTGTTTGATCCGGCGATCGCAGTTCCACTGGGAGCCGCTTACCTGCGTGAATTGCTGGATCGCTATGGAGAACAACTCGATGTGAGTCTCGCCGCCTACAACGCAGGTCCGGCGGCCGTCGTGCGATGGCTGCCGCCGAAGTCCATGGACGCCGATGTTTGGATTGAAAACATCCCCTACAACGAAACGCGCGGCTATGTGCAGCACATCCTCGAGCACATCGTAGCCTTTGCCTCGGTGCGCGGTGCGCAAGCGCCGCGACTCGATATCTTGTTGTCCAAGGTGGAACCTGCAACACCGCCCTTGTGATAGCTTTGAGAGCAACCTGAACGGGGATGAATAGATGAAAACAAGAGTAATTCTTTGCGCCGCTATCGTTGCCGGTGCGGCACTGGCCGATGCCGCACTGACGGCTGCTTTTGCCGATACGGTTGTGGTAAGCGCCGATCGGATGATCGACGTGCTGACGGGACGAATCGTAGAGCACCCGCAAATCACCATTACGGATGGCCGCATTTCCGCCGTGGGCGTTCAAGGATCCGCATTGCCGGCGGGAGCGCGCCGCGTGGATCTTCCGGGCATGACACTACTGCCCGGATTGATTGACATGCATACGCACCTGACTTCGGATCCGCATTTCAGCGGCTATCGCCGCCTGCAATTCACCGACAATTTCTGGACCGTTGTCGGCGTCGCCAATGCCAAAAAGACGCTCGAGGCCGGCTTTACCACGGTCCGCAATGTCGGTTCGGCGAACTACGATGACGTCGCGATCAAACAGGCCATCGAACAAGGTATGGTGCCGGGACCGCGCATCGTTCCCGCAACCTACGCCATCGGCGCTACCGGCGGCCACTGCGATGCCACGGAGTTGCCCCCATCCGTGTCGGTACCCAAGCCTGCGGTCGCGAATGGTGCCGAGGAGATCCGCGCGACGGTTCGCAAGCTGCGCAAGTACGGCGCCGAAGTCATCAAGTTCTGCGGCACGGGCGGCGTGCTGTCCAAGACCGACAGCGTGGGTGGGCAGCAGTACGACCTGGCGGAAATGAAGGCGCTGGTGGACGAAGCACACATGCTGGGGTTGCGGGTTGCGGTACACGCCCATGGAACCTCCGGGATCAAGGACGCCATACGCGCCGGTGTCGACACGATCGAACACGCCAGTCTCGCCGACGAGGAGGCTTTCGCATTGGCCAAGCAGCATGGCACCTGGTTTTCAATGGATATCTACAATGATGACTACATTCTGGCCGAGGGCGAGAAAAACGGCGTGTATAAAGAGTCGCTGGAAAAGGAACGCATGATCGGCTTGAAGCAGCGCCAGACTTTTCAAGCGGCGGTAAAAGCAGGCGTCAAGATGGTTTTTGGCACCGATGCGGGCGTGTACCCCAACGGCTTCAACGCACGCCAGTTCGTCACCATGACCAAATGGGGCATGACGCCCATGCAGGCGATTCAAGCTGCAACGGCCAATGCCGCCGAGGCACTGGGCCGGCCGGGCGATGTCGGCGCCATAGCCGTGGGCCGATATGGAGACCTCATCGCGGTTGCCGGGGACCCGATCGGCGATATTGCGCGGCTCCAATCCGTAGGGTTTGTCATGAAGGGCGGCGAGATCGTCAAAATGCCCACCAACTAACCAGTCGCGGCAAAGTCCCTGGCGATCTGCGCGCGAATCAGCCGGCGTATTTCTTCGGGGACAGGAGTCTGGTCGAGTAGCGCGAGCAAACGATCGATTGACACGATTCCTCTGCGGGCAAGTTCGCGTGTGAATACAACGTCTTTTTCCCGGCCGGCGGCGTACTTCGCAATCGCGAGGTCATGAGGATCCAAACACAGTCCCGTCACGCCGCCGGTATCCCCCGAGGGCAAATTCACCAACCGGGCCTTCCAGCCTTTGGGAAGTGTCGCGGTAGTTTCGTCGACCGGGTCTGCGTAATAGCCGAACTGTTCATGGAATTTGGAATCTTGACCTATGGCATTCAACCATTCCGTGCGTGAAGCGTCGCGCTTGGCTATGAGATCCACTTCCGCGGATCGTACGATGTCGTCGGCCATATCGGGGTGCTTGCCATGCAGAGACTGGCTGCCAATGATGATGAATTGCTTTTCGCCCGTGATCCGGCCGGCAGCACGCAGAACATGATCAACCTGCTGCTTCTTCATTCAGCCTTCTCACGTCCTCGCGCGACAGCATGCCGATGTAAGGCGGCGACTGGCGCATTTGGTTGGAGCGCTCGTCCCGCCCCAGAATCAGCGCAAACAATTCGCCGTCGTCCGCGCGCTCGAGCAATCTCTTCCATTCGCCGTAGGCGGAATTCCACACACCACTCGCCTTCCAACGATGCAAATTGCCGAGACCGTGCGCACGTATGTGTTGTGCCGTAAAGCGCGACACTACAGCTGCGGCCAAGCGACGCTTGTGCTCGTCCAATTGCTCAGTAGAAAATCCGCCGCGCGCCGCGGGACGAATGCCGCGTTCCGTGAGATCCAAATGATCGCCCTCGTCGAGACCCCACGCGTCGAGGGTCGGCTTCGGGAGGATTACCCCCAGAGAGTTTCCGATGCGCCGAACAGTCAACTTCATCGGGAGATTATAACCTGTTATAACGACACCTTCAAGAAGTGCAAGCCCGCAGCCTAGGCGATCACGAGGCTACCGCCCCGAACACTCCCGCTCTTCTTTATCGATCAGTTTCTCTGCGGCGCGAAACCGCTACAGCAGACTGCAAGGCTGCTAAATCTGAAATGCCGGAGACCAGGCGTCGGCCCACTAAAACCCCTGGGGTGCCGCGAAGACCCAAGCCGTGCGCCTCGGTATCGTTGCGCATCAGCAGGTTATCAATTGCCGCCCGATGCGCAATCAGGTCCTTTTGCAGTTGGACCATGTCAATCCCCGCACCTCGCAACGCCGCTTCTACTTGCTTGTTTTCGGCAAGCCGAGGAGCGCTCATCAGCGCATCGTGTGCCTGCAGATACTTAGCCTGGTAGTTTGCAGCCAAGGCAGATTGCGCCGCGTAGATGGAGACTCCCCCAAAAACAGGCCACTCTTTATATAGGACCGCCGCCGCGTGATCTTTATCAACGAATGGGCGAAACGCGGGGGCTAACGCTTTGCAAAATGGGCAGTTGTAGTCGAAGTACTCGACCACGGTGACATCGGCGCCGGCCGCGCCGAGTGTGGGCGCGCCGGGCTCGGCGAGGATGCGCTTCTGCATCTCATATGAAATGGGGGGCGGACTCTGCGCGCTGACGACAGCGGGGAACCCAAGAACCAGCGATTGCGCCAGGAGCAGCGAGAGAACGCGGCGATGTTCTGGCATTCTACGTTTCATGATGTCACCGCGCACTTTGTTTCGAGCAATGGCTGGCGGGAATTTACTCTTTAGCCAAATCATACGAAGAAGACCGCCGTCCGCTTGATGTTATTACACCGGCCGTGCGCAGGCGAAAATGGCTGGCACACCACCAGACGGCCGGTCTGGACCCAAAAACACCCCGATGCGTACTCGGCATTGATGGGCGAGGCAAAGCTGAAGGAAAAGTAGTAGCAGCGCCGCACGCTCCACGGATAGTATGCGGCAAATACCGGTTGCCCGATGACAAGGGGATATATGAGTGATCGGCGAATCGATGCGTTCTTTCCTTCGATCGGCGCTCGCGCCTGCGGCATGATCATGTCGCTGAGCCACGGAGATTTAGCGAGACTGTACGGCGCTCCGGGCTTGAATTTCCCGCCGGAATACGTTGCGTCCTTTTGCTGAAAACCCTTGGCCATTACGCTTCCCTATGAGTTCGACACCATGGCGCTGCCCAGGAAAATCTTGAGCGCAATGGTTATTGGCGGTGCATCGATGGTGCTCTTCGCAGGGGTAATGTTCATCAAAAGTGGGCCGCTGGCCGCCACCCCTTTCCCGCTCGCCGCCTTTTTTCTGGCGTGGGTCGCGCGCAAATACATGACCACTTTCGCTGGGCTCGCGAAGGGAACGATCAACCGGGATGCTGTCGTGATCGAGCCGAGCGCACTCGGCCCGCTGCGCCTGCCGGGTCCGGCCGGCACCTATCGGCTTGGCGATTTCAGGGCCGTCCGCGTGATTTACAGCGGGCCCGTCCTGCCGGGAGGTGGGGGCTATTTCTTCGCGAACCTCTATCTCATCGGCCGCGAGGGTACCCCAGACGTTTGCGTTGCTTCCGAGCGCGACACAATAGCGAAGGAGCTGGCGCCCGAAATCGCAGCGGCCGTCGGACTTCCGCTCGAGCAGGAAGGTCTGGCACCGTTCGACCATTAGGGACTCCTAGCATGCCTTTGCGGCGTTTATGGCGGGTGGAAATACCCACTCATCAGAGGATCGAGAAATGTTCAGTAGTCTGAGTTTAGGAGTCGTATTTATGGCGTCCGCGTTCTCACCGGCACATCCACCGCGAATTCTCGAGGTCTATCGCGAATATCTCAAGCCGGGTGCCGTTCAGGCACTCCATCAGATCGAAGTGGACGCGGCGCAGATTTGCATCCGATTGAAGTTCCCCCACCGCTACCTGGTACTCGAGTCGCTCACCGGGCCGAAGGAGTTTTGGTATCTCAACGCGTTCGATTCGCAGGCGGACATGGATGAGGTTGGCAGGCAGTACGAGGGAAACAAGGCCTTGACATCGGCGTTGGCGGAGAACCTCAAACGGAAGGCGCCCTTTTTGGCGGCAGAATCGACGAACGTTTTCTTGCAATACCGTCCGGAATTGAGCGGCGGAACTCCGTGGGCGATGGGTCACGGGCGCTTTCTGGTGACCGTTTGGACAAAAGGAACGGCCGGCGCGGCTGGCACGGTGTTCGAGGGACCTGACGGCAATCGACTGGTGATTCGCGCGGTACGAACGCGGGCCGAGGCGGAATCGATGGCGGCGGCAGCAGGGGTCGACGCCCAAGTTTTTGCGATCCATCCGGAGTTGGGGTGGCCGAACGAGGAGTGGGTCGCGGCCGATCCAGAGTTCTGGCGTGTGCGGCAGAGACTGTGAGGCCGGCCCTCATCGTTCAGGGAACTGACTTGCCTACTGCCTACACGATATGGAACTGATACAGCCAGGTCTCGGAGAGAGTCGCCTCGCCGTCCTTGAGATACAGCCGCATGTCGATGACCTTGGGGCCGGCGCCGGTGAAATCGAATTGAGCGCGCCAATGTCCCGGTACGCCATCGGGCACGGCCTCCGTGAAAACATAAGAGAAGGTGCCCGACGATGACCACAGAACGGGTTTGGGCTTTTCACCGAATGGCAGCGTTGCGAGCGGACCTCCCAGGAACTCCACCATGAATTTGTGCACACCCTTGGGGCGTACCTTGCCCGGCTCGCCGCCGCGGCCGATACGAGTTGCCACACAACGCGCGAGGGCTGTCTCGTGGGGCTCGGTCGCGCACCATTGCAGGCGATAGCGGTAGCGCAGACTGGAGCCGGCCTTCACCGGCTGTTTGGGCACCCACATGGCGACGATGTTGTCTTCTGTCTCGTCGTCGCTTGGCAGCTCGACGAGGTGGACCGCGCCTTCGCCCCAGTCGTCCAAGGGCTCGACCCACAGGCTGGGGCGACGATCGTAGCGCACGCCATCGAGGTAGTGATCGAAGATCCGGTCGCGTTGTAAAAGACCGAACCCACGCGGGGTCTTGTCGTCAAACGTGGAGATGCCCGGCGAGTCGGGGTCATTCAGCGGCCGCCAGATGTACTCGCCGGCGCCTGTCCAGAGTGCCAGTCCATCCGAATCATGCACTTCCGGGCGCCAATCGATGGCGGTCGGCTTAGAGGTCTCGGAGAACCAGAACATGGAGCTCATCGGTGCAATACCCAGTTGATCGATGTCGCGGCGTGGAAACAAGCGCGCTTCGACTTCCATCACGACGCCCTTGTCCCGTTGCAGCACGAATCGATATGCGCCGGTCAGGCTGGGACCGTCCAGCACCGCGTAGACCACCATTTGGTTGGCGCCCTCCGCCGGAGGCTCGAAGTAGAAACGGGTGAAGTCGGGAAATTCTTCCGGCCGGCCCGGTGTGGATACATCCACGGCGATGCCGCGCGCGGACAGGCCATACTGGCCCAGCTCGCCGATGCCGCGGAAATAGGAGGCACCGAGGAAGGCCGCCCAGTCGTTGCTGTGCCAGTCGAGGTT
>Ga0137412_10002233_pt1 | contig 15289 bp, 11 predicted proteins | sample CZODoug2_1_16fun_FD_122160 | JGI IMG/M metagenome (GOLD analysis project Ga0137412, IMG submission 122160) | Vadose zone soil fungal communities from Angelo Coast Range Reserve, California, USA - CZODoug2_1_16fungal (Hybrid Assembly) | ecosystem: Environmental > Terrestrial > Soil > Vadose zone...
TCAACTTTCCGCTCTACTACAGTGCGCATGTTGGAAAGAAAAGAGTCCAGCTGGCGCAGTACAAGAGGGTCCCTGATGCCGGCGACCACGATTGAGCGGTAGCCGACCAAAGCCGCCCCTTCTATGCGAACCGTATATTCGGCGGATGGTAAGAACCGGCTGCCAGTAACTCGTACAGCGCGATCATTCGCCGCCTCAAATTTCGCTTCGGCAGTATTGAGCGTCCCGCCCGACTCAACGAGAAGATAAGGGTCCCCAGTTTCATACAATGTATGAGCAGCGACGCTCTGTGGCGTACAGCGAAGAGCAGGATTAGGAGGCTCCACCGTGAAACCCTCTTGATCGAGTTCCACCGACATACAGTCCGGGTACAGTCGCTGCGCGGCGCTAGCCGCCCCGCACTCAAGAATTTTCCCGGCGTGAAACGCCACAGCCTTTGGAATCCCTTGGAGAACCGGCAACGCCGCATAAATTGCCACATCACTGCATCGCCCAGCAATCACGACTTGGGCGCCGGCTTGCAGCGCGCGTTGAATCGGTTCGATTCCCATCATCGCAACGAAGCGCTTCGCCTGCAGAATGTCCTCTCGTTCCAGGCGAGGTGTAGGCAACAGCGGAGCGATTTCGCCCCGATCGAGCGCCTGCGCGAGTTCTTCTTTTTCGACCTCGCTATCAATAGCGGCGAGTTTGAAGTGCCAGTCATTTTCCTTTGCGAGTTCCCGCACAATGTCGAGAGTCCATTCCAGATGGGGGCGGCCGCCCGCATGTCCCGCCGTACCGATGATTACCGGAATACCGGCATTCAGTGCTTCACGGAGTATCAGGCGGAGATTTCGCTTCACACCCTCACGGGGCCCACGGGGCTTTCCGGAACCCAGGTAGTAAGGGCCTGAATCGGTCGTGCCGGCGTCACAACCGACGAAGAGCGCGCCATCTTTGACCGCGCGAATCAAGGTCTCTTCGCGGAATCCGGTGCTGAGGTTGCCAGTGGCGGCCACGGCTTTCAACTTCTGAGTCAACGCTCCTCCTACCTACGCGATCACCAGCCTGTTTGCGGCTCGCCAGTCTTGAACAAGAGTGGCAAAATCAAATATGTACCTTCGAATCCTTACCAAGAACACTTAGACGTTTCGATTTGGAGCGAAGCGATGTTAGTAACCTGTAATTAGAACGCTGCCAGCTTATTCAGGACATGGGCCCGGATATTGTCGATGTGTCGTTCCATGCACGCTCGTGCTCGTTCGCCATCATTCTGCAAGAGAGCCTCAATCAATGCCAGATGCTCTTCGCAAACCTGCAACCGGCGTTCGGAAAGCCGCTTGAACCGTCGCGTAAAGATTCGGGTGCGCTTGCCCATGTCCGCGATCACTGAGGCCATCATGCGGTTGCCGGCAGCCCGCGCAACGCAGAGATGCAACTCAGGACCAAGGTCCTGTACTGCTGGGCCGCCAGACTCCTCTTTGCGCGACAATGCGAGGATGCGCCCCTGGAAACCCAAGAGTTCTTGCTCGGAGACGCGTCCAGCGGCTTTTCGCGCCGCTTCGCCTTCGAGCAAGCGCCTTATGCTCAGGATGTTGAGGAAGTCCTCCACCGACATGGGACAGATCACAATCGCTCCGTCTGCCTGCCGCTGCAAGAGCTCTTCCCCTTCAAGACGTCGAATTGCCTCACGCAGTGGTGTGCGCGAGATACCAAGCTGTTCAGCGATGCGCCGCTCCATGATCACATCGTTGGGTCCCATTTCTCCCGAAAGGAGAATGCCCAAGAGACCTTCGTAAGCTTTGTGGGCTAGCGAATGCAAGTGCGCCGATTCAGTTGGCGCGGCAATGGATTTCCCTCTGCGACGTCGCAAAGTTCGACCTTGATTTGAGCGTTTGGCGGTCCGATCGGTGCCTGGCTTGCGCAGAAACCCTCCCATTGTGCTCTGTCCTGTGCTGACAACTTCTGCCGCGGGCTGAAATCCACTCTACATTAAAATACTTTTGTTTGACCAGCTGGTGTACGCATGGTATACCATGCGTCGAATCAGTTTAGCTAGCCTGATCGCATAGCGAATCGTGCGGTGTAAGAGTAATCCACGGTTCCAAGTCGCGCTCTGCCGGATTTTGCACAAACTCGACGCGGTCAACGGTACGGGCCAGCTCGACACTACCGTGACAACGTCACGTCAGATTAAATTTGGAGTGAAGATCATTTGGTAAGCGAATTGGCTGATCAGCGTCCCACGCATGTACGATGGCAGATTTTAGCGGTCTTGTCCCTCGTGATGGTCGTCACCGCGCTTGGACGCTTGAATCTGGGGATTGCTGCGAAATTCATGCAGGAGGAATTTAAGTTCACGACTGACACAATGGGCTGGATTTTGGGAGCGTTTGCCTTTGGATACGCACTCTTCCAGATCCCATGTGGTTGGGCAGGTGACCGTTTTGGACCGCGGGCCACTCTTATCGTGGCGCTCTTAGGATGGGGCATTTGCACAGTTTTGATTGGCGTGCTTCCCTCGGTGAGGTGGCTTTCGCTGGGGAGCCTTGCGTGGGGCTTTGGTCTGATTCGGCTGTGCACCGGAGCGGGCGAGGCCGCAAGTTACCCGAACGCAAATAAGATTGTTGCGTGGTGGACGCCGCCGCGCGAACGGGGATTGGGAAGCAGCTTCTTGCTGGGAGGCGTAGGCGCAGGCGGTGTTATCGCGCCACTTCTGTTTGCGAGCATCATCCAGCGATTAGGCTGGCGATGGTCATTCGTCTTCACTGGCGCGCTCGCAGCAATCGTCGCATTCATCTGGTTTTCGTGTTCGACAAACCGCCCCGAGGAACATCCCCGCGTCAACGCTGCCGAACTCGACATTCTGGAATCATCCAAGCGTGCTCCAGGCAGGCATTCGTTTCGGCTCTCCGGAACACCTTGGCGGAAAATGTTATCCAGCCGGTCCGTATGGGCCCTGATTTTGAGTTATTTCTGCCACGGGTACACACCTTATATTTACTTCACCTGGTTTTTTATCTATCTCACGCGCGTTCGCGGCCTGACGATCGCAAAGGGTGCGTTTTGGGGAACCATGCCCTTTGCGACGATGACGCTGATGGCCTTGCTCGGAGGATGGGTCTCCGACAAGGCGGTGGCCCGATTCGGCCGGCGCCGCGGACGTCAGAGCACGGCTTTCGTGGGGATGACATGTTCAGCACTACTGCTTTGGGCGGGCAGCCATGCGGTCCATACCATTCCGGCCGTTCTTTTGTTGTCACTTGCAGCCGGCTTCAGCAGTTTTGCCGCTCCGAGTTGGTGGGCCACTTGCATTGACATGACTCCCAATTATTCAGGATCGCTGTCTGGACTGATGAATACTTGCGCCAATATGGCCGGAGGGATCTCGCCAGTGGTGACGGCACGTATTGCAACACGCATCGGCTGGTCGCAAGCACTGGACTTTGCCGCAACAATAAGTTTCACCGCCGGCATCATTTGGCTATTCGTGGATGCCGACTCAAACCTTGAAAAGGAGTCATCATCCGTCGATGGTGCCCGCGAAATTCTGGCGGCCAATGTTACCGGGGGATAGTCAGTCAGGATTGTGCGATCGACTAGGTTGCAGTCCGATGAGGAGAGACGAATGACCGCAATGAAAAGAATGACCACCGTTTTTCGCGAGATGTTGGCAAGTCCCGGGATCATTCACGCACCAATTGCTCATGACCCACTTACCGCAAAGATCGCGGAGCGCGTAGGATTCCGTTGTTTGGACCTAGGTGGCTACGCCCTGGGCGCAAGCTCTTGTGTTCCGGAGCCGCTACTCAGCCTCGAAGAAGTCATGATCGCCACTCGCCGGATCACCGCAGCCGTCAACATTCCATTGATGGTCGACGGCGGGGCCGGTTTCGGAGATCCGACTTACGTCATTCGAATGATTACAGAAATGGAGCGGAGCGGCGCTGCTGCCGTCCACATCGAAGATCAGGTTTACCCGAAACGTGTTCACTACCACAAAGGAATTGAGCACGTCGTCTCGGCTGAAGAGATGTGCGAGAAGATTCAATACGCAGCAAGAGCACGACGTGATCCAGACTTTGTTATTGCAGCCCGTACGGATGCGATGCGCACTCACGACTACGCCGAAGGGATCCGGCGCGCCCAGTTGTACGTTGAAGCGGGAGCCGACATGGTCATGGTATTTCCGAATACTGCCGAAGAGGCTCTTCAAGCCCCAAGCGAAGTGGAGGCTCCGCTAATTTATGTGAACAGCGAGGGCAACCGGCTCGGCCGCCCGATACTTGGTCTGCAAGAGCTGGAAGCAGCGGGCTACAAAATGGTTAACGATGCGATCTCCGCGATCACCGTCATTTACAGCAGCGTTTACGAATTGTTTTCGCGAATGAAGGAGACCGGGCGCACCGGACTGGATCCCGCCGCAACGATAAAAGCTCGCAAAGATATCGAAGACACCATGGGTCTTGACGAATACTACCGAATCGAAGCGGAGACAGTAGAGGCCAGATCCGTTCCTCTGTCGGCCGACGGAAAGCGCAAATTTCCGGAATTGGCTGACTCGACGACTACTCGGGAGATTGCGAAATGAGGAAGAACCTTTCAATCTGTGTCGTGGTAGTGCTCTTATTCATTGCATCAGTATTCGCGGGTGCCGCCGAAAGCGATTCGTCCTTGCAATTGGTTGGCAAGATTCCATTGCCCGCATTGCGCGAGGGTGATTTCGACCATTTCGCCAAAGATGTCGACGGCCATCGATTGTTTCTCACCGGCGAAGCAAATGGAACGGTCGAGGTTTTCGATAGCATCTCCAACAAACATACCCACACCATTACCGGGCTGAAGTCACCTCACGCGTTGCTGTACCGGAAGGACACGAACAGACTCTTCGTCGTGGACGGAGACGCGTCTCGAATCAGAATTTATGACGCTACGACTTTCCGACTCGTGGGACAAATCATGCTTGCCATTGACGCAGACTCGATGGCGTATGACCCGGATACTAAATACTTGTACGTCGTTAATGGAGGCCGTGCAGCGAAGACGCCCTATTCTTTGATTAGCGTGATCGACACGAGCGCGTCGAAGAAACTACGCGACATCAAAATCGACACCAATTGGGTTGAGGCGCTGGCGCTGGAGAAATCCGGCCCAAGGCTATTCTGCGTGTTGACCTCTCAGAATGCCATCGGCGTTATGGATCGCGCTGGTAACTCGCTAAGCGCCACATGGCCTCTGCCCGACGGAAGCAAACATCCCGTGTCATTGGGACTGGACGAGCCAAACCACCGCTTGTTCGTCGCTACTCGCGAGCCTGGGCAATTGATCGTGTTGAATTCAGACAGCGGCAAAGTCGTATCGCAAGTCGCGACAGTCGGTATGATCGACGATCTCTCTTTCGATCCAAAACAGAAACGCATATACCTCGCAGGTGACGGCTCCATCGAGATTTACTCCCAGAAAGACCCCGATCATTACAGTTTGGCGGGGAAGGTGCCCGGTGGCTTTCGTGCCAAGACCGGATTGCTCGTACCCGAATGGAATCGCTACTATCTGGCCGTGCCACGTCATCAAGCGCACCACGCCGAAGTCCGCGTATACAAGGTCGGGCCCTAGGATGCACGGACGGTTTGAGACCGCCTAGCGTTTCGCCACAAGCCCAGCACCTGGGAGTCTCCACATTGGCTGCTAAATCTTCGATCCTCGAAGGCAATTCGAACGCGTCCGAGTCTTTGGCTCCGACTCACGTGCGATGGCGCGTTGTCTTTCTCCTCGCAATCACTGCTGGCCTCACCTACATCGATCGACTCAATCTCGGACTGGCGGGCAAGTACATCCAGGATGAATTCAGGTTCAATACCCAAACCATGGGTTGGATCCTGGGCGCATTCAGTCTGGGCTATGCCTTGTTTCACGTACCTGGAGGATGGCTCGCGGATCGCTTTGGAGCGCGCCGCGTTTTGGCAGGTGCAATCCTGTGGTTCTCTGTCTTCACTGCGGCAACCGTGATTGCGCCAAGCCTGCCGCTCATGAAAGTTCTTGGAGCTGCGTGGGCGTTTGTGATTGTCCGCTTTGTCATGGGACTCGGTGAAGCCGCAGCGATGCCGGTAGGTAATAAGATGATGGCCTACTGGCTTTCAGAAAAAGAGCGCACTTTCGGCACTAGCGTCTTCCTGGCCGGTGTTGGAGCGGGTGGAATCGCAGCTCCATTTCTCATTGCCGCGATCGTCAAACACTGGGGTTGGCGGCCCGCCTTTGTTTTCCTCGGAATCATCGGCGTCGTAGTAGCTGCACTCTGGTACCTCCTGGTAAGGGACCTGCCAGAAGAACATCCCGACGTCAATGCGGCGGAACTGGCGCTGATCGGCCGCTCCAGCACGGCCGCATTGCAGACTCCCCAGCCTGTCAAGATCAGTGTTCCGTGGCTCCGGCTGCTGTCCAGTCGCTCCATGTGGGGACTGATGATCAGTCACTTCTGCCTGGTCTACCCGGTCTACATATTCTTCACGTGGTTCTTCATCTACCTGGTCCGAGTTCGGGGTGTGACAATTTCTAAAGCCAGCCTCTGGACGTCAGCTCCGTTTGCGGCAAACCTGGTGATGGTTCCGCTGTGGGGTTGGCTGTCCGACCGCATCGCGGATCGAGTGGGTAAGCGTCGAGGCAGACGGTTCGCGGCTTGGTTGGCGATAGGGTGCTCCGCGATTCTGCTCTTTTCGGGTAGTCACACCGCTCACGAAAATTTGGCGCTCCTGCAACTTGCCGTCGCCGCTGGATTTAACTTCGCCGCATCGGCAGTCCTCTGGACCGCGTGCAATGATATCTCCGCAAAATGCTCCGGATCTATTTCCGGCATTATGACAACTTTTGGGAGCCTGGGCGGGTTTCTGTCACCCGTCGTGACAGCCGCAATCGCAGCCCGTTTTGGCTGGAGCTACGGCCTGGACTTTGCGGCGCTCGTGACCGTGGTGAGCGGCCTTGCCTGGTTCGTGATCGATGCCGATCAGTGTCTGGAGTAGTGATTTTTTGCCGAATTATCGAATGTGTTCCGTATCTTAAAGAAACTTGATAGGAGACACAATGTCCATGCGTAGCCTAATTGTTGCCATCGTTATTTTTCTAATCACACTTCCCTCATTGCTTGTAGCCGAACAATATAAGGTCAAGTCCAGACTGCATCTTCAGGGTGACAGCGGCTGGGATTACCTTACAGTGGACCCTGAGAGCCGAGAGCTTTTCGTCACCCACGGCACGGAACTCCAGATCGTGAATCTTGACTCGCAAGAACCCATTGCCAAGGTCTCCGGAATGAAAAGAATTCATGGCGTCGCCATAGTGAAAGACCTAAATCGCGGCTTCGTCAGTGACGGCGGCGACAATGCCGTAGTGATTTTTGATCTCAAATCACATTCCATACTGAATAAGGTGCCGACGGGCAAGAATCCGGACGCCATTCTTTACGATCCGTTCAGCAAACGAATATTTGTATTCAACGGAGCCAGCAATGACGTAACGGTCATAGAAGCTGCTTCCGCGGCGGTTGCTGGCACGATCCCTGTGAGCGGACGGCCAGAATTTGCCGTCAGCGATGGCAAAGGCAATGTTTACGTCAACATTGAAAATCGGAGCGAACTTCTTCAACTCGATTCACAGGCTCTTAAGGTGAAGAAGACTTGGCCGCTCGCGCCTTGCGAGGAACCCTCAGGCTTGGCTTTCGATGGTCAATCACGGCGACTGTTTTCAGTTTGCTCAAACCGGCAAATGGCAGTGGTGTCCGCCGATTCTGGAAAAGTTGTTGCGACGGTACCAATTGGAAATGGTCCCGACGCCGCGGTCTACGATCCCGATAACAAACTGGTATTCTCCTCGAACGGCGCCGACGGCACGCTCACCGTGGTGAAACAGGAAAACGCCGACAAATACACCGTCATAGAGACTGTTACTACCGCAAAAAGCGCTCGAACCATGACACTCGATCCGAAGACTCACAAAATCTATCTGTCTTCGGCCGAGCTCGGCACTATCCCAGCCCCGACAAGTGATAATCCGCATCCACGTCCGCCAATTGTCCCGGGCAGTTTTGATGTTTTAGTTGTATCAACCCAATAGATTACGCAATCGGCGTTCGGGCTGGTCACTCTCTTGGGACATTTACAGGAGACCCGCCCTTCGAATATCGCAGAGAGTCCTCGGACGCAAACGGTTTCAGCAGAGACCGATTAGTCTTAACACCACTCCTAATGGACATCTCTTAATGTTATCTCTCTAGCCGCCCGGCACGGATCGTACAGTCCATTGGAACCAGCACTGTACCGCCCGACTGATATTGCGCAAAATAGTCTCGGAGCGCGCTCAGCATCGCCGGGTGATTAGGATATCCAGGCATGGGCATCCCAGAGAAAGAAAGCGTTTGTCCTTCTAGTTCCTCATAATTCAATTTTTGAATTACAGGAAAATCGGCGCTCAGAATCTCGCCGTTCGCAAAAAACTTTCGGCAGGCAGCTTCCATGTCGAACTTAGCGACCGTGGAAGCATAGTCCGCACCGTACTTCAATCGTAGTTGCTCAAAATCGCGCAAAAGCGGGTCTGCTCCCGTACTGCGTGCGATATTCGCAAGCATCACCCATCCGTTCCGGCGCAGGATCCGAAGGAACTCAGGCCGACACCGATCGTGGTTGAACCAGTGGAAGGCCCTTCCCGCCATCACAACATCGACACTATGGTCCGGAAGCGTAGTAGACTCCGCCGTACCGTCGATACAGGTGAGACCCGAATACGACACCTCAAGCTCCTTGCAGGCATCCCGCATTTCGGTGTTGGGTTCTATGGCAAAGACGCGGTTCCCGTTCTCCAGAAACACTTCGGCGAGCATCCCCGTACCTGAGCCGACGTCCGCCATTACGGACGTTGCTGTTAGCCCGCAATGTTCTCGCGTAAAGTCGAGAACCTCCCGCGGATAACGAGCACGATAACGGCGGTAAACGTCAACCCGGTCCGCGAAGCGCTTCGTATTGTCACGAAACAAGTGCATCGGATATTCCTTCCCGCCCAGAACTAAGGATGCATCGAAGCTCCATCGTTCGAGGTCCCTGCGTATTCTGTCCCTGCGCACCGGCTCACCTCGCAATACCCAGCTCGGCTGGCACATGTTCGACGGGAAGCATGGGAATCACAGTGTTTAACTCTACCAGCCAACCATTTTGCGAGTTGCAGCCGATCAGCCGAATTCGTTTGAAGTCCCGCAACGACTGCAAAAAAAATCAGACAGTCGCATATACCCATGAGGGATACTCCACGAGGGGCAAACATTAGTTTAGTTGCGAAAGACCTTCCATCTCCGGATAGCCGACAAACCGGGAGTATTGGCCCCGTCTGTTGCACCCTTCTACTTGTCGTTGTAGCATCAAACTCGACTGTGTCGCGCAAGAATCTCCAAATCGCGGTTCTCGTATGCTTGGTAGCCTTTGCGCTTGCCTACCCAGTGATCGAATCTCTCGATCATTGGGATGCCCCGACACCGGCGTCCGATTCTGAGCTTCAAGCCATTGTTCTGCTCACGTTTGCGGGGGCAATTTTTCTGTTGACGCAAATGCTGGGCGCTCTTTCTGCATCTATCGCAACGCGACCTCCTGCAGGTTTATGCTTCCGCGCGCTCTGGAAAAATCATGTTGCTCTTTTCTCGCCGAACCTGACGACGTCTCCTCCCCTAGCTCTTCGCATCTGATACCAAACCTCTGACCGTTCTGGTTCTTCGTAAGGCTCACAGCTCTTTCACGAGCATTTCGAGAGACGCTATGTCCACGAACCTGGCTCCCAGCGCTGGGGGTCGCACGTGTCGTTTCACGTCTCCTTCTTCGCTAAGGATCCACGAATGAAAGGAAGTCATTTCATTGGGAAAAAGAGAATGGTTGAAATTGGTACTCCCGACCGTTGCCGTCCTCGTAATAGCTTCTAATAGTGCAGCACAAACCTCGCGGGTTGCAGGGGCAGTTCAGGGGAGTGTCGTTGATCAGACTGGCGGTGCCGTGGCTGCGGCGACGGTTACGCTACGCAACCAAGGGACCAACCAGGCGCGGAGGATGGTGACGAATGCAGAGGGTCTTTTTCGTGCTGGCGAGCTTCCCGTGGGTCAGTACGAGCTTCGCGTTGAATCATCTGGTTTTTCTCCGTTTGTAAACAATGCGATTGTGGTCTCTGTCGGCACTGTAGTCCAGATCGCAGTTCGGCTTGCTCCCGCAACGGTGCAGCAACAGATCACTGTTTCGGAGCAACCGCCGCCGATTGACCCCACCGACACGACGGAAGCCACGACTATCGACCACGACCGAATTGAGGAGTCACCTGTGGTGAGCCGCAACTACCTCGATTTCGTGCTTTTGGCTCCCCAGTTAACTCGGTCGAATGTTCAGGGAGCAACGGGTGGCAAAAGCACCCTTGCCGACAGCGGGTTCAGCTTCGCCGGTCTTCGCTCTCGCAGCAACAGCCTCTACATTGATGGCGTCGAGAACAACGATGAGTTCACTGGCTCGGCACGCACGGAACTGTCTCCTGAGACCGTGCAGGAATTTCAAGTGGTCAATAACGGTCTCTCAGCAGAATCGGGCGGAGGTGCGAGCGGCCCCATAAATGTCGTCACTAAGAGTGGCGTGAACACACTCCATGGAGACACCTTCCTGTTCGTCCAAAACGGTGCTTTGAATGCCAGAGACCCTCTCACGAATGAGACCGGTGCTCCAGAACTGAGCCGATTTCGAGCAGGTTTGTCGGCGGGCGGCCCGATTATTCCTGGGCGCACCTTCTATTATTTCGCTGGCGAGCAGGAAGGGGCACACGGCGACGATAGCTCCCTGATCCCGCCGTCATTGGCCGGAATGATCAATAGCATTTTGGGGCTTGGGGCATTCCCGAGAATCTCTACCCGCGCGATCAATCCAGCAGCATTTCGAGTAGCGCGCGCAGAGACGGAGGTCTCTGGCAGGTTGGATCATCACCTTGGAAACAAACACTCCTTGCTGCTCAAGTATGCGTTCACCAACAACCGCGAGGCCGGAGACGCCTTCAATACGGGAGGTCTGGTTGATCCGAGCGGTAGGGGCAGCAGCTTTATAGAAGACCAGGGGTTAACGGGGTCTCTTACATCGGTTCTCAGCAACAACGCCCTCAATAGCGTCCGATTTCAAGTGAGCACGCGTAGAGCCGTGCTGCGCACCGCCGACCAGATCGGGCCGGAAATCAATATTGCTGGTCTGGTCGATTTCGGTCGCCCTTACGACGGAAATGACACGAGACGAGAAAACCACTACGAGTTAGCCGATGTGACGTCGGTGGCGAAGGGTCGGCACCTAATCAGCTTTGGAGCGGACTTGGATTGGATACGTGAGAACGTTTCAGCCCATGACGGTTTTGGGGCGCTATATGTCTTTCCAAACCTCAATGCATTCCTAAACGGTCAGCCGGATCAATACCGACAAGCATTCGGGAATCCCAGCACTAATTTCGCAACGCCCAAATACTCTGGCTTCATCCAAGATCACTGGACACTCACCAGACGCTTTACGATGGATGTGGGCATCCGCTACGACTTCGAGCATCTGCCATCTCAATTCAAGCACGATACAGACGATTTCGCTCCCAGAATTGGCCTGGCATACAGCCCTTCGCCGGATTGGGCGCTGAGGGCTGGGTTCGGTGTCTTCTTTGACCGCTACCTTTTGGCCGCGGTAAACAGTACGCTGGAGAAGAATGGCCTCCAAGCGTTTGAGCAAGTCGCGGATGGGCAAGCTGCGACCCAAATCTTCGAGACGGAACTCGGCGGAAGCGCAGCAAGTCCCATTTCCTCGATTCGTCCGTCGATCTTTACCGCCGACCCAAACTTGCAGACCTCCCGCAGCGAAATTGCCAGCGCTGGTGTAGAGCGGTTAATCACCAATAATCTCACAGCAAGTGCGACGTTCTTGTTTGCACGCGGCGTAAGGCTTTCTCGGACTCGCAATGTAAACCTTCTGCCACCCGTCGTGCTTACTCTCGACAACGCTGCCAGCCTCGGGATTCCCAATCCCTTTCCTCAGCAACTTGGGAGGCTTGTGTTTCCGCCCTCGCGACTCTCATCTCAATTCGATGGCATTTATCAATGGGAGAACCACGCCAGTTCGGTTTACCACGGATTGTCGTTGTCCCTGAATCGAAGGCTCTCGAATGAGATTTCGTTTTCCGGGAGCTACACGTTTTCCAAAGCCATTGACGACGCTTCCGACTTCAACGAACAGCCAGAAAACCCGTACTCGCTCCATGCCGAACGGGCTTTGTCTTCCAATGATCAGCGGCATCGGTTCGTATTCAGCGGGACTTTCGACCTGCCGTTCGCTGATGCGGAAGAGGGCAAGAAGCCCTCCGGGGTGATCGCCAAACTGCTCGGCAACATTGAAGCGGCTCCGATTCTGACGATCGGAAGCGGCAGGCCCATCAATCCTCTGACTGGCTTCGATGCGAACCGTAGCGGAGCATTTCCGTTTTCTTCCCGTCCCCTTGCGTTTGGCCGGAACTCCCTGGCTACTACCGGTCAGGTGCAATTCGATTTGCGTGTGCTGAAGTTCTTCAAAGTCGGTGAGCACGGAAAGCTGGATTTCGTCGTGGAGTCGTTTAACCTACTCAACCATAGAAATGTCGTCACTCTCAACCAGTTCTATGGTCCGGACGGTTCCCCCATTCCAGTATTCGCTACGGCAAACAAGGCAGGCATCCCGAGGCAATTGCAATTGTCAGTGGACTTTGAGTTTTGATGTCCTTAATCACTCCTCCGTCTACCCGGCGGCACCTTCGGGATTGTGCCCGGATCACGGGCAATCCGGAAGTAACGCCTCCAGACTGGTCCCGTCAGGCTTTCCAGTACTCACTCGCCGAACCATTGTCGCACTGCTGGGCAGTCGGAAGTTGTAAGTTATATTGTGATGCACAAGCTTGGGCTTGTCGGAGGCTTCAATGAGATGGTCCTTTCTTTTTTTGTTTCTTGTGGCCGCTTCGCTTTTTGCTCAGCAGTCCCCAGTGCCTGAAATACGCTACCATTCGGTTCCCGATTTTCTGAAACTTCCCCCCGATTTGTATTTCGGGGAAGTTGCAGGGGTGGCAGTCAATTCCAAGGGACACGTCTTTGTTTTCTCGCGTGGCAATACGACGGGACCGGCCTATGGGGCGAGTGCTGCGCAGCTTCTCGAGTTTGGCGCTGACGGCAAGTTCGTGCACGAGATCGGCCACAACCTCTACGCGTGGTCTTACGCGCACACGGTCAAGGTCGATCGCGAGGACAACATCTGGGTTACCGATAAGGGCTCAGACATGGTCATTAAATTCAATCCTGAGGGACGCGTTGTTATGGTGTTCGGCCGCAAGCAGGAGGCCTCTGATGACGGCACCGGGCCATTGAAGGACGCTAACCCGCCACTACCTCCCGAGGACGGGATGTTCAGACAGGTGACAGACATAGCGTGGGACAAATCCAACAACGCTTACATCAGCGACGGCTACATCAATTCGCGGATCGCCAAGGTCGACAAAGATGGCAAATGGCTCAAATCCTGGGGTGAGCCTGGAAGCAAACCCGGACAGTTCGATACTCCGCATAGCATTGCGCTCGACGCTGAGGGAAATGTCTACGTGGCGGATCGCGGTAACCGCCGAATCCAGGTGTTCGATGGAGAGGGAAAGTTTCTGCGCCAAATCACCATCGACGTGCCTTTCGATCATAGTGCTCGCCCCGCAATCGGGGACAAGCGCGAACAGCCGAACCCGACAAGGTCTCCGGGTTCACCTTGGGCGATCTGCATTACACCTCCGCCGCATCAAGTCATGTACAGCTCCGACGCCTATCCTGGGAGAATATACAAGCTATCCCTAGATGGAAAAGTTCTGGGCGTGTTCGGAAAATCCGGCAAGCAGCTAGGGGAGTTCGGGTGGATCCACGAGATAGCATGTCCGTCTGAACACGAACTCTATGTCGCAGAAATTTTGAACTGGCGTGCGCAGAAACTGATTCTCGAACCGACTCACTAAGCTTTCCCGCCCCGAGACTGGGCACATCAGACTCATTGTGCCCGGATCACGGACAAACCGGAAGTAGTTCTTAAGTTAGCGCTTATAGGGGCTTGTGGTGGAGGAGGAGAATGGTGGTCCTACGAGGCCCTCCCCTAGGCTCGGCGTCAAAAACGCGCCCGCATGGTAAAGTGCGAGCGGCCCCGCTTCACAACAAACTCTGGCCGCCCTTAAGTATTCCCGTGATGCTAAGGTTTGGTATATTCCCGTAGGTCGACCAATTCCAGCGACGTCAATCAGCAAAAGGACTGCGCACCAAGGAGGCACCAGTATGCGGCACATTTCCTTACGCGCTCTGGCGGTTTTCATTCTGCTGCTCGCGCACATGGCGGTCGCAGGAACGCCAAACCGCGTCACCATTCTGTATGATGCCTTCGGCAAATCTCCGACACTGACTCTGGATTGGGGTTTGCGGCCCTGATCGAATATGGCGGCAAACGCATCCTCTTCGACACGGGCAACAATGCCCAAATCTTTGAACACAACGTGAAAGCAGCGGGCGTCGATCTGCAAAAGCTCGATTTTGTGGTTATGTCCCACCGCCACGGTGACCATATGGGCGGACTGGCCTATTTGCTCAAGGTGAACCCCACCGTGAAGATCTATGCGCCGAAGGAGAGGTCCGGAGTCTACGGCGACGACCAGCCCAGCAGTACGTGGTATCGCAAGGACCCGTCTCTGCCCGCGGAACAGCGGTATTACAGCGGCGCGCCACCCGAAATCATACACATGGGAGAGGCCTGGCCCGGCGCCAACTTTCAGCTGATCGACAAGAACATCGAGATTGTGCCGGGCATGTATCTGATTGCGTTGGTATCCGACCAACCCGGTACGCTGGAATTGCGTGAGCTTTCGCTAGCTATCCGCACACCTGACGGCCTCTTGCTGGTAGTCGGCTGCTTGCATCCTGGGGTGGAGCACATTATGCAGGAGGCCAGTGCGATTGATCCTCACATCAATCTCCTGTTAGGCGGGCTGCATCAGATCCAGGCACCGGATCCTGAGGTTGAGCGTATCGCCAGGGTGCTGCACGACCAATACAAGCTGGATCGCATAGCGCCGGGACACTGTACCGGCGAGCCAGAGTTTGCCGCCTTGAAGAAAATATTTGGCGACCACTACTTATACGCGGGCGTCGGGTCCGTAGTTGATCTGGCTAAGTGAACGCGGCTAGCATCCAGCTTTTTCGTCCGTGGCGCTTGACGCTTCGGATTTCGCCCGGGCGACG
>Ga0137412_10002235_pt1 | contig 15272 bp, 14 predicted proteins | sample CZODoug2_1_16fun_FD_122160 | JGI IMG/M metagenome (GOLD analysis project Ga0137412, IMG submission 122160) | Vadose zone soil fungal communities from Angelo Coast Range Reserve, California, USA - CZODoug2_1_16fungal (Hybrid Assembly) | ecosystem: Environmental > Terrestrial > Soil > Vadose zone...
GCCGAAGCGCGCGATCAGCAGCGAGCCCGGCAGCGCCGCGATGGCGAACAGGATCACCGGCAGCCCCGAGAGGATGCCGATCTCGGTGCCCGAGAGATTCAGATCAGTCTGGATGAGGGCGATAACCGGCGGCACCGCCAGAATGGTCAGGCGCAGCCCCACGCCGCCGAGCCAGAGCAGCGCGGCCGCAACCCAATCGTCTCGCATGAGCACTCCCGGCAGCGGCTTATGCCGTTCTCGTTGATTGCTCTCTCCTGTTAGCGGAGAGAGAATTCACTGCGCGCTTTTCAGCCGTTCCAGCGCCTCGACGATCTTGGCGCGTCGCTGCATCAGCTCCTCGCGCTTCTCGCGCTCGCCCTCGACCACGTCCTCGGGCGCGTTGCGGACGAAGTTGGTGTTGGCGAGCTTGGCGTCGACCCGCGCGATGTCGGCGACCGCCCGCGCCAGCTCCTTCTCGAGCCGCGCTTGCTCGGCGGAGAAATCGATGACGCCTTTGAGCGGTAGCGCGATCACCTCGCCGCGCACGACGATCTGCACGGCGCCCTGCGGCGGCGCCGCCGACACCGTCATGCCGGAGAGCCGCGCCAGGCGCTTGATCGTATCCGCCCAGCGCCCTGCCCGCGCGTCGGTCTCGGCTGACATGCCGACCATCACCAGCGGCAATTCCGTCGCCATGGTGAGATTCATCTCGGCGCGCACCGAGCGGATCGCGGTGAGCAGGTCGACCAGCCAGCCGATCTCGGCTTCCGCGGCCTCATCTTTGAAATCGGCGGGCTCGAACGCCAGCAGAACCGGCGGAATCAACGGATCGTTCGGGCTGGCGGCCGACATCAGCGCCACCTGCTCGGCCGTCAGCGCGTCGGCCTTGCGCGACCAGGGCGCCAGCGCGAGCAGGCCATCGCGCTGGGCGGTCACGGTCCACAGCTCCTCCGTGATGAAGGGCATGAACGGGTGCAGCAGCTTCAGGATCTCGTCGCGCGCCCACGCCACCATGGCGCGGGTCTCGGCCTTTGCCACGCCCTCCTCGCCCAGCAGCACGGGTTTCGCCAATTCGAGGTACCAGTCGCAATAGACGTTCCAGACAAAGCGATAGATCGCATTGGCCGCGTCGTTGAAGCGATAGCTCTCAATCGCCTCGGTGACTTCACGCGTGGCGCGCGAGGTCTCATGCGCGATCCAGCGGTTCAGCGTTTGCTTCGCCTTGACCGGATCGAAGCCGTCAGGTCGGGCGCAGCCGTTCATTTCGGCGAAGCGGCAGGCGTTCCACAGCTTGGTCGCGAAATTGCGGTTGGTCTCGACGACCTGCGACGACAGCTTGATGTCATGCCCCTGGGCCGCGCCGCGCGCCAGCGCGAAGCGCAGGGCGTCGGCACCGTATTCGTCGATCACGCCGAGCGGGTCGATGACGTTGCCTTTCGACTTCGACATCTTGGCGCCCTTCTCGTCGCGAACCAGGCGGTGGATGTAGACGGTCGAGAACGGCGCCTCCTTCATGAAATGAAGGCCCATCATCATCATCCGCGCGACCCAGAAGAAGATGATGTCGAAGCCGGTGACGAGGACGTTGGTCGGGTAATAGCGCTTCACCTCGGGCTTGTCGTCGGGCCAGCCGAGCGTCGAGAACGGCCACAGCGCGGAGGAGAACCAAGTGTCGAGCACATCCTCATCGCGCGTGATGAAGCCCTCGCGCTTGTTGCGGTCGAGCGCCATCTCCCGGCCTTGCTCGACCGTGATGACCTCCTGCTCGACATAATAGCCGAGCGCATTGCTGATCGCCTCCTCCTCGGTCTCGGCGACGAACACCTTGCCGTCCGGCCCGTACCAGGCGGGGATCTGATGGCCCCACCAGAGCTGGCGCGAGACGCACCAGGGCTGGATGTTCTCCATCCACTCGAAATAGGTCTTCTCCCAGTTCTGCGGCACGAAGGACGTCGCGCCCGAGCGCACCGCGGCAATCGCGGGCTGCGCCAGCGTCTTGGCGTCGACATACCACTGGTCGGTCAGATAAGGCTCGATCACGACGCCGGAGCGGTCGCCATGCGGCACCATGTGCACGTTCGGCTCGACCCGTTCCAGGAAGCCGAAATCCTGCAGCCGCGTCACGATCTCCTTGCGCGCGGCAAAGCGGTCCTTGCCGTGCAATTCGCGTGCGAACTCGTCGGCGCCTTCCGGCAGGCCGCGCAGATAGTCCTCATTGTCGGCGAGCGCGAGGCCGGCCTCCTTGTCGAACACGTTGATCTGCGCCAGGGAGTGGCGCTTGCCGACCTCGAAGTCGTTGAAGTCGTGCGCCGGGGTGATCTTCACCGCGCCCGAACCCTTCTCGGGATCGGAATAGTCGTCGGCGACGATCGGAATACTGCGCCCGACCAGCGGCAGGATCACATGCTTGCCGATCAGCTTCTGGTAGCGCTCGTCCTCGGGATGGACGGCAACGCCGCTGTCGCCGAGCATGGTCTCGGGCCGCGTGGTCGCGACCACGATGAAGCTTGCGGGATCGTCGGGGCTGAAGGTCTTGCCTTCGATCGGATAGCGCAGATACCAGAGATTGCCCTTGACCTCGGTCTGCTGCACTTCGAGATCCGAGATCGCGGTGAGCAGTTTCGGGTCCCAGTTGACCAGGCGCTTGTCCTTGTAGATCAGCCCTTCGCGATGCAGTTCGACGAAGACCTTCACCACCGCGCGCGACAGGCCCTCGTCCATCGTGAAGCGCTCGCGCGACCAGTCGCAGGACGCGCCCAGCCGCTTGAGCTGGTTGAGGATCACGCCGCCGCTCTCGTCCTTCCATTGCCAGACGCGTTCGAGGAACTTTTCCCGGCCCATGGCGCGCCGGCCGGGCTGCTGCCGCTCCATCAATTGCCGCTCGACCACCATCTGGGTCGCGATGCCGGCGTGATCGGTGCCGGGCTGCCACAACACGTCGCGGCCGCGCATCCGCTCGAACCGGCACAGCACGTCCTGCAGCGTGTTGTTGAGCGCGTGGCCCATATGCAGCGAGCCGGTCACGTTCGGCGGCGGGATGACGATGGTGAACGTCTTGGCGTCGCGCCGCTCGGGACGGCCGGCGCGGAACGCGCGGGCATCCTCCCAGACCAGGGACATGCGGCCTTCGATATCGGCGGGCTGGTAGTTTTTCTCGATCATGGGCGTGCAATCGGCAATGGGACCGGCGTTAGAAAGCCGCCGCAGCGCGCCAAGTCAACACCAAGCCAACAGGTAAGACGCGCCGGACGCCCCGCCAAGCCGGCGCATGGTAGGCACCGTCGGGCCAAGGAACCCTTCGCCGAAGAGAGACTACCGGCCGCCCCGCGATACCCGCTCGATTTCCGCCTTCACGATGCGTTCCACGAGGCCCGGGAGATTGTCGTCGAGCCAGGACTTCAGCATCGGCCGCAGCATCTCCTTGACCAGATCTTCCAGGGTCCGCGCATTGCTGCTGAGCACCGTATGGGCGAGCGTGTTGAAGGCCGATTCCACGGCAGAGACGGTGGATTGCGACAGGATCGGCTGCGAGGGCGCGGACGCCGGCATCTCGAAGGAAGGCGGCTCATAGGCGGGGGTCCGGTTGATGGCCCGGGATGCGGCCGACTCCGCGAATTCGAGATCGTCCTGCGGCTCGATCTTGTGGAACGAGGGCTGCGGAGGTGGCGGGGCGCTCACCACGGCCATGTCATCGGTGAGTTCGAGCACTTCGATATCATCATTGGCGGGATCATGGGCCGGGCGGATTTCATCCACCGTCGTGCTTTCGCCGAGGCCCGACAACAGCGCGTCGATGTCGTCCTGGTTGTTTGACGCGGCTGGCGCGGGCGGTGGCGCTGGAGGCGGCGGCGCCGGCGCGGGGGCCTTGCTTGCCGCAGCGACTGCTGCCGGAATCTTCGATGGTGGGATATCGGCCATCACCGCGGGCTTGGCGACAGGCGCGACGGCAGCCGGTTTCACCGGCGCGGGAGCCGGTACTGGAGCGGGGCTGGCCGGCTTTTCCGCAACAGGCGGCTTTGCCTCATCGTCGGCGATGATGCGCCGAATCGACGCCAGAATCTCCTCCATCGAGGGCTCTTGGACCTTTGCAGGCTGCGACATCTCCGACTCCACATCATCAACGCTCTGCGCACGCGTTGTCCCCAGTCAAGCATGACGGGATTCGCCGGTTCCGGATACGCAGGCCCGGACTTGTCACCCGTAAAAGCCCGACTGATTCCCAACCCAAGCACCGCGCAATTCACCGCGCGGTCCCGCCCCCTCAGTGCACCAAAGCGTTACGCCCATCGCTGCTGGTCGTCGCGCGAATCGCCCCGTTGCCCAAAGAAAGGCTATGTCATGGCAACAAATGTTTGCAAGCAAGGCAGTCGCGAAGAACCTTGGACATCCGCACATCATTTAGTTGCGAACGACCCGCGCGCGTATCAACGCGATACTCTACCAGACGTTTAAGCCTGTCCGCGCAACGGATTCGCCGTTTGGCCATTCCCCATCTCCACGATCGGCGAAGGCCGGCCTCAAATCCAAAACGGCACGGGAAACATGGCTTTGCCGGCGTCTCTTCGGGGCCGACATTTGCCGCGGAGGACGCCTGCGCGGCGATGGCAAGCGGGCTCTGCGCGCGGCAAGTCGCTCGCATTCCGACCGTTCACAAGAAGCGCGCCGAAACGACGCGCCTCCTCTCGGAATCCTCAGCGGCCGTCGGGTGTACGAACCCCGACCCAGCTATCGCGAACTTGCTGGTAGTGCACGCTCGGATCATAGGTGGTGGTCTGCAGATTGAGCACCTGCGGCGACAATCGTCCGATCGTGCTCAAGACCGAATACGAGGCGACCACGCGGTCATGCTGCGCGGTGACCAGCGCAACGCGGGCATTGACCAGGGTCTGCTGCGCGTTGAGCACGTCGAGCGTGGTTCGCTGTCCGGCCTTGGCTTCTTCACGCACGCCATTGAGGGCGATTTCGGAAGCCTGCACCTGGGCCTGCGCCGAGGCAACCTGGGCCTTGCCCGCAACCAACTGGCCCCACGCGGTCACCGCGTTGGCGCGGGTCTGGTCGCGAGTCGTCTCGAGGTTTAGCCGCTGCTGCGCCAGCGTCTCCTTGGACTGGCGGATCAGCGAATATTCGGCGCCACCCTGATAGATCGGAACCGAGAGCTGCGCGATCGCGGACGCGCCGAACGAGCTGAACGTCGTCATCGTCTGCTCATAGGATTGCTGCACGGAGGCCTGCAAACTGACCGTCGGCAGCAAGGCGCCTTCGGCGATCTTCACCTGCAGGAAGTTGACGTCGATGCCGTACATGGCGGCGGTGACATTCGGATTTTCGACGAGGCTGAGATCGACCGCGGCTGGCAAAGTGCCCGGCAGATAGCGGTCCACCGGCGATCCCGGCGCGAGCGCTTGCGGCTCGTTGCCGATGATCCGGCGGAAATTCGAGCGCGTCGTCGTCAGGTTCGATTCGGCGGTCAATTCCTGAGTCCGGCCCGCGGCGAGTTGCGCTTCGGATTGCGCGACGTCGGTGCGGGTCACTTCGCCAACGTTAAAGCGATCGCGGGTCTGCTTCAGCGTCTGCTCGAGAACGCGGACGTTGCTCTTCTGCACCTCGACGATCGCGGCGTCGCGCAGATAGTCCATATAGATGGTGGCGGCGCTCAGCAGCACCGTCTGCTCAAGCACGCGCAGAGCTTCGCGTGCGCCGGAGACCTGGCTCTCCGCCGCGCGGGTCCGGTTGGCGGTCTGCTGGCCGTTGTATAACGTCTGCGTGACGGTGAGGCCTGCGCTCCGCGGCGCATCGGCGCCGTGGATAGGCGTGTGGAGGACCGCGGTCGGGGTCCCGCCCTGGGTGGAGTTGACGTCGGTGTATTGATAGCCGGCGCTCGCGGTGAGCGCGACCTTCGGACGATAACCTGAAAGGGCCTGCGGAACGTTCTCGTCGGTCGAGCGCACCTGCGCGCGCTGCGCATTGAGCTGCGGATTGTTCTGATAGGCACGAACCAGCGCAGCCTCGATGGTATCGGCCAGGGCAGGCATTGGGCCCGCATATGCCATCATCAGGACCGCAGCCGCAGCTGTGGTGACGACCTTCACCCCATACATCCCTGGTATTCCGTTCATTTGGTAGCCCCGGCCCATGCGCATGGACCGAGTCAGTATTTCAGTGAGCACCCGTCCCAACATATTCCCCACGTAAGCCTGACGGAACCACCTGACGGCGAAAGTCAGTGGAAACTCTTCACCTGCAGCATCCGGGCCACACTTCTGATTTAAAACACAATTTCGTCAACTGAACGCACGCAAGGCCTAGAAAACAAACTCTGGAACCCGTTCCAGCCCCGGCAGCACCGGCGCTGCGGCATCAAAAAGCGGCCGAGTCCCGAAATCACCGTGGGAACGCCTCACAATCATCGCGCGCGGCGGGTGCGTCATGGCAAAGACCCCAAGCAGCCGACCGCCATCCCTGAGCTGTCCGTAGAGCTGTTGTGGAACCACCTCGGTCGCGCCATTGAGGAGAATGACGTCATAGGGCGCCCCGGCCGGGTCGCCGGCGGCGGCCTCGGCCGTCCGGAAAGTCACCTTTCCGTCGAGCCCAAGCCTGCCAAGTACGTCCCTACCTCTTGCGGCCAGCGCCGAATCGCTCTCGGTTGCCGTCACCCTCCCCGCCAGCGGCGCCGCCACCGCGGCGGCATATCCGGTCGCCACGCCGACGATCAGGACGTTGTCGGTTTCCAGGATTTCAGCGGCCTGCAGCAGCCTGGCCGTCAGCACGGGCTTGACCAGGAATCGCTTGGCCGCGCCGCTTCCGCCTTCCGAGACATCGAGGTCGAGATCGAGATAGGCGAGCGCGCGCTTGTCGTCCGGGACAAAGTTCTCGCGCGGCAGTTCGAGCATGGCGTCAAGGATTCGGCGATCGGTGACGTCATTCGTGCGCACCTGACCATCGACCATTTTCTGGCGCGCAGTCGAGAAACCGGACATTGGCGGACCTGTCAGAGGCTCAGCGGACCTGCCGCCGAAGGAAACGGAACGAGACCATCTTTGGTACAAGCTCCGGCAAAACGCAACATGGCGGTTTGCGCCCGCCATTTGCGCCTTCCTCAGGTGGTTCCGCCCGCGACAAGCAGGCGATTTGGCAGCCTGTCAGGCCTATGCGCAGGCCTATTTGATCGTGACCGCAAGCCGCCCGATCGGCTGCGCGACTTCGTCCAAATGCTCAGAATCATGCTTAGCGATGGCACGCGCCAACCGGGTCACGCATTCATTGTCGCTGAGATCGGGAAGTTCGGCCGACACAAAGGATATGGCCTTTGAGGGCGCAAGCTTGGCGTTGTCGGCTTGAATGAGGTCGGTCATCGAATCACCTCCATGAAGCCCCGGCGGCCGGCACGCTCTGCGGTAAATAAGACCATTTGAGGTTCACACCGCCCGAATCGCCGGTGCCTTGGCGAGCCTTGGCTGGGCTCCCCGATCCTTTGCCGGTCCTTTGCAGAATCGCTCTGTTGGCAGGCCTGAAATGGCAGGCAAGCCGCTGACCAAAGGAGGATTTCCCGTCCCAGCCGACGCTTGGCCAAATCAGGTGATTTCGGCCTATGCAAGCGCGGGGCGCTTTGTTATACGCTGCCCCGCTCGCGAACATTTGTCTCGCCTGTTCCTCGGTAGCTCAGCGGTAGAGCATTCGACTGTTAATCGAATGGTCGCTGGTTCGAATCCAGCCCGGGGAGCCAATTCATCTCATTTGGTCGAAACCGTGCCCGGCGCAACGAGAGTTGTGCTTCGGCAAGCTTTGCCACTTGCTTGAGGCGGGGAACCCCGGCTCGCCTGTTGAACGTTGCGGCCCTGCGGCGGCGCAGTTCCAGGCCTTATGCTCCATGTCTTACTGCGGCGACGTCTTACTGCGGCGACCAACGAACGGCCTGAGTCGTGTCGGGCGCGTCCGCCAGGCAGCGGCGCGCGGCTTCGATCTGCGCTTCGGTCGCCCCATGGCCGCGGGCCCACATCTCCGCGGCCGACGCCGAATACTTCGCGACGTAAAAACGAACTACCGTGCACGATACACGCTGGAAAACACCGGGCTGCTTGCCAGCAAGAGCTCCCGACGTAAGAGACAAGGTTAGCGCTACCGCGCCAAGTCCACGCAACAACATTGTGCCCCCGCAATCGAATTAAATACCCCGGGGACAGAGAATCAGACTTGTCATCGATCCGCAAATTAAACTGGGGCGCGGCAGGATCCTATCACCAGCTATCGCCATAGCGGCCCGCGCGATTGCAACCGGAGCGACGAAAAACGGACCGCGATCAACCGCCGTTCGCGGTGACGTGCGATTCGGATCTCGTCTATGCGGCCCAATCGACCACCGCATCGATAAAGGTTTGGGCCTGACGGATCGCATCGCGCCTGGTGGCGCAAACGCCGACCGAGACCGTCCTGCCTTTTCCCACGGTCCATTTCCAACCGCCGGGGAAACTCATTTCGACAACCGAGAAAGCGATGCCACGATGTTCCACGGATAACCTCCGTCAACACTGGATAGCCCGGGCCCCCATTTGAGCGTAGTCCACTCAATCCAGTCCACGTCAATCCAGTCTATGACAGCCGCGATGGTCCGCAACGGAAAAGCCAAGGGCTCGAGCATTCAGCCGGTGCACAGGCACCTGTGGAACGATGGAACTCCCAAATGGTTCAATCCCCAAGGTTGAGGCAACCCGAGAGCCGTGATGACTGATGATACCGAAATTGGATGGCACAGGGAGCAGATCGCGAAAAACCGCGCGGTGCTTGAAGAATTGGAGGCAGGCAACACCGCGGGCGGCGACGTCTTTCCGGAGACCCAATCGGAAATCGAGCACCTGAAAGCCCAGATCGCGCAATCCGAGTTGATCGTCGCTGCCCACGAAAGGCAAAATCCCCAGGCGCTTTGACCTTAGCCTCTAAAGCGTAGGCCTATGAAGCGCAGGCTTGGTGCGCGATGATGATGGATAAACCGTCATCGCGCTTTCTGCGTTTTCGGAAAACCGGTACCGGCTTTGCCGGATCATGCGCCTAGGCGCGAGCAGCGCTGAGCTGCGCCCCTGCCGTCCAGGACTTCGCGGACGATCGACAGCAGTTCGTTCGGCCGGAACGGCTTCATGATCGCGCGCCGCTTGGCGATCCTGTTGTCGCCGTTTTCGGTGACGATCGGATAGTCCGAATAGCCGGTCATGAAGATGATCGGCGTATCAGGACGCGCGGTCGCCAGGAATTCGGCAAGCTCCGGCCCGCCGAGTTGCGGCATCACGACATCGCTCAGCACGAGATCGATGTCTCCGCTGTGCCGTTGAACGAGCCGGCACGCCTCGTCGCCATTGGCGGCCGTCAGGACGGTGTAGCCGCCATTCTTGAGCGTTGCCACCGTCGCCCGCATCACCGCATGGTCGTCCTCGACGATCAGGATGGTCTCACGACCGCCCGGCCCGCTGCTCAGCACGGCCGACGCCGCCGGCTGGCTGGTCTTTTCAATCGTCCGCGGCAGGAGGACGTGGAAGGTCGTCCCGACGCCGATTTTGCTGTCGACCTTCAGGCTGCCGCCGGCTTGCGTGACGATGCCATAACAGGTCGATAGTCCAAGGCCGGTTCCCCTGCCCCGCTCCTTGGTCGTGAAGAAGGGATCGAAGATCCGGCTGAGACATTCCGGCTCAATTCCGGTGCCGGTGTCGCTGATATGCATCGCGACATAATCGCCCTGAGGCAGCTCCTGATCGGCGCTCGCAACGGTGCAATTCTCGATCTCGACGGCGAAACGCCCGCCGGTTGGCATCGCATCGCGCGCATTGACGGCGAGATTCATGAACACCTGCTCGATCTGGCCCTTGTCGACCAGCACCGGCCAGAGGTCCTCGCCGGCCACCGTCACCATTTCGATATTGGCTGATAGCATGCGGCGGAGCATCGAGTGGAAACCGGTGACCACCTCGCCCATGTTCACCACCGACGCCTCGCTCGGCTGCCGGCGCGAGAACGCCAGCAATTGCCGCGTCAGCCCCTGCGCGCGCTCGATCGCATGGACGATCTCCACGAGTGCGGGCAACCGCGACTCGTCCTCGCCGTAATCCTCGCGCAGCATTTCCGCATAGACCAGCATGACCAGCAGCAGATTATTGAAGTCATGAGCGACGCCGCCCGCCATCAGGCCGACCGCTTCCATCTTCTGGGCATGCTGCAGTTCTTCGTTCAGCCGCTTTTGCTCGGTCATGTCGCGGACCAGCACGAGAAAGGCGGGCACTCCGTTCCATTCGCACGCCGCGACGCGCACTTCGCAATAGCGACGCTCCCTGCCGCGCGGAATTTCGATGTCCGCCACCAACCCTTCCTTGACTTCGCAGCCCAAGGGCAGGCCGACCAGATCGTCGTTCTGTTTTCCGTACAACTCGAGCGCCGCATCGTTGACGAAGCAGATCACCGCCGCACGATCGGTCACGATCACCGCGTCAGGGATCGATCTCATCAGCCGCTCGAACTGGCGATGCTGCAACTCAGCGCGCTTGTGACGCAGCGCCCAATGCACGCTGCGCGGCAAGAGCTGGGAGAGTTCGTTCTTGCTGACAAATTCGAACGCACCGAATTGCTCGGCCTTCTCGCGCAACCCGCCGCGGGCGTCCAGGCCGGTCAAGACGATGATGGGGGTTTCCGGCGAAAACGCACGCATCTGCGACAGGGTCTCGATACCCGTGGAGTCCGGCAATGTCAGATCGAGGATGATGCCGTCGAAACCGTTCGATTCCAGGGCCGCCGAGGCCTGCTTCAGGCTTGTCACCTCCTCCAGCGCAAGCTTGTAATTGGTGATTTCGGATAACGCCTCGGCCACCAGCAGCGCGTCGCCGGGATTGTCTTCAACAAGCAGCAGCCGATGCGTCAGCTCTGGCATCATCGTCCAACATCTGGTGCGACTGCCGTCATCTGGCTATTGGACCGACGGCCCCGCCGGCGGCCTTTCATCCCCCGATGGCGGCAGCTTCGCCAGCTCAAGCCAGAACTCATACAATCGCTTGGCCATTTCACGGTAAGCGCCGACGCTGAAGGGTTTGGTCAGATAGCAGTTCGCACCCAACCGGTAAGACCTGATGATGTCGTCGCTGGATTCGGAGGACGTGAGAACGACGACCGGGATGTGGCGCGTCGCCTGCAGCGACTTGATCGACGCCAGCACCTCGAAACCGCCGACGCGCGGAAGGTTGAGATCGAGCAGCACGAGCTGCGGAACGAGAGCGTCATGATAGATTCCATGCCGCGACAAATAGTTGATGGCCTCCTCGCCATTCGGCACCACCTCGATTTCCGCCGGTGTGCCGACCGCCTCGAAGGCAATCTGGGTCAGGTCCGCATCGGCCGGATTATCCTCCACCAGCAAGATCCGCTGTTTGCCGGCATTTTCGTGAGCCATCAATGTCATTGATCTCGATCCTGCGCCGGTAGCGTGAAAAAAAACGTGGTGCCCTGCCCCAACGACGAGACGAACCATATCCGGCCCCCATGCCGCTCGATGATCTTCTTGGCGATCGCCAGTCCAATTCCGCTGCCGTCAAATTTCCCGCGCTCATGCAGGCGCTGGAACATTTGAAATATCCGCTCACTGAACTTGGCGTCGATTCCGATGCCGTTATCCGCCACCGAAAATCTCCACATACCGTCTTTCCGTTCTGCCGCGATGTCGATCCGCGGCGCGCGATCGGAGCGAAACTTGACCGCATTGCTGATCAGGTTCTGGATCACCTGCCCGAGTTCCAGTTCGTCGCTTACGACAACCGGCAATGGATGCACATGAATCCTGGTGCCGCTTTCGACGATCGTGGCCGACAGCCGTTCGATCACGGCGGCTACGACGGCGCCGCTGTCGACGGGCTTCAGCACCTTTTCCACCGAGGTGACGCGCGAGTAAGCGAGCAGGTCGCGGACCAGGTTCTGCATCCGCTTGGCGCCTTCCACCGCATATCCGATGTACTTATGCGCCCGCTCGTCGAGCTGGTCCCGGTAGCGATCCTGCAGCAGCTCGGTGAAATTCGCCACCATGCGCAACGGTTCCTGGAGATCGTGCGAGGCGATGTAGGCGAATTGCTCCAACTCGGCATTCGACCGGCGGAGTTGCGCGTTCTGCGCCTCGACCGCGTTCTCCGCCTGCTTGCGTCCCGTGATATCGATGACGGTCGCCAACACCATGGCGCCGCCGGCGGCCTTGATCGGGTTGAGGCCGATCTCGACCGGGAATTCCGAGCCGTCCTTGCGCCGTCCATAGAGATCGCGACCGGCGCCCATGGCGCGAACCGACGGGGCGTCGTTGAATTTCGTTCGATGCTGCGCGTGGGCCTGGTGGAGCCGCATCGGCAGCAGCATATCGACGCTTTTTCCAGTCAGCTCCGACCTGTCGTAGCCGAATTGCCGTTCCAACTCGGCATTCACGAGCACGATCGTTCCCGACGCGTCGATCATCAGAATGCCGCTCGGGCAGGCTTCGACCGCGAGTTCGAATTTGCGCGCGGTAAATTTCTGCTCCGTGATGTCGCGGACGATTTTCGCAGCGCCGATGCTCTCGCCGGACCGCGCTCTGATCGGGGACACACTTAGCGACACATCCAGCAGCCGGCCGTCCCTGGTGCGCCGAACCGTCTCAAAATGATTGACGTGCTCGCCATTCGCGCTGCGCTCAAGCAGGTGATCGATTTCGTCGCAAAGTTCCGGGGGAACGATAATCTCGATCGACTGCCCTAGGGCCTCCTCGGCGGTAAATCCGAACAGACGTTCGGCCGCCCGATTCCAGCCGGTAATCTTGCCGTCGAGCGTCTTGGTGATGATGGCATCGCTGACCGATTGGACGACGGCGGCATAGAGCCGATCCTCATCGACCTCGCTTTGCAGCAGGCGCTCCTTGCGCGGCAGCGCATCAGCCCCGGACAGGCATTCGAGGGGCGGCCCCGTGCTCGCGGCAAGCTCGCTCGGCGCGCGAAAAAGGGCTTCATCGGTGATTGGCACTTGGTGTCCGGGGCTTTGGGGAAGTCGGCCGGTCTGCGACAACGAATCACAAAGGACAAAAGCCTCGGCAGCGTATTGGACACGCAACGGTTGTTCTGCACTGTGGCGTGCATAAACGCGATCACCGGCTTTGCAACGCAAGAACGATTACTTGTGGTTGCTTATCCGTAAAACTCCTGATTGTAAAATTCCGCCCGTTCCATCACGATTTATGCTGAGTGGCGGCCGATTTGCGCCAATTCGTATCCTGTCGTGTGACGCGCGTTTCAGTCCGACTGAAACTGAGGTCGCCCATGCCTACCATTCTTGTCATCGACGACGATCCGGCAATCCGCACCGCGTTGGACATGTTGCTGAGGAGGAAGAATTACAGCGTCTTCCTTGCACCCGATGGCCCGACCGGTCTTCAGTTGATCTCGAGCCTCGCCTTGGACGCTGTGATCATCGACATGTTCATGCCCGGCATGAACGGTATCGCAACCATCCGCGAACTGATCAAGCTGAAGCCCGACCTGCCGTTCATCGCGATGTCCGGCTTTGCCTTCACCGACCGCAAGCAAGGCGCGCCGGATTTCCTGGGCATGGCGATCCGGCTCGGCGCCGCCGCGGCGCTGCAGAAGCCGTTCGAGACCCGGGAACTGCTCGAGGCTCTCGACCGGTCACTCGAACCGCGCCGCCACCCGCCGACCCCGGCCACCGTTTTGTTGCAGCAGCACGCCACATGACAGCAATTCTCGTCATCGACGATGAACCCGCCGTTTGCAGCGTCATCAAGCTCCTGCTCGGCAGAGAAGGGCTTACGGTGGTGACTTGCGCCGACGGGCAGGCGGCGCTCAATGTTCTTCCGACCCAGGACTTCGCGGCGGCTCTGATCGACCTCGGCCTGGAGCCGGTTCAAGGGCGTCACGTGATCGAATCCGTGCGAGCAGCAAAGCCCGCGCTCCCAATCGTGGTCATGTCCGGCGTGTTGGTGGGCGAAGCCGACGACCATTTGCCCGGCCTCCACGCGGAGATCGAGGGACTTCACCGCCTGCCCAAACCCTTCAAGCCACAAAGCCTGATCGAGCTGGTGAGCAGCATCATGACGCCACGTCGGAAGGAAGTGGAAACCGCGCGCGCGGCGGCGGTCGCGGGATAGCACTTCGTTGGGGCCGTGCTGCGCAATATCCGTTTTTTGCTGCGCAATATTCAGGAATTGGAACCGACACCCTCGCCCCGCGTAAGAGACTTTTTGAACAGGATTCTCGCAGCAAATCCACAACTTGGAAACGCTTCGAAAATGAGAGGATTGTGATAAATTACATAGGCTTGCTGCGCAAAAATCCACAGGGCCTAAAGCCTAGTGGTCGGCTTGCTCGAAGGCCGCCCGACACGCCTCGCTCAGATTAGCCTTCTGCCGCCTGAGGCAGGCCGTGATGGCGCGGACATTGGGGATTTCGCCGGGGCACAGGCGATAGACGTCCGGCGTGCAGGCCCTGCGCTGCTCTGGCGTACCGGCGGCCTGCGCCGCACCGGCCGCGAACAGGGACAGGAAGAGGCCGACCGCCGAGGCGCGGCGGGCGCGGTCGCTGATTGCCGCAAATCGGCGAAATTTTGCTTCCATGAGGGCATCTCCCCTTGTTTTCGCCACGACTCACTGTCGTGCGGCCTGATCGGGGCAGATTGGGCAAAATTTCACCCTGAAAATGTGACTTTTCTCACACTCTTCGGCCGGAAGGCGGGCCTAGGTAGTCGGGCGGGGAAATGGCCATGGAAGAATCCAGTAACCATTTTAAGCCGCACACGCCGGGTCGGAACAATTTGAGCGACTAGCTCAATCCGGAAACAAAAGAATTTTGCGACCGTGTGCCCCCATGCGGAGGTCACGATGAGTGAAGTTGAGTTCGAGTATTTGTTGGATGCGGTGCGAACGGCCGTTGCGCCCGTCCCCGGGGAGGACTCGATGGTGGCCCACTTGCCGATCTTCAGCACGCCGCAGCGCGCCGCCAATGACAATGCCGGGGTCTGGCCGTTGATTCCGTTTCCGGACGGCTGGAACGCCGCCTGCTGAGCGCGCTACCGCTCCCCATCAAGGCAACGCTTCTGTGCAAGGCCGGACCCGTGTCCGGCCGTTTTTTTACGTGTTTTTTTATGTGGATGATCCGGCGCGACAGCCCCGAGACACGGGTTCAGGTCCGGTCTCAGATATCCAATGTAACGTCTTGATTGGATTGATGGAGGCCACGACCAGAATTGAACTGGTGTAAACGGTTTTGCAGACCGCTGCGTAACCACTCCGCCACGTGGCCCCA
>Ga0137412_10002237_pt1 | contig 15265 bp, 15 predicted proteins | sample CZODoug2_1_16fun_FD_122160 | JGI IMG/M metagenome (GOLD analysis project Ga0137412, IMG submission 122160) | Vadose zone soil fungal communities from Angelo Coast Range Reserve, California, USA - CZODoug2_1_16fungal (Hybrid Assembly) | ecosystem: Environmental > Terrestrial > Soil > Vadose zone...
CGGTGTCCCCCGGTATCTGCAGCTACCAGCGGCGGTGGCAACGTCTTTTAGCGGGATGCCGAAATTCCTGCATGTAACGCTTACCAACGCGAAGGGCAAGACGGTGGCCGTGCGCGACACGTCGTTCTGCCCGAGCGATTACGACACCCGCCGCACCCGACCCGACGCGCCGGACACTTCGCCATACCCGCAAGGTTGCCCCACTAACCCGTTTACGCTTGGCGCGGTGTGGGGTGTCCAGGCCGGCTGGTCAGCCAACACTTTCAACTACTTTAGCGACTTTGGCCAGAGCACCGTGACATTGCCGAACGGCAAATACACCGCCAAGGTTAGCGTGGGCAAGCAATATCAGCGGCTGTTCGGCCTGACCAGCAAAACCCAAACCGTGCACGTGACGGTGCGGAAGGCGCAGTTTGACGGCGCGGCGCCGGCAGCCTCGGCCCGCGCGGCGAAGTCCGCGATCGCGCGTCCGAACGCTGCCAGGCCGACCGGCAAGCCGAGCGTGCCCAAGGGGCCGAAGCCCGATCTGCGGCCGATTCCGGCATTCGGGATGCAGGTTATCCACGGCGACACCAAGGCGACCAAGAAGCGCAATTACCTGGAATTCAGTGCGAATGTGTGGAATGCCGGACCGTCACCTTTGGTGGTCGACGGCTTCCGCCGCGGCCAGAAAGGCTTGATGGACGCGTACGAATACTTCTACAACTCGAAGGGCAAGCAGGTCGGATACGCACCCACCGGCACAATGGAATGGGATCCGCGGGTGGGTCACCAGCACTGGCATTTCACCGATTTCGCCAGCTACCGTCTGCTGGGTAGCAATAAGAAGGAGATCGTACGTAGCCAGAAGCAAGCGTTCTGCCTGGGAAATACCGACGGGATCGACTACACGGTCAAGAACGCCAACTGGAAGCCGGACAACACCGATCTGCACACTGCCTGCGGCTCGGAGGGATCGCTGTCGGTTCGCGAAGAGCTGAGTGTCGGCTCGGGTGACACCTACGATCAATACCTGCCCGGTCAGTCGTTCGACATCACCTCATTGAAGGATGGGACATACTACGTCGAGGTGATTGCCAACCCGGACCATCGACTCTATGAGGCGAGCACGAAAAACAATGTCTCGCTGCGTAAGGTGATCCTCGGTACGAAGAATGGCAAGCGCACCGTGACAGTCCCGCCGTACCAACTGATCAACGCCCAGTAATCCGAAGCTGGTTATGCGCCAATGTGACATTGGGGTGGCTAGATTGCCCCAATGTCACATTGGCGCGAAATGGTCAGGGTTGCTCGGCGCGCCTACCGAATGAGCGGGATTCGGTAATCCGGCGCAGCTGGTGCTCGAGCGCGTCCGGGTCGGCCCGCTCGAGCAGGAAGGCGATCTGCTGGAGCCGCAATGCCCGGCGCAGCGGCCCGATCGCTGCCTCTTCGTCCCGGGACAGCGGCGGATCGGCGGCGCCGCGATAGCCGTCGAGTAGCTCGGGCGTCCAGGCGATCGCCAGATCCGCGACCCTCAGGTCGAGGTGAGCGAGATCGAAATCCACGATCCCGCAGAATCGGCCGCGCAGATAGTGAATGTTGTGCGACTGGAAATCGCAATGAATGACGGTTGCCGGCAAGTCGTTCAGTGGATGCCGACCGAGCTCGGCCTCGACGGCGTCATTCACCTGCGCAATCTCGGCGGCCAGCGCTCGATCTGTTTCTGCCAGCGCCGCGAGTCGATCCGGCCAGTTGACTCGGGCCCGCAGCGGCGCGAGATCGTGCAGTCTGTCGTATCCCGGTCGCTGGCCCAATCTTGCCAACGGCGCGGCATCGCGATGCAGGCGAGCCATCAACTCGCCGCGTTCCTCACGTCGGACCGCCGTGTCGGCAACCCGTCGGCCCGGTACATAGCTGTACGTCGAGTACAACCGACCGTCGAATTCGGTTGTTGCGCCGATCCGCCACGGTACCAGCCATCCTAGATCGGCGAGGTGAGATAAAACCTCGGCCTCATATTCAATTTGTGGTAGCGTCTGAAATTCTGCGTGCCGGCGCAGCACGTACCGGCCGCCGTCGACTGCCCACACGTGCCAGTGCTGGTTTCCCAGCCCGGCGCCCGACTGCCATCCAATGCGGCGGATCCGCCGAGCCGTAATGCCAACCGCCCCGACGACCTCAACGAGCGTCATGAGGCGCCGTGTCTAGGGAGGAATTCGTGTCCGCGCCGTTGGACGAGAGTTGGGATACCCACGCCGGAGCGTGGATCGAATGGGCGCGTCGGCCCGGCCATGACTCGTATTGGCGATTTCATCGGGAGCGGTTCCTGCCGCTGATCCCGCCGCCCGGTCGCCTTACCGTCGACATCGGCTGCGGCGAGGGCCGCGTGACGCGGGACGTCCAGGCGCTCGGGCACCGCGTAATCGGCGTGGACAGCTCGCTGGCCATGGCGCGTGCGGCCGCGACCCATCCGAGCGATCCGGTCAATGTGGTGGCCGCCGACGGCACCCGGCTGCCCTTTCCGAACGGAGCGGCCGACTGCGTGGTCGCGTTCATGGCTCTGCACGATATTGACGATATGCCTGGAACCGTTGCCGAGGCGGCGCGCATTCTGGTCCCAGGCGGCCGGCTGGTCCTAGCGGTCGTGCACCCATTGAATTCTGCTGGGCGATTCGTTGACACGCGGTTCATTATTGAGGACTCCTGGTTCAGAGAGCGCCCCACGGTCGACGTCGCGACTCGGGATGGGCTCACAATGACATTCCACAGTAGACATCGACCACTGCAGGCCTACACCGAAGCGCTCGCCGATGCGGGCCTGCTGATCGAACGACTCCGCGAGCCGACCGACGACCGGCCCGATGCAAAGTGGTCGCGCATGCCGATGTTTCTGCACATCCGTGCGGTCAAGGGTCTATGAGGTTACCGGCAGCCGGCTGAGCCCACGAATGGTGATTGACTGCCGGCGCACGATCCGACCGGCTCGGCGCAGATGCGGAAGTCGCTGAGCGAGCGTACGGAATGCGACCGCACCTTCCAGCCGGGCCAACGGCGCGCCGAGACAGTAGTGAATCCCGCCGGAGAACGCCAGATGTTCGCTTGCCGATTTGCGGGTGATGTCGAACCGATTCGGATCGGCGAATACGTCCGGGTCCCGATTGGCCGCGCCCAACAATGTGATCACCCAGTCGTTGCGCACCAGCTGCCGTTCGTCCAATTCGATGGGCTCCAGCGCGACGCGCGCGGTGCGCTGCACCGGCGGATCGAACCGCAACACCTCCTCGACCAGACTCGGCGAGAGCTCATGGTCATCCCGCAAAAGTGCCCACTGGTCGGGGTGATCAAGCAGCTGATTCGTGCCATTGCCGATCAGGTTTACCGTTGTCTCGAAACCGGCGATCAGCAGCAGCCGGCACATGTTCACCATCTCGTACGAGGTGAGCTTCTCGTCCAGCACGCCCACCAGATGGCTGATTACGTCATCGCCCGGCTCGACTGTGCGCTTCTCGATCAGCTCGGTGAATATCCGTTGCAAATCGCGGTCTGCCAGCATCAGTGCCTTGGCGTGCCGGATCGATCGCACGCCATCCAGCGCCGAGCCGACAACCGCCCCGTAGCGGGAGAAGTCGTCGACATCGGCGTCTGGAATACCCAACAACTCGGTGATTACGGCAATCGGCAGCGGCGCCGCGAAATCGCTGATCAGGTCGAATTGGCTGCGCTGCTCGGCTTTGTCGAGCAGTCCGTGGGCGACCTTTTCCACTCGGGTCCGATAGCCGCCGATCGCCTTAGGGCTGAATGCCGGCATCGCCAGGCGACGGAGCCTGGTGTGGTCGGGCGGGTTGCGGTCCAACATGGACAGATCGAGCTCCGCGCCAGGCACCGGCATCGGATCGTCGGGCGAGCGCACACCGAAATGGCGATCGCGTAAAACCTGACTGCAAATGTGGTGATTGGTCGTAACCCATTCACCGGTACGGGCTCTCGTCAGCGGGCCGGTGGCGCGCAGCCGTTCGTAAATGGGATAGGGGTTGACCCGGCCGGCGCGCAGCCGCAGTCGGGCGAGCGGATCGCGCCGTAGTTGCCCGGTGGCCCAGGTATTTGCGCGGTCCCGGCCCAATTGCGCGGCCAGGCGGACGACCGCGGTTGCGTTACTCATGCCCGGTCCCCAATCCGTTGAGTAGCGTGCCGACAACCAGCTCGGTCGCGTCCAGCGGCGCCAGCCGGCCGACCGCGATGCCTTCCCATGCGACATAGACGAGTGCGTAGAGCGTCGAGCCAAACCACCAGATCGGCTTGTCGGTACGCAGTACGCCGTCGCGCTGTGCGGCCTCGATCGCCGCCACAATCGGCTCGTCGAGGTCGCACAGGCGTTTGTCGATCGCCGGCTCGGCATCGAGGCTGGGCTGCCGGAAGAGGAACGCCAGCTGGGCGCCGACCGGCACTAGTGCGTCGATCAACCGGCGCAGCGCGGTCGCGCCGTCGGGTGCCTGTTCGGCGCTGGAGGCCGCGGCCAGGCAGCGGTCCAGCGCCCGGTGCGCGACGGCGACCAGCAGCTCCTGCCGGGTCGCGTACTGCTTGTGCAGCGTCGTCCGGCCGATGCCCGCGGCCGCCGCGACGCTCGCCAGCGACGCGGCCGGGTTGGCGACCAACACCTCGGCGGCCAGATCCAGCAGCGACGGCCGGGTGGTCGTGGCGGGCAGCGCGCGGGTGGACATCGCGGCCCGCACGGTCGGGAAGGAGCGAGTCGGATCGGTGGCGCGAACAGTCATGTTCGCAATCGTACGACGTTATTCACATTCGGTCGACCTCGTCCCGCGTGGTAGGCGCTTCCCTTGCCTCCTTTTTCGTGCGAACGTGACGTCGGTGCGACTAGAGTGCCCGAATCTTCCGTTCGCGCCGGCTCGCGCAATAAGGTCAAGATCGGCGAAACCGAGGGACAGGCGTGGCAGGGGGCGGGTGGCGGCTTAGCGCTCTCGGAACCCACCGAGGAAGCGCCGGAATACGCCGCCCTCACGCCGCAGCGGCGCGGCCGGCGGAGGTGTGCTGGGTCGCGATCGGGCGATCGGGGCGTCGTAGTCGGTCCGCACGATCGCGTCGACGGTCTGCGGCACGTCGAAGTCCTCGGAGCCCTCGATTACCGGCACGTACCCGACCAGCATGCCGTCGCGCATCACCTGCGCCTCGAGGCTGGCGGTGCCGTCGGAATCCCAAATCGCCTCGCGGCCGCCCGGTAGCGGAATCCGGATGCCGAACTGGTAGGCCCCAACCTTGGCCATGTGCGCGTCGGTGCCGCGTTCGCGCAGTGCGTCGACAACCCGGCGTGCCTCGTTCTCGTCCATAGCCTCGCCAGGATAGCTGTCGTTCCTATCCCTCGCCCCGGAGACATGGCTCCGCTCGCAGGCACGCTCTGCGCGTTGTCCGATTGCTCCGCCCCCAAGTCGCTTCGCACGGCACGTTCGCGCGGAACGGGGTCAGCGCCTAGGCGAGTGCCCCTAGTGTCTGAGCCCGGCGGCCGCCATCGATCATGACGGTTGCGTCCGGCGCCGGCACCAGATCCAGGTCGTGCGTGATGAGAATGGTCGTGCGTCCGGCCATCAACCTGCGTAACGGCCGCATTATCCGCTGTGCGGTCGCCGCATCGAGGCCGGCTGTCGGCTCGTCCAGAATGAGTACGGGACTGTTGCGTACGATTGCCCGCGCTATCGCGATGCGTTGTCGCTGCCCGCCGGATAGCCGCCGGCCGCGCTGGCCGATCACCGTTTCATACGCATCAGGCATTGTTCGTACGAACGTATCTACCTCCGCGGCCCGAGCCGCCGCCATTACCTCGCTCCGCGTCGCATGTGGACTGCCGAATGCGATGTTCTCGTAAATCGTCCCGTCGAAGACCAGGGTCTCCTGCAATAACAGGGTTACCGACTCTCGAACGTATTCCAGTGGCAATGTTCTGATGTCCACGCCATCAAGGAATATGCCACCCCGGTCCGGATCGTAGTAACGCAGCAGCAGCTTGCTGATCGTCGACTTGCCTGCTCCGCTAGGCCCGGCGATCGTGACGACCTCGCCAGGTGACGCGGTCAGGGACAGATCGGAAAGCGATGTGCGTGTGCTGCCCGGGTATCGGAATTCGACCGAGCGGAATTCGATGTGACCGCGCGCCTTATCCGCCGGCCGCCTGTCGGTCCGGCTACTGACCGCGGGCGCGGTGTCGAGGAGCTCCATGACCCGTGCCGCGCTCGCCCTGGCCGAGACCAGATTCAGGGTGAGCTGCCCGAGTGACTGCACCGGCGGATACAGGTAGCCGATGAAGCCGGCGAACGAGAGCAGCCCGCCGAGCGTGAGTCGGTGATGGGCGACCTCCCAGGCGCCAAACCCGAGTACGGCGAGTACGCACAGCGTTTCAACGATCTCGACCATACCGTCGTAGAGTGCACTGAGCCGCGACTCCGCCAACCTCGCCAGCTTCCACGTCCTGCCTTCGGCGTGGAATCGCTCGTGCTCGGTCGTCTCGCGGTTATATGCCTGTACGAGCGCGACGTTCGACAGGCTCTCCTCGGCGATCGCGCCGATTGTGCCGCTGCTGCGGCGCTCTCGAGCAGCAGCCTCGCCTACTCGCCGAGAGAATCCGCGTACCGCCAGCCACAGCACGGGAGCGACCGCGAAGGCAACGAGCGCGAGATCCCACCGCAGATAGAGCGCGGCCCCGGCAAACACCACCATGCTGGCGAACGCGGAAATGAGGTGCACGATGCCCGACGCCACCAGGCTCTCGATCTCCTCGGTGTCCGCGGTGAGCCGGGAAAGCAGGTCGCCGATCGGTCGTTCCTCGAAAAAGCTCGGCGACAGCCGTTGCAGATGACCAAAAACGTGGTCACGCAGTAATAGGAGGAAGCGCTCGCTCGCTATCGAGCAGAGGTAGTTGCCGCCGAACATGGCGAATCCGCCGATGCAGGCAGCGACGAGCCAGCCGATCCCGGGCACCCAGAATGCATTGAAGTCGCCGGTCTGCAGTACTCGATCGGTTATCACGCCGAACAGCATGATGCCGGCCGTTTCGCAGGCGGTCGCCACCAACAGGAAGGTAATACTCAAGGCGAGGAGCAGCCGGTTGCGCCGGGCGAACGGCCAGAACCGCCGAAATACGTTGCCCAGCGCCACATTTGCTGCTGGACTTCCGGCGCGGTGCTGACCGGGCATTGTGGCGTTCCTCTCCTCGCGCGAAGGGAAGGGGTTGCCGGCAACCAGCCGACAACCCCTTCCAACATCAGACCACTGCGCTTTTACTTGTGGTGCCTCACCGGCTTGCGCGGCTTGGGCTTCGGCTTGGTCTTGCGCGGCGGCGGTGGGACGGGGAGCACCTTACGGAAGCTCATTGTGGTTCCTCCTACTTTGGTGTGTTGCGCCCGTTGGCGCCTGACACAACCGACGCTACAACGCAAAACGGCGATTTAAAGTCTTAGGCGCTGTGCATTCACTGTGGCTAGCTGGCAGGAGGTTGTGAGTTCCCGATGTGCCGAATTCTTCCGGAAATTTAAGGCGATTCCCAGAAAGCCTTGGCGTACTGGAGATCTGGGCCGATGAGCTCGTCGACCTTGTCTCGCGCCGTGTATTCGGCGGTGAGGCAGATCGGACCCTGGTACGAGCGGTCAATGAGAATGCGCGCGATCGCGCCCCAGTCGGCCAATCCCTGCGGGCCGGATGTGTAGTAGTGCGTCCATTCCGCTGGGCTCTCGAAGCCATTGGTACGGCGGTAATAGACATTCTTCAGGTTGACCATCGCCAGGTGTGACCAGAGGATCTCCAGCGAGTATTCCGGCCGCTGGCCGGCGAGCGCATTGTGCGCCGCATCCCACACCGCGGCAACGCAGTCGCTCGGATAGGGCTCGATCAGCTGCCGCAGCCCGGCGGCGTCGGAGACGAACCGACCGTGATGCGGCTGGATGCCCACCCTCACGCCGTAGCGCTGGCAGAGCGGGACGACCGCATCCAGCCAGCGTCGAGTTTCGCTTTCCGTGGCGAGATATCCGGCCGGACCGACCGGAATCATTACCCGAATCATCGGGACGCCGGCCTGAGCGCACGCGGCGAATATCGACTCGTCGGTCGAGCTCGCGACGCTGTGAATGCGTACCCCGTGCTCGGACAGCGTCTTTGCGAAGACGGGTAGGTCGCGCTCGGCCTCTGCGGGGCCGACCTGGAATCCCTCGCGCACCGGGAGCTCAACGCCGTCGAAGCCCCAATCGGCGGCCTTTTTGCCGAGCTCGCCGGCAGACAGGTCGGGCCAGGGTTTGCTGAATACGGTCCAGGAAATCGTCATGACAGATCCATCGTGAGATCGCGAAGACGGTCCTCGTCGACGGTGACGCCCAGGCCGGGCGCGGTGGGCACCGCCGCGACACCATCCCGGATATCCAGTCCGGCAACCAACATATCGGCCAGCAGCTCGGGTCCATTGAGTTCCGCCGGCAACTCCAACGTCATCGTACTGAACAGATGAATTGCCGCGGCGAAGGCAACTCCGCAGTCGGTCAATCCGCTGCCCAGCGGCTCGATCCCGTGTGCCGCGGCGACCTGCGCGGTCTGCTGGCAACGACGAATCCCACCGGATTTGCAAATCTTGAGTACGACCATGTCGGCGGCGCCGAAATGCACAACCTTGGCCAGATCGGTGGCGGTGAAGCAGCCTTCGTCGACGGCGATCGGCAGCCGGCTGCGGGCTCGTATAGCCGCGAGCCCTTGCCAGTCGGGACTTTTCGTCGGCTGCTCGGCGCATCGAATGTTGGGCACATCCCGCAGCTCGTCAAGCAGCTGAACGAAACGTGATGGTGAGTACGATTGGTTGGCGTCCAGCCAGATCGGCTTCGTACCGATTACCTCGGCGACAGCGTGCACCCGGGCCACGTCCAACGGCACGTCGCCGGTGATTTTCAGCTTGTACGAACGGTACGCGCCGGATTCCTTTGCCTGGGCCGCCATGACGGCCGGGTCGTCGGCGCCAATTGCCGAGCAAAGCGGGACCGTCTCGTGAATGCGGCCGCCGAGGAGTTGGTGCACCGGCATTCCGGCCAGCTTGCCGGCCAGGTCATGCAGCGCCACATCGACGGCGGCACGGGCAAATGGCATCCCGTTGGACACCGACGGGCTCAGTGCGGCGTCGGCCCGACTGTGGAATGCGTTGATCTCCAATGGCGACAGGCCAATCACGAGCTCGGCGAGGGTATTGCGGACGACCGCGACCATCGTGTCGATCGTCTCGTACGACCAGGTTGGCAGTGCGCGCTGCTCACCCCAGCCAACCAGGCCGTCGTCGGTCTCGAGCCTGACGAAGAGCACCGGACCGGTCATTCCCTTGGTATTGACGTTGCCGCTCCCGAGCGTGAAATTGCGTCGGAATGGCACCGCGACCGGGATCGCCGTCACGCTGGCGATGACCGTCATGCCGCGATATCCCAGCTGCGTCCGTCCACTCTGGTCGAGCCGCTTTCGCCGCGTTCGAGCCAACCGATCATGTCGCGCACGACGGTCTCCATCAGCGCGAGATGGCCCTCTGTGGTGTCGCCGGCAATGTGTGGCGAGAGCAGGACATTCGGCGACCGCAGCACCTGCTCGGGTAGTTGCGGTGGCTCCGGTGTGTAGACGTCGAGCGCGACGTAAAGGCGGCCGCGCCCGATCTCGGCGAAAAGGGCTTCCTGGTCGACGGTGGCGCCGCGGGAGGAGTTGACCAGAATTGCGCCGTCGGCCATCGTCGCGAGCAGCTCGCGACTGATCATGCCCTCGGTCTCGGCGGTGGCCGGCGCGTGAATAGAGACGATTTCACAGGACATCACGTCCGACAGGCTGGCTATCTGGGCACCGAGTGGCGACGCGTCCTTGAGATACGGGTCGTAAACCAGCACGTTCGGCCGGAACGGCGCCAGAAGGCGTAGAAATGCGCGGGCGGTCGAGCTGGCACCGACGATGCCGATGCGCTTGCCGGTCAGCTCGAGCCCGCGTACCGCTGGATTCTTCCAAGCACCGGCGCGTATTCCGGCGTCGAGGGCCGGAAGCCGGCGCAACAGGGTCATTGTGGCGGCTAGGCAGTATTCGCCGACAGAGTCCGCGATCCGCTGTGCGGCCGAGAAAACCGCGACGTCACGGTTGAAGATCTCGCGCGGGACCAATTGCTTCACGCTGCCCGCGGCGTGCCCGACCGCGCGCAGCGTGGGCGCCGCATTGAGTGCAGCGACGTCGAGCGACGGCGAGCGCCAGCTGGTGAGCAGTGCGGCGGCGCCGGGCAGCCGCTCGATCAGCTCGTCGGCCCGCAGCTCGCGGCCGGTGGTATTCCAGATCGGGGTGAAATGCTCGTCAATCAGGGCGCGGCACGCCGGTGTGCAGACGTCGGCGAGCCGGTCGGCGCTCGGGGCGACCACGATCGGTGGATGCGTTGTCGGGTCGCTCTGCACAGGGTGCTCCCGTCCGTTGCGCGTTCCGGTCGAGGCCAAACTATAGCCGCTTGGTAAGCGCTTTCCAATGGCCGCAGACCGGATGCACGGCCAGTGAACGGGGAGTTGGGGCACTCTATCCGCACCAACGTCACGTTCGCGCGGAATGGCCGGCCAGGAGTCAACTGAGGTTGACAACGCTGATCGAGTCAACCTACATTGACTTCATGAGTGAAGCCACGAATCTGGCCTCCGCGGCCAGCGACCGGGATCCCCGCGTCGGGCTGCGGGCCGTTGCCGCGTTGCGCAGGCTGCTGGAGCAACTGGAGACCGTGCAGGTGCGCAGCGCGCGGATCAACGGCTGGTCCTGGCAGGAGATCGCCGACGCGCTCGGCGTGAGCAAACAGGCCGTACACAAGAAATATGGGAGGCGCTAGATGTCGCGCTCGGCAGATCGGCACGCGGCCCCGGGTGCCAAGGGCGCGGTGCTTCAGCACGAGAAAATGGGCGGACCCTTTACCCCGGCAGCCAAACGGGCGTTGTTTGAGGCATCCCGGCGAGCCCGGATCGAGGACGCGCCCGAATTGCGGACCGACCACCTGTTATTGGGCCTGCTCGACGTGCCGGATTCGGCGGCGGCGCAGTTGTTGGCCGAATTCGGCATACCCGAGGCGCGGGAGCATCTCATCGCCGCATTCCGGGCGGTTGATCGGCGCGGCGGATTGAGCGATTCCGATCTCGACGCACTGGCGGGCCTCGGCATCGAGGTCGAGACCATCGTCGAGCGGGTGGAGGAGAACCTCGGGGCGAACGCCTTGTCGGCCACCAGGACGGGCCGGCGGCGGGGTTGGCCGGCCCCGGGCAGGGGCATGGTGGCGTTCAGCCGCGATATGTACCGCACGATTCATTCGGCCGTCATCGAGATGAAGGAAACGCGGTCCAAGAATGTCGGGCCGGAGCATCTGCTGCTGGCTCTACTGCAGCGGCCCGGGATCGTCTCCGAGGTGTTGGCCGACTATGAGCTGACCTACCCGGAGGCGCGCCGGTACCTTGCGGCGCACGCTTAGCCCAGCGTCGCTAGTCTTTGCGGCCGCCTTCAGCGCCGATCTTGACCTTATTGCTGGACAAATCGGGCGGCGAGCAGCGATAAGGTCAAGATCGATAGTGGAAAGCGCTTTCCGACGCGACCCGATAGAGAGCCAATGTCCGTTCGTACGCTCTAGGCGTACCAACGTGACATTGGCTCCAATCCGGGCGTGGTGCAGCTCAGCCGGCGGCACCGGTGAACGGCGGCAGGTAGCCGGACTGCTGGCCGGCGGCGGTGGGGTGATAGGAGTCCCCGATCGGCCAGGTGATCGAATGCAGCCACTCGGTGTCATCGCACAACTCGTGCCCGTTGAAAGCACTGCGCACATCGACGAACGTGGCATTGTTTCGCCCGGCCGCGGCCGAAACCACCGAATCGAGATCGTCTGCGGCACCGTTGAGCGCCACGTGATCCTCCTGCGACAACCCAATGCAATCCGTCACCGCGAGGTCGTAGAAATCGGGATACCCGACAAAATCGATCGTGGCATTGGGTGCGTCGCTGTGAATCGTCTGCAGCGTGGTGTCGAGCTTCGCCGGCAATTGGGTTTCGACGAACGTTTTGGCGGTGTTCACCGCGCTGACACAACTGTCTGTTGAGCCGAGAACACACGATTGCATGACCGAGCTGAAGCCGGCGTCGTTACCGCCGATCGTCAGGCTGACCAGCGTCGTGCTCGACGACAGGGAGGACACCTGGCTGCTCAGCACGTCGCTGGTTTTGGCGCCCGAGCAGGCGGCGAAGGTGAATGAGGCGGGGGAGTGCGCCGCCGCCCACAATGCCGGGTAGGCGTTGGTGCTGCGGTCGCAATCGCCGCCGCTGGTGGTCCCGCCGGCGCCGACTCCGGCGGAGTACGAGTCGCCCAGGGCGACGTAGTTGACGGTGGCCGCGCCGGCCGCGGGGGCCAGCGCCAGGGCGAGCAGACAGGCTCCGAGCAGGGAACCGACGATGGCAAACAGGCGGCGCATAGCTCCTCCACATGGGTGTGAGCGTCCGGACCGAACGGCTGCACAAAAGGTCTACCATCTGGCGCCGCATTGGAAAAGGGGTGACGGCGGTGTTCACGCAGATGTCAACAACTTCCGCTCGACCAACGTGCGCCGGCGCAGGTACGTCCAGCCGGCGACGGCGGCCAGTCCGAGGCCGTTGGCGAGGAACAACAGCCGAGTGCCCGCGGCGTCGGCCAGCACGCCGCCCAGCGCATTTCCGGCCGATCCACTGAGCAGTCCGACACAAACGAGCGCGGCGTAGGACTGGGTGATCGCGCCGCGCCGCGCGACGCCGTCCAACAATGCCGAGGTGGCGATGCCGGCGGGCGCGCCGACCGCGCCACCCAAAAACAAGAGTGGAAAAAGGAGCGTGAGTGATTGGGTCGCCGAGGCAACGCACAATGCGACGACCGACGCGGCGCAGAGTGCGAATATCAGCTGGTTGGTTTTGGGCATTTTCCAATGACGAATGCCGTATCCGAACCCGCTCAGCAGGTCGCCGATTGACGCGACCGCGAAGAACAATGCGGCCAACGACGCGGCGCCGCGATCGATCGCGAGCGCCGGGATGCCAATGCCGGTAAGGCCGCTACAGAATCCCAGCCCAGCCGCGCTTACGAGCAGCGTGCGCATTCCGCGCTCGATGAGTCGGCCGCCCGTGGCGTGTCGTCGGGGCGGCTTCCAGGCCCGTGAGGCGGGTGTCCCGGCGAACGCCAGACCGCCACCGCTGGCAAGCCCGCCGCCGACCAGAATTGCTCCGGTCGAGCCGACCAGCGTGAGCAGCCCCGAGACGACCAGGGACCCGAGCAATGTCGCGACCGAAAACAGCACGGCCAGCGTCGCATAGGCGGTGGTCCGGCGCTGTTCGTCGGGCAGGATCTCCGGAATGAGAGTGCGCATTGCGGTAATCGTTGCCGGCACGCAGACGCCGGCTATCAAGGCACAAAGTCCGATCGCAACGGGAGCGGCGGGGCCTAATACGAGGACCAGCAAGGCGGTTGCGGATAGAACGGCGGCCGGAACAAGCACGACAGTCTGACCGCGTCGGTCAATAAAGCGCCCCTGAACGACGAGACCGAGGGCATTTCCGGCGCTGTAGAGTCCGGCGATGACACCGGCCACGCCGAGCGAGCCGGTACGGGCGTGGGCGAACAACAGGATGGCCAGGCCGAGCATGCCTATCGACAGTGAGCCGGCAAAGGTCGCGAGGAAGGGCAGCAGGATCCCGGGCGTCCTGAGGACGCGAGAGTACGGGCGCAGCATGAGGGAAGCCTCCGTAGAGAACTCCCCAACCCGCCCGGGAGACCGTACTCCCAATGCGGGCGAATATACGTCGGCCCAGGCGCGCCGGCAACACGCCCTAGTGGTGGAAGAGCCGGACGTCGGTACGGGTCAGCGTGATGCCGTGCTCCGCGCACGCCCGTTCGACGTCCGCACCCCGGATCGAGCCACCGGGCTCGGCAATGTGTCGCACTCCGTATCGCGCCGCCTCGTCGACATTGTCGCGAAACGGCAGCGCGCCGTCCGAGACAAAACTGACCCCGTCGAGACCGGCCAGCCAGTCCGCTCGATCGGCCGCCGGCAGGGCAGCCAGAAAGTCCAGCCGGGCGTTGACCCGGTCCTGGCGACGCATCGACCCGGGCAGTTGCAGATCCCGTACGGCCGGGTGCCGGCGCAGCCACCATGTAGCAGCCTTTTCGCCCGCCAGCCGGGTGCAGTCCACTCGCGACTGTTGACCGGCGCCGATGCCGATAGCCGCGCCATCCCGTACATACGCCACAGAATTGGATTGGGTATAGCGCAACGCAATGAGCCCGAGCAGCAGGTCGGCCGCCGCCGATTCTGAGGCATCAGCAAACATCTCGGCGGTCAACGGATAGCTGTCGCGCGGTTCGGTCAGCCGCAGCCCAAAGACCTCCCTGGAGGAGAATTCCGGCGGTACGAATTCGGGATCGGACTTTAGTACGAGGAAGTGCCCGCTTTTCTTGGCCGCCAACGTGCGTACCGTTCCTGGCGCGAAATCAGGAGCGATAATTCCGTCGCAGGTGAGACCGCGTAATAGCTCGGCGAGCTCGGCGTCGACCGGATGGGATACCGCAACAAAGTCGCCGTACGACGACTTCGGATCCGCATCCCGGGCGCGCAGGTACGCGCTCGTGAGATCGCCGACCGCTGACACACGGTGGTCGGCAGCGATGACGTCGTCGATCGGCCCGGCAACTGCGACCCCGGCCGGCGAGACGTGCTTGAACGACGACGCCACCGGCCCACCCAGTGCGGCGCTCGCCTCGCGCACCAGCTGCCAGCCGTTCAGCGCGTCGAGCAGATTGATGCAGGACGGTTCGCCGGCCAGGACCCGCAACGGCCAGCCATCCGGCCGAACCGGCTCGGCCCGGGCCGGCCGTTGGTGTGGGTTGGTCCCGTATCGCAGGTCCATGTGCCCCTCCTCAGCAGTGGTTGCTGACGGAGGCGCCCAGGCGATCGACGCTCTCATCTCAGGGCGCGTCTCCCAAATCCCAACCTGCTGCGCGGCGCCCAGACGACGACTGGCTGCGTTGTCGTCCTCGGCAGTATGAACGAATACAACCGTCGTCCTCCGCCTTGCCCGACGCCGCCTGGATCACCGCTCGCTAGGCCGCGATTTGAGAGACCCGCCCTGCCGGCCGCTCCCCGGTGGTGACCCACCTACGCCAGTTGCGGCCGATGCCGACCCTACCTCTTTTGGGCTCCTGACATCGCGCGAGCGTTGCACAATTGCGCTTCGGGTGCGATATGGATTTGTCTCG
>Ga0137412_10002238_pt1 | contig 15259 bp, 7 predicted proteins | sample CZODoug2_1_16fun_FD_122160 | JGI IMG/M metagenome (GOLD analysis project Ga0137412, IMG submission 122160) | Vadose zone soil fungal communities from Angelo Coast Range Reserve, California, USA - CZODoug2_1_16fungal (Hybrid Assembly) | ecosystem: Environmental > Terrestrial > Soil > Vadose zone...
AACGCTATAGTTATTGCGAAGAACAACGCTACCGGCGTCTCCACTGTGCGCAAATCCACCGGCGCAGGTCTGTACACCATCCAGCCTCTCCAGGTCGGCGACTACAGCCTGATCGTCTCTGCCCCGAGTTTCGGAACCTATACCCAGGAGAACATCCATGTAGATGGTCTTGCAGTTGTCTCGGTCAACGTTGAGTTGAAGCCCGGAACAACCGACATCGTCATTCAGGTTACTCCTCCGTCGCTGAATGAAGCCAACGCCACTGTTGGCGACAACGTCTCCAGTCAGGACTATCAACTCCTCCCGCTGGTGATGAACGCTGCACCCAGAAGCCCGGTTTCGTTCGTGAACCTTGCCAATGGCGTGGACTCGACGCGCGGATACAACGGTGGAGCGGTTAACTATCACAATGAAACGTACCTCGATGGCGTAGTGGCAAGTGGCATCAACCAGCAAGGTGCGGCGAATAACACTGGCCTGAGTGCGATTATTGAAGCCGTTGATCAATCGGAGGTGCAAACGGTCGGCATTTCGGCCAAGTACCAAGGGCAAGGATTTAATAACTTCACAATGAAGTCTGGCTCGAATGACTGGCACGGAACTGCGTTCGAGTTCTTCCGGAATACCGAGCTGGATACCTGGAACTATCTCTCGAAGTCGGTAATCAATCCTGCGACTGGCAAAGCGACGAAACCTGTAGAGAAGCAAAATGAGTACGGGTTCGTTCTTGGTGGTCCAATCCGTAAGAACAAAGCATTCTTTTTTGTCGGCTACGAGAAGATGGCATACCGCAGTCTGCCCAATCCGTCGTACTATACGCTTCCAACCAATGCAATGCGTGGCATCGACGCGAATGGGAATGCACTGTCTTATGCGGATTTTTCGGGATATGCGGCCGTGACGGGATATCACATCTTCGATCAAGCTTCGACAACATGCATCAACGGTGGCGCGAAGTGCCGCAGGGATCAGTTTCCGGGCGACCACATTCCCAGATCAAGGCTCTCGACGGTTTCGCTTAATGCGCAGCAGTTCCTGCCAACCAATCTGGTCAGTCAAAACCTGTATCAGAACAACTACTTGGGGAGCATCGGGACAGGGTACAACTACTTCAAAGCGAGTGTGAAGGGAGACTATCAACTGACTCCAAACCAGAGGCTCTCCGTAGTGTATCTAGTGGGGCAGCGCGCCAACTCTGCGGGCGCCCTGGATTCAGGCAATGTTCTTCCACTGCCTTACTCGGCTACGACCAATACGACGCTGTTTGACAATACCGGCATCATTGCTCATAACTGGGCAATCACACCGCATTTAGTAAATGACTTTAAGTACAGCTACTTCCGCAACGAGACGATCCAAGCGGACCCAACGATGATCGCAAAATATGCAGCGAGCACCATGGGTTTGCAGAATGTACCGCCGGGTTGGGCGGCAGGCAGCTTTCTGAAGGCGGTATTTCTAGGGAACTACGCAACCCAGAGCTTCGACGGAAGCGGGTCGACGAACAACACGAACCGTCCACAGAATCTGATTGTAAACACCTACGGCGCCACAGACGACATACAGTGGACACGGGGACAACATAACGTGTCTGCCGGTATCCAGTACGAATGGTATCAGTACAATTCCGCTCTGCCAGCAACCGGAACGGGAGTAAGCTTCTCGTTCGATACGAGTACGAGTGCAATGTTTAGTGGTCAGGACGTAGCTGGTGCAACGACCGCAGTTTATGGTTCTAGCTCAGTGACGACCACCAGCGGAAACGCCTACGTGGGATACCTTCAAGGCGCGACGACCTCGGCTTACGTTGCCGACCAGCGTTCACTGGGAGTGTTGGGTGGGCGCTTTAAGGCTGCGTCACCCTATGTGCAGGACGACTGGAAGGTGAATAAGAGCTTGACGCTAAACATCGGTTTACGGTGGGACATCTATGGTTCGTACCACGAGACGCAAGACCGGATGTCATTCTTCAACCCGGACCTGGCGAATCCAGTAGCGCTTGGTGCCAAGGGGGCCATCGAATATAACGGGTACAAGAACCAGTACTACTGTCAGTGCAGGACCAGGGTAAAGACATACCTGGGGAACCTGGGACCGCGGTTCGGGTTCGCGTATTCAGCTTCACATGACACAGTCTTTCGAGGCTCGTTCGGAATTTCAGCGACGCACGCAGGAGGGACGGGCGGCCGCGGTGGTGCTCGTGAAGGCACGAATCAAATCGGACTGGCGGCGACGCAGAACCAGACCCAAACTCTGGGGTATGAGTCACCTTTCAACTGGAGCAATGCATTGCCAACGCCACCTTCACCCACGTTCGACAATACCTATGGAGTAGGATATGTCTCCTCTGGTCCGGGATCTCTAGGGGCGGGTCAAGCCTTGTTCTATGACGAACCCTACGTTGCGAGCCGGTCCGCCTATTACGAAAACTTTAGCCTTGGACTGCAGCGCGCGGTGACGAGCCGAACGACTATCTCAATCGATTACAGCGGTTCGCTGGGTCGGTTCTTGCCTGCCGTTACGGGGGATGGAATCTATAGCGATCAAATTTTGCCGCAATATCTGGCGCTGGGCGGCCTGCTTACGACGCCGGTGCTGAACAACATTCCAAAATTGAACATCGCACTTCAGAACCTTGGATTGCCGGCTTTCACATTGCCTTACAGCAATTTCAACCAGTCAGCGCCAATCGGTCAGGCGCTGCGGCCGTTTCCGCAGTTCTCGATCTCTAACAACTTCCAGAACTATGGTAAGTCGACGTACAACGCGTTTGAGATTGCTCTAAAGCAGCGTGCCTTTCATGGGCTGTCACTCACTGTGAACTACACATATTCGAGGCTGTTCGATGATCTTGCCAACCGGCCGTCAGCGTATAGCAGCGCCAATGCTTACAGCCTGGATAACGGACCGCAATCGCTACATGTATATGGAAGCTGGGTGATGCCTGCATTGCACTCCAGCCATCGCCTCGTCCGCGGTGCGACAGGTGGGTGGATTGTTTCGGGGATCTATTCGTACAACTCGGGCAATCCGCTGACGTACACGACTTCGTGCAGCTCAATCTTCGGTTACTTCGGCGCATGCCGCCCAACGTTGAATCCAAGTTTCTCGGGCAATCTACGGACGAACGTTCCTTACGGTTCGACGAATTTTACCCAGGCGGCGTTTGTTCCCTCGACTTCGAGTACGGTCAATGCACCATTTATCACTTCGGCGACGGCCTTCGGCAATGCGCCTGTGGCAAAGGCTTATGGTGTGACTGGCCCAAGTACGAAAGACCTCGACGCCAGCATCCGGCGAACCTTCGGACCGTTTGAGAAAACGCGACTTACGATTGGGGCAGATGTGTTCAATGTAACTAACCATGTGGAGGCGACGGGGTTGAACATGACGATCACCAGCAGTGCGTTCGGTACAGCAGGCAAACAGAGCAATAGTTCCCGAGATGTGCAGTTGAACGCAAAAATTGAGTTTTGATCCGACTGCTTATCTCGTGCTTTCTATCAGGCGCTCAATTTGTGAGTTAAGTAGCCGTAATATTAGCCGGAAATAGCCCATAGTTTTCACCGCTGCATCTTTGTACGGTACGGAAAGGCATACAGCATGTATCACGGTTTCTCTACAGCTATTTTGCAGAGAAGTTTTCTCAACAAGCGTCGGATACTTAGTCTACACAGCAGGATCGCTGTCAAATATGCCGCAACTGCGCTATACGCAATTTCAATCTTCGCGGGTGCGCAGCAACCATGGCAACAGATGCAGCGACCCGATGTACGTCAGGTAAGCGAAGTGTGGAAAGATCCGGCTCCTGAGTATGGTCCGGAGCCCTACTACGGACTGAGCGGCAACGTGACTCTTGATGTCGTCAGACGCGATCTAGACACATTACATCAACTTGGTTTTCGCGCCGTCACCGTGCAGGCAGGGCGGGATCTTCCCTTTGAGTACCTTTCTCCGGAGTACTTTAGATTCTTCAAAAGCTTTGTTCAGGAGGCGAAGCAGCGTGGGATGCGCGTGTGGATTGTCGACGATGCGGGATATCCGAGCGGCTTTGCCGGCGGAAGGTTCAGCTCCACCGTTCCAGAGCTGCGCATGCAGGCGCTTGAGGTCGCAGAGAAGATTAAGGTCGAAGGAGGCACGTCGATGCATCGGCAGTTGAAGCCGGAGACGATCAGCGCAACTGCGGTGAAAGATGATGCAAACACGGTTCCGCTTAAAGTTGTGGATGGTCAGATTGACTGGACGGCTCCTGAGGGAAATTGGACAGTGTTGATCGTCGAACACCAGTTTCGTACGTCACCGACCCGATCGGACACGAACAAGCAGAGCGTCAAAGACACGTCGCAATCGCTTGAGGATTACCTGAATCCAGCGGCTACGAAGACGTTCCTTGACTTCACCCACGAACAGTACAAGAAGTATGTGGGGGACGAGTTCGGGAGGACGATTCTGGGATTTCGCGGCGATGAGCCTGACTACTCTATCTCAGGACTGCCCTGGACACCGGGCTTCTTTGAGCGGTTCGAGCAGATCAAAGGTTACGATGTTCGCCCGTTCGTCGGCGCGTTTGTGCAGACGCCCTCACCACGGGATTCTGGGATCGCCGTAAAGTTGACGCCGATGCAGCTCCATGCCAAGGCGGACTACTACGATGTCTTCTCACAGATCTTCGCGCAGAGCTTCTTCAAGGTGCAGGGCGACTGGTGCGCGGCGAATCACCTTCAGTATCAGGTTCACTTGAATCATGAAGAGATGCAGATGCAATTGGTGCGGAGCGAGGGCGACTTCTTCCGTGATATGCGCTATGTCCAGGTGCCGGGAATCGATTCGATCTGGCACCAGATATGGACCGATACGATCTCCGACTTCCCGCGGCTCGCGAGTTCCGTCTCGCATGTGTACGGCAAGCCGCGGGCGTTTACGGAGAGCTTCGCTGCGTATCGTCCGACGCCGGATGTCGAGATGGTGCGGTACATACTCAATGAGCAGTTCGTGCGGGGTATCAACCTAGTCGAGATGATGTATTTTCCTGCTACGTCGAAGGGCCAGAGGTCGGCTCCGTCCTATATGGGGCAACCAGGCTTTGCAGAGCTGCTTACCTATGTTCGCCGTGTGAGCTACCTGATGTCGATGGGGCAACCGAGCGCAGCGGTCGCGCTCTATCTGCCGTCGAGTTCAATGAGGCTTGGTGATGCTGCTGCGGATACATCGTTCGTGGCTGCTGAACAAATGCTGAGCGAGCACCAGATCGACTTCGACATTATTGACGAAGATGCTCTTGCTCGCGATCTGAAGGCCGGCAAGGGCAGCCTCGATACTTTGAGCGGCAATCGGTATCGTGCCGTGATCTTCCCCGTTACCAGTATTTTGTCGAGGTCGGAGTATGACCGGTTGAAGAGCTTCGCTCAGAGCGGCGGTAAGGTGCTGTTTCTTGGCGCAATACCGAAGCTGATCCACGACCGCGCCATTCGTGATGCACGTGAGACTACGCCCTCGAAGTTTAGTTGGGCGACGGTGGCTCCGGGGACTCTGCCGGCGACGCCGATGCCACCTGCGTTTCCTCCGGCGTCGCCGCCACAGCCCCAGATCATTCCGAGTGGGATGCTGGAGGCGGTGGGTTCTGCGGTTGGGTCGTCGCGGGTGGGGCTTGACGTCGCCGATACGGCAATTCGCGTGATGCGACGGCGGTTGCTCAATGCAGACGTATATCTCTTCTTCAACGAGGGGTCTAAGACAAGCGAGCACTCGATACGATTGATGAGCAGGGGCAAGGCGGAGCTTTGGGATGCTCAGACTGGTGAGATCTCGGGACTTACGGCGAAGCAAGTGAATGGCGGCCTCATACTCTCTCTGAAGATGAAGCCTTATGAGGCTCAGGTGATTGTGGTACGTGACTTATAGTTTCCTGCGCGCATCACTCTTCTCAATCTTGAACAGAAGTCTTGATGGAATCAAAAAGTCGATTACGATCTAATCTGAACGTTGAGGGGCTTATTGCGTGTAAGAACAGGACAAAATGAAAACAACTACGACCAGGGCTAAGTTCGCGTGGGCTCTACTGATCATCTTGAGCATGTCATCCATCGCCCGGGGACAGCAGCAGTCGACGATCTCCGGCGATGCAGCAGCTTCGCGCATTGCATGGTGGCGCGAAGCTAAGTTCGGTCTTTTTATGCATTGGGGTGTTTATTCCATTCCCGGTCGCGGCGAATGGGTGCAATGGAACGAGCAGATTCCGGTGAACGAGTATGCCAAACTAGCCGGCCAATTTAGTCCAGATAAGTTCGACCCTGACGCCTGGGCTGCTATTGCCAAAGCAGCTGGCATGAAGTACACAGTACTTACTTCACGTCACCATGATGGATTTGCATTGTTTGACGATCCGGGCAGCAATTTTACGGCGATGAAGTCGGCGGCTCATCGCGACTTCGTTGCCGAGTATGCTAACGCTGTCCGTAAGGCTGGGCTGCGCGTCGGCCTTTATTATTCGCCGCTCGACTGGCGATTCCCTGGTTTCTTCTTCCCTGATCTCTATCAGGCAAGTGCCGTGGAGATGCGCGAGCAGTATCATCGCCAACTCAACGAACTGGGCTCTCACTACGGCAAGATCGATATTCTCTGGTTTGATGGCGGTGGAGTCGATTGGCTTGGGTTCAACGGCGTCAGCTTCAAAGGAGAATGGAAGGCGCGGCCGAAGGATCAGCACTACTCCGGTTCGTTCTCCTGGCAGGATGACCAAGCGGTCGGCAATCTAAGAAAGCTTCAGCCGCCGATCATCGTTAACGACCGCACCGACGCCCCAGCGGATTTTCAGTCGCGTGAAGGGGATGGAGCCATGGGCAATTTCGACAACCAGCATCCCTGGGAACTTTGCACGACCCTGACCAGTGGGGCCTGGGGCTATCAGCCGAACGCCAAAATTAAGCCGCTGAACGATGTCATTCGCCTACTAGTTGGCGCTGTCGGACGCGACGGAAATCTGCTTATCAACGTGGGCCCGCGTCCAGATGGGCAGATCGAGCCAAAACAAGTCGAGCGTCTCCGCGAAGTTGGCGATTGGCTGAAGCGGTACGGTCAAAGTATCTATGCCACCCGTGGCGGTCCCTATCTGCCGGGCTACTTTGGCGTTTCTACCTATCACGACAGGACAATTTACCTGCATATCCTCAATCCCACCGGCAAGGCACTTTCACTTCCAGCTCTTCCGGCCAAGATATTGAGTTGCTCCAGCCTTACGGGAGGAGGCGTTGCTTGTAAACAAGCCAACGATTCCGTGGAGATTACTCTGAACGGGAATGCGGATACCGTCGATACAATCATCGAGCTGACACTTGCATCGTCGGCGGTAGCGATCAAGCCGATCACTACTCCAGTGACCGCAAAAGAGTAGCGGTGGCGCCTGACGAATTCTTTATGTTCGACTCGCTGCAAGTAGGTTCTGCCAGCCGGCTTTGCTCATCTTTAGCCGCTGCCCATTTGTTAGAACCACCGATCCATCGCTTCGTCCCTCGCGAAAGATCTCACGTACCTCGTTCACATTGACGATGATTGAACGGTGGACGCGAACGAACTTCGCTGGATCAAGGGTGTCTACAAGGTGTTTGATCGGCTCCCGCAACATGAAGCTCTTAGCTCCAACGTGCAGGCAGGAATAGTAGTCCGCCGCTTCGATCCATTCGATATCGTTGACGTTGACGAAGGAGTCCTTTGCGCCGTTGTGAACAAGAAGACGTTTTGGATACTCCTTTCGGGGAGCAACGGCGTTCTCAAGGCTCGTCAGCACGGACTTAAGCTGCTCTTGCGTCATCAAGGCCGCTTTCGAAGCAATCCGTTCTTTGACACAAACAAGAGTTGCCTGCAAGCGTTCCGGCTCGACCGGCTTGGTCAGGTAGTCAAGCGCATGGACTTCAAATGCCTGTACTGCGTAGTGATTGTGTGCCGTCACAAATACTGTGATCGGCATGTGTGCTAGGCCAATCTGCTCGATTACCTCGAATCCGCCTCTTCCGGGCATCTGGATATCGAGAAACAACACATCGATTCGCTTTTCCTTGAGCGTGGCAATGACCTCTCTTCCGTTGCGGCATTCTCCAGCGATTTCGATCTCTTGATCGCTGGACAAAAGAAATCTAAGTCGCTCGCGAGCCAGTGGTTCGTCATCGGCAATGAGAGTCTTCAGTCTCATCTTCAGTTGCGTTCGTAAGGGATTGCAATAGAGACTTCAAAGCCGCCCGTGTCTAGCGGTTGTGCCTTCATCGCATATTCGTCCCGATAGAAATGCGTGAGCCGTTCCCGTGTATTTCTAAGTCCGATGCCATGCCCATTCTGCGAATGACCGCTCAGGCCTGGTCCAGAGTCACGCACACGCAAGTGTAAGGTATGTCCGTCGCGTCTCGCCGAAGCCTCCACTAGTCCTTCATTCTCGCAATTTGCGATGCCGTGTCGAATCGCATTCTCCACAATGGGCTGGAGCAAGAAACATGGGACCAGGCCGTCCAAAGCACCTGGATCCACTTTGATCTCGATGCGTAGCCTATCGGCGAAGCGAACTTGTTCGATGGCCAAGTAGTTCTCCATAGTCTCCAACTCCTGTGATAAGGGAATTTTTTCCGGAGTTGTTCTCTGCAACGTACTCTTTAGGATCGCGTTGAGATGGGAGAGCATTTCTGCCGCTTCTTTTGATCTCCCGAGTTCGACCAGCGTCGTAATTGCATTCAACGTATTGAAGAGGAAATGTGGTTCCAGTTGCATCTGTAATGCTCGCAGGTGCGCAGCGGATAGTTGCTTTTGCAACTCCAGCGACTTCATGGCATCTCGTTGCGCACGAATCTGATATTGAACAATCCCTGTAATCCCGAAGACGAATCCGTAGATGAGTAGCTCGATGCCGAAGCGGTTGATGTTGAAATGACTCGTCCATATGGAAAATGCGGTCGCATGTGCTTGCCACCCTGTTACGGTAAAGCCCAGGCTCCCCAGCAGCAGAAGGTGTACTACGCCGATAGTCAATCCCACGAATATTTGAATCGAAATCGTCTTAGTGGAAAAGCTCGACGCAAAGGGGACTCGCTGACCAAATTTCCAAATAATGCTGGCAATGCAACCCCACCACCCCCAAAGCACTGCACCATATATCAGAGACGGAAGATGGGTTATAGAGTGGCACTCGCTCGCAGTTGCAAGGGCAAGAACGATCGCCAAGGAATATATGAATATATGACCATTGAGACGAACGCCGCTATCCGGAGCGGAAGGTGCAGGTGTTTCTCGCTCGGAGGTGGATAATGCTTGTGTATATTCTGAAGTGGCCGTAAGAGTACTCTTTGCCATTCTTTCTCCTTGTCGCAGAGCCCAGATCGTAAGGGATGAGACACATTCCGAGGGTTTTACTTCTCAGTATCTAATAGTTCTGCTGATCGAAGACTCTCGACATTTATCGTACATCTGCTGTACCGTCGTTGCTGCCAATCAGCCCAGTAATTGCCGGCTTCTTTCTCCAGTAGCGACGCTTGTTCCCTTGCTATGTCACTCAGAGCATATGTGTTCGGCATTGAGGCAGGCTCCTGCGCGTGCAAGGCACATTTAGAAGTAAGCACGCAAGAATTGCCTGAAGCTAGACAGTATCTCTCATGCCTCAAGCATCGATCCCTATGAATACACTTTCCACTCCTTTGCAGGGAACACTGCCATTTTTGCAGGGACCTTTGCGAATCCCGCAGCCAAATCAGGCGACCGGAGAATGAAATTCATGTCTGACCCATTAGAGAGATGCTAAAAATCGAGAATCTATCAGTTATTGAAGAAGTACAATTTCCAGAATCAGGTATGGCGGTAATTTTTTTGATCTGGAAATCGAACAAGAGATAGCATTTTTTATCTTTTTCTCTGGCAAGATTCAGACAATAATTTCCTTGATTACATTGCCAGACACATCCGTCAGGCGATAGTCGCGACCGGCATGTCGGAACGTCAGCTTCTTGTGATCAATCCCCATCTGATTCAGCATAGTGGCGTGAAGGTCATGCACGTGGCATTGATCTTTTGCTATCTCGTAACCATAGTCGTCTGACTCACCATATGTGATCCCACCTTTGATTCCTCCGCCAGCCATCCAAGAACTATAGACCGTGGAGTGATGAGTACGCCCCTTCGCCTTCGGATTCATATCGCCCGGCCTACGACCAAACTCCGTGCTCCACACCACCAGCGTTTCGTCTAACATGTCTCGAGACTTCAGATCTTTGATTAGGGCTGCGATGGGCTGGTCTACATTTTTGGCGAGTGGCACATGGGTCTGCATATCAGCATGAGCATCCCAGTTCACCAGTTGGCTCGATCCGATATCGATCAATTCGATAAAGCGCACTCCGCGCTCTGCCAATCTTCGCGCCATCAGGCATTGCCATGCGAATCCTTTCGTGCTTCCACGCTCCAATCCGTAGAGTTTCAACGTTGCGTCGGTCTCCTTCGTAAGATCGAATGCTTCAGGTGCTTGTACCTGCATCCCATGCGCCGTCTCGAAGGTCTTGATCCGAGCGGCCAACATGCGGTCGCCTTCTCGCGTAGAGCTGTACCGTTGATTGAAGAAATTAATCAGTCCCAGCTCCTTCTCCTGTGCCTCTCCCAAATCAGTCCGGGTCATATTCGGAATCGGTTCTCCGCCAGGCGTCACATGAACACCCTGATGACACGCCGGTAGAAAATTAGAGTCCCAAGCCATGCTGCCTCCGTAAGGCATCTCAGGGGCAAGTACCATAAAAGAGGGTAAATTCTGATTGACTGTTCCAAGTCCATAACTTACCCACGACCCCATGCTAGGGCGTTCCATTACGACTGAGCCACCATGCAGTCCCATTACAGCCTGTACGTGGTTGGGAAAGTCGTTACGCATAGACCGGATCACGCAGATGTCGTCCATACAGGCGCCGACGTTAGGGAAAAGAGAACTTACCTCGGTATCGCACTTCGCATAACGTTTGAAATCCCAGTGTGGCGCGGAAAGATAATCTCCCTTATAGGCTTTACCGTGATCGGCGATTAGCTTGGGCTTGGGATCAAACGTGTCCACATGCGATGCGCCTCCGCTCATATAGAGAAAAATGACGCGCTTTGCCTTGGCGGGAAACATAGGCTGTTTGGCCGCAAGTGGATTCGATACATCAGCCGTGCCACTAGAGGTCTCAGCCATCAATTCGTGAAGCACGCCAGGCAAGAAGAGTGAAGCACTGGCGAGTGACTGAATAAAGCCGCGACGCGAATGCGGATTATTTGTAGGTGCCATCGTCGTCCCCTCGTCAATTAAAATATCAGTCGATAAACATAAATTCGTTACTCGCATACAGAGCCTGCAACAGATTGCCGAGCGCCTTATCGTGTGCGATCTTATCCTGCGCAACCTTATCGTCTACTGCCCGACTGGCTACATCGTGAGTCTTATAGATTGCCGTGATCTGCTGCAGGAACTCCGCAGCATGGTCGATCTCTGGCTTCGTCGCTAGACGCCCATAGATGGTGAAGAAAGCCTGCTTGATCTCCTCTTGCTCTGACGGATGACTATTTTCTAGTTGTTGAGCAAGGCTTTCGGAGCATTTTTTGGGGAATGACGCGTTCATAAAGTAGAGAGCCTGTAACGGGGTCACACTACTATCGCGTTGAGCCACGGTTGACGCCGTGTTCGCTCCATCAAATAACCCAAGATAGGGATGTCGCCGAGTACGCTGCGCCATCACATACAGAGTGCGTCGATTTGTCTCATAGACTGCTGAAAAGGGTGCATGCGCTGAGTAGTTCCACTCTGCCTCTGACGGGAAGGGCTGAGCTCCAGCCGGACTTAGATCGAGTGTCCCCGATGTAGCGAGCATGGAGTCGCGTATCTCTTCAGCATCCATCCGTATCCGGGAGTGCCGCCACAGATAAGTATTCTCCGGGTCCACCTGCTCCGCGGTAACCGAATCATCGCTCGATAGTTGATAGGTGTGCGAAAGAAGGATCATCCGGTGTATTGTCTTCACCGACCAGCCTTTTTCCACGAACTCCGTTGCAAGATAGTCCAGCAATGCCCGGTTGCTCGGTGGCAGGCCACGTTTACCAAAGTCATTAGGCGTCGCAACAATCCCTCGAGCGAAATGTCCTTGCCAAATGCGATTTACCATCACTCGTGCTGTAACCGGATTATCAGGCGACGCAATCCAGTTAGCCATCCCCAGTCTGCCACTTCCGGTAGTCGTTGTGGGCAGATTCGAGTTCCCTAATACCTGGAGAAAGTGTCGCGATACCTCATCGCCTAAGTTCTTCTTATCGCCGTAATGCTGAATATGCTCATTATGCGGCGTACCTTCGATCACACCATAGGCCGACTCAAAATGTGGTGCATTTTGAAAGAGAGCCATGCGCCTCGCCTGCAAGGCAGGCAGAACATCGTCGAAGAATGGCAACTTGTTCACCGCAGCAATGGCGTCTGCAATCGGCTTGAGTTGCGTTTCGAAATCCTGATACTCCTGGCTCTTCACCGCGTTCGGATCGCGATATCAGCCCACGCTGATACCGTACCTCTTCATATCCGGTCGCAGCGAAGTGACTGCTCGCCAGTACGCCGTACATTCCGTAATAGTCGGCTGTGGGAACCGGATCGAATTTGTGGTCGTGGCACCGCGCACAGGCTACCGTCGTTCCCAGGTAGGCATATCCGATGTTGTCCACCGCATCGCTGATCGGGTCATCCGTGTGGCTTGCATTCGCCAGATATCCGGTCGCAATAACATTCTGCCAGTGCTCGGACTCCGTTTTGGCCGGCAGCAGGTCACCAGCAATCTGCTCGCGGATGAACCGGTCATAAGGCTTGTCCTGTGCGAAGGACTGAACGACATAGTCGCGGTACTTATATATATCCGGAACAGGATAATCCGCTCCATCTCCCGACGTGTCGGAGTAGCGAACAACGTCAAGCCAAACCCGTCCCCAGCGTTCGCCATAGGCCTTCGAAGCAAGCAGCCTGTCTACCAGCTTTGCATATGCATCAGGAGACTTGTCCGCCATATAAGCAATGATCTCCTGCGGTGTTGGTGGCAGTCCGGTGAGATCATAGGTTACCCGTCGAATCATGGTCCGCTTGTCTGCGTCGCGTACCGGTGCCAGATGCATCTCTTCAAGCTTGGCAAAGATGAACCTGTCTAGATCGTTATAGGCCCACTTCGACTTTACTGCTGGAACTGCAGGCTTGACCGGTTTTTTATAGGACCAGAATGAGCGATCTTTCTCCGTGACCGTTGCGGTCTGAACGGTTGGCAAACCCGCAGGCCAAGCCATACCATCGCGAACCCATTGTTCGATGATGGCAATGTCGGAATCTTCCATCTGCCCTGTCGGCGGCATCTTCAGGGCTTTCATGTTGTAGTGAATTGCCTTCAGCAGCAGGCTGTTTTCAGGATGTGCCGCATCGACAACAATTCCATCCTTCCCACCTTTTAACATGGCTTCGCGTGAATCGAGTCGCAGACCGCCAGCCTGCATGCCGGCATGACAGCCATAACATTTACTCGCCAGCAGCGGACGCACCTTCGTCTCAAAGTACTGCTCCTGCGCAGACGCGATTTGTGGAGAGAGACCCGTAGCAGTCGGTGCACTAATAGTTGCAGTGGGCAGCATCACCGCTTCCATGATCGGCGCACCATCACGAATCCACTGTTCAATGGCTGCAACATCGTTAAAGGGCAAAGGTCCCTTCGGAGGCATCTGCAAATTCTCATCTTTGTATTGGATAGCCTTGAACAGCAGGCTCTTCTCAGGATGACCAGGAATGACCACTGATCCACTTCCGCCGCCGTGAAGGATCGCCTCCTTTGAATCGAGACGCAATCCTCCCTTCATAGCCATGATATGACAGCCATAACAGTTCTTCGCCAATATAGGCTTTATCTGCGTGGCATAGGTGTCTTCCTGCTTCTGAAAACTGCTTGCCGTCGATATTGGACCAAGCCCGAAAAATAGCGCAACCCCAGCGGTGCAGGCCACGTTCCCCCATTTCATCCTATTCAAGGATTTAACAATGGGTCGCATCAAATCCAATGGTTCAAATGACAGCTTCATATGACGAAGACACCTCTCCATCAAAGATCATTGATGATCCATTACACTTTCGAGGCCTGATTTCCAGAGTACTTTTGAGAGAAGAACGTATGGTATACGTTAAGGCAAAGTTATATAGGAACTACGATGTTGTCAATAAAATATTGCGCCCGAAGTGCCGCATCCCCCACACTGGAGCGGCATTCGAGTTCGTAGTTATTATCTTCGGAAGAAAAATTTCTCCTCGATAAGCTGTAACTCCATCAATTTCACTAGTCTCCACCCTGTCATCTCCGCGAAAAGGACCTATTGAAAGCTCACCTCTTCATCTCGGCCGTCGTTCTCGCTCTACTCTTATCGCTCACCGTCGCTCAAGCGTCGGAGCCACTCCAGCAGTTGCCTCAGATGCGGACAGTCCAAATTTTCGGCCAGAAGATCCAGTACTACGATGTTGGCACCGGTTCAACTGTCGTGCTGCTCCATGGTCTGGGCAGCCGAGCTACCTTCGATTGGGGACCCGTTATAGCTCCACTTGCGAAGAATCATCGCGTTCTGGCTATGGACCAGATCGGCTTTGGCGATTCGGATAAGCCCATTATTGATTACAGCATCCAGACCTGGGTAGACTTTCTCGGTGAATTCCTGCGTCAGCAGAAGGTCGCGCACTTTACCTTGGCCGGCGAATCGCTCGGTGGATGGATCTCTGCCATGTACACCATCCAGGCCCTGAATCCTGCACCGGACGCAAACCCGGCATATACCCTGCCAAAGCCAGACAAGCTGATTCTGTCTGATGCAGCCGGTCACTTTCATCCCTTGCCGTCCGACTTCATCAACAACCTTAGCCCAGGTTCACTGCAAGCCTCCAAGGCCTCCCTGTCCCACGTCTTCTACAACAAAAATCTCATTACGGATGAGATTGCACGACAGGCTTTTGAGGCCAGATTGGCAACTCACGACAGCTACACCGTGCGTGCAATCATTGCTATCTCCAGCAATCAGGCCGAGTCTTTAGACGACAAACTCGGTAAGATCACTATCCCCACACTTATCTTTTGGGGCCAGAACGACGAGATAGTGCCACTGGCAGATGGGTATGACTTCGGCAAAAAAATTCCCGGATCAAAATTAATCGTAGTGCCGGAGTGTGGCCATGCTCCCGAGATCGAAAAGCCTCAGATCTATCTAGATGCAG
>Ga0137412_10002239_pt1 | contig 15255 bp, 10 predicted proteins | sample CZODoug2_1_16fun_FD_122160 | JGI IMG/M metagenome (GOLD analysis project Ga0137412, IMG submission 122160) | Vadose zone soil fungal communities from Angelo Coast Range Reserve, California, USA - CZODoug2_1_16fungal (Hybrid Assembly) | ecosystem: Environmental > Terrestrial > Soil > Vadose zone...
CACCTCCACCTTGATCGTGCCGCCCGACGACGTGGCGCTGGTCAACCAGCAGCCGATTTCGCGCAGCGATTATCTGCAGCAGCTGCAGACGCTGTACGGGGTGGATTTGCCGCACGCGACCGCCGCGCAGCGGCGAAAAGTGTTGGATGACATGATTCGAGAGGAACTATTCGTGCAGAGGGGCAAGGAGCTGGATGTCGCATCCACGGACTCCGACGTGCGCGCCGCCATGGTCAATGCCGTCGAATTGGAAATCGCAGCCGATGCGATCACGGCGCAGCCGAGCGAGGTGCAGCTGCGCGCCTATTACGCGCTGCATCGCGAGCGCTATGCGAGCGAAGGCATCATGACACTGCACGATTATGTATTTCCCTCGAGTGGATCGGCCGCAGCGGCGGAAGCGGCCGAGACGCTCAAGTCCGGGCCTCCAACCCCGGCCCTCCTGGCACGGTGGCAGGCGTCGGACTCCGGTAAAATCTCCGACGAGGAATTCTATTTCGCCGCCAAGATTCATTTGGGAGAACGGCTGTTCGAGGCGGCACGCGAGCTGCCGGATGGCGGGGTCGCGGCTCCCATCGTGCGCGCGGACGCCATCCATGTTCTCTACATGGTCAAGAACAAGAAGCCGGTTCCCTTCGATTTTGCGGCGGCTCGCGATCGGGTCCTGACTGACTTCCGCAATGATGCGATCGGCCATTTGCGCAGCGGCGACGAGGCGTTTCTGCGCAAGCGCGCGAATGTCTTGATCGCCGACGACGTACGCTAGTGCCGCGGCTGATGGAACCGATGCCGCGGCCGACGGAACCAAGCCCGCGGCGGGTAAAAAGGCGTGGGCTACCGCAACTACTGCGATGGGCCTTGCTCGCGACAATTGTCGGCGTGTCCGCCGCCGGTGCCCACACCCGCAGCCAGTCCCATTCCGTGTGGGAAATCAAAGACGCGGAGGTTGATCTAGTGATGACCATCCCGGTCATCGAGGCCGATCGCCTGTCGAGCGATCAAAGTGCGCCCTCCGACGAGCACCTCAAGGATTACCTGACCGAGCGTGTTTACCCCCTGGCCGGCGGCAAGCGCTGCGACGTGGTGCCGCCCGTTCAGACCCTGTCCGCGACCGCAGGCTCTCGAAAATACGATTTCACCTTCAAATGCCCCGCGCCGAACGACTTGCAGATCCATTCGGCGGCGTTCTTCGATCTGATCCCGAGCCACACCCACTTCGCGCAGGTGCAAAACGCACTGACCGGGGAATTCATCGAGCAGTTGATCACCGTCGAACACCAGACGGTGGATGTGACGGGAGGCGAGGGGAGCCGTCTGAAGAGCGCGCGCTTCATCGAGTTCATCCGCATGGGGATGATGCACATTTTCACCGGCGTCGATCACATGTCTTTTCTGCTGGGACTGGTGCTGATATCACGGCGGCTACGCGATCTCGTGTTCGTGGTCACCGGATTTACCCTGGGACACAGCTTGACGCTGGCGCTGGCGGTGACCGGGGTGCTACGTCCGCATGCGGAATATATCGATGCCTTGGTGGCGCTCACCATCGCGCTCATCGGAGCGGAAAACATCGTGGTTCAGACGCAGCGGCCGACGCCGGTGGCGCTGGCGGTCGGCGGATCGCTCGCATTCATGGCGTTGCTGGAATGGTTGGGCTTTGGAGGGCTGCCCAGCCTGCTGTTGCTGGGCGCGGGGCTGTTCACCGCCAACTACTTGATGATTTCCGGCAGATTGCGCGATGCCGGGCGCCTGCGGATCTTGATCACCTTGGTGTTCGGCTTGATCCACGGCTTTGGATTCGCCGCCGACCTGCTCGAACTGCAACTTCCCCCCGAGCGCTTGGCCGAGCTCTTGGTGGGCTTCAACGTCGGCGTGGAGATTGGCCAGCTCATCCTGGTCGTCGGAGCCACGCTGCTGGTCGCCCTACTGGCGAAGACCAAATTCGCTCTCCCGCGGCCCTTGGTCGTCGATGTGGCCTCGTCTTTTCTGGTGGCCCTGGGGGTATTTTGGTTCGTCAGCCGAAGTTACGCATGACCGAGTTCGCCTGCGGCTCACGCCGCCGACAAGCCCGGCGAAGTCAACGGCAACGAAATCAATCGCGAAGGCCGGCGCGCGCGCAGACGCCGTTCTTCGAAAGCGGCACGATCGCGATCGCGGCCGCAGCGCTCTGCGCGTTCGCCGGGTGGGGCGAGGCGCGCGCCGAGCCGGCCGCGTTGGTGGATGGCGGAGCATTGCAGGACATCGTGGTGACGGCGGAGCGGCTCAAGCTGATCGGCATCGCCACCACGGCAAGCGAGGGCGTGGTGGTCGATGCCGAACTGGCGCTCGCGCCCGCGTACCGGCCGGGCCAATTGCTGGAGACCGTGCCGGGGCTCGACGTGACATCGCACAGCGGGGAGGGCAAGGCGAATCAGTATCTGATGCGCGGCTATAATTTGGATCACGGCACCGACCTCGCGATTTATGTGGATGAGATGCCCGTCAACGAGCCGACGCATGCCCATGGCCAGGGTTACTCGGACGTGAATTTCTTGATCCCGGAATTGGCCACGAATATTCGCTACAGCAAGGGCACCTATTATGCCGGCGAAGGCGACTTCGCGTCGGTGGGCGCCGTGCATCTGAATTATCTGAACGCGCTCGACGATCAGATCGCGCTCACTGCCGGCACCCTGGGGTTCCAGCGTCTCTTTGCCGCGGGATCGCCCGCGCTCGGCGAAGGCCGTCTGCTCGGCGCCCTCGAACTCCAGCACTACGATGGTCCTTGGGACCATCCCGACGATCAGCGCAAGGTCAACGCCGTGCTGCGCTATAGCGGCGGCGATGAGCACGACGGCTATTCGCTGACGGGGATGTTTTATCACGGACTCTGGAACAGCACGACCGACCAGCCGGCGCGTGCCCTGTCTGAAGGGTTGATCGGCCGTTTCAGCTCGCTCGACCCGTCGGACGGCGGCCAGGCAGAGCGCGCGAGCGTGTCGGCGCGATGGTTTGCCGCCATAGGCGGAGGGCAACTCGCCGCCAATGGCTATGTGATCAACAACCAATTGACGCTGTGGAATGACTTTACCCACCTCCTGACGGACCCCGTCAACGGCGATCAGGAGGCGCAGCGCGAGAATCGAATCACGGTCGGCGGCGGCGCCGCCTTCACCCGCACCGATGAGCTGGCCGGATGGCGCAACGACTGGTTGACGGGAGTGTCCACGCGCTTTGACTTCAATAACGTGTCGCGGGTGCCGACCCGGAGCCGCGTGACATTGCCGGCAAGCGCCGATCCTCTCGATTTTTTCGAGAAAGATCGAGTGCACTTGAGTGACGTTGCCGCGTACGCGCAGGTGACCACTCATTGGCTGCCCTGGCTGCGCACCGTGGTGGGGTTGCGCGAGGACAGGATTCAGGGCAGCGACAGCGGTACCAACCCGGGCGAGGCAAGCGCTTCCCTGTTCCAGCCCAAGGCGAGCCTCATCGTGACGCCGCTGGCGACGACGGAATTGTATCTGAGCGCCGGGCGCGGTTTTCACAGCGACGATTTGCGCGGCGTCAATCAGGCGGCGCTCACCGGCGTCGCGGGCGCACCGCTCATCGCGCGCCAGGACGGAGCGGAGATCGGCATACGCCAGCAAGTGGGCCGCCGGCTTGCGATTACCCTGGCGCTGTTCAGCTTGGACGCTCAGTCGGAGACGACCTACGATCCGGACGCGGGGCAGGATTCCGCGGGACCCGCCAGCCGGCGGCGCGGATTCGAGCTCAATGTCACCTACCAGGCCGCGGCGTGGCTCGAGCTCTACGCCAGCTATTCGGCGGATCATTCGCGCTTCAAGACGCCGTTCGACGATGGCACGGGGCACGTGGGCGAGTACCTGCCGAATGCACCGTTTGCGACCGGATCGTTCGCCGCCTACGTCAAAGACCTCGGTGCGTGGAGCGGTGGTTTGCAATACCGGTACCTCGGCGCCTATCCTCTGTCCTCGGACGGCGCCGTTCGCGGGTCCGGCTACGGCGAATGGAATGGCGATATTCGCTACGCCTTCGAGAGTGGCTGGAACCTCGCACTCGGCGTCTACAACATCATGAACACCAAGGCCAACGCCGCGGAGTTTTGGTACATCGATCGCCTTCCCGGCGAACCGGCCGCCGGCGTCGCGGACATTCACTTTCACCCACTCGAGCCGGCTTCGGTGCGCTTGACGGTGTCAAAGAAGTTTTGAGGCCGCGGGATACGAAGACGGCCGCGGGATACGAAAGGGGGAGAAACATGGCTCGGATCCTGCTGGTCGAAGACGACCCTGCTCTGTCGCGGGGAATCATTGCCCTTCTCAAAGCCGCCGGTCATGCCGCCGACAGCGCCAAGGACGGTGAGACCGCGCTCTTCTTGGCGGACGCAGAACCCTGCAGTCTCTTCATATTGGATATCGGCTTGCCCGACATGTCCGGATTCGAGGTGTTGAAGCGGCTGCGCGCGCGGGGCTGCAAAACACCCATTTTAGTATTGACCGCCCGGGACCACGTCAGCGATCGGGTGAAGGGTCTCGATCTCGGGGCGGACGATTACTTGTTGAAGCCGTTTGACGCCAGCGAATTGGCCGCGCGCGTCCGGGCGCTGCTGCGCCGCGACCATGGCGATCCCTGCCCGGTCCTGGTCATCGGCAATCTGACCATCGATCGTGCTCGCGCCACGGCCGAGGTCTCGGGACGGCCCCTGCATTTGCGGCGACGAGAATGGGCGGTGCTCGATCGGCTGACGGCCAAGGCCGGCGAGGTCGTTTCCAAGGAGCGGTTGATCGCCGAGGTGTTCAGCTACGACGATGCCGTGGCACCCAATGCCCTCGAAGTGCATATAGCGCGGCTGCGCCGCCAGCTCGAACCGGACGGACCGGCGATCAGGACGATGAGAGGGCTTGGATACATGCTCAAGGCGTCGTGATCCTCAAGGGGTGCCCGAGGTCCCGGCTCCGCAGATGGTCCCCGGTGGCCGTGGCAACCGAGTCGCCACGGGCGCGGCACCGGAGTCGCTACGGGCGCCGCAACGGAGTCGCCGGCGGCGCGGCAACCGAGTGAATCGGACGGAATGTTCAAATCGTCCATAACGAAATTCCTGATCGCGTCATTGGGCATTCTGATGACCGGCCTGTTTGTCGCCGTGCTGATCCTTGCTGTCCAGGCGTGGAGCAATTTCGCATTGGCCGGCCGCATCGCCCGCCTGACCAGCACCGACCACACGCTGTTTAACGCCCTGGTTACCGTTCGCGCCCAGATTCCAAAAGACAGCACTGCCTTGATCGCCCAGGACGAGCCGCGGCTCGTCATGCAGGCCACGCACAGGGAAGCGTCCCTGACGGTGACGGCGGCACTCGAGGCGTTGCAGGCCACCGATATCGCCGATCGCGCCCAATTCGTCGCCGCCATTCAATCCGCCTGGGCAAAAGCGGAAGCGCTGCAATTCACGGTTGAAGCGCAGGCTGCGCGCGCGCGCGCCGAGCGAGATCTGCATGCCATCGACGAGTGGCGCGAGGCGGTCCACGGAATGACCGACACGCTCAGCACCGCCTCGGCGGCGGTCGGCAACGCCGTCAGGATGGGCGACCCGATCATCGCCGAGATGGTGCAGATTCGCCGCACCGCCTGGATCATCCGCGATCGCTATGGTCTGCAATGCTCGATGCTGCGACCCAATGTGGACAGGAGCCTGCCCCTGGATGGCCGGCAGCTCGACCTTTGGCGCGGGGATCGCGCCATCTACACCGCGGCCTGGCATACCCTCGATGAATTTCTGCTGCGGCCGGGCGTGTCGACCGCCTTGCGCGAGCGCATCGACGTCGCGCGCACGGAAACCAAACGGGCACAGACCCGGGTGGATGCGATCGTCGACCGATTCGACGCCTCGGGCACGCCGGCCATCGGCAGCGCCGCATGGACAGCGCTCTGCGACGGCCCGTTCGACTCGATACTCGCCATCGCCCAACAGGCCCAGGACGAGGCGAACGGTCATGCCGAGGCCATCCGCGCCTCCGCGTTTCGGACGCTGCTCGTCGCGGGCCTGGACCTGACGTCGGTAGTCGCCTTCGGCGTTTTTGCCGTCGTACATGTGCAACGCCGGCTGGCCCGTCCGATGAAGATCCTGATCGACGCCATCGCCCGCCTGAGCCGCCGTGAATTCGATGAAGCAGTACCCACGACCCAGAGCCCCGACGAGCTCGGCAGCATGGCGCAGGCGCTCGAGACGCTGCGTACCAGCGCGCTCGAAGCCGAGCGTCTGCAGCTGGCGATGAGCCGATTCACCGCCGATGCCTCCCACCAAATGCGCACCCCGCTCACCATCCTGCGCACGCATATCTCGGTTCTCGCCGGCCTCATTCCGGCGAACGACGCAGCCTATTCTTCACTCAAGGACATTCAGGAGGCGGCCGATCGCCTGCAGCGGCTGCTCATTCAGCTGCTGAAACTGGCGCGCGCCGACGGCGGTCAATCGCCCGACAGGGAGCCCGCAACGATCGATTTGCGCGAAGTCATTCAGGAGATCGCGGCGAATCACGTGCCGCAGGCGCTGGAGGCGTCGATCGACCTGCATTTCGAAGCGGAACAGCGGGCGTTCCCGACGCAGGCCAACCCGATCATGGTCAATGAGATTTTTGCCAATCTCATCGACAACGCGATCCGCTACAACGCGGCCGGCGGCAGCGTGGTGGTCAGACTCTTCGATGACGAGGGCAGACAAGTGGTCGATGTCGAAGATGACGGTCCCGGGATTCCCGATGCCGAACGGGAGAAGGTCTTCACGCGATTTTATCGACTCAACCGCGATCAGAGCCGAGTCGGCAGCGGACTGGGATTGGCCATCGTCCAATCCCTCGCCGCGACTCTGAATGCCCAAATCAGAATGAGCAGCGGAGCCGGCGACCGCGGACTGCGGGTCCGCGTCTCATTCATCTGACCCGAGCCGTCGGCCATCTGACCCGAGCCGTCGGCCCTATTTCCGGCCTTTTGACTTGCTGACAGCTTCCTGAAAGCTGAGGGCGCCCATGATGGGGCGCCTGATGCCGCAGCGAGGATTGCTCGGAGCGTCAGACGCTGCAATAACTATTATGGGGAGCACAATGAAAAACCAACGCCACGTTGATGGGGGAGTCACGCAGGCATCGCTCGGGTTGTGGAGCAATCCGGCCCGCGTGATCGCAGCGCTGCTGCTCACCGGCGCAATGGCCGGACCGGCGGTTTCGCCGGCACTCGCCGACACCCCGGCTCCCGCGGCCGATTCGCCGGAAAAGACGGCCAATATCGAAGCAATCGTGGTGACGGGCTCGCGTATTTCCCGCCGCGATTATCAATCCGACAGCCCCATCGTCACCATCGACGAATCGACGCTGGCGGCCGCCGGACAGCCGACGCTCGACCGCGCGATCGGCGAGATGCCGCAGTTCGCCGCCGCGCAGGGCATGAGCGAGGTGGGCGACGTGCAGGGCTCGACCGGCTTTGCGGGCGGCCAGGCCTACGGCGACCTGCGGGGACTCGGCCCCAACCGGGCGTTGGTCCTGATGGACGGCCGGCGAATGATGCCATCGAATCCCAACGGCTCCGTCGATCTGAATACGATTCCGATGTCGATGATCGAAAACGTCGAGGTCATTACGGGCGGCGCATCGTCGACCTACGGTTCGGATGCGATCGCCGGTGTATTGAACTTCAAGCTGCGCGATCATTTCAGCGGCGCCGAGGTGAGCTACCAGCACGGCGAGACCACCCATGGCGATGGCGCGACGGAACATGCCAGCGCCTTGCTCGGCGGCAACTTCGCCGACGACCGCGGCAATGCGGTGCTGGCCATCGAGTATTCCGAACGAGGCGTGGTGCACGGAGCGGATCGCCCGTTCTTCGCGAACATACGGCAACTCGCGCGGCCGCCGGAGGGTATTCTCCCGGCGGGAACCTTCGGCACCGCTCCGACCATCGGAGCGGTCAACGGCGTGCTCGCCGGTTATCCGGGCACGACGCCGATCGCCGGTTCGGGCGCCTACAACGGCTCCCTGGGTGTCAACACCGACGGCACCATCTTCACCGACCTGGCCGCGCCCAACTGCGTGCAGAACTACCGTGGTCTCGGAAAACTGAAAGGCGTCAACATCGGCCACAACTGCAGCCAGGTGCAAGTCGCCCTCGGGCAATACTTCGACATCCAGGTTCCGCTCACCAAGTACAACGTGCTCGCACGCAGTACCTACAAGCTCAATGACAATGTCTCCGCCTACATGCAATTCAGCTTCATGGAGTCGACGGCGCGCGACGAGACGGCGGGCGGTTCGACGGGTCCCGGCAAGGAACTCTTCATCCCGCTGAACAATCCGTTCGTCGTCAACAACCCCGGGCTGCAGACCATTCTGGCTTCACGTCCCGCAGACCCGAGCAATCCGAATGCGCTGACGCAGCCGCTGGTCCTCACCAAGCTTTTGAGCATGAGCGGCGACCGGATTCAGTCGTACAAGTACGACGTCTATCAGGCCGTCGCGGGGCTCAAGGGAGACATCCCCATACCCGGCACGGATCTGACCTGGGACGTGTATAGCTCCTACGGCAGCACGCAATTCACCAACCTGCAGCATAACGATTCGAGCAAGTCGGCACTCGCCACCATCCTCAATGGCACCGCGAATTTCCAGGGCTCAGGCGGCAGCTGCGTGGGCTTTGCCTGGAATCCGCTCGGTTCGAACCCCTTGAGCGCAGGATGCCGCGAGTACGTGACGCGTGAGAATAACAACCTCAACACCATCACTCAGAAGAACGTCGAAGGCACGCTGCAGGGGAAGATCGTGACGCTGCCCGCGGGCGATCTGCGCTTCGCATTCGGCGGGGATTATCGCGGCAGCAGCTTCGACTATCACCCGGATTCCGGACTCATCAACAACGACAGCTTCTCCTACGACACGACGGTCGCGACCTCGGGCACCCAAAATGTCCGCGAGGTTTTCGCAGAATTGCTCGTGCCCGTGCTCAAGGATCTGCCCCTCATCGAGGAACTCTCCTTCGATTTGGGCGCCCGCCGCTCCGACTACGACGGGTTCGGCGGGGTGAATACCTGGAAGGCGGATATGAACTGGAAGCCGGTGTCGACGGTGTCGGTTCGCGGCGGATACGCGCGCGCGATCCGCGCGCCCAGCCTGGGCGAACTCTTCGCACCCACGGTCACGGGAAACCTGAATATCGGCTCCGGGCCCGCGGCGGGCGATCCGTGCGCGACGGGCAGCTCATTCCGCACCGGGGCTAGCACCGCTCAAGTGGCGGCGCTTTGCCAGGCGCAAGGCGTGCCGGCCGCTCTCTATCCCAACTACACGTACGGCGTCGACTCCGTGCACGGCACTTCCGGCGGCAACCCAAGCCTCACGCCGGAGACCGCCGACACGTATTCGATCGGCACGGTGTGGAGCCCGCATTTCAGCAGCGACTTGATGCACAAATTTCAAGTGTCGGTCGACTACTACCACATCGCCATCTCCAATGCCGTCGGTTCCCTGGCGTTGACCGACATTCTGCCGCGCTGCTTCAATTCGGACGGCGTCAGCAATCCGACCTACTCGGCCACGAACATTTACTGTTCGCAGATCACGCGCGACCGCAGTACGGGCAACATCGTGCTCGGCCATGAAGGGCTGCTGAACCTCGCGAGCTACAAGACCGACGGCATCGATACCGAGATCGACTGGAGCTTCGGGCTCGGAGCGCTCGGCCTCTCGGACAGTGCGGGAACGTTCCGCCTGAATTCGATGATCAACTACACCCATACCTTCGATGTGTCCGCGTTGCCGGGATCGCCGGTACTCGACTACGCCGGAAGCATAGGCAACACTCAGGTAAGCCCGGAGATGGCTCATCCGCATTGGAAGGCGAACACGGCCTTCGGCTACATGATCGGCCCCGTCACGACCACCCTCCGCTGGCGCTACATCGCCGCCATGAAGCATCAAGACGTCGTCGTGGATTCGACCAGCACGACCCCGGGGGTGGGGACTTATAACTACTTCGATTTCGATGCACACTGGGCCGTCGTCGAGCACCTCGAGCTGATGGCAGGTCTCACCAACATCGGCAACAAGACTCCGCCGTTCGTGAGCGGCCAGCCGCTCACCACCGACTCGGCGACTTACGACATCATCGGTCGTACGTACTACGTGGGCTTCAAGTCGAAATTCTGAAGTTGGCCCCCTCGCGCCACCCGGCGCGAGGGGGTATCTAGGTCCAGGGGAAGATGCTGACACCCGAACAACGCAAGGAGAAGGTACAAACGGTTTTTCGCGTGGCGAGCGGAAATTTTTTGGAAATGTACGACTTCATGATCTTCGGCTATTTCAGCGCCGCGATCGGCCGCGCCTATTTTCCGGCGAGCAGCGAATTCGCCTCGTTGATGTTCTCGATGACGACATTTGCCGTCGGGTTCATGGTGCGTCCCCTGGGGGCAATTTTCCTCGGAGCCTATATCGACCATATCGGCAGGCGGAAGGGGTTGCTGCTGACGCTGGCGCTCATGTCGGTGGGCACACTGACGATCGCGCTGGTCCCGGGCTACGAGACGATCGGCCTGTTCGCGCCCATCGTGGTGGTGCTGGGTCGTCTATGCCAGGGCTTCTCCGCGGGGGTCGAATTAGGCGGCGTCTCGGTCTATCTGTCGGAAATAGCAACCCCGGGGCACAAGGGTTTCTACGTGTCCTGGCAATCGGGCAGCCAGCAGGTCGCGGTGGTCTTCGCGGGGGTGCTCGGCTATGCGCTGTCGAATCTGATGCCGCCCGAGCAGCTGGATGCCTGGGGCTGGCGTATTCCATTGATCGTGGGCTGCTTGATCGTTCCGTTCATCTACATGATCCGCCGCACCCTTCAGGAAACCGAAGAATTCGCGGCGCGGAAACACCATCCGACGCCTGCCGAAGTCTACGCGAGCATGCTGACGCATTGGCGGATCGTGGTCACCGGCGTCGCGATGGTCCTGATGACCACCGTTTCGTTCTATACGATCACGGCGTATACCCCGACGTTCGGCAAGAACATACTCAAGCTGTCGCAGAGCGACGCGCTCCTGGTCACACTCTGTGTGGGCGTGTCGAATTTGATCTGGCTGCCGCTCATGGGATCGCTTTCCGACCGGATCGGCCGCCGGCCGCTGCTGTTGAGCTTTGCGGCAATTGCCGTCCTGACCGCGTATCCGGCGATGGCGTGGCTCGTCGATCAACCCAGCTTCGTCAAATTGCTGATGGTCGAGCTCTGGCTGTCATTCATTTATGCCGGCTACAACGGCGCGATGGTCGTGCACCTGACGGAAATCGTGCCGGTCGCCGTCCGCACCGCCGGGTTCTCGCTGGCCTACAGTTTGGCGACGACAATCGGCGGTTCGACTCCGGCCATCGTGACCTATCTGATCCATGAAACCGGCAATCGAGCGATGCCGGGTGCATGGTTGTCGGTGGCCGCGGCCATAGCCTTTGTCAGTACATGGGTCACGCGCTCGCGGAAAGCCGACGTCAAGAAGGAAACGCCGCTCAATCCGTCGGTGCGGTCGAGTTCGAACTGACCCGAGATGGGTACTGATTCGAGATGGGTACTGGCTCGAGATGGGTACTGGCTCGAGATGGGTAGAGCACATGCAAAAGCTGATCGTCGCCTTGGTGTTTTGCCTCTCATTCTCCGCTGCATCGGCCGAGAGCGGGGCCGTTCTCAAACTTGTGCAGTCGATCCCGCTGCCCGACGTCGACGGACGGATCGATCACTTTTCCATCGACGTGAAAGGCCGGCGCGCCTTTCTAGCGGCGCTGACGAAGAACACCGTCGAAGTGGTCGATTTGAAGGCCGGGCGGGTGATCCGGACACTTCCGGGCTTTGCGAAGCCGCAGGGCGTGCGCTTCGTGCCCGAATTGAACAAGTTGTTCGTGGCCACTGGCTTGGATGGCGCGGTAAAAACGCTGGACGGGACCACGCTGGAGGTGCTGCACACGGCCAACGTATCGCTGGGCGCCGACGCCATCGGCTACGACCCCCGGTCGAAGTATCTCTATGTCGGCTCGGGCGGGGGCGATGCCAATAAAGAATCGGGAGATCTCACGGCGTTCAACGCGGTGACCGGCGCCCGAATCGACGCCATCGTCACGGACGCGCATGCGGGCGGCAGCGTCGTCGACGCGCACGGCCAGCAGATGTATGTCCTCGTACCGGACAAGGCAGAGGTCGTCGTGCTCGACCGCAAGACGCGAGCCCAAGTGGCCAAATGGACCATTCCCGGGATCCAGAAAAATGTCGCTCTGGACCTCGACGAGAAAGGCCACCGCCTCTTCTTGGGGGTGCGTACCCCCGCCAGCATCGTCGTCCTCGATTCGACTACCGGTGCCGTCGTCGCGTCCATTCCGACGGTGGCGACGCTCGACGGGCTTGTCTATGACGCCGCGACGCGGCGAATCTACACGACCGGCGGCGAGGGCTTCGTCGACGTCACGCGGCAAATCGATCCTGACCACTACGAGCGCATCGCGCGCATCCCTACCGGCCCGAACGCCCGCACATCGGGTTTCGTGCCCGAGTGGCGCCGCCTATACGTGGCCGTGCCGCGCGATCAGGATCGCGGCGCCGAGCTTCGCGTGTTCGAAGTGGTTCCCTGAAGCTCGCTTGATATTTCCCGCTTGAATCATAGAGGTCCCTCACCATGAATCCTCGCAGTCATTTAATTCGTTCCTTGGTTTGTACCGGCGCGCTGGCCGCGATGGGAGCGCTCGGCGCGACCGCTCTCGCCGACGAGCGCGAAGCGCCGCCGATGCGCGAAGTCCAAGAAATACCGCTCCCGGGAGTCCAGGGCCGCATAGATCACTTTACGATCGATGCCAAACGCAAGCGCGTGATCTTCTCCGGCCTCGGCAACAACTCGGTGCAGATCGTGGACGTGTTTGCCGGGCGCATGATTCACCAGATCGACGGACTGGCCGAGCCGCAGGGCACGCTCTACCTGGCGGAATGGGACAAGCTGTTCGTCGCCAATTCGGCGAACGGCCACGTGAACGTCTATGACGGCGCGAAATTCGCTCTGATCGACAGCATCGACTTCGGCGAGGACTCCGATCCGGATAATCTACGCTACGATGCGGACGCCAAGAAGATCTACATCGGCTATGGCGACGGTGCAATCGGCGTGATCGATCCGGCAACCGACAGGCGCCTGCCGACGGTTTATAAGCTCGAGGCGCATCCCGAAGGATTTCAGCTCGAGACGAAGGGACCTCGCATATTCGTCAATGTGGCCGACACGAAGAATATTCAGGTCATCGACCGACGCAACGGGAAGGTGGTCACCTGGTCGTTGCCCAAGGGGCACTCGGCAAACTTTCCGATGATGCTCGATGAGGCGAACCACCGCGTGTTCGTCGGCACCCGGAAGCCCTCCCGCCTGACGGTCTTCGACATGGACTCGGGAAAAGTCGTCGCCAGCTTGCCGACGGCGGGCGATATGGACGACATGTTCTATGATTCCGGACGAAAGCGCGTCTATGTGGCCGGCGGCGAAGGCTTTCTGAGCGTGGTGCAACAAGTCGATGCCGACCATTATACTGACCTGGGCAAATTTGCCACCGCCCTCGGGACGCGTACCGGCGTCTGGTACGAGAAGCGGGATCGTCTATATATCGCCGCGCCCCCGAGCGGAGTCCTGGGTGCCCGTTTGCTGGTTTTTGAGGCCCAAACCGATTGAACTGGAGGAGATTTTGCAATGACGAGTCGACCCATGCGATCCGAGGCCAGCCCGGATGCCGCTGAGCGCTACGGCACCGGTGCCGTGGTGTTTCATTGGACCATGTTTCTGCTCGTCGTCGCGGTGGGGATCTTGGGGTTGCTGCACGACTCATGGCCAAAGCGGACGCAGGCATTCTGGATCAACCTGCATGCGATGCTGGGCCTGCTGTTGTGGCTGACGCTGATTGCGCGATTTTGGTGGCGGATTGGACATAGGCCGCCGTCGCTGCCGACGGGAGTCGGCGACTGGTCGCGCCGTTTGTCGGGTCCCGTGCACTGGGCGCTCTATGCCTTGATGTTCGTCACGCCGATCGTGGGCATAGTGACATTCATCTGGCACGGCCGAATATTCGATTTCGGTGTGTTTCACGTGGATTTCGGCGTGAAATCCAACCGAGCCGTGTTCCATCCAACCGAGGACATTCACGGGTACCTGGCATATGCCATTTTCGCCCTGGCCGGCGTACACGCAGCGGCGGCGTTGTGGCATCACTTTTTCCAGCGCGACGGCGTGCTGGGGCGAATGTGGCCCCTGAGGGAGGAGCTTTACAAATGATTTTGTACGGCCATGCGTTGAGTTCGGCTTCCTACCGGGTGCGAATCGCACTGGCCCTGAAGGGTGTGCAGGTCACGTCCATACTTCTCGATCTGCGCGCGGGCGAGCAACGGCTCGAGGAGTACCTGCAGATCAACTGCCAAGGCTTCGTGCCTGCGTTGGTCATGGACGACGGTGCCGTGCTCACGCAATCGGCGGCCATCATCGAGTATCTCGACGAAACCCATCCGGACCCGCCGCTATTGCCGAAAGCGCCTTTGGAGCGTGCGCGAGTGCGAGCGCTCGCGCTAGCCATTACCTGCGATGTACATCCTTTGAATAATTTACGGGTGCTGCAATATCTCGAGAACGATTTGCACCACGAGAAAGCGGCGCGCGATACCTGGTACCGCCACTGGGTCGGTCTCGGATTCGACGCCCTCGAGCGCTGGCTGGTTCGGGATGGCGCGGCTGGACGCTTTTGCCACGGCGATGCGCCGACCATGGCGGATGTGTGCTTGGTTCCTCAGGTGTTCAACGCGCGGCGCTTTGCAGTGGATCTCGGTCCCTATCCGCGCATCGTCGGGATCGATGCCGCCTGCCGAGAGCTGCCGGCTTTCCAGGGAGCCGCGCCGGAACGCCAGGTTTGAGCACGCAGAGCCTTAGCTGGACCTCGAATTCGAGCGGTTCGGCAATATGACGATCTCGCTGGAGAGTATTCCACGGTTCACTGCGCCGGAAGCGCTTGCCGCGGCAGTCCAAGGATACGGCATCCGGGGCAGCGCCTCGCCCTTGCCGAGCGAGCGTGATCAGAATTTCCTGGTCGCTGATACGGCCGGCGCCAAGTACGTCGTTAAAATCGCGAATACAAACGATGCCCCCGAGTTGCTGGATTTTCAAATTCAAGCGATGAGACGTGTACAGCAGCTGACGCCGGATTGCCGGGTGCAGCGGGTGTTGGCCTCGGTTCA
>Ga0137412_10002241_pt1 | contig 15249 bp, 14 predicted proteins | sample CZODoug2_1_16fun_FD_122160 | JGI IMG/M metagenome (GOLD analysis project Ga0137412, IMG submission 122160) | Vadose zone soil fungal communities from Angelo Coast Range Reserve, California, USA - CZODoug2_1_16fungal (Hybrid Assembly) | ecosystem: Environmental > Terrestrial > Soil > Vadose zone...
GGCGAAGCGGATCATCTTGGCCAGCGGATACTTGCTCTCGCCCGCAACCCGCGCCTGGCGGTCGTAGAGCAGCGGCACCTGCTTGCCGCCGATCCACGCCACCATGCCGCGGATGAAGCGGTGCCGCTCGGGCATGACCAGCAGCAGGTCCAGCACGCGGCGGGTCAGGAGGCGGAAGTCGCCGGTGTCGGTCGGGATGGCCACGTCGGTCAGGCGGCCGATCAGCTTGTAGAAGGCGGAGGCCGACGCGCGCTTGAACAGGCTCTCGCCGTTGCGCTGGCGACGCTGTCCGTAGACCACGTCGGCGCCCTGGTCGATCAGCGCCATCATGTCGGGCAAGAGCTCGGGCGGGTCCTGCAGATCGGCATCGATGATCAGGATACGCTCGCCGCGACACACCGTCAGGCCGGCAGTGAGCGCCAGCTGATGGCCATGGTTGCGCATCAGCTGCACCGCGACGATGCGCGGGTCGCAGGCCGCCGCCTCGGTCATGATCTCCCAGGTGCGGTCACGCGAGCCGTCGTCGACCAGCACGATCTCGCTGGTGCCGCCGATGCCGTCGAGCGCGGCGCCGACGCGGCGCACGAACTCGGGCAGGGCTTCCTGCTCGTCGTAGCAAGGGGCCACCACGGAAAGCGCCGGGCGGATGGCGGGGTTCATGCGCGGAGCATTAGCCGTTGTTGTGGGCGCCGGCTAGGGACGAGAACATACTACGAACAATACGCGCGGTTTGCCCGTACGTGCTCGATGCGGCCGCAGGAACGGTTCGCCTTACTGCTTCGCCAGTTGCTCGCCCATCAGCCGATGCAGCAGGTTGATCGCCTTGAGCGGGCGGACCATCACCTTGAAATGCGTGATCAGACTTCCGTCGTCGTTGAAGGTGATGATGTCGACGCCGTTGATCCTGATGCCGTCGATCTCTTTCTCGAACTCCAGCACCGCGCCGTTGTCGCTGCGCCATTCGCCGACGTACTCGAAACCGGGGCCGCCCAGAACCTTTTCCGCGCCCGCCAGATACTTCGCCGTGATCTCGCGCCCGCGCTGTGGCGTATGCACGACGGGGCTTTCGAAAACGGCGTCGGGGTGGAGCAGATCCCACAGCGCTTTGTGGTCATGGGACTTCATGTAGTCGTACCAGCGGTCGAGAGCGGTCATCCGCATCGGACGTCTCCAGTGTTTGGCTGGCGAAGGTCGCCTCAGCCGCCGGATTTGTCGATACCGAGGAGGATCAGAACGAGCGCAACCGCCATCAGCATCCAGCCGGGATGACGACCGCGCGTTCCCCAAAGGTTGCCGACAGCGCCATACAGGTAGGAGCTGCCGACGAGCAGGCCGGTCGCGAGCCTCGCATCGTGCTCGAACCACAGGGCCGCGGCGATCAGGACGAGCCCGCCGAGCAACCAGTTGAACGTGCTGAACTGCAGGAGCAGCGGCACCAGCCTTCTGATCGGAGCGGCGATCCGCCGATCCGCGACGAATAACGCCTCGACTGGCCTGACCATGAGCCGCTGGGTCAGGACGCCGTGAAACACCGCTACAGAGCTTCCGATGACCCCGGCCAACGCCAGGGCCGCATCTTGCCAGGTCATATCCATACACCTCTGTATGGAGGATATGGCGATGAATTGGCAGGAGTCAATACACTTATGTATGGTTAGTCATGAACGATCGCCTGACGAAGTCCGACTGGATAAAGCACGGCCTGCGGACGCTCGCGAACGAAGGCGCCAACGCCCTGAAGGTTGGCCCGATGTCGACGGCGCTAAAAGTGTCTCGCGGCAGTTTTTACTGGCACTTCCGGGACATCGCCGATTTCCGCTCGCAGCTGTTGCGCAGCTGGCAAGAGCGATCAACCGATCAGGTTATCCAGGAGCTCGAAGCCGAGAAGGCCGAACCGGGCCGTCTGAAGCATCTCATGACGCGGGCCTTCAACGTGAAGCGCGACCTGGACCGAGCCATCAGGTCGTGGGCCGCGGAAGACGAGGATGTCGCCAAGATCGTCGCGACCGTCGATGACCGCAGGGTCGCCTACATGGCAAAAATGCTGGTCGCGGCAGGAGTCGAAAGCCGACGGGCGCTGCCTCGGGCAGCCTTCATGTATTGGGCTTACCTGGGCCAGACCATGGTCATGGATCCCCGCCATTCATCAATCCCGCCGGTTGCCATCGACGATATCAGCGACCTGTTTGAAAAGTGACGCCCGGCCGAGCTCGATCGCGTTCCGGTTGTCGCTCCCCTTCCCTGCGGCAATGGGCTATCAACCACCCCCATGAATGACAACAACCATCGCGGCCTCTTGCCGGCTGGGCTGGCCGACCTGCTGCCGCCCGACGCGGCGCGCGAGGCAGGCGCGATCGGCATCGCCATCGAACGCTTCGCCGCCTTCGGTTACGAGCGGGTGAAGCCGCCGCTGGTCGAGTTCGAGGAATCGCTGCTGGGCGGACCAGGCGCGGCGCTGGCGTCGCAGACCTTCCGCCTCATGGACCCGGTCTCGCAGCGCATGATGGGCGTGCGGCCCGACATGACCGTGCAGGTCGCGCGCATCGCCGTGACCCGGCTGAAGCACGAGCCGAGGCCGCTGCGCCTGTCCTACGGCGGCAACGTGATCCGCGTGCGCGGCAACGCGTTGAAGCCCGAACGCCAGTTCGCCCAGGTCGGCACCGAGCTGATCGGCGTCGATTCGGCCGAAGCCGATGCCGAAGCGGTGCTGCTGGCGATCGACGCCTTGCGTGCCGTCGGCGTGGCCGACCTCAGCGTCGACCTCAACCTGCCGACCCTGGTGGCTGCCGTCGCCGCCGGGCTCAAGCTGCCGGCCGAGACGCTGCGCCGCGTGCGCCGGGCGCTCGACCGCAAGGACGAGGGCGGCATCGCGAAGGCCGTGGGAGAGGGCAAGGCGGACGGCAAGATGGCTGCCGACCTGCTGGTCGGCCTGTTGCGGGCGGCGGGCCCTGCCGAGCCCGGCATCGCCCGGCTGACCGCACTCAAGCTGCCCGCCGCCGCCGCAGCCGAGGCGGCGCGGCTAGCCGAGGTGGTGAAGCTGGTGCACGCCGCCGACGAGGATCTGCCGCTGACGCTCGATCCCGTCGAATATCGCGGGCTCGAATATCAGACCGGCGTGTCGTTCTCGGTGTTCGGCCTGAAAGGCCGCGAGGAGCTGGCGCGCGGCGGCCGCTATTCCGCAGGCTATCCCGAGGACGGCGTCAGCGAGCCGGCGACCGGTTTCACACTCTACATGGATGCGGTTCTGGCGGCGTCCGACACAGCGCCCGAGCGGCCAAGACTCTTCCTGCCGCCCGGAACGCCGTGGAGCGAGGCCGCCCCCTGGCAGGCCAAAGGCTATGCCGTGGTGCGCGGCGTGGCAGCGTCTGCCGATTCGCGCACCGAGGCCAAGCGGCTGCGCTGCAGCCACGCTCTGATAGACAAGGAAGCCGTGCCGCTTTAGGCGGCCCGGCTTCCCTTTGCTTTGAAACCTAGTTCGGCCGGGCCGTATCGGCGCCGGAAAGCGCCGAGCCGTGCGCTCTGCTGAGGCCCGCCGTCCGCTCCTCGACGAGCAGCTCGACCATGCCCATCAGCAGGACGAGCTCGCCATCCTTCATGTCCTCGGCTTCCGCCTTCATGTCCTGGATACTGTGCCAAAGATGGAACAGGCTGGATGCCTTCTGCCTCGCTGAAAGCCGCCGCTTGCGGGGCTTTTGTTCGACCTGGAAGCTCGTTGCGTTAGCCATCTCTCCCTCCTCTGATGCCACACGTCCCTACCACCCACGGGTCGCATCAAACGCGATATCGGCCGGGCGCTCTGTGGCTAAACGCACATATCGAGAGGGTTGTTTTGAATATTTTATGGCAGGGCGCGGGGAATGGTTTTTCCTTCGTGCCCCTCTCTCAGCGTGCTATCCAAACTCACGCCTCTCCGGACCCACGCCGGGGAGGCGTTTTCGTGCGTGAACTCCGGGCATCAGGGCAGGGCAATGGCCAATGTGGCAGTGATCGGCGCCCAGTGGGGCGACGAGGGCAAGGGCAAGATCGTGGACTGGCTGAGCGAGCGCGCCGAAGTCGTGGTGCGCTTCCAGGGCGGCCACAATGCCGGCCATACCCTGGTCATCGGCAACCAGACTTATAGGCTCGCCCTCCTGCCGTCGGGCGTCGTGCGCGAGGGCAAGCTGTCCATCATCGGCAACGGCGTCGTCGTCGACCCCTGGCACTTCCTCGAGGAGGTCGAGAAGGTCTCCGGCCAGGGCGTGTCGGTGACGCCCGACAACCTCAAGATCGCCAACCACGCCGTGCTGATCCTGCCATTGCACCGCGACCTCGACGGCTGGCGCGAGGACGCGCCGGGCACGATCAAGATCGGCACGACGCGGCGCGGCATCGGCCCGGCCTACGAGGACAAGGTCGGCCGCCGCGCCATCCGGGTCGGCGACCTGGCGGAGCCCGACTATCTCGCCAAGAAGGTGAACACGCTTCTGGCGCACCACAATCCACTGCGCACCGGCCTCGGCAAGCCGCTGATCGACGCCGCCAAGCTCACCGCCGACCTGCTCGAGCTCGCACCCAAGATCCTGCCCTTCGCCGAGGATGTGTGGGAGCGGCTTGACGCCCTGCGCGCCTCGGGCAAGCGCATCCTGTTCGAGGGCGCCCAGGCCACCATGCTCGACATCGACCACGGCACCTACCCGTTCGTCACCTCGTCCAACACGGTGGCGGCGCAGGCCATGATCGGCAGCGGCATGGGCAACGGCTCCGTCGGCTACGTGCTGGGCATCGCCAAGGCCTACACCACCCGCGTCGGCGACGGCCCCTTCCCCACCGAGCTGATGGACGAGATCGGCCAGGGCCTCGGTGATCGCGGCAAGGAATTCGGCACCAATACCGGCCGGCGCCGGCGCTGCGGCTGGTTCGACGCCGTCATGGTGCGCCAGGCCGTGAAGCTGAACGGCATCGACGGCATCGCCCTCACCAAGCTCGACGTGCTCGACGGCGAGAAGGTCATCAAGGTCTGCGTCGCCTACGAGCTCGACGGCAAGCGGATCGAGCGCTTCCCCTTCACCATGGGCGCGCAGGCCAAGCTCAGGCCGATCTGGGAAGAGTTCGAGGGTTGGAGCGAGAGCACGCAGGGCGCCCGCTCCTTCGCCGAGCTGCCGGCGACCTGCATCAAGTACGTGCGGCGCGTCGAGGAGCTGGTGGGCTGTCCGGTGGCGCTTCTCAGCACCAGCCCGCAACGCGAAGACACCATCCTGATGACGGATCCGTTCCGCGACTGACCGTGGAATACGTCAAGGAACTGGCCGCGCGGGCCCATCTGGGGAGCTGGGACTCGTGGAGCACGCAATATCGCGTGCTCGCCGTGGTCGTGGGCCTGCTCGTCGCCTACTGGGCGCTCCGGGTGATGGTGCCCACGGTCCTGCGCATCCTGCGGCCCGTTCTCTTCCTCGCCATCGTGCTGGCCGCGGTCTGGGCGCTCTTCCCGACCGAGACGTGCTCGATCGAGTTGCTGTCCAGGGTGCCGCTCCTCTGCGCGCACTGATGACTTCAGGCTGGCCGTGATTCCTGTCGCTCCTGCGCATTTTGCACTACACTTTGATTCCTTCTCACGCACGGCGCTATGCTCCATCCATCTACCTGCTGAAGCGGGATGTGTGTGAGGGTGATGGCCTCGCAGCGTATTGGAGGTAGCCATGGCCCAGCCTGCACGGCTCGACACTCGCGGCCTCGGCTGGAAGAGGTACACGGTCATGATGTCGAGGCGCTTGGCAATTGTCGCCCTGTCGTCCATCGCGGTGCTGAGTGCGCCGGTGCTGGGGTGGGCCGCGGAGGATTGCGTCATGACGGACTCGTCGCCGGCGGCGAACGCAGTGATCGGCAGCCGCAGCAGCGAGTTCTTCGTGCGGTTCGACCGGCCGGTCGACCATGTCCATTCAACACTCGACATCATGCGCGATGGCAAGTCGGTCGAACGGCTTCATCCGCGGCTTGAATCGGCACCCGAGGTCCTGTTCGCGCGGGCGCCTACCCTGCCCGCCGGAGCCTACAAGCTGCACTGGTCCGTGCGCACCATGACGGGCGCCGACGCCACGCAAGGCGATATTCCCTTCACGGTGAAGGATCAGCCGTAAGGCGCCGCCGCCCAGAAACTCAGGGCGGGATGACGCTCCGTGATCAGCTGCCGTCGTCAATGGATGGCGGCATACATGATCTTGTCCTCGGTCGCCTCGGCAGCGTCGAATTCGGCGACGATGCGGCCGAGCCGCGCCACCAGGATGCGGTCCGAGATGCTGAGCACCTCCGGCAGGTAGGAAGAGATCACCACCACCGCCTTGCCTTCCTCGGCAAGCTGGCGAATCTGAGCGTGGATCTCGGGGATGGTGCCGACATCGACGCCGCGTGTCGGCTCGTCGAAGATGACGATCAAGGGGTCCTGCACCAGCGATTTCGCCACCACCACCTTCTGCTGGTTGCCGCCGGACAGCTCGACGATCCTTGCCTTGCGCTGGAGCGCGCTGATCTTCAGCCGCTCGACCCAATAGCCGGCCAGCTTGTTGCGTATCAGCCTCGACAGCAGGAAACGCCAGCCGGCCCTGGTGGCGAGTTTGCCGACATAGACGTTGTCGTCCACCACCATGGTCTCGAAATAGCCGTTCAGCTTGCGATCCTCGGTGATGTAGGCAATGCCGGCATCGATCGCCTGCTTCGGCACCCGGTAGCGCACCGGCTCGCCGCGCAGCTTGATGGTGCCGCCGTTGATCAGATTGCGCTTCAGGGCGCCGAAGATGACCTTGGCGATCTCCGTGCGGCCCGAGCCGATCAGGCCGGCGATGCCGACCACCTCGCCGGCATAGACGGAGAACGACATGTTCTTCACCACCATGCCCATGGTGACGTTCTCGACGGTCAGCACCTTCTCGCCGCGCGTTGTGCGGGAGCCCCCGCCCCGGGCCGCCCTGGCGGCACGCGCATAGTGCGTCTGGGTGATGTCGCGGCCGACCATGTGCCGCACCAGCTTCTCTCGGGTCATGTCCGCCGTCTTGGCCGTCACCACCAGCTTGCCGTCGCGCAGAACGGTGATGCGGTCGGAAATCTGCAGGCTCTCCTCCAACGCATGCGAGATGTAGATGATGGCGACGCCACGCCGGCGCAGGTCGCGCACCAGATTGAAGAAGTGGATGATCTCCTCGGGCGTGAGACTCGCGGTCGGCTCGTCGAAGATGATGATGCGCGCCTTGTTGTAGACGGCGCGGGCGATCTCCACCATCTGGCGCTTGGCAGTGCCGAGCAGGCTGACCGGCGTGGCCGGATCGATATGGAAATTGAGCGACTGCAGCAGCTGCTGGGCCTGGATGTTGAGGGTGCGGAAGCGGGTCAGCAGTTTCTCGTTGCCGAGCTCGATGTTCTGCGCCGCGGTCATGGTCGGCACCAGGCTGGTCTCCTGGTAGACCATGCAGATGCCGGCGGCGAGCGCATCGCGCGGGCGTTCGAAATCGGCCGGCTTGCCGTCGACATAGTATTCGCCCGAGCTGAGCTTGATGGCGCCGGCGATCGCCTTGCAGAGGGTCGACTTGCCGGCACCGTTCTCGCCGACCAGCGCGTGCACCTCGCCGGCGTGGAGATCGAAGTTGATGTCCTCGATGGCATGCACGCCACCGTAGATCTTGCTGCCATGGACGACGTTCAGCACCGGCTTCTCGGCCGCGACCGTTGTCGATACGGGAGCGGACAGCACCTCGTTCATGTACGCCCTCCCGAGCGGTCCAGCAGCACTTGGCCACTGCCCTTGGAGACGATCACCAGACCCTGAGCGGTCTCGCAGGCCGCGGTGATGCCATGATGGTGCCCGCCGACACGACTATGCAGGCTCTGCACCGGATCGCCGTCTTCGTCGATGCGCACGAGCAAGCCGTAGGAGCGCGGCGGCGCCCACGGCTTCTGGATGCCGAGCGCCTTGATCGAGCCGAACTGCATCGGCTCCAGGCAATGACCAGACGTGGCGAGCGCCGGCGCCACCCAGAGCGAGGGGTCGATGGTGCGCATCATCTCTTCGCGGAAATCGTCCTCACGCAGCACGAATTCGACCAGGTGGGTGCGCACGGCAAAGAAGCTGAGCCAGAAGCCGCCGCCCTTGGCCTTGGCCAGACGCGCCGGATAGCCCGGCAGGTTGGGATTGACCGCCGTCACCTTGCCGAGCCCGCGCCCCTGCAGCGGCGCCCGGCTCAACCGGTGGTTCCAGCTTTCGGTAAACCAGAGACTTCGGCCATCGGCGCCGATCGCCAGGCCGTGGGGATAGTGCAAGCCATCGAGCAGCACTTCCGCCCGGTCGAGCCCCGGCCCACAGGTAACGAGGCGTCCGAGCCGATTCTTCTGCATCAGGTCGATGCACCAATCGTCCGGCAAATTCCGGCTGCTGCCATTGCTCACGAAGATGCTGCCATCGCCGCCGGCGACGACGCCGGTGAGGCAGTTGAGCGGCTGGTCGGCGACCTGGTTGAGCCAGCTCTGCCGGCCGGCGCCGTCGACCGCGGCGAGGCCGCGGCCGGCGACGCAGACCAGCAGCCTGCCGTCGGGATGGAACGCAAGGCCGCCGGCATTGCCGTCGAAGGTGGCAAAGACGCTGCGTTCGTTATAGCCCTCGCCCGCCAGTCGCAGCACCTGCCCGCTGCCGGAGACGTAGAGCGCGCCGTCGCTGCCCTCGACCACGTCGTCGGCGCCGGGGATCGGCTCGCCGATCGGGCTGCAGGCATCCAGCCGGTCGTTCGGGCTGAGCGCGCCGTCCATCGAGGGAATCGCGTGCTGTTCCCGGTTGGGGAACAGGATCTGCTCCATGTCGCGGAGGAAATAGGTGAAAAAACCCATGACTCGAACTCTCAGTGACGCTGCTTGGTGCCCCAGTAGGCCTCGTATCCGGTCCAGGTCGGATCGGCGCCGTCGAGCTCGATGCGGCCGATACGGTTGTTCTCCAGCCCGCCGAGGTAGAGATAGCCCTTGTGCTCGCGCATCGAGGTCAGGGTCGAATGCGAGATGCCGGTCGGATCCCAGTAGGATTCGAGCACCTCGCCCTTCTCGGTGAACTTCAGCACGCACCCGTGGTTGAGGCCCGGCGCCAGCCATTCGTCGGTCGGCACCTGCTTCACCATGCGCAGGCGGAAGCCGGGCTTGCGCATGGCCAGATCGAAAGCCGGCGTGCGGATGCCGACCAGGGCGAGCCAGTAGTTGCCGTCGGAGGCGCGGTTGATGTTGTCGCAATTGCCGGGAATCTCGTCGAGCACCACCTCGAGCTTGTTTCTGTCCGGGCCTTCGAGCCAGAGACGGAACACCTTGCACAACGAGGTGCTGGCGATCAGCACCGAACGACCGTCGTGCGAGACGCAAATGCCGTTCGGAAAATAGAAATGGTTGAGGACCGTCCAGGTCCTGCGGGTCGCAGGGTCGTAGCACACCAGTCGACCGTTCGGCCGTCCCTCCATGATGTCGAGGGAATTGGTCGTCATTTCGTAGCGGGTGGTGCAGTCGCTGAAGTAGATCTTGCCGTCCGGCGCGATATCGAGATCGTCGGCCATGCGCAGCCGGCTGTCGTCGTTCAGCTTGTACCAGGTGCGGTTGGTCTCATCGGTGACCTTGTAGACCTCCTGGTTTGGCCGGATGCCGTAGACGCCCATGCCGGCGACGGCGACGATCAGGTTCTCGTCCTTGTCGAACTGCATGCCGAGCGGCCGGCCGCCGATATGGGCGAACACCTCGCGATGCTCGAAGTTCGGTCCGGAGAAGCGGATGATGTTGCCGTCGCGTGTCGAGCCGTAGAGCCGGTCCTGGCGGTCGAGGATGACGTCTTCCGGTCCCTCCACCTGATCGAGGCCGATGGCTTCGGCGCCGATCAGCCGGTCGTTCTGGGCGTAGGGCGAGCCGCTGTCGCGCAACAACGAGGGCGCCGGGGCGAGCGGCACCAGCGCCGGATTGACGTAGATCTTCTGCACCGCCTTGCCGCGATTCTTCGCCCACTTCACGTCGATGCCGACGGCGACCAGCAGGATGACGCCGATGGCGCCGGAGGTGACGTAACCCGGGATACCCATGCGGACCAGGCCGTTGGTCAGCAGGAAGATGATGATGCCGCCGATCATGGCGCGCCAGACGGTACCCTTGCCGCCGGAGAGCGAGACGCCGCCCAGCACCACCGCTGTCAGGGCCTGGAACTCCCAGCCGACGCCGGTCGTGGAATCCGTGCTGGTCTGGCGCGCGGCGTAGAAGATGCCACCGAAGGCGCAGAGCGTGCCGGACAGCACATAGGTGGCGAGCAGCATGCGCTCGACCTGGATGCCGGCATGGCGCGCCGCCTTGCGGCTGGCGCCGATCGCCGTCAGATGCCAGCCGAAGCGCGAGCGGCTGAGAAAGAGGTGACCGACGAGCAGCACCACGATCAGGGCCGCGGCGTTGATCGGCACGCCGAGGACATAGCCCTCGCCAAGGAAATCCCAGGCGTCGCTGTCGACCGAATTGGTGGCGAAGACGGTGGCGTAGCGCTCGTTCAGGAGATTCACCGAGGCGCGCAGGATGATGAGCGTCACCAGGGTGGTGAGGAACGGCCGCGCCTTGAGGTAGCCGATCAGCAGGCCGTTGACGCCGCCGATGACCGCGCCGACGGCGAGCGTTGCCGGCACGGCGGCCCAGACCGGAAGCTCGAGAACATAGAGGAAGTAGAGCGCGGCGAAATTGCAGACCGCGAAGATCGCGCCGACGCTGAGGTCGATGCCGCCGCTGATCAGCGAGAAGGCCATGGCAAGCGCGACGAAGCCGAATTCGGCATAGAGCCGCATCAGCGACAGCAGGTTCTCCAGCCCGGCATAGTTTGGAATCGTCGCGGCGAACCACACCAGCAGGGCGACCATCACGGTGAAGGGGATCACCGGCTCGAACCATTGCTTCAGCAGCAGCTCCGACAGGAGGAGCCGCGGCGACAGGCTGGCGCGCAGCCGCATCCCGAAGCTGTTGTCCGTGCTGGCGATCGACATCGGCTCGCTCCCGTCGACCGGGCGGGAGCCCGGTCGATTCCTGTTCAAGAGGCGGCGCTATTTCTTGTCGGCTGAGGGCGTCAGCGGCACCGGCGACGCCGCCGCCGTCTGCGGCAAGGCGAAGCAGTTGGAGCCGCTGGCGTTGGTCTTGTCGAGCCAGATCGGCCGCGTATAGATCTGCACGTGCTTGATGCCGGGTTTCTCCTTGCCCTGCAGCAGCAAGACGGCGGCGTTCATCAGCTCATGGCCCTGCTGGGTCGCGGTGTAGCTCAGGAACTTGTAGAAGTTGCCCTGGTTCACCTGGTCGCAATCGAGCTGCGAACCTTCGCCCGAGGCATAGACCTTGACCTGGTCGATCTTGCCGGCGTTGCGGATGGCCTGCGCCGCGCCCGATTCCATGATGCCCCAGAAGCCGACGCTGGCGCAAAGATCGGGATGTTGCTGGATCACCGTCGACGTGATGTTGAGCGCGTTGTTGGCATCCCAGGCGGCCGCCTGGTTGGAGACGACCTTGATCGCCTTGTCCTTGTTGAAGACCTCCATGATGCCGGCGATCTGATCGACACTGGCCGCGGCGGCGAGCTCGCCCTGGACGATCTGCACCTTGCCGGACTTGCCGCTGCCGGTACCGCACTGCTTGACCACGTCCTCCGCGATCATGCGGCCGACCTCGACCCAGTCGGCGCCGACGAAGGCGTCGGACTTGTAGTTCGACGACATGTTGATCTGGATGACGTGGGTGCCCTGCGATTCGGCGCGCTTCAATTCCTTCATCAGCAGGGTGACGCTGGGGTTCTGCACGATCAGCACATCCGGCTTGTCGTTCACCAGCGCGGTCAAGGCCTGCTGCATCGCAGCCGGGTTGTTGTTGGGGTCGCGCACGACGTATTTCATGCCGCGCCAGTCGGCCTCCATCTTCAATACGCGGTTCCATTCGTCCTGCAGCGGCACACCCAAGGCGATCGGCAGGAAGGCGATGGTCTTGTTCTTCACATTGGTGTCGTAGTCGGCGCGAAGCTCGCGCGCGGTCTTGGTGCCGCCCTCCTCCTGGGCCATGGCACCGAGCGGCAGGCCGATCAGCGCGGCGCCGACCAGCGCCAGGGCCGCCTTCGACCGGAATGATTCATGCGACATCGTCATTTCCTCCCGATTGATTGGTTCGTCACTCGCCTTGTCGTGCGGTCTCCTCGTCTCGCGGATGCAGCCAGTTGTCGAGGACGATGGCGGAGAGCAGCACCACGCCCTTGATGATGTTCTGCACCTCACTGTTGATGTCCATGATGGTGAAGGCGTTGAACAGCGTGCCGATCAGCGCGCAGCCGACGACGACGCTGAACACACCGCCGCGACCGCCGACCAGACTGATGCCTCCCAGCACCACCACCAGGATGACGTCGAAGATGTAGGTGCCCTGCACAATGCCCATCTGCATGCTGCCGGTGGTGCCGATCCAGACCAGGCCGGCCAGCCAGGCAAGCAGCGCCACCACGACGTACTCGAGCACGATCAGCGGACGGAGCGCGACGCCGGTGAGCCGGGCGGCTTCGGGATTGTCGCCCTGTGAATAGATGAAGCGGCCCGTCGAGGTGCGCGACAGGAAGAGATGCATGGCGACGGCCGCCAGCGCGAAGACGAAGATCGGCATTGGCACGCCGAACAGGTAATCGTGGCCGAGATAGGCGAGGTACGGCGCGTCCTCCGGCTTGGGCGCATAGACCACCCAGGAGGGCGCGTACCAGAAGGCGGCGCCGTAGATGACGAAGCCTGCCGCCAAGGTCACGAACAGCGGCGGCGCCTCGACAAAGGCCACCATCACGCCGTTGGCGACGCCGATCAGCACGGCAATGACCAGAGCCACGATCACGGCCCAGAAGACCGGCGTGCCACGCTGGATTTCGATCAGCGCCACCGACCAGGAGCCGGCCATGATGGCCACTTCGCTGAGGTCGATGCCGCGGCTGATGACGATCAACCCCATGCCCAGGCCGAGGATGCCGAGGATGGATATGCTGCGCACCAGGTTCAGCAAGTTGGCGAGATTGGAAAAGCCAGGCAGTGTGATGCTGAAGACGACCAGCAGCGCCAGCGTGATCAGCAGGATGATCTGCTCCTGCGACGGCTTCCTCACGAGCTGTGACAGCAGCGATGCGGGTGGGCTGCGTTGCTCTGCCGTTGATGCATCAATCGCCATGGCGACCGCACCTCCGCAAACTTATCGTTTCCCTTCCGCATCCCGGAAGGGCTGTTTCCCCCGCTCTCGCAACACTAAGCCACGAACGCGGCTTTTGTCAGCCGGCACCTAGATGCTGAGATCGAGAAGGTTGTAGTCCTTGATCGCGGCCTTCGCCTTCCCGTCCCACCGATAGGTGAGGCCCGCATCGACATGCGGCCTGTAGGCGTAGGGCGTTTCGTCGGGGAAACGTTGCCGGCGTGCATCGATGGCGTAGCCGATCAGCCGCGCGCGTTCGCGGATGCGCTCGGCATCGTAGACGGCCTCCTTGTTGTGCACGCCGCCGGCCTTCACGCCCAGCACCGACTTCCGCCGATGGAAGCCGAAATTGACCGTCACCCGCCAATCCTTGCTGGTGTTGGCGAAGGAGCCGTGCAGCGACTGGCGGTTGGTGATGACGACGTCGCCCGGCTTGCAGATCATCGGCACGGCCTCGGGCAATCGCTCGCTGCCGGCCTTGGCGGCCAGCGCGGCGATATCGATCTTGCCGAGCTTGTGCGAGCCCGGCACGACCCACACGCCGTTGGCCGCCGTGCAGCCATAGAGCTGCGCCATGAAGTTGAAGCCGTGCACGCCCTGGTCCCACTGCGGACTGTCCCAATGGGTCGTGCCGTCCTGGTGCCACGCCACCGAAGCGCCGCGCCCCGGCTCCTTGATGAACAGCGCCTCGTTGAACGGCGTGAAGTCGGGACCGTTGATCGCCGCGGCGACCGCAAGAAGCTGCGGATGGCCATAGACGCGTAGCGCCGCCTCCGAGAATTGCAGCGAGCCCAGGATGAGATAGACGACCTCCTTCGGCGCGCCGTCGGCGGCCCTGGGTTCGAACATCTTCACCGGATGGCGGCCATTGGCGAGCGTGGTGCCGCCGAACGGATCGCCGAGCGGCTTGGACCACAGCAGGGTCGGCGCCTGGCAATCCGCGGCCAATGCCGGACGGCCTTTGGCGTCGAGCGGCGCGCCGCGCTCGACCGGCAGGCGGTCGAGGATCCCGTGCAGGTCGTGCTCGATGTCGCTGAGCTCGGCTTGCTTCAGCACGCCTTCGAAGACATAGAAGCCGCAACGCCAATAGGCTTCGACGATGTCGGGATGGAGCTCGCCCGCCGATGTGAAACGGATCGGTCCGCGATTGCCGAGACGAGCCGCGCGCGTCTCGCCCTCGCGCAGATAGGCCTGCATCGCCGCTTCCTCGGAACCGTAGTCGACGGCGCTCGTGCGGGATCCGTCCATGGCCCTTCCTCCGGAATTTCTTCCGCAAGGATAACGCCGATGTCTGGGCTCGGTCGAGCGAAAGGCTAGCGCCTCCAGAAACCGCATGGCGAGAGCATGCCCGGCCGCCTACTGCAGGCTCACCAGCGTCAGGTCGACGAACCAGGATTGCGGCGAGACGAAGCCCTTCACGTTCTTCGAAAAGGCGCGCGGGTTGAGATCATGCACGATGTAGAGCCACGGCGGATTGTCGACCAACCGCTCATGCGCCTCGCGGAAGTATTTCTGGATCGTGGCCGGATCGGTCGATTCGGATAGCGTCTTCAGCGCCGCCTCGAACTTTTCGTCCTTCCACTGCTCGAAGTTCGAGCCGGACGGCGAGAAGTTGGCGGCCGCGAAGTAGCGGAACATCATGCCGACGTCGCTCGACGGCGAGCTGACGTTGATCGCGAGCGCACCGTTCAAGGTCGGACTGTCGGGCACGGCGCGGCTGGCGTTCAGCAGCACCTGCCATTCGACGGCGTCGACCTGCACGTCGACATTGCAGGCCTGCTTGAGGTTCTCCTGCAGCGCCTCGTTCATCGGCAGCGGCAGCATCTGGCCCGAGCCCGAGGTCGAGATCATCACCTTGAAGGAGAGCGGCTTCTTGTCGGTGAAGCCCGCTTCGGCCAGCAGCTTCTTGCCCTTCGCCGGATCGAACGTGTAGCGGTTCTCGGGATTGCCGAAGGCCGGATCATTGGCCTTCAGCCAGCCGACCGACGGCTCGGCCGTGCCGTTCAGCATCGTCACGATGGCGTTGCGGTCGATGCAGTAGTT
>Ga0137412_10002243_pt1 | contig 15244 bp, 8 predicted proteins | sample CZODoug2_1_16fun_FD_122160 | JGI IMG/M metagenome (GOLD analysis project Ga0137412, IMG submission 122160) | Vadose zone soil fungal communities from Angelo Coast Range Reserve, California, USA - CZODoug2_1_16fungal (Hybrid Assembly) | ecosystem: Environmental > Terrestrial > Soil > Vadose zone...
CTATACCCCTGCGGCCGGTGTCATTCCTGCGGCGGGTACTGATACGCTCTCGGTCACCTTTACTCCGACCGATACCACCAACTACACCACCGTTACCAAGACGGTCACGTTGACGGTCACGCAAGCCGGTCCGGTGATCACATGGGCCTCTCCGGCGAGCATTACGTACGGTACTGCGCTCTCTACCGCCCAACTGAATGCGTCCGCATCTGTCCCTGGCGGCCTCATCTATACGCCGGCTGCGGGAAGCATCCCCGCTGCTGGTACTGAGACGCTCTCGGTCACCTTCACACCAACTGACACCAGTAACTACTCGACCGTGACAAAGACAGTCACGTTGACGGTCACTCAGGCCGCTCCTGTGATCACGTGGAATAACCCGGCCAACATCACCTATGGAACCGCACTGTCCGCTATTCAACTCAACGCGACAGCTTCAGTACTCGGCAATCTCGTTTACACTCCTGCGGCTGGCAGCATTCCTGCCGCTGGTACCGACACACTCTCCGTCACGTTCACACCGACGGACACAACGAACTACTCGACCGTTACCAAGACCGTCTCACTGACCGTCGGTCAGGCAACACCAGTAATCACTTGGGCTGATCCGGCAAGCATCCCTTATGGGACGGCGCTCTCCGCCACGCAACTCAACGCGACGGCTTCGGTTCCGGGCAATCTCGTTTACACTCCTGCAGCTGGCAGCATTCCTGCCGCTGGCACCGACACGCTTTCAGTGACGTTTACCCCGACCGATACCACCAACTACGCTACGGTTACCACAACGGTCCAACTCACAGTTTCTCAGTCTGCTCCGACGATCACATGGGCCACTCCGGCAAGCATCACCTACGGCACGGCTCTTTCTACGACGCAGCTGAATGCATCAGCCTCCATACCTGGCACTCTGGTCTATACGCCTGCCGCTGGTGTTGTTCCGGCTGCTGGCAGCGATATTCTCTCGGTTACCTTCACCCCGACTGACACCGCTAATTACTCCACAGCCACTAAGACCGTTACGTTGACCGTCACTCAGGCAGCTCCAGTGATCACCTGGAATAACCCCGCGAGCGTTCCCTATGGAACAGCGCTCTCCACCACACAACTCGACGCGACCACATCTGTACCTGGCGTGCTCGTTTACACCCCCGCTGCTGGCACTGTTCCTGCTGCCGGTACCGACACGCTCTCGGTCACCTTCACGCCAACGGATAAGACGAACTACACGAACGTTACTAAAACCGTACAGCTCACCGTCACTCAGGTGACGCCTACCATCACGTGGGCCGCACCCTCCGCCATCACCTACGGAACTGCGCTTACGGCACTTCAGCTCAACGCGACAGCATCTGTACCCGGCGTCCTTGTCTACACCCCTGCCGCTAGTACCGTTCCAGCTGCCGGCACCGCCAATCTGACGGTCACCTTTACTCCGACCGATACCACCGACTACACGACGGCCACGAAGACCGTTCAACTTACCGTCAATCAGGCCACGCCGGGCATCACCTGGAACACGCCTGCCGCCATTACCTACGGAACTGCGCTTTCCGCAATTCAACTGGATGCGACGACGTCCGATCCGGGCACGCTGGTCTACACTCCAGTCGCCGGGACTGTTCTTCCAGTCGGAACCAATACCCTCACGGTGACCTTCACCCCAACGGATACAACCAACAACTCCAGCGCCACCAAGACTGTGCAACTCGTCGTCAACCAAGCCACTCCGACCATCACATGGGCCACTCCGGCAGGCATTATTTACGGGACAGCCCTCTCAACTACGCAGCTTAATGCAACTGCATCCGTATCTGGCACGCTGGTTTACACTCCCGCTGTTGGTAGCATTCCAGCCGCTGGTACCGATACTCTTTCAGCCACCTTCACTCCAACTGACACTGCTACCTACTCCACCACCACCGCCACCGTTCAACTCGCTGTCAGTCAGGCTGCCCCCACCATCACCTGGGCTAATCCGGCGAGCATCCCTTATGGGACGGCCCTCTCCGCCACGCAGCTCAACGCGACGGCATCGGTACCTGGCACATTGGTTTATACCCCAGCCGCCGGTAGCGTTCCCGCTGCTGGTACTGACACACTTTCGGTCACGTTCACTCCAACCGACACCACCAACTACACGATAGCGACCAAGACGGTGCAGATTACCGTCACTCAAGCCGTCCCGGTCATCACCTGGGCTAATCCGGCGAGCATTACCTACGGGACGGCCCTCTCCACTACACAACTCAACGCGACTGCTTCGACTGGGGGTTCGTTTGTCTATACTCCCGCCGCCGGTAGCGTTCCCGCCGCTGGTACCGACACACTTTCGGTCACCTTTACTCCGACCGACACAACAAACTACACGACAGCTACCAAGACTGTGCAGATTACCGTCACTCAAGCCGCACCGGTGATCACGTGGGCTAATCCGGCGAGCATTACCTACGGCACAGCCCTCTCCACTACGCAGCTCAACGCGACGGCATCGGTACCCGGTACATTGGTTTATACCCCAGTCGCCGGTAGCGTTCCTGCCGCTGGTACCGACACACTTTCGGTCACCTTCACTCCAACCGACACAACCAACTACACGACAGCTACCAAGACTGTACAGCTAACCGTCACCCAGGTGACCCCGGTCATTACATGGGCCACACCGACAGCTATCACCTACGGAACGGCACTTTCCAGCGCCCAGCTGGATGCAACCTCATCGGTGCCTGGCACGCTGGTCTACACTCCTGCTGCTGGCACTGTCCCGTCCGCCGGCACGGGTACGCTCTCTGTTACCTTGACCCCCACCGACACGACCAACTATACGAGCGTGACGAAGACTGTTGACCTCACCGTCAATCAGGACACTCCAGGCATCACATGGAATACGCCTGCCTCGATCACCTATGGCACGGCACTCTCCAGTACACAACTCGACGCGACAGTCTCTGATCCTGGCACGCTGGTCTACACTCCGGCTGCAGGCACAATCCCTGCGGTAGGGACCGATACCCTCTCGGTTACCTTCACCCCGACGGACACTACTAATCACTCCAGCGTTACAAAAACAGTACAGCTCGTCGTCACTCAGGCTGCGCCGGTCATTACCTGGAACAACCCAGCAAGCATTAGCTACGGTACTGCACTTTCGACCACACAACTAGACGCTTCCGCCTCTGTACCTGGCGTCCTTGTTTATACGCCGGCGGCGGGCGTTATCCCCGCGGCGGGTACCGATACCCTGTCAGTCACGTTCACCCCGACTGATACCACTAGTTATTCCACGGTTACTAAGACCGTCACATTGACGGTTACGCAGGCTGCGCCGGTCATTACCTGGAACAACCCAGCAAATATCGTGTATGGAACGGCCCTTTCCAACACACAACTCAATGCGACGGCATCAGTACCCGGCACGATGGCCTACACACCTGCTGCTGGCAGCCTTCCAGCAGTTGGCACCGATACCCTTTCGGTCACCTTCACTCCGACAGACACGACGAACTACTCGACGGTAACGAAGACGGTATCTCTCACCGTCACCCAGTCGGCGCCGGTCATTACCTGGGCACCTCCAGCTGCGATCACCTATGGGACCGCACTGTCCAATACTCAGCTCGATGCAAGTGCATCGGTACCGGGCGCGCTGGTCTACACCCCGGCCGCAGGTACCGTGCCTTCCGCTGGAACCGTCACTCTCTCCGTCACCTTCACACCGACCGATACGACAAACTATACGAGCCTCACCAAGACGGTTCAGCTCACCGTCAATCAGGCCACGCCAGGCATCACCTGGAACACGCCTGCCTCGATCACCTATGGCACGGCTCTCTCCAGCACACAGCTCGACGCGACCTCCTCTGACCCTGGCACGCTGGTCTACACTCCTCCTGCGGGCACCATCCTCTTGGTCGGAAACAACACCCTCTCGGTGACCTTCACCCCCACTGATACCACCAACCACTCCAGCGCTACCCAAACCGTTCAGCTGGTCGTCACCCAAGCTGCCCCGGTCATTACCTGGAGCAATCCTGCAAGCATCACTTACGGAACAGCGCTCTCCAATACTCAACTGAATGCGTCCGCGTCGGTGCCTGGTACTCTCGTCTATACCCCGGCTGTCGGCGTTGTTCCTGCGGCGGGTACCGATACTCTCTCGGTCACCTTTACCCCGACCGACACCACCAATTACTCCACTGTCACCAAGACCGTTTCGTTGACAGTCACACAAGCTGCTCCTGTAATCACGTGGGCTCCTCCAGCAGGCATCGTTTACGGAACAGCTCTCTCCGCCACGCAGCTTAATGCAACGGCATCAGTACCGGGCACGCTGGTCTACACACCGGCTGCGGGTGCAGTTTTGGCTGCTGGCACAACCAAGCTGTCGGTCACGTTTACCCCGACCGACACCACGAACTACTCGACGGTAACGAAGACCGTACCTCTGACAATTACCCAGGCCGCTCCAGTCATTACCTGGGCTCCACCCACTGCGATCACCTACGGAACAGCTCTTTCCACGACCCAGCTGAACGCAACGGCATCAGTACCTGGCGCGCTGGTCTATACCCCTGCTGCTGGCACTGTACCCTCCGCCGGTACCATCACTCTCTCCGTCACCTTCACCCCGACTGACACTACCAACCACGCCAGCGCGACCCAAACCGTTCAGCTGGTCGTCACTCAAGCTGCCCCTGTCATTACTTGGAACAACCCCGCAAGCATCACTTAAGGAACAGCGCTCTCCAATACTGAATTGAACGCGACTGCCTCAGTCGCAGGGGCGTTCTCCTATACTCCAGGGATTGGTAACGTCCCATCTGCAGGCACGGACACTCTCTCGGTCACTTTTACCCCGACCGACACCGTAAGTTACTCCACCGTCACCAAGACCGTTTCGTTGATCGTTACGCAGGCGGCTCCTGTAATCACGTGGGCTCCTTCGGCAAATATCGTATATGGAACGGCGCTGTCTGCGGTCCAGCTCAATGCAACGGCATCGGTACCCAGCACAATGGTCTACACGCCTGCTGCCGGTGCAATTCTCAGTGCTGGCACAACCAATCTGTCGGTCACCTTTACCCCGACGGACACCACGAACTACTCGACGGTTACGAAGACCGTACCTCTGACCGTCACCCAGTCGGCACCGGTTATTACCTGGGCAAATCCGGCAAGCATCACTTACGGCACAGCACTTTCCACCGCACAACTCAACGCTACTGCATCAGTCCCCGGCACTATGGTCTACACTCCTGCCGCAGGCGCGGTGCTCACAGCAGGCACCGACACACTTTCAGTCACCTTTACCCCAACCGACAGCACGAACTACACGACGGCAACGAAGACCGTTCAACTAACCGTGACCCAGGCGATCCCGGGTATTACCTGGGCTCCGCCTGCCGCTATCACCTATGGAACAGCACTCTCGAGCCTGCAGTTGAGTGCAACGTCCCCGGATCCAGGTGCGTTCGTCTACACTCCGGCCGCAGGAGTTATCCTCCCAGTCGGAGCGAATACTCTCTCGGTGACATTTACGCCAACTGATACCACCAATCAGTCCGCCGTCACCAAGACTGTGCCGTTGATCGTCACCCAGGCCGTGCCGATCATTACATGGAGTAATCCTGTAGGCATCACTTACGGGACGGCGCTGTCCACCGCTCAGCTCAATGCAACCTCATCGACTCCAGGATCGTTCATCTACACCCCAGCTGCGGGTAGCGTGCCCTCAGCCGGTACCGATACACTCTCGGTCACCTTCACCCCAACCGACACCACCAACTACACGACAGCTACTCAGACTGTCCAACTGATTGTCAGCCAGAGCATTCCGACCATCACTTGGGCCACCCCGGCGGGTATCACCTACGGGACGGCGCTTTCCAACGTTCAACTCAACGCGACGGCATCGGTACCTGGCACTCTGGTTTATAGTCCCGCTGTTGGTAACATTCCGGCCGCCGGCACCGTTACGCTTTCAGTGACCTTTACTCCAACCGACACCACCAACTACTCAACTGCCACCAAGACTGTCCAGCTCAACGTTTCACAGGCTACGCCAGTCATCACCTGGGCCGCCCCGGCCGGCATTACCTATGGAACAGCACTCTCCACAGCTCAGCTCAACGCAACAGCCTCCGTTGCCGGCACATTTGCCTACACTCCTGCTCTGGGCAGCATCCCAGCGGCTGGTACCGATACGCTTTCAGTGACGTTTACTCCGACTGACACGACCAATTACACGATAGCGACGAAGAGCGTGCAATTGACCGTGAGCCAAGCGGCTCCGATCATCACCTGGGCTACTCCGGCCGGCATCACCTACGGGACTGCGCTTTCCGTCGTTCAACTCGACGCGACCTCTTCCGTGCCGGGTATGCTTACCTATACGCCAGTCGCTGGCAGCATTCCAAATGCAGGCACCGATACGCTCACGGTCACCTTCGCTCCGACCGACACAGTCGACTACACCACTGCGACCAAGACAGTGCAGCTGGTTGTTAGCCAGGCCGCTCCGGTCATCACATGGGCCACTCCGGCAGACATCACCTACGGGACGGCTCTCTCCGCGGCTCAGCTCAATGCAACCGCCTCAGTCCCCGGTACCTTTATCTACACTCCAGCCGTGGGTAGTGTTCCGACTGCCGGCACCGATACTCTTTCGGTCACCTTTACCCCAACCGATACTTCCGACTACTCCACGGTCACCAAGACAGTTTCGCTGATTGTCAGCCAGGCTGCTCCGGTCATCACTTGGGCTACCCCGGCAGGGATCACGTATGGAACAGCGCTCTCCAATGCACAACTCAATGCGACAGCTTCCGTTCCCGGAACATTTGCCTACTCCCCTGCTTTAGGAAATGTCCCGACCGCGGGCACCGATACACTCTCGGTCACCTTTACTCCGACAGACACTACGAACTACTCCACCGTCACCAAGACGGTGCAGCTGAGCGTCGCCGCGGCTACCCCGACGATCACCTGGACCAATCCCGCAACCATCACCTACGGAACAGCACTCTCAGTCACGCAACTCAACGCGACCGCTTCCGTCCCAGGGTCGTTCGCCTATACTCCAGCCGCCGGTAGCATTCCAACAGCCGGCACCGATACTCTTTCGGTCACCTTTACCCCAACCGATACTTCCAACTACACGACCGCTACCGCCACCGTACAGCTGATCGTCAGCCAGGCTACCCCCACGATTACCTGGGCCACACCTGCAGGCATCACCTATGGAACTGTCCTTTCCGGTGCACAACTCAATGCGACTACCCCGGTCGCGGGGTCGTTTGTGTACGCTCCAGCGGCGGGCAGCGTGCTTTCTGCTGGCACCGATAGCCTCACGGTCACCTTCACCCCAACCGACACAGTCAACTACACGACAGCGACGAAGACAGTACAGTTGACGGTCGGTCAGGCTACACCGCCGATCACCTGGGCTGCTCCGGCAAGCTTCTCCTACGGAATCGCACTCTCGAGTGCGCAACTGAACGCTTCGAGCGCAGTCGCGGGGTCGTTCGCTTACACGCCCGCTGCTGGAAGCATTCCTCTGGCCGGCGTCAATACGCTTTCAGTCATCTTCACTCCAACCGATACCACGGATTACACGAGCGTTTCGAAGACCGTGCAGTTGACCGTCAACCAGACGACCCCTGTCCTCACCTGGGCGAATCCAGCAACGATTTTTTACGGAACTCCGCCCAGTGCCACGCAGTTGAATGCTGCTGCCTATCAACTGAACGGAACGACCACACTAGCCGGTACCTTCGTTTACAGCCCTGCGGCTGGAACCGTCCTCGCTACCGGCTTGCAGCAGCTTTCCGTCACCTTTACGCCGAGCGATACGGCAAACTACACCTCTGTAACGAAGGTTGTTCCGCTTACCATCTCGCCAGGTGGCCTGACTATCCTCGCCAATAGTTACACTCGGCTCTACGGCGTGGCGAACCCGGTGTTCAAAGGCAACATCACCGGCGCGAAAAATGGCGACACGTTCAGCGAAACGTTCTCAACCTCCGCAAGCATACCGTCTGCACCAGGCCAATATCCGATCATCCCCGCTGCGTCGGGAACCAATCTCTCCAACTATGTCCTGGTGGTGCAGAACGGAACGCTGACGGTAACGCAAGCTCCCGTCGTGATCACTACCGCCCTCAGCACGCCTTCAATAGCATTTGGCCTCAACGTAACGATGACGGCAAATATTGCCTCTACCACCAGCGGCGTGCCGACGGGAACCGTGAAATTCCTCGACAACGGTAATCCCATCGGAACGGCAGTTCTCTCTAATGGAGTCGCTACGTTCACCACGGCAGGACTCCAGGTTGGAACACACGTTATCGTCCCGGTCTACAGCGGCGATACAGATTTCATGGCGAGCACCGCTTCCGCATCTTCCTCCAGCTCGAACACAGTCCTTGTTACCCCGCTGGACTTCACCTTCCAGGTCATTAGCTCGCCGACCGTCGAGGGAATCTATGGCACCACACGGCAGTACACCCTGCATATCGCTCCTATAGGTGGCACCTTCCCGGGAGATGTGCAGTTCACCACCAATAACAATGGTCCTCTGCTCAGCACCTACACCTTCTCGCCGGCAACGGTATCGAAGACTGGCGGGCCGACTGACATCATCCTCACGGTGGCGACGCGCAAGCTTGCCTCGAACGAGTCCCCGAAGGATTTGTCGAGCAAACTTTCGCACATCGCGCTTGGCTTGTTCCTGCTGCCTCTTCTGGGTCTGCGATACTCCCGCCGTACGAGCAAGAAACTGACACGCATCATCACTAACTCAGTTCTGCTGCTGTTGTCGCTCGGAGCAATTGGCACAATGTCCGGCTGCGGAAGCGGCTATTTCGACCACAACTATCCGATCACCATCACTGCAACCAGCAATGGTATTCAGCACACCGTCACCGTTGACTTTCACATCGACCAGTCACCCCAGTAAGGATTGCAATGACCAATGAAGCAAATCATCATGAACGACTAAATTTTCGAAGGACTGCAAGTGTTTTAGGAGAGCCTCCGTGCGACTAAAAATTTTTACGTTGATCTGTCTAATCGGCTTTACCGGCGCCAAGCTCCACGGCCAAGCCTCCCCTACGGCCTCGCGCGCAGGAGATCTGCAGATCGGCGCTATGTTTAACCTGGCGAATACTGACTACCGGCCGGAAAAGTTCAAGGGATATGGCTTCTACTCGACTTACGATTTCAGATACCACATCGGAATCGAAGGAGAGTTTCATCAGATCAATGATCCGGATACAACGGAGGGCATCTACGAACGTACCTACGAAATTGGCCCTCGATATGTGCTGCACTACGGGCGGTTCGCGCCATATGGGAAGGTCATGTATGGGCGAGGGGTCTTCAATTACCCGCCGGTGTTCGGAGACCCTAAAATCGGGCCGATCGCAAATCTTGCCTACAACCTATTCGCAATCGGCGGCGGTGTCGACTATCACCTCATGACTGGGCTGAATGTAAGGGCCGACTACGAATACCAGCAATGGCTGAGCTTTCCGCCCAATGGCCTTACTCCCAAGATCTTTAGCGTGGGCGCGGCCTATCGCTTTCACTAAGGCAATTTAGGAGTCCTGTAGAAGGGCAGGATCTGGCTTGCATTGCCAAATGAACTGCCATCCTTACTTTTTATGTGTGGTGCCCGGGGTTGTGTTGGCATCCTCAGGCGCGGACGGATTGATATGGCCGAGACGGTTTTCAGGGGTCCCGGATTGAATCTTTGTCGGACCCGGACCGGCGGTCGCGGGGTTGTCACCCTTCGGTCCAGACGGCTCAACGGCGTGTTGAGAACCAGTTGCCGGATCTCGATCGATGGCTTGATTGGCCTGTTGGTCCCTTCCCTGCTGATCTTTGGATGACATGGAATCACCTTTCTGGTTTCGACTTTTATTGGAGCCGGCGCGAAGGGCTCTAGTTGCCTGGCCCCGGCAAGTCTCCCTGCGGCGCTTGTCTGTAAACTGTTGTAGTGTTCAGTGAACTGTCGGAGATGAGTTCAATGCAGTGTGCCGCTCTACGTTCAGGCCTTGTGACGACAGCAGGCCTTTGTATCTACTCGATAAACTGCTCTGTAAGAGCTTGTGGAGGCATTAGGTGACGAATGGGATCTAATCGAAATGCGGAGAAGGTCGGTGCCAATAGCACGAATTCCATTTTAGTAACTGGCGGCGCTGGATTTATTGGCTCGAATTTTGTGCTGAACTGGCTGGCAGAAGACGGTGGGCGTGTGGTCAATCTGGATAAGCTGACCTATGCGGGGAATCCAGCGAATCTGGCGTCTGTCGCCGGGAACCCGGCATATACATTTGTTCATGGCGACATTTGCGATGCCGAACTGGTGGCTGCACTGTTGCGGGAGCACAGACCTCGAGCGGTAGTTCACTTCGCAGCAGAGAGCCATGTGGATCGGTCGATCGTGGGGCCTGAGGCATTTCTGCGAACCAATATCGATGGGACTTTTACTCTGCTGCGGGCTGCGCGTGGGCATTATGATTCGTTGGCTGGCGAGGAGCGGGAGCAATTTCGGTTTCTGCACGTATCAACCGATGAGGTATATGGCACCCTGACGCCAGAGGCGCCCGCGTTTCATGAAGAGACGCCGTACGCGCCGAACAGTCCGTATGCGGCATCGAAGGCTTCGTCGGATCATCTGGTGCGCGCGTGGGTGCATACGTATGGACTGCCGGCGATCATTACGAACTGCTCGAATAACTATGGGCCGTATCAGTTTCCGGAAAAGCTGATTCCGCTGATGATTGCGAATGCGCTGCAGGGCAAGGCGCTGCCGGTGTATGGAGATGGGCAGCAGGTGAGGGATTGGCTTTATGTGGTCGATCACTGCCGGGCGCTGCAGACGGTGCTGGAGCGGGGACGAGTGGGCGAGACCTACAACATCGGCGGCGGAAACCAGCGCAGCAATCTCGAGGTAGTAACGACAGTGTGCGCGCTGCTGGATGAGCTGGTGCCGGAGTCGAAGTTTAAACCACATTTTCAATTGGTGAAGTACGTGACGGACCGGCCGGGTCATGACCGGCGTTATGCGATCGATGCGCGCAAGCTGGAGGGAGAGCTTGGCTGGAGGGCTCAGGAGAGCTTTGAGACAGGTCTACGGAAGACGGTTAAATGGTATCTGGCGAATGCCGCGTGGGTGGAGGGTGTGACCAGCGGAGCGTATCAGCAGTGGGTGACGCAGAACTATGCTGGTCGCGAGTCCGGAGATTCGGCTGCGGCTGTTGCAAAGCGCAAGGCTACTGCGGTTGTGGAGAGTGCGCAGTGAAGGGAATTATTCTTGCGGGTGGCTCAGGGACACGATTGCATCCGGTGACGCAGACAGTCTCGAAACAGTTGCTGCCGGTGTATGACAAGCCGATGATCTACTATCCGCTGTCGGCACTGTTGCTCGCGGGGATTCGCGAGATTCTGGTGATTTCGACGCCGGAGGACACGCCGCGCTTCAAGCAGTTGTTGGGTGATGGAGAGCAGTGGGGCATCAAGCTCCAGTATGCTGTGCAGCCGTCGCCCGATGGATTGGCGCAGGCGTTTTTGATCGGCAAGGATTTTCTGGCCGGCGAGGGTTGTTGCCTGGTTCTCGGCGACAACATCTTCTATGGGCACGACTTCGCAAAGACGCTGCGTGAGGCTGCAGCAAGTGGGGCGGGAGCGACGGTGTTCGCCTATCCGGTGCTCGACCCAGAACGATATGGGGTGGTGGAGTTCGATGCGGAACGGCGGGCGATTTCGATTGAAGAGAAGCCGTCGAAACCGAAGTCGCGCTATGCGGTGACGGGAATTTATTTTTACGATTCGCAGGTGGTGGGCGTAGCGGAAGGGCTGAAGCCTTCGCCGCGGGGTGAGCTGGAGATAACGGATGTAAACCGGTGGTACCTGGAACGTGGGCAGTTGCAGACCCAGCTTCTGGGACGGGGAACGGCATGGCTCGATACAGGGACGCACGACTCTTTGCTAAAAACAACAACGTTTATTCATACGCTTGAGAAGAGGCAAGGGCTGAAGGTGGCTTGTCCTGAAGAGATTGTGTACCGGCTGGGCTATATCGATGCGGTCCAGCTGCGGGCACTGGCGGCGAAGATTGCGAAGAGTACGTATGGGCAGTACCTGCTGCGGGTGCTGGAAGAGACGGTGTACTGATGGAGCGGAGCGCTCTGCCGGCGGGCGGACGAATACTTTTGACGGGAGCTTCGGGGCAGGTGGGTGGGGAGCTGCTGGAGACGCTGAAGCCGCTGGGTGAGGTGATCGCTCCATCACGGGCTGAGATGGATCTGGCGAATCCCGCTTCGGTGCGGCAGACGATTCGTGCGGTGCGGCCGCGATGGATTGTGAATCCAGGGGCGTATACGGCGGTGGATAAGGCGGAGAGTGAGCCGGAGTTGGCGTTTGCAATCAATGCAGAGGCCGTCCGGATGATGGGGCAGGAGGCGCGAGCGATTGGCGCCGGAGTAATTCACTTTTCGACGGACTATGTTTTTGATGGGTCTGGAAGTGCACCGTACCGGGAGACGGATCCTACGCGACCGGTAAGTGTCTACGGGGCGAGCAAGCTGGCTGGGGAGAAGGCGCTGGCTGACACTGGAGCGGCGCACATGATCTTTCGGACGAGCTGGGTTTACGGGGCTCGAGGGAAGAATTTTTTACTGACGATTCTGAAACTGGCGCGGGAGCGGGAGACGCTACGTGTGGTGGCAGATCAGTATGGGGCGCCGACGTGGAGCCGTGATCTGGCGAGGATGACAGCAGAGGTGATCGGTCGGTGCGAGGCGCAGGGCGGCGGGGAGCTGCTATCTGTGTTGGATGATGTGGGCGGGATCTATCACGCGGCGGGTGCCGGAGAGACGACGTGGTATGGGTTTGCGGCGGAGGCTGTTAGGTTGCAACAGGAACGGGAGCCTGGAGTACGGTTCGCAGCGATTGAGGAGATTACGACCGCGGAGTATCCAACTCCTGCGAAGCGCCCGGCGAACTCGCGGATGAGCTGCGAGAGGCTGAAGGAGCGGTTTGGGTGGGAGATGTTGGATTGGCGGAATTCGCTGCGAGAGGTTCTGGCGGAGCTATGAGTAGTCGGGCTCTATTTTTGGATCGAGATGGGGTGGTGAATGAAGAGGTAGGCTATCTGCATCGGGCCGAAGAGGTGCGGTTTGTCGATGGGATATTTTCGCTTTGCCGGACGGCGGCAGAGTTGGGCTATCGGCTGATTGTGGTGACGAACCAGGCGGGAATCGCGCGAGGATATTACTCGGAGCTGGACTTCGAGGCGCTGATGGGGTTCATGCGGGGAGAGTTGCGTGCTGAAGGAGTGGAGTTGGACGCGGTGTATTACTGTCCGTTTCATCCCGAGCATGGAGTAGGGAAATATAAGCGTGAGCATGAGGACAGGAAGCCGGGAACGGGAATGCTGCGGCGCGGGGCGCAGGAGTTCGGGGTGGAGTTGAGCGAGAGTGTTCTGGTAGGGGATCGCTGCTCAGATGTGGGGGCAGCGAATGCGGCTGGGTTGCGGCAGGCATTTTTGATGAGCGGGACTGAGGTTGAGGCGTGTGGTGGGGAATATCTAGCAGTGAAATCGTTGGCTGAGGTGGAGCGGTGGCTGATGGAGCGCAGGTAGAAAGCGCTATCGCGAGAGATGGCTTACGATGAGTGCGATTGGCAGGCCGACACAGAAGATGTGAATGATTAGTTGAGAAAGAAAGGCTTTGGTTGAGAATTCGCGTTTTGGGGCGGCAGAGCGCGGGACGACAATGCGGCTCATCACCAGATGAACCGCGCTGCCGTATACAACGCCGCTGAAGAACGGATAATCGAGTAGGGCCGACATCTTGCGACTGATTGTGTAGTAGATAAGGGCAGCGCTAAAGGCGATGAAGAAATGAAAAAACACGCCAATAGCTGCCGTTTTCTTTCCCTCCCGGAATGCGGAGGGGCCGAGCGCGCCACTAGCAATCGTTTGCAGGAGCCGCTCGATCGGGATGCCCTGGGTTTTAACCAGGGTTGAGGTGGCCGTGAGGTCGAGTATGCCGGAGAGCAGCCCAGCGAGGGAAATCACTTCGAGGCTTGTGATGAGGTCCTCCATGGCAAATGCTCTCAGGCGCGCGTATTTATTTGATGCCTAGTCGACTGGTGGAAGATCGGCTGCGGTGAAGAGCGCCCCACGCTCGTCCTTGGTGCTGACAGAAGGTGGTGTGCCTTTCAAGGCTTCGAGAGGCCAGATGATGTTTAGGGTAGGGTCGTTCCAGAGGATGGAGCGTTCTCCAGCAGGGTAATAGAGATTGGTGGTCTTGTAGAGAACTTCGGCGGTTTCGGAGAGAACGAGGAAGCCGTGCGCGAGCACGCCCGGGACGTCGTTCCTCATGGGATTCTGACGCCGGTTTGACGGTCGGGAAGCATAAGTTTCTCTTATCGGGATAGACCGTTTCAATCTTGGACACAGAGCCGACGCGTCTCGACATTGCGCGAGACCGGCAAGGCGATGTGAAAATGGCTTGGCGAATCGGCGCTGATATCGGCGGAACGTTCATCGATTTCTGTGCGCTGGAGACTGAGACGAACCGGCTGGTATCTCTAAAGGTGCTCACCACACCCGAAGAGCCCGGCCGTGAGCTGATGGAGGGGCTGACGCTCCTTGAGCAGCGCCATGGCGTCGACGATCACGCGCCCCTTCAAGGAGAAGGAGTACGCAACTGTTACGACGTAGTACGTCGCGAAAACCAACTGAAACCGCGCCGGCAGAAATGCCGCAATGAGAATCGCAGTGCCCAACAAACAGGGGACGAGGGCCAACCCCGCGCCAATAGACAAGGTGCCGGCCGCGAAAGGGCGCTTCGATTTGCGCGGATGTGCGCGGTCGGCCTCCAGGTCCAGGAGGTCGTTCAACACGTAAACCGACGATGCACACAAACAGAAGGCAATGGTGGCCAGCACGACGTCGATGATCGACTGCGCGTGGCCGGCCGCGTGAGCAGCAAGCAGAGGCACGAAGATGAGCGCGTTCTTCGCCCACTGATGGGGGCGAATGGCGCGGAAAGCGGCTCGAAGTGAGCTGCCGCGAGCCGGGAAAGCCTGCAGAACCGGTGCGCTGGTGGCTGCATCGCGCTCCAGTGCCGGCCCGGCGTTGGCGACGATAGCGCCGTTCGCATGACGCCACACCTTGAGGTCGCGACGCTCATTGCCGCAGTAGTCGAAGCCTCGCTCACCGAAGCGCTCGACGAGA
>Ga0137412_10002244_pt1 | contig 15242 bp, 11 predicted proteins | sample CZODoug2_1_16fun_FD_122160 | JGI IMG/M metagenome (GOLD analysis project Ga0137412, IMG submission 122160) | Vadose zone soil fungal communities from Angelo Coast Range Reserve, California, USA - CZODoug2_1_16fungal (Hybrid Assembly) | ecosystem: Environmental > Terrestrial > Soil > Vadose zone...
CTTAGGCCGAAGCCGAAGGGATAGAGCGGTTCGCCGTCGAAATAGCGATAGGTGCGCTTGGCCATGGAATAGTCTTCAAACGGCGGAAGCTGATCGACAGACTTGTAGAATGTGATGGGCAAGCGACCGGCAGGGCTGAAATCGCCAGCGATGGCTTCCGCAATGGCGGCGCCGCCTTGTCCGCCCGGGTACCAAGCTTCCAGAATTGCAGGCAAATTCGCGTTCGCCCAATTGATTCCGAGCGCGCTGCCATTCATCAATACGAGAATAGTTGGTTTGCCAGTGGCGTAGATTCGTTCAAGTAGTTGTTCCTGCGGCGCGGGCAAGTCAATGCTGGTGCGGTCTCCGCCGGAGAAGCCTTCGGCGGTCACCTTCATTTCTTCGCCTTCGATCCGTGCGGATAATCCGAGAACCATCACAACCAAATCCGCTGCGCGCGCGGCTTCGACGGCGCGGCGGCCTTCTTCATCGGGAAGGCTCCAAATCAGGCGGGCTTCGGAACTGCGCATGTCCTGGAAGTATTCGATTTTGATGGGATACGGATGATCTTTTTCGAGATGGATTTTTTTCGTGAGAGTTGTGGCCGGATGATGGATGTTCCAGTCTTCCGCAACGAGATTTCCGTCAAGCCAGAGGCGCCAGCCGTCCTGACCGGTGAAGCCGACAAGATAGTCCCCAGTTTCCGGCGGCACGAGAACGCCGGTCCAACGCACTGAATAGTGATTCAGGAGTTGCGGGGAGATGCGGGTGTCGCCCCAAGCAAAATCGACCGAGGCATCCGTGTGCGAAGTGAGCGGCGCGCCTTCGAGCTTCATATTTGCGAAGTAGTCGCCTTTCAGGCCGTGTTCGGAACAGGAAGCATCGGTGCAGAGCGCGGAAGACGGAACCGGTTTTGTGACTGGTCCGACGAGGCCAGTTCCCTGTGCATAAATTACTTTGGATTTCGAGAATCGCTGACGGATTCCGGCGAGGACAGTGACAGGCTTAGACGGCACGCCATTGTAATTGCCTTCGAGCGCGTCCAGGTCGTCGGCGTTGGGGCCGATGACGGCGATGGTCGCGGGTGGATTCTTAAGCGGAAGAATTCCGTCTTTATTTTTGAGAAGAACGAGCGACTCACGAGCCATGCGGAGCGCGATTTGGTTGTGCGCATCGGTGTCGTTTTCTGCCGGCGTGATTTTGGAATAAGGAACAGAGGCTGGCGGGTCGAACATGCCGAGGCGAAAGCGCGCGGTGAACAGTCGGCGAAGGGCGATGTCCACGACGGATTCAGGAAGCAATCCCTGGTGGACAGAGTTGACGATAGAGGCGCGTTCGGTGTCGCCGCAAATGAGGTCCATGCCGGCTTTAAAGACGGCGGCGACGCCTTCTTCGAGCGTGGCGGCGAATTTGTGCCCGCGGAAAACGTCACTCACAGCGCCACAATCGGACACGACATAGCCTTTAAAGCCCCAATCTTTGCGCAACCGCTGGTCCAGGAGAAACGTATTGGCGCATGCGGGCTGGCCGTCCAAGGAGTTGTAGGCGCACATGACGGATTCAGCTTTGCCTTCGGTGATCGTCGCGCGGAAGGCGGGGAGATAGGTGTCTTCGACATCGTGGCGCGAAGGTTCGATGTTGGCGGTATGGCGCGTCGACTCGGGGCCGCTGTGAACAGCGAAGTGTTTTGAGGTGGCGACCGTTTTGAAATACTTTGGATCGCTGCCCTGCAAACCGGTGACGAAGGCGACGCCCATGCGAGAAGTCAGATATGGATCTTCGCCATAAGTTTCCTGGCCCCGGCCCCAACGAGGATCGCGAAAAATATTGATGTTGGGAGACCAGACGGTAAGGCCCCGATACCAGTCGGCGGAGCCGTCTGGATGCAGGGTGGCGTAATACTTGGCGCGGAATTCCGTGCTGATAATATCCGCGGCTTGATGCATAAGAGGCTCATCGAAAGTTGCCGCCATGCCGATGGCCTGCGGAAATACGGTGGCGACGCCAGCGCGGGCCACGCCATGAAGGCCTTCGTTCCACCAGTTGTATTCCGGAACATGGAGCCGGGGAATCGATGCAGCAGTGTGGCCGAGCTGCGAGGCCTTTTCTTCAAGCGTCATACGAGAAATGAGATCGTCGACGCGTTGTTCGACGGACAATTTTGGGTCGAGATAAGCAGAGCCGGCTGGAGACTGTTGGGCTGACACCGGGCTGGCTACGATGCCCAGAAAGCAGAAACTAGCGATAACCGTTGCTTGGAATTTCATGCGGGCCGCCGACTCGAAGATTTACGGGTTAGATCGTCTGACATACACGCCAGAAAGTTGCCGTGCGCCGCCACAATATCATCGGCACTTCAGGCAGCAAAGAAGAGTTATTTCGAGAGAGAAACTGTTTCGAAATCTTCGTAAACAACTGATTGCGATTGCTGTTTGCGACATTCTTGCTGGCAATCCGGTTGTGCCGTACGACTCCGTCGTGCAGAATGCGGTTTGCGTGACATTTTATCCGCCACCCTACGGATCTGATCCATTCTTTATCTTCCGGTGGGAATAGCGGATGGAGCAGATTCCGACCCAGAGACCGCGATGGAACCACGACGCTTGACCATTCTGTGCCCCGTCCGCAACGAAGAAACTGTCATCCCCTTATTTTTCAGGCGGCTGCGACCCGTTCTGGACAAACTGTCGGAACGCTACCTCGTGGATTTGGTATTCCTCGACAACGCCTCGACCGATCGGACCGCGCAGGAAATTCTGAAAATCCGGGAAGAGTGGCCGCCAACATATCTGATTACGATGAGCAAGAACGTCGGTTATCACGCTTCGCTGGAGTGTGGGTTGCGGTACGCGACCGGCGACCTATTCGCATTTATCGATGTGGATTGCGAAGATCCGCCGGAGATGATCCTGGAGTTTGCGGCCAAGCACGAAGAAGGGCACGACATCGTATACGGCGAGCGTGTCGACCGCGAAGAATCCAGCTTAATGAAAAACGCGCGGAAGCTTTTCTACCGGATTTTGCGCGCGGTGGCTGACGAAGAGATCATTCTGGACATGGCTGAATTCTCTTTTTTCACGAAAGAGGTTCGCCACGCGATCTTGCAAGAGAGTTCTTCCTTCCCTTTTCTACGTGCCTCGATCGGCCGCGTTGGATTCAAGCGATGCGCCATACCGTTCAAGCGTCACAAGCGCATCGCCGGCGCGACCCACTACAACCTGGCCGGAATGGCAATTTTCGCGATCGCGGGGATTCTGTCGTCATCGACGCTGTTTCTGCGGCTGCCGATTTTCATTTTACCTTTTTGGCTGCTGGCGCTGTCGAGCCTGGGAGCCGGGTATGCACTCACGCACTCGCCGTGGTTCGCAGTGTGCGCGTTCGTGTTGTTTGCCGCGTATGTGGGCGGGACGGCGGCGTTTACGGCGCTATATGTCGCGAGAACCTATAAGAACGGATTGCAACGGCCGAATGCTTTTGTTAATGAAGCGAAAAGCGTTCTGCAGACCGAAGCCGGCGAGCGGCGGCGGAACGATCGATACTCTGCCAGTGGGCATCAAAAGTGGCCAGCCATACGCTGACCTCACCGGCGATTGAAGGAGCGTCGTGGTCCGCGGACGCTTGCCCGGTGTGCCGAATCCAGTCCCACAACGTCGTTTATCCGGAAGCGCGCGACCCCATAACTGGCGATTGCTTTCGCGTGGTCGAATGCTCGAGTTGCGGCGCAACGTATACCGCACCACGCCCGGCATCGATGGACCGTTACTATCCGCGGCGATACCGGGCCTATGGGCCGCTTGTGACACTAATCCTAGGGGCGTTTTACAGGATGAGGGTGTCGCGGTGGGCGGCATGGAAGCCGAAGGGAGGATCGGTACTAGAAATCGGATGCGGTTCCGGGTTGATGCTGGCGGCATTTTCGCAGCGCGGTTGGAAGGCGGTTGGCATCGAGCGCAACGAAGAAGTGGTTGCTCGAGTTCGTCCGGGGCCTGGGGTGGAAATTACCACGTTGCCCGTGGAAGAGTTGCCCGCGGAGGCGCGGTTCGATCTCATCCTAATGTTTCACGTGCTGGAACATATCGGCGATCCGGTGCGGTTGCTACGAGAGTGCGCGAAGCGGCTGGCGCCCGGCGGACGGGTCGTGGTGAACGTGCCTAATTTCGGGAGCTGGCAGGCACGATTTGCGGGGACGAATTGGCTGCATCTGGACATACCGCGCCACCTGGTTCACTACACGCCAAAGACACTTGCCGCGACGCTCGAACGAGCGCAATTGAAGGTCATCCGGATTGGGTTTGCGTCGATCGAACACGATCCGTACGGGTGGGTGGAGAGCGCGTCCAATCGGATTACGGGTAGAAGCAATACGCTCACACGGTTTCTGATGGGGATTGATCGCTTTGGCCCGGGCGTGGCTCTGTCCGGTGTGCTGGGGATGGTTTTGACGTTGCCAGCGCTGCTGCTGGCTTGTGCCAGTTGGTTGTGCGGTTGTGGGGCGCTGATGGAGGCGACCGCGGTTTCCGCTGCGGAGTCTTCGCGTGACCGTACTTTTTAGAGCACCCGTGTTGTGCCTGCCCCGCAAAGAACATCGGCCTCTGCGTTAACCTTTATCGAAAGCCTCAGAGCATCCGAGCGTATATGGAAAACCTCGATTTCTCGCTATTTGCTCGCCCAGCGGTCAGGCCGAGCGGCTGCCTTGACGCAAGGGTGCGTTCATGAAGGCGGTGATCCTGGCCGGCGGGCAAGGGACGCGAATCAGCGAGGAAAGCTATTTGCGGCCGAAGCCCATGATCGAGATCGGCGGCAAGCCGATACTGTGGCACATCATGAAAATCTACTCCGCGGGCGGAGTGAACGACTTCGTGATCTGCTGCGGGTACCGCGGGTACGTCATCAAGAGCTATTTCGCGAACTATTTTTTGCACATGTCGGACATCACGATCGATATCGCGAAGAATAAGATGGACGTTCACCAGAACAATGCCGAATCGTGGAAAGTGACCCTGGTCGATACAGGAAGCGAAACGATGACTGGCGGACGGCTGAAGCGCGTGCGGGAGTATCTGGATGACGGCGATTTCTGCATGACCTACGGCGACGGCGTTGCGGATATCGACTTCGAGGCGCAATTGAAATTTCACCGGCAGGAAAAGCGACTGGCGACGGTGACAGCCGTGCAGCCGCCGGGTCGTTTCGGGGCGCTGGTTACGGACGAAAACCGAGTGCTGCACGTGGAAGAGAAACCTCAAGGAACGACCTGGATTAACGGAGGATTCTTTATTTTGTCCCCGAAGGTGATCGATTGTATCGCTGGCGACCAGACGGTGTGGGAGCGCGAGCCGCTGGAGGGGTTGGCGCGCGCTGGACAGCTTTCGGCTTACCGCCATGAGGGGTTCTGGCATCCGATGGATACGCTGCGGGATAAGAACCAGCTCGAATCGATGTGGAGTTCAAATGCGGCGCCGTGGAAGATCTGGAAATGAACCCGGAATTCTGGCGAGAAAAAAAAGTCTTGGTTACCGGACACACCGGGTTCAAGGGAAGCTGGCTTGCGTTGTGGCTGCAGAGTTTACAGGCCAGGGTGATCGGATTTTCGCTTCCGCCGCCGACTGCACCGAGCTTGTTTGCATTGGCTCGCGTTGCGAACGGGACGGAGTCGATCGAAGGGGACATACTCGATGTTGTGCATCTCCAACGGGTGGTGCGAGAGCTTGAGCCCGAAGTTGTGATTCACATGGCCGCACAAGCGCTGGTGCGGCGGTCTTACGCCGATCCCGTCGCAACGTATGCGACGAATGTGATGGGGACGGCGAACGTTCTTGAAGCCTTGCGAGATGTCGCCTCGGTGAGGTCGGTGGTTGTGATTACCACCGACAAATGCTACGAAAATTGCGCCGAGCTGAAGGCGTACCGGGAGACCGACAAGCTAGGTGGCGATGATCCTTATTCGAGCAGCAAGGCGGCGGCTGAGCTGGTCGCGGCGGCGTATCGTAAATCGTTTTTTGCCGCGAAAGGGCAGGGCGTGCGCGCCGGCGTAGCGACTGCGCGGGCTGGGAACGTGATTGGCGGGGGCGACTGGGCGGAGGATCGGATCATCCCGGACGTCATGCGCGCCGTTGCGGAGAAGCGTGAGCTGCTGGTCAGGAATCCGGATGCGGTGCGGCCGTGGCAGCACGTAATCGATCCTTTGTGCGGATATTTGACGCTTGCGGAGAAGGTCTGGCGGGAGCCCGAACGCTTTGCGGGGGCGTGGAATTTTGGTCCTGACGAAACGGAAACTTGGAGCGTGAAAGACGTGCTTGGCCTTCTTCGGGAATTATGGGGAAGCGAAGTTATGTGGCGTGTCGATGAGAGTTCGCAGCCACACGAATCGCGCTATCTCAAACTGGATTGCAGCAAAGCGCGGACAGAGCTTGGGTGGGAACCGGCGTGGAATCTGAAAAATGCGCTTGCGGCGACTGTGAGTTGGTTCAAAGCGTATCAGCGTGGTGAGGATCTTCGGCAGGTTACGTTGGAGCAGCTTCGGTCGTATCAACGGGCGGTTCGGGTGCCCGAAACCGTGCGAACATGAGTGCCCCACCGTGCCGTTTCTGTGCCGCTCCGCTGCAACATACGTTTGCCGATTTGGGCATGTCTCCGCTCTCCAATGCTTTTCTTCAGCGCGAACAGTTAGGAAAAATGGAGCCGTTTTATCCGCTTCATGCCTTCGTTTGCGAGCGATGCTTGTTAGTGCAACTGGAGCAGTTCGAGCGGCCGGAAAACATTTTTAGCAATTACGCCTACTTTTCGTCGTACTCCGTATCGTGGCTGGACCACGCTCGACGGTATGTGGAAGAGATGGCGGAACGATTTACTTTGGGCGCGGAGAGCCTGGTTGTTGAGATAGCGAGCAACGACGGGTATCTGCTGCAATATTTCCAGGTTAAGGAAATTCCGGTGCTCGGACTGGAGCCAGCGCGAAACGTCGCCAAGGTCGCACAGGAAAAGGGAATATCCACCTTGACGGAGTTTTTTGGCGCCCGTATTGCCATGGAGCTTAGCGCCAGCGGACAACAGGCGGATCTTATCGTTGCGAACAATGTTCTGGCACATGTTCCCGACCTCAATGATTTCGTTGGCGGATTGAAGCTGCTGCTGAAGTCTGGCGGAACGATCACGATTGAAGTCCCGCATCTCTTGCGGCTGATGGAAGGGTGTCAGTTCGATACGATCTATCACGAACATTTCTCGTATTTCTCGCTGCTTACGCTGGACGAGGTGTTTCGAAAGTTTGGGCTTACTGTTTTCGATGTCGATGAGCTTGCGACCCACGGGGGTTCGCTGCGCTTGTACATTCGCCACGCGAGTGCAGGCGAGCCAGTCATCCAGAGCGAGCGACTTGCCGAGATGCGACACCGGGAATGCGCAGCCGGTATGAACCGGTTGGAAACGTATCTGGATTTGGAAGAGAAGGTTCGCGAGACCAAGCGAGGACTCCTGGAATTTTTGATTGATGCGAAGAGGCGAGGTAAATCGATCGCCGCATACGGGGCGCCTGCAAAGGGAAACACACTTCTGAACTACTGCGGAATCGGAAAAGACTTCATCGATTACACGGTGGACATTAGCCCGCACAAACAAGGCTTGTTTCTGCCAGGTACGCATATTCCGATTCTTCACCCCGATACATTGCGCCGGACCAAGCCAGATTACGTGCTATTACTTCCCTGGAACTTGAGGGACGAAATTCTCGAGCAGCTTGCGGATGTGCGCGGGGCGGGTAGCCGCTGCGTCGTGCCCATCCCGACCGTGGATGTGATCGAATGAAGTTCGTACCCACTCCGCTTGGCGGCGCATATGTCATCGAGCTTGAACCAAGTTTCGACGAGCGCGGATTCTTTGCGCGCTGTTGGAGCGCGGAGGATTTTAAAGAGCGAGGCCTCGCCGCCCAGATGGCGCAGTGCAGTATTTCGTTCAACACGCGCAAAGGAACGTTGCGGGGGATGCACTATCAAAGTGAACCCCATGCCGAAGCGAAAGTCGTTCGATGCTCGGCGGGTGCGATGTATGACGTTCTTGTGGATCTGCGACGCGGATCACCGACATATTGCGGGTGGTTTGGAGTGGAATTAAGCGCCGACAACCACAAATTACTTTATGTTCCAGAAGGAATCGGGCACGGCTTTCAAACGTTGACCGACAATACCGAGATTTTCTACCAGATTTCGCAAGACTACAGAAGCGATGCTTCACGCGGAGTACGATGGAACGATCCCGTGTTCGCAATTGATTGGCCAATCGCGAACCCGATTCTTTCCGAGCGAGACCGTAGCTTTCCCGACTACACGCCATGAAACGAGTTCTAGTGACCGGCGCGAACGGATTTATCGGGCGCCAGTGTTTGCCTTTGTTGCTCGCGAAGGGCTACGAAGTTCACGCCGTTTCGCGCCAGGATGTCGGCCAAAGTTCACCAGGCGTCGTCTGGCACAACTGCAATCTGCTGGAATCCGAAAGTCGGGGCCATCTCGTCACACAAGTAAAACCTGAATACCTCCTGCATCTTGCGTGGTACGCGGTGCCGGGAAAATTCTGGGAGTCGCCGGAGAATACGGAATGGGTGCGGGCGAGCCTCGATCTGTTTCGCAAGTTTGAAAAATTAGGCGGGAAACGGTTGATCGCGGCCGGTACTTGTGCCGAGTATGTTGGCAACGCGGGTGAGTGCCACGAGGAAAAGACTCCGCTATTGCCTTCGACTTTGTATGGGAGTTCGAAGCACGCGCTGGAAAGAGAGCTTCATTCCTGTAGCAAGCGGAACGGATTCAGTTACGCGTGGGGACGTGTCTTCCACTTGTACGGGGCGCATGAAGACCCAGCGAGATTAGTGGCGTACGCGGTGCGATCGCTGCTGCGCGGCGAGCAGGCGCTGTGCTCCGACGGATTGCAGCTTCTGGACTTACTTCATGTGGTGGACGTGGCGTCAGCTTTCGTCCGACTGCTCGAGAGCGACGTTACGGAGGCGGTTAACATCGGCTCGGGTAATCCGGTTGTGGTTCGCGAAGTGTTGAACGAGATCGGTCGTCAGATTGGCCAGCCCCAATTAATCCGACTTGGGGCGAAGCCGTCGAGTGCAAATACAACTCGACTCTGGGCAAACACGGCAAGACTGGCGAAAGAGGTGGGTTGGGCGCCGCACTACGATCTGGCCAGCGGAATCAAACAAACCATAGAGTGGTGGAGAACAATAAGGGATCCCAAAGGGAGCCGCATCCCAGGGTCGGAGCCAGGGATCGATTGCCGTTGAAAACGATTCGACAATAATGCATACGCAACGGCAGTTCTCTTGCCAGACGGTGTTAGCTTTATCTTTTGCTAACCTTTTTCCCAACCTAGCACCCAGGAGATTTGCGCGTCATGCCCCACGCTGATTCGATCACGCAGCGATCCGATCGCAGTGACTCGATCGCCGTCTGGAATGCTGTGACTTGGACTGCTCTAGCGGCTCTCGTCCTGCTCTGGGCCATAAACCTCTACAAGACATGGGCCGCTTGGGGAACGATGTCGATCGACTCGGGCCACGAGATGTACATTCCGGCCATTCTTTCCCAAGGAAAGCAACTCTATCGCGATGTCTGGTTCATGTACGGGCCTGGCTCCCCTTACGTGAACGAATCTCTGTTCCGCGTCTTCGGTATTCATTTAAATGTACTCTATTGGGCGGGATCGCTTGCCGCCCTGGGCAGCGCGATTCTTCTTTTTCTTACTGGGATCGAATTGTCATCGCCGCTGGCAGGATGGACGGCTGGGGCCGTCGTTGCGATCGAGGCCTTTCAGCCGTCACATTTTTCCTTTCCGCTGCCATATACCTTCGGCTCTGTCTATGGATGCCTGATCGGATGCGCGTTCCTGTGGCTCGTAATGAGAGCGGTTCGGTCGACCCACTGGACGTGGATGTTTGGCGCCGGCACGGCGGCGGCATTCGCCTTCCTGTTGAAACCTGAGTTTGGAACCGCTTGCTATGGAACGTTGGCGCTGCTGATTGCGCTGCGCGGCTATTCCCAACGGCCGTGGCCGTCCGTGGCAAAGGACATTCTCACCGCGATTCCCGGAGTGGCCTTGTGCGGCAGCGTTATCGCCTGGATGATTTCCATTCGTGGCGTCGAGTTCATCACCAAGGAAAATGTTGTGAGCTGGCCGTCGTCTTACTTCATGAGGACGTACGGGAAGATGTGGCTGGAAACGCACGGGTTTTCTCCGACGCCCTCTGCGTTTTATGCCGCCTTCTGGCGGGCGATACCGATCCTGGGAACCGCGCTGGTTTGCTATTGTTTTCTATGGTGGAAGCGAACGGACAGAACCTCGAACCTTATTCGCCTGATGGTAGTCCTCGGATTGATCCTGTATTGTTCGAAAAGCATCACGTTTGTTTCGCCGCTGCCCATGCCATTCGAGGAATGGCTGTCCCCTTTTTTTTTCCCGCAGGATATGGTCTTGTACGTGGGTCTGAGCGCATTAGCCACCTGGGTGTACTTCTGGCGGCATCGTTCAGACGGATGGTCGGCGGCGATGCCTCTGGCAGCGACGTATGCGACGCTACTAGCTTTTCGCATCTTGATGGGCATGTCGGTTGTTGGCTACTCCATTTATTACAATGGGCCAGTGGTTCTTTGTTTTGTCGCCCTCTTCCTGAAGCTCATCCCGCAGCCGGAGCCGGGCCGTCCGTACTTCTGGCTCGGCAAACTTGCGATTTGCTGCGCTTGCATCGCTGTTGTGGCCGTCCACATTTTGCGGGTTGAGGAGCGCACCAAGACCTACGCGCCGCTGGTGACCGCGCGCGGGACCGTTCGGGTGCCCGGAGGCCTGGTGGAAAGTTATCAAACGGCCATTCGATTCATGCAGGACAAGGCTTCCGCAGGGGAGGAAGTCTTATCCATTCCCGAGGACACGAGTTTGTATTTTCTGTCCGGGACGATTTGCCCCACGCGAGTGTTTCAGTTCAGCCCAGGCGCCCTTGCACCCGGCAAAATGGTTGACGATACAATTCGGGAAATTGAGCGGAAGCCAGTGCGCTATCTTTTGTGGTCGAACCGCACGTATCCTGATTTCCAAACTCCTGTCTTCGGTGTGGATTTCGATGTTCCGTTGGGCGACTATTTCCGGGCGAACTATCACCCTGTCGGGCCGCTAATGCCTAACACTGCTGCGGGCACTAAATGGCGAGCGACGATTTGGGAGCGAAATTCCACCAAAACCGCGAAATAGTCCATCGTTGGCGGTTGGCTAATCACTCTCAGAGCGGCATCCTAGCCTTTCTTGTAGAGCGATTCGAAAAACTTCGTTTGAACTCGCGCTGTGCGGTTCAGGACTTTCGTCCATCCTGCCGGCGGACGATAGTCCGCTTCCGACAACGTAATCCCTTCGAACAGCACTTTTCCGACTTTCCATTCCTTGATGTAGGCGTGGCCTCCCGATTTCAGAATGCGGCCGAACTGTTCGAAGTAGAAGTCGATCTGGTCCCTTCTCATTTCGTGCAGCGACGAGATGTTGATGATCAGATCCACAGACTCTGGTGGAATCGAGGACAGCTGGCTCGCCAGCACGAACACGATTTGAGCCTTGGAGTATTCGTCCGCAATCGAATCGAATCGATCGAAGTCTCTGTAACGAAAAATGCGTTTGTCGGGAAAGATGGCCGAGAGATAGCGCTCCGCCACCCAGAGTGCAGGCGGGATATCAACGACGACGTACTTAGCTTGCGGCCTCAAACTCAGGATCGTGTAGGCGTTGCGTCCATAGCCCGCGCCCAGCTCAAGGATTGTCGAGTGGCGCGTCGACGGAATTGCTTGCTCGAATGTATCGAACTCCAACAGCGAATTTCCCAGGTCCTGAGACACGGCCATCCCGGGCCGAGGATTCACGATGGGTGGATTGCCTTCTACCGGCTCGCGAAGAGCCATCATTCCGTCAGACGGCGATAGCTTAAAAAGATATTCCCAAAGTAGAAGCGTCAGAAAACCGTAGGAGAAAGACTGCAAGACACCGAGCGAAGCGAAATAGCTTTGCCTGCAGATGGTGAAAGCACCGCGCAAAGCTCGTGCAATTGTTCCAACCGACAGATTCTTGCAGAGGAAAATAATCTGGCTATCCCAGGGCAGAATCCGCATCCAGGTGAAATAGTTCAGCGCGATGGTTTTCTTGAAATTCTCGTAGCCCTGCTCATTGAGCTGGGCCATGTTCATTTTGTTGAGTTCTTCCCAGTAGCGGGAAGGGCGCGTCGCGGCCTCGCCTTTTGCGAGGTTCGCGAGCATTTCATTGATTCTCGCGAGGTCTTCGGGCGTGAGACGACGCTGGACAGAAGTCTGGTTTGCGCGAATGAACCGTTCCCGAATCCCGTCGAGCATCAAAGGTCCTTAAAAAATTAGCAAGGTTTAAAGACGACTGCGTTTTTGTCCATCCGAACACCTGCCAATAAATTTAAGCAATGTGCATATTGTACCTGCTCCGATACGCTCGAGTGCGGACAGCGTGCAATGGATTTCCTTGGAACTGTAAACACGGAAGCGCTTCCGAGACGCCTTTTGATTAGACGGAATCGCCGGTGTTTACGCGGGTCCTAATGACCCTCAAATCGGTCGAAATTAGTAGCAAGACTAGTAGCAAATTCTCTCCACAACGATCTAGCGAACCACAGACGCGGGTCCCCGGCCGAGTCTGCGCCCGTTTTGAACCGTTGCGGCGCGTCCGCTGAGAGATGGCACGGGCCAGCGGCGCGATGCATCCCCTCGGTGGTTATCACATGCATTGGTTAAGGAGGTTGCCCAGATCCTACTTGAGGAGAAACTTGGCGCAGAGTCTCGCGAAGCCAGGCGTGGCGTGGGTCTGTCGTAAGCCTGGGATGCCAGGCCATCAAGAAGTGAAACCCATGCAATTCCTTTGGCGCTTTCACAATGCGCAATTCGGGAATTCTTTCAATAGCCGAACGCATGCCACTCGTCACAGTGAGCACAAGGTCTGTGCGGGGCAGGCACTGCAGGGCCACACCGAAGTAAGGCAATCGAATATACGAGTTGCGTTTTGCACCAACCGCCGCCAACTGTTTATCGGGAATGGTCTGCACACCACCATAGGTAGCAACAACGATGTGGGTCGCCGCCAAATATTGCTTCAGCGACAAGCGTTCACCGAAGCGGCTGTTACACGCAACAGCACAAATCCAATCCTCCCTATACAGCCTTTCTGAATGAAAGTGGACAGGCAGAAGACCGTCATCTATGTGCAGAATAAGGTCGAGTTGGGCTCGCTCCACAAGTTCGGCAATACCCGCTTGCCAGGGAAGAAACTCAAACCGCACTTGGTAGCCTCCGCTGGCATATTGACGACACAACCGGGGGAGTATCGCGGTGCAAACATTGTCGGGGCCTGAGATTCTGAAGTGACTCTTCTCGTGTCTTGGATCGAAGAGATTTGGGGCGACCAACTGGTCCATTTTGGGCAACAGAATCTCAAGCTCTTGAAGGATCTTGCGCCCCCGCAATGTGAGTTCGAGCCCATTCCGGGTCCGAATCAGAAGATCATCCTGAAACATTGCGCGCGCTCGCTGCAGCGCCCGGCTTACGGCAGGCTGGCTGAGAAATAGCCGGGAAGCTGCTGCCGTTACGCTTTTTTCCTCCGCAATCGCGGCAAACGCAATTAGCAGGTTCAAATCGACTTGTCGCAGTTTCTCTAGACGCATACACGCTATGAGCATTATGCATGAGACGAATGCAGGATGAAAGCTATCTACTGGAGTGCGGCAACGGTTGTAGGCCACAGAAAAAAAGGTAGAACGCAATGACACAAAAGCAACAAATTGAGAATCACAGGGAGCTTTCCGAGAAACGAATTGTAGTGCTTGGCGGGTCGTCCGGCATCGGGTTAGCAGTGGCGCAACAGGTTGTGGCTCGCGGCGCGCGAGCAATCATCGCTTCGAGCAACGCGGACCGGGTTAAACAAGCGGTCGCCACGTTCGACGGAAAAGCGGAAGGGCACACGCTCGACCTGTCGAATGAGCCCGACATTCAAAAGTTCTTCCAGAAGATCGGTGATTTCGATCACTTGGTCTTCACCGCCGGCGACACGCTGCAACTGAATGAGCTTGTAGCGACGGACCTTACCAAAGCCCGGCACGCTTTTGAGTTGCGCTATTGGGCTGCTCTGGCTGCGGTCAAGTACGCAAGCCCGCATATCCGCAAGGACGGCTCGATCGTGCTGACAACCGGAGTCGCAGGTCGGCGGCCGCACAAGGGATGGACAGTGGCCGCAAGCGTCTGCGGAACTATCGAAGCCTTGACGCGTGCCCTGGCGGTCGAGTTAGCGCCGATTCGTGTCAACGCGGTATCTCCTGGCGTCGTTCGAACGAACCTCTGGCAAAGCATGAATGCAGACGCAAGGGCGCGCCTGTATGAGAGCGTGGGCAATAGCCTGCCTGTGGGCCGGGTCGGCGAGCCTTATGACATAGCCCAAGCCTATCTATTCTTGATGCAAGAAGGATTTAGCACGGGGCAGACCGTTGTGGTCGATGGTGGAACAGTCCTGGTTTAGAGGCGGTCTGCGAAGTTCAAGTGCAAGTCAGCAGTTTCGAGAGGAGGAACAAAATTTATGGCAAGAGCAGTAATTATCACCGGTGCCTCGGGCGGCATAGGGGCCGCCGTCGCTGAACGGCTCGCGAAAGACGGGTTTGCAGTAGTCGTGAACTACGCCGGAAAAGCAGCTCCGGCGCAGTCGTTAGTGGCGGATATCAAGGCTGCGGGAGGACAGGGCATCGCTGTGCAAGCAGATGTGGCGATTGTCGCAGACGTGGAGCGGCTCTTCAAAGAGTCGATGGAAGCTTTCGGCAAGCCCGATGTGGTGATTCATTGTGCGGGCATCATGCCGCTGTTTCCCATTGCCAGTGGAGATGTGGACGCCTTCGACAAAGTGATCGCGACCAACTTGCGCGGAACGTTCCTGGTGTTCGCTCAAGCGGCGCAACATGTTCAAGATGGCGGGCGCATCCTGGCATTCTCCAGCAGCGTTCTCGCCAAGTCCTTCCCGACTTATGGGGCCTACATCGCTTCCAAGGCGGGAGTTGAGGGGCTGGTTCACGTGCTTGCCAACGAACTGCGTGGCAGGAACATCACGGTCAATGCGGTGGCGCCGGGCCAGGTGCAAACGGACCTGTTCCTGAAGGGCAAGAGCGACGCACGGATCGACGAATTAAAGAAGATGAATCCGCTCGAACGGCTCGGCATGCCAGAAGACATGGCAAATGT
>Ga0137412_10002247_pt1 | contig 15236 bp, 15 predicted proteins | sample CZODoug2_1_16fun_FD_122160 | JGI IMG/M metagenome (GOLD analysis project Ga0137412, IMG submission 122160) | Vadose zone soil fungal communities from Angelo Coast Range Reserve, California, USA - CZODoug2_1_16fungal (Hybrid Assembly) | ecosystem: Environmental > Terrestrial > Soil > Vadose zone...
TAGGGTCGCACGCTGTACTAGCGCACTGTCGGGATCATCGTCGGGGTCATTTGTCAGGAGGAACCAAGCGTGTCCGGTGGGGCGATTGCCGCGCTTATCGCGGCCGGTGCCTTCGTGCTGCTCGTCTTGCTGCTCGCGTATCCGCTGCTCAAGCTGGGGCGGACGCTGGACGAGGCGACACTGGCCATCCGCAAGACGCACGACGGTGTTGCGCCGCTGCTGGATCAGGCTCAGGACACGATGACGCAGGTCAACTCCCAGCTCGACCACGTCGGCGGCATCGCCAAGAACGTCGACTCGATGACCACGAACGTATCGGCGCTAACCTCGGTGGTGTCGAGCACGCTGGGCAGCCCGCTGATCAAGGTCGCGGCGTTCAGCTACGGGGTGCGCAAGACGGTCAACGACCGCCGCGACACGCAGATCCTGCGCGACGCGAAGAGCAAGCACCGCACGGCGCGCCGCGCGGCCAAGTAGTGAGATGAGTAACCCGTCATGACGCGTCGCCTGTTCTGGCTGGCCATGGGCATCACGATCGGAGCGCTGGTCGTTCGCAAGATGTCGGCTGTCGCCCAGAAGCTGACCCCCCGTGGCATCGCCAGCAGCTTCGGTGGTGGCCTGGCCGATCTGTCGGATTCACTGCGCGATTTCACCGCCGAGGTGCGCGACGCCATGCGCGCGCGCGAGGCCGAGCTGCGGGAGGGCACCGGGCTCGACGGCACCCTCGGCCGCGCCCCCGTGGAACATCAGCCCGAGCCGACGCCGTGAAGACGGCGGAGATCAAGCAGCGGTTCCTGGACCACTTCCAGGCCAACGGGCACACCGTCGTCCCGAGCCTGCCGCTGCCCTTCGACGATCCGAACCTGCTGTTCGTCGTGGCCGGCATGGCGCAGTTCGTGCCGTACTTCACCGGTCAGCAGGCCCCGCCGTACCAGCGGGCCACCAGCGTGCAGAAGTGCATCCGCACCCCGGACATCGACGAGGTCGGCAAGACCACCCGGCACGCCACCTTCTTCCAGATGAACGGCAACTTCAGCTTCGGCGACTACTTCAAGGAAGGCGCGATCAAGCTCGCCTGGGAGCTGTCGACGAAGTCGCAGTCCGAGGGGGGCTTCGGCCTGGATGGTGATCGCATCTGGCCGACCGTCTACCTCGATGACGACGAGGCCGTCGATATCTGGCACCGCGTGATCGGTATCCCGCACGATCGGATCGTGCGCCGAGGCATGGCCGACAACTACTGGGACATGGGTATTCCGGGCCCGGCCGGTCCGTGCAGCGAGCTCTATATCGACCGTGGCCCCGACTACGGCAAGGAGGGCGGTCCCGAGGTCGACGAGGACCGCTACATGGAGTTCTGGAACCTCGTGTTCATGCAGAACGTCCGCGGCGAGAGCACCGGTCCCAACAAGGGCGACTACCCGATCGTCGGCGAGTTGCCGGCCAAGAACATCGACACCGGAATGGGCCTGGAGCGGGTCGCGGCGCTGTTGCAGGGCGTCGACAACCTCTACGAGATCGACGAGACGCGCCCGATCCTCGATCGGGCCGCCGAGCTGACCGGCAAGCGCTACGGCGAGAAGTCCGGCCACGCGGCCTCCGAGTCGCACCCCGACGACGTGCGGCTGCGCGTGATCGCCGACCACGTCCGCACCGGGTTGATGCTGATCGGTGACGGTGTGACGCCCTCCAACGAGGGACGTGGCTACGTGCTGCGGCGCATCCTGCGCCGAGCGATCCGGTCCGTGCGGCTACTCGGCTACGAGGATCCGGCGCTGCCCGAGCTGTTGCCCGTCGCCCGCGACTGCATGGCACCGTCCTACCCCGAGGTGGCCACCGACTTCGGCCGCATCTCGACCTACGCCTACGCCGAGGAGGAGGCGTTCCGGCACACGCTGCGCGCCGGCACCACCATCCTCGATACCGCCGTCGCGCAGACGAAGAGGGCCGGCCGCACCACGCTGGCGGGCGAGAAGGCGTTCGAGCTGCACGACACGCACGGCTTCCCGATCGAGCTGACCCTCGAGATGGCCGCCGAGCAGGGCATTGACGTCGACGAGGACGGGTTCCGCCGGCTGATGCGCGAGCAGCAGCAGCGGGCCAAGGAGGACGCCCGGGCCAAGAAGAGCGGATACGTCGACACGTCGGTGTGGCGATCTGTGCTCGAGCGCGGCCCGAGCGAGTTCACCGGCTACCAGGAAGTCATGCGCGAGTCGACGGTGCGTGCCGTGGTGGGCGAATCCGGCGTGCTCGAGGCGGCCGGCGAGGGCGACGAGGTCGAACTCGTTCTCGACGTCACGCCCTTCTACGCCGAGGGTGGCGGCCAGCAGCCCGACCTCGGTCGCATCACGATCAACGCGGCCGGGCACGAGGCTGAGCTCGAGGTCCTCGACGTCCAGGCCCCGGTGCCCGGGGTCATCGCGCACAAGGTCAAGGTCGTGCGGGGCGAGGTGCGTCCGGGTGACGCGGCGCTCGCGCTCGTCGACGTCGGGCGCCGCGCGTCGGTGTCGCGCAGCCACTCGGCCACGCACCTGCTGCACGCGGCACTGCGCCGCGCGCTCGGGGACACCGCCGCGCAGGCCGGGTCGCTGAACGCCCCGGGCCGGCTGCGTTTCGACTTCAACAATCCGTCCTCGGTTGCGCCGAGCGTCCTCACCGATGTCGAGGACGAGATCAACGAGGTGCTGCTGCGCGACCTCGAGGTGCACGCGTTCGTCACCAACCAGGACGAGGCGAAGCGGCTGGGCGCCATTGCGATGTTCGGCGAGAAGTACGGCGAGCGGGTGCGCATCGTCGAGATCGGCGACTACTCCCGCGAGCTGTGCGGCGGCACGCACGTCGCGCGCAGCTCGGTGATCGGCATGGTGAAGCTGCTCGGCGAGGCGTCGATCGGTGCTGGCGTGCGCCGGGTCGAGGCGCTGGTCGGCCTGGACGCTTTCCGGTACCTGGCTCGCGAGCACGTCCTGGTGCAGCAACTGGCCGGCGATCTCAAGGCGCCGGCCGAGCAGCTCCCCGAGCGCATCGCCGCGACGCTCGACCGGCTGCGCGCCGCCGAGAAGGAGCTCGAACGCCTGCGCGCGGCGGCGGTCCTGTCCAGCGCCGCGGCGCTGGCCGAGGGCGCCGAACCGCTCGGCGCGGTGCGGCTGGTCACGGCCGAGGCGCCGGGTGGCGTCAGCGCGGGCGACCTGCGCTCCCTGGCCCTGGACGTGCGCGGCCGGCTGCCCCAAGGCGACCCGGCCGTGGTCGTGCTGGCGGCACCGGGGGACAAGGGCGTGACGTTCGTGGCGGCCGTCAACGAGACCGGCCAGAACGCGGGGCTCGCCGCGGGCGACGTCATCAAGGTGTTCGCGCCCGCGCTGGGGGCGCGCGGCGGCGGCAAGGCGGACCTGGCGCAGGGCGCCGGGGGAGACGCGGCGAAGTTGACCGAGGCATTCACCGCGGTCCGGGCTTACGTCAGCGAACACAGCCAACGGTGACCGGCGGCTGGCTCGGCGTCGACGTCGGCACGGTGCGGGTCGGGGTGGCTCGCAGCGATCCCGGCGGCGTGCTGGCCACTCCGGTGATGACGCTGACCCGCGATGTGGACGGCGACGCCGATGTGATCCAGCTGGCGAGTCTCGTCCAGGAGCAGGAAGCTGTCGGGGTGGTCGTAGGTCTTCCGGTGACGCTGGCCGGACGTGAGGGGTCCTCTGCGGCGATGGCGCGCGCGTACGCCGAGCGCCTGGCTGCCGTCATTTCCCCCATACCCGTCGAACTCGTCGACGAGCGGCTGACCACGGTGACCGCGGAGCGTACGCTCGCAGCGCGCGGTATTCGCGGGAGGGCCAGGCGCGCCGTCATTGACCAGGCGGCCGCGGTCGAGATACTTCAGCACTGGCTGGATGCCCGCCCGGCGCGTTCTGCGTCGGACCCGACGGATGAGCGCGCGTGACGCCGAGATGGAGCCCGCCCGGTGAGGTTTGAGCAACAGGACTCGCTCGAGGCGTCCGATCCGCATTCTCTGCTGTTCGGCGCCGACGTCGACGAGACCCAGGTCGTCGACGAGGAGCCGATCACCCACTACGTGCCGGGCACGCCGCGCCGCGAGAGCTCGCGCCGCGCGCGGCAACAGGAGCGACAGCGCCGGCGCCGGCGCCGCACGGCGACGGTCGCCGTCGTGCTCGCCGCCGTCGTCGTGGCCGCGACCGGGTGGTTCGTGGTCCGGCCGCTGGTCGAGGACAACCTCTCGGCCAAGGACTGGTCCGGAGCCGGTACGGGCGAGGTGCTCGTGCAGGTGAAGCCGAACGACACGTCAGGCGCGATCGGCACGACCTTGGTCAAGGACGGCGTCGTCCGCAGCAAGCGCGCCTTCACCGATGCGGCCGACAACAACAAGGATTCGCTGTCCATCCAGCCCGGCTACTACCGCCTGCACAAGCACATGGCGGCCAAGCAGGCGCTCGGCCTGCTGCTCGACCCGTCCGCGCGGGTCAGCACCGATGTGACGATCCCCGAAGGGCTGATGGAGCAGGACATCCTCACCCGGATGGCCAAGGCGCTCAAGGTGCCGCTGAGTTCGATGCAGAAGGCCGCGGCCGACGTCGGTGACCTCGGCCTGCCCGAGGGGTACAGCGCGGGGTCGGCGGCTCCGAAGTCGGCCGAGGGGTTCTTCTTCCCCGACACCTACAGCTTCGATCCGGGCACCACAGCGGCGGGCGCGCTGCAGCAGATGACCAGCCAGTTCACCGGGATCGACCGCGACATGGGCTTCGCCGACGCCGCCCACAAGATGAAGATCACGCCGTACCAGGCGCTGATCGTCGCCTCGATGATCGAAGGTGAAGCCAAGTTCGACGACGATCGGGCCAAGGTGGCCCGCGTCGTGTACAACCGGCTCGCCGCCAAGATGCCGATCGGCATCGACGCGACCAGCGTCTACGAAGCGAAGCTGGCCGGCCAGGATCCGTCCAAGATCGACTACAACAAGCCGACGCCGTACAACACCCGCGTCGACCGGGGCCTGCCGCCGACGCCGATCAGCAACCCCGGACGCGCCGCGATGGGTGCCGCCATAGCCCCGGCACCGGGGCCGTGGTTGTACTACGTCAACGGCGACGCCGACGGGCACCTGTTCTTCACCGCCAGCCCGACCGAATTCCAGGCCGCGGTGGAGAAGTGTCAGCAGAACCACTGGGGCTGCACATAACCCGTCGGGCGGCCGTACTCGGACGGCCGATCTCGCACTCGCTGTCGCCGGTCCTGCACGGTGGCGCCTATCACGCGCTGGGCCTGGATTGGCAGTTCACGGCGATCGACCTCGGGGCGGACGAGCTGGCGTCGTTCCTGCGCTCGCGCGGCCCGGAGTGGGTCGGCTTCGCCGCCACGATGCCCCTCAAGCGCGCGGTCCTGGAGCGGGCCGATACGGCATCGGCTCGCGCGATCGCGGTCGGGGCCGGCAATACCCTGCTGCGTCGCCCGGACGGCGGCTGGACGGCGGACAACACCGACGTCGCCGGCATCGTCACGGCCTTGACCGAGGCCGGCGTTCGACCGCGGACGGCGACGGTGCTCGGCGCCGGGGGCACCGCCCAGGCAGCCGTGGTAGCGCTCGCCGAACTGGGGTTGTCGCGCTGCACCGTGCTCGTGCGCGACGTCGCCCGTACCGCCGATGTCGTCCAGACCGGCCGGCGCGCCGGCATCGAGGTCCAGGTCGGATCGCTCGACGACGCGACCGGCGACCTGGTGATCTCGACGTTGCCACCGGGCGCGGCCGACCCGCTCGCCGCCCGGCCCTGGGGGGCCGGCCAGGCGCTGCTCGACGTGGTCTACGCGCCGTGGCCCACGCCGTTGGCCGCCGCGGTCGGATCCGCCGGGGGCGTCGTCGTGAGCGGCGCGCTGATGCTGCTGCACCAGGCGGCCGTCCAGGTCGAGCTGATGACCGGGCGGCCCGCACCGGTCGAGGCGATGCGGGCCGCCCTGCGCGAACACACGCCTGCCCTCTAGTGGCGGGCTGCGCAAGGTCCGTCAGCTGCTGATACAGATCGCAGTCGCCGTGAACTCGGTTATGGGCTGACCGGAAACGACGACGGTGGAGGCCCACCCGGTTCCGGATTCGTCGATGTCCGACTCGGAGACGTATGCGTAGCGAGCGTCGCCTGCGCCGGGGAACGTGTTCCCGACGTGCGCGCCGCCGCCGATCGGCGTCTTACCGGTCGGGCACGGCACATCCACAAGTTGTTTGGTACCGGTCGGGACGTCCACCGTCCTGCTCACGACCTCGCGACCTGGCAGTCCCGCGGGACCCTGCTCGCCGGCTGGGCCGGCCGGCCCTTGCACCCCTGCCGCGCCGGCGGGCCCCTGTGTCCCGGCTGGGCCGGCAGGTCCTTGTGCCCCGGTCGCCCCGATTGGCCCCTGCGGGCCGGTCTGGTTCCACGCGATCGCGGTCTCGACGCCGTTGCACTTTCGCAGCAGCGGGTTGGACGACGACGCGTCGGCGACGCGCAACGTGCCGAGCACCTTGTTGTAACAGCCGTGGATCGTCCCACCTGAATCCGGGACGGAGGCGTAGGCGACAGCGCCCGCGAGCGCGAGTGCGCTCACCCCCGCAACGACGAGCCCACCGCGTACCAGCTTGGACATGATTCCCCCTTTGGTTGGGGACGAGTCTGCGAGCGCTGCGCACGGAGTTGACAGTTGTTGACGGAACTGGCCAGCGGCGACGCCGATCGGGGCGCTGCCGGCCGAAGCTGTCTCGCTCAGCTGCGACTGAGTGGCCGCTCGAGGCGGATCACCGTGGACTTCGACGCCGGCGTGTTGCTGCCCTCGGCGGTCGCGCCCAGCGGCACCAGGACGTTCGCCTCGGGGAAGTAGGCCGCCGCGCAGCCGACCGGCGTGGCGTACTCGACGATGCGGAACCCCGCGGCGCGCCGCTCGCCGTCGGTCCACACACTGACCAGATCGACCGTCTCACCGTCGGCGAAGCCCAGCGCGCGCAGGTCGTCGGCGTTGACGAACACGACGCGGCGCCCGCCCTTGATGCCGCGGTACCGATCGTTCAGGCCGTAGATCGTGGTGTTGAACTGGTCGTGGGAACGCACCGTCTGCAGCAGCAGGTGCCCGGCCGGGACGTCGACCCCGCTGGGCTCGTTGACCGTGAGGCGCGCCTGGCCGGTGGCGGTGGCGAACGTGCGCGAGTCGCGGGGACCGTTGGGCAGCACGAATCCGCCCGGGTGGGCCACTCGCTCCTCGAACGCGTGGAAGCCCGGGACGACGTGCTCGATGTGCCGGCGGATGACGCGATAGTCCTCGCCCATGTCGCGCCAGCCGATGTCGTCGCCGAACAGCGCGTGCCCGAGACCGGTCACGATCGCGACCTCGCTGCGCAGCTGCTCCGATCCGGGCGCCAGCCGGCCCCGCGACGAGTGGACCATGCTCATCGAGTCCTCGACGGTGACGAACTGCTCGGCGCCGCCGCGCACGTCGCGCTCGGTGCGTCCCAGGCAGGGCAGGATCAGCGCCTCGCGGCCGGGATGCAGGTGCGAGCGGTTCAGCTTCGTCGACACCTGGACGGTCAGAGCGCACCGCTCCATCGCGGCGGTGGTGATGGCGGTATCCGGGGTCGCCGCGACGAAGTTGCCGCCGAGCCCCAGGAACACATCTATGTGCCCGTCGCGCATGCCCCGGATGGTGTCGACCGTGTCGTGCCCGTGCTCGCGGGGCGGCTCGAACCCGAATTCGTCGCGGATCGCGTCGAGGAACGGCTCGGGCATCCTCTCCCAGATCCCCATCGTGCGGTCGCCCTGGACGTTGCTGTGCCCGCGCACCGGGCAGGCGCCCGCGCCCGGCCGGCCGATGTTGCCCCGCAGCAGCAGGAAGTTGACGATCTCGCGAAGCGTCGCCACGGCGTTGGCGTGCTGGGTGAGCCCCATCGCCCAGCACACGATCACGCTCTTCGCCGCGACCACGTCGTCGACGAACGCCTCGATCGTTGCCCGCGACAGCCCGGCCAGCGGCAGGAGGTCGGCGAAGTCGAGCTCGCCCCAGGCGGCGGCCGCCTCGGCGAACCCGTCGCAGTAGGTGTCGATGAAGTCGTGGTCGATCGCGTCCCGTTCGACCAGGATGCGGTTCACCGCGTTGAACAGGGCGAGGTCGCCGTTCACGCGTACGGGCAGGTGGCGATCGGCGATCTTGGTGCCCGGGCCGGCCAGCCCGCGCGGGGTCTGCGGATTGCGGAACTTGATCAGCCCCGCCTCGGGTAGCGGGTTGATGGCGACGATGCGGGCGCCGCGCTTCTTGGCGGTCTCCAGCGCGGTGAGCATGCGCGGATGGTTGGTGCCCGGGTTCTGCCCGACGATGATTATCAGCTCGGCGTGCTCGGCGATATCGGCCAACTCGACGGTGCCCTTGCCGACGCCGATGGTCTGGGTGAGTGCCACCCCGCTGGACTCGTGGCACATGTTCGAGCAGTCGGGCAGGTTGTTCGTGCCGAAGCGCCGGGCCAGCAGCTGGTAGGTGAACGCCGCCTCATTGCTGGCCCGCCCGCTCGTGTAGAACGCGGCACGGTTGGGATCGGGGAGGGCGCGCAGCCGGTCGGCGATCAGGCTCAGCGCGGCGTCCCAGTCGATGGGTTCATAGTGCGTGCCGCCGGGCGGGCGGTACATCGGCTCGGTGAGCCGGCCCTGGGATTCCAGCCAGTGGTCGGATTCGGCCCGCAGGTCGTCGATCGAGTGCGCCGCGAAGAAGGACGCCTCGACCCGTTTGCGGGTGGCCTCCCAGGCGACGGCCTTGGCGCCGTTCTCGCAGAACTCGGCGGTCTTGCGCCGATCCGGATCCGGCCAGGCGCAGCTCGGGCAGTCGAAGCCGTCGATGTGGTTCATCTTCAGCAGGGTTTGCAGGCTGCGCCGCGGACCCATCTCCTCCAGCGCGTACTGGACGCTGTGCGCGATGCCCGGCAGCCCGACCGCCGACCGCTTGGGATGCCCGACGTGAACGTCCTCGTCCATGGGCCCACTGTAGGAGCAAACCGTTTGCGTTGGAGTGAGCTCCAGCTCCTACGCTGCGCGCATGCGATATCGAACCCTGGGACGTACCGGCATCGAGGTCAGCGCGCACTGCTTGGGCGCCATGATGTTCGGCGCCGTCGGCAACCCCGACCGTGACGACTGCGTGCGCATCGTCCACACCGCCCTCGACGCAGGCATCAACTTCGTCGACACCGCGGACATGTACTCGGCCGGTGAGTCCGAGCAGATCGTGGGGGCGGCGCTGAAGGGCCGTCGCGAGGACGTGGTGCTCGCGACCAAAGTGCACTTCCCGCTGGGTGAGGGCCGCAACCGCAGTGGCAACTCGCGACGGTGGATCCTGCGTGCCGTCGAGGACAGCCTGACCCGGCTGCAGACCGACTGGATCGACCTGTACCAGGTTCATCGGCCGGACGAGACCACCGACATCGAGGAAACCCTGTCGGCGCTGACCGATCTGGTGCACCAGGGCAAGATCCGCGCGTTCGGCTGCTCAACGTTCCCGGCCGAGGAGATCGTCGAGTCGCACGTGGTGGCCGAGCGACGCGGGCTGATGCGGTTCCGATCCGAGCAGCCGCCGTACTCGATCCTGGCGCGGGGCATCGAGACGTCGGTGTTGCCGACCTGCCAGCGCTACGGCATGGGCGTGCTGACGTGGAGCCCGCTCGCGTTCGGGTTCCTGACCGGGCGGTACCGGCGGGGTGTGGCCGCCGACCTGTCGACCGGCCGGCCCACCATCCGGCCGGAACGGTTCGATCCGTCGTTGCCGGAAACCGCAGCCAAGCTGGATATTGTTGAGCAGCTGGTGACGCTGGCCGACGAGGTCGGCTGCTCGCTGCCCGAGCTCGCGGTGGCCTTCGTAGTGGCGCACCCGGCCGTGACGTCGGTGATCATCGGCCCCCGCACCATGGAGCAGCTCGAGGCGTCGCTGAAGGGCGCCGCGCTCCTGCTCGAGGACGCTGTGCTCGACCGCATCGACGAGATCGTCGCGCCGGGCACGAACGTGTACAACCCGAACGGCCCGTGGCCCGTGCCGGCGCTGCGGGTCGACCGGCGCCGCCGTCCCATCACGGATCGCGCCGCCGCCTGACCTCGCGGCGCGCTGAACGGGCTACCGCGGATCCCGCCACATGGGCCAGAACGGTGTCCCGTCGGGCAGGGTGAAAGGTTCGCGGGTCTGGTAGCCGTGCCGCAGGTAGAGGTCACGGCTGCCCGGGCTGGAGGCTTCCAGGTAGGCCGGTGTGCCGGTGGCATCGAGCGCGGCGTGGTGGTGGCGGAGCAGGGTGCTGCCCAGGCTCCGGCCCTGGTGGTCGGGGTGCACGGCGAGGAAGGCGCCGTGATCATGCGGCTCGGTCGGGTGATTGTCTTCGAAGAGCTCGTCGAGCAACCGGAACCGATCCGTCCAGGGGTAGCAGGCGATGGTGAGGCGACGCTCGTAGTCGATCGGCTCCGGTATGGGTTCGATGCGCGGGAACCACACGGCGACAGCCGAGCCGTCCTCGACGAGCTCGACGTCGCCGTAGTCGATGGCGTGGTCGACGAGGATCCGGAAGTTGGCTGTCATGATCGGCAGCCGAACCGTGGGGTCGGGCACGAGCCAGGCGACGGCCGGCAGCGGGGTGAACGCCACCGCGATGAGCGCGGCGATCTGCTCGGCGTCGTCGGATGTGGCTCGGCGAATCGTGGCGTCGGTGGTCACCCGTGAGACCGTACGCTCGACGGCATGGCGGTCATGACGACCCGGCGCGCGATCGTTCGCCTGCGCGGGGCGGGAACATCGTCCGCGCCCGACGACCTGGCCGTCGAGGCGCCGCTCACGCTCTCGCTGGACGACGAAGTGCTGGCCGTGCTGATGCGCACGCCGGGGAACGACCTGGAGCTGGCCGCCGGATGGCTGGTTGCCGAATCGGGCGTCCGCCGTCCGGACGATATCGCTCGGATGCGCGAGTCGCGCGAGGGAGATGGGGTACGCATCTCGTTGCGCGACGACGTGCCGCCGCCCCGATCGCGGGCGTTCGTCACGTCAGCCTCGTGCGGGGTGTGCAGCGCCGACCTCATCGACCTCCTGCCCGAGCAGACCACGGCTCCGCACACGCCGGGATGGACGGTCTCGCGCGACGTCCTCGCCGGTCTGCCGGACGCGATGCGGGTTCAGCAGCGCGCGTTCGACCGCACGGGTGGTTTGCACGCGGCGGCGCTCGCCACGGCGTCCGGCTCGCTCGGGCCGGTACGCGAGGACGTCGGCCGGCACAACGCCGTTGACAAGGTAGTCGGCCGGGCGCTGCTCGACGGGGCCGTGCCAGCAACGGATCACCTTCTCGTCGTCAGCGGACGAGTGTCGTTCGAGATCGTCCAAAAGGCCCTGGCGGCGGGCGTGGCCGGCATCGTTGCCGTCTCGGCACCTTCCAGCCTGGCTGTAGACCTCGCGCGGACCTACGGATTGCTGCTCGCGGGCTTGGTGCGGGGCGAGCGCCTCAACATCTACGCCGAGCCCGAGCTCGTCAGCTGAGGAACCGCGGTCGTTGCCGGACTTCGTTCAGTCGAATCTCGGTCAACCGCCGGCTAACCCCGACAGCGTCGCGTTCAGCTGAACGCGGCGCCGTAGGTCGGGCGAGCGCTCGTCAACCCGCGCCGTTGCGATCGCGGTCGCCGTCGCCGGATTCCGCCCGCTCGGCAATCAGCCGCTGGGCGATGCCGGCCGCCTCGGCAACGGCCTCGCGAGTGCCGCCGCGCTGCCCGGCGGCCAGCCCCACGAGGAACGTGGTGAGCGGGGCGGCGGGCCGGGCCACGCCGTGGGCGGCGTCGCGGGCGACGTCGAGCAGCATCGTCACGTCCGCCGCCGCCGGATCGACGCCGAGCGCCCCGGCCAGCTCGTCTACCCAGGCGTCGAGTGGATTGGTCATCCTCGGCTCCGGTCTGTCGTGCGGTCGCGGGCCCGAGCCAGATCCGGCCAGGTGTCGCAGTCCTGGCCCCACCCGGGGTCGGCCACCTCGGCGACGGTAGCGGCCGCGACGAGCGTGCGCATCGAGGCACCCCGCGGGTCGGCCACGCGGTCGAGCGCGGCGGTCAGGGCGCGACGGTGCCAGGCCGCCGCGAGGTAGTTCGAGTGATCACCGGCGCGGAGCATCGCCACGTCCACGGACGGCTGCAGCGCCGCGAGCAACGGCGCGACGGCCGCGGCGATCCACGGCAGGTCGGCGGCCAGTACGACGATCACCGGTGCCGTGGTCAACGGCAGGGCCGCGGCGATCGCCGCGACGGGACCGCCTCCGGGCGGCGTCTCCTGACACCAGGTCACGGCGCCCTCGATCGAGCGACGCGGTCCGACGACGACGCGCGTCTGCGCGGCCGAGACGGCGCCCAGGACGCGAGTGAGCATCGGCGTCCCGTCGACCTCGAGCATCGGCTTGTCGGCGCCGCCGAGGCGCCGGGCCGCGCCGCCGGCCAGCACGATCGCGTCGAACCTCACGTCGCAATCATGCCTGTGGACGACGCGCGCGCGAGATGTGGCATTTCGTCTAGGCTCGGCGCCCGTGTCGTCCTGGCTGCTCGGAGGGATCGTGGGCGGAGCCGTGACGCTCGCGGCCTCGCCGTACCTGGCGCGGATCTCGCGTACGGTCGCCGACCGGGACGACTCCAGCTGGTGGGTCGGAGCAACGCCGACCAGGCGCCGGTTGGCGATCACGGCCGTGATCGCGGTCGTTCTGGGCGCCGGGGCTGGCTATGCCGCGGGCTGGTCCGCCGCGTTGCCGGCGTTCCTCGCCTTCGCCGTGTTCGCGACGCCCCTCGTGCTCGTCGACGCCGAGATTCATCGGCTACCCGATCGGCTCGTCCTGCCCGCCGCGGTGTGCGCGCTGGGACTGCTCGCCGTCGCGGCAGCGGTGCGCGGCGACTGGCCGGCGCTGGGCCGGGCCGCCGCCGGCGGTGCCATCGTGTTCGCGGTGTTCTTCCTGGTCGCCCTCGCCTCGCCGGCGTCCATGGGATACGGCGACGTCAAGCTCGCCGGCGTCATCGCGATCTACCTCGGCTGGCTGGGCTGGGCCCACGTGTTTTACGGCATCTTCGCCGGGTTCGTGCTCGGTGCGGTAGTCGCGATGGTGATGCTCACGAGCCGGCGGGCGTCGATGAAGAGTGCCATCGCGCTCGGTCCGGCCCTCATCGCCGGCGCGCTGCTCGTCGCCGCCGTCCACTAGGACGATCAGGACGATCAGGGTTCGCAACGGGGCGTCGGCCCCACGTAGCCCTTCCGGGACGAGTCGTCGATGCCGACCTCGCACGGGATGGACCCGTCGAGGTGGTTGCCGAGGATGTGCGCGTCGGTGGTGTGGTTCTGCAGGCCGACGGCGTGGTCGGGGCCCGCGGCCCAGGTGTTGCCGATGACGGTGAGGTGCTGCACGTCGTCGACCATCAGGGTCTGCGAGGCCTCCCGCGTCTGGCAGTAGTTGTTGCTGAAGATCCAGTCGTCGGACACTCCGACGCCGCTACCGTCCCCGGCCTCGGAGTTCGGGCCCTCGGCCATCAGGCACATGTTGTCGACGTGTTCGCAGCGATTTCCGTCGATGAGGACGTGCCGGCTGGCCACGTCGTCCTCGTCGGTGGCGAAGGTCTGCATGCAGTCGGCGTGCGCGCCGGTGCTGTTGTCGGTGTGGCTGATCGTGTTGTGCAGGATCTCGAGATCGTTTCCGAAGAAGCGCAGCCCGTCGCCGTCATCGCCCTGGGGCGCGGTCACCACGTTGTTCATCACGACGACGTGGTTGCCGTGGATCTCGATCCCCGGAGCCTCGGGGCGGTTCATCGTGTATCCGTCGACGATGACGTAGTCCGCGTCGATGTCGATCCCGCCGACCTGCCGGCCACCGCCGAAGTAGATCCTCGGCCGGCCGGCGCTGCCGCCCTTGGTTATCTCCAGCCGCTGCGGCGCCGCGGCGTTGTGGGTGGCGACCGCGCCGGGCGTCGCGTCGTGTGCGGCGACCGAGCCGGGCGTCCGGCTCAGGAACGGCACCGTGACCGCGACCATGACCGCCGCGCACCCGAGGCCGAGCTTCGTAGGCGTCACGACCGGACAAGTTACGCACAACGCTCGGGACGGGTCCCCGGCGCCGCCGAAACGCCGGCGGCAGCGGGTTCTGCCAGACTTGACGGCGTGTTGCGCTGGATTACCGCGGGTGAGTCGCACGGCCCCGCCATCGTCGCCGTGCTCGACGGGCTGCCGTCGGGCGTCGAGGTGGCGACCCCCGACCTCGCGCGCGACCTCGCCCGGCGACGCCTCGGCTACGGGCGCGGTGCGCGGATGAGCTTCGAGGCCGACGAGATCGAGCTGACCGGCGGCGTGCGGCTCGGCGTCACGATGGGCGGTCCGGTCGCGGTACGCATCGGCAACACCGAGTGGCCGAAGTGGGAGACGGTCATGTCGGCCGACCCCGTGGATCCCGATCTGCTGGCCGAGCAGGCGCGGAATGCCCCGCTGACCCGCCCGCGGCCCGGTCACGCCGACCTCGCCGGTATGCAGAAGTACGACGTGGACGATGCCCGTCCGATCCTGGAACGGGCCAGTGCCCGCGAGACGGCCGCCCGGGTCGCGATCGGGGCCGTCGCCCGAGCGTTCCTGCGCCAGGCCCTCGGCGTCGAAGTGCTCAGCCATGTCGTGTCGATCGGCTCGGTCGCGGCTCCGGCCGGCGTCATCCCGCGGCCGGGCGACGAGGAGCACGTCGACGCCTCGCCGGTGCGCTGCCTGGACGACGCCGCGAGCGCCGCGATGGTGGCCGAGATCGACGCGACCAAGAAGGCCGGCGACACCCTGGGCGGGGTCGTCGAGGTCGTCGCCTACGGGTTGCCACCCGGGCTCGGCAGCCACGCTCAGGGCGATCGTCGCCTGGACGCCAAGCTCGCCGCGGCGCTCATGGGCATCCAGGCGATCAAGGGCGTCGAGGTGGGCGACGGTTTCGAGCTGGCTCGTACCCGGGGATCGCAGGCCCACGACGAGATCGTGCGCGACGCCGACGGCGCGATCCGGCGCGTGTCGGGACGCTCCGGGGGCACCGAAGGCGGCATGAGCACCGGTGAAGTGCTACGCGTGCGGGCCGCGATGAAGCCGATCTCGACGGTGCCTCGGGCACTGTCCACAGTGGACACTGCCACCGGCGAGGCCGCCGTGGCGATCAACCAGCGCTCGGACGTTTGCGCCGTGCCCGCCGCCGGCGTGGTCGCCGAGGCGATGGTGGCGCTCGTGCTGGCCGA